>Ga0164306_10000089_pt1 | contig 33412 bp, 32 predicted proteins | sample Whisoiple_242_MG_FD_110213 | JGI IMG/M metagenome (GOLD analysis project Ga0164306, IMG submission 110213) | Soil microbial communities amended with fresh organic matter from upstate New York, USA - Whitman soil sample_242_MG | ecosystem: Environmental > Terrestrial > Soil > Unclassified >... | reverse complement strand
GTCGGCAGGGCGTTGACGACGACGAGGTGCGCATCGGGCGCAATGGCGTGCGCCACTTCGAGATCCATCGTGGTCTCGCCGTGAGCTTCGTCCGGTATCCCACCGATCACCTCGGGCGTCAACCTCGGCAGGCCCGAGGTATCGGCGAACGTGTCGAGGTCGCGCTGGTCGAAGCCATCGAAAGCGAAGAACACGATGGTCTCGCCCTTGCCGGTGTGACCTTCCTTCGCCAGCGGTGCGGCGTTGTATGCGTCCAAAAGCCCGCCAGGCGTCAGCCCGCCCTTCGGCACATCGAGGGCAAGGTTGTCGGGTCGTTTCGTGCGATGGGGGGTGAAGCTCATGATCCGGCCGAGCCCGCTGACCGCATCGTGCAGCGCCACAGGCACCGACGGCTGTTCCGGCGATGCGTAGAACACCTGGCCTTTTTGGCCCCGGTAGTCGTTCACCGGTACTTCGAACGCACGCGCGACGTGATCGGCGGAGCCCTCGACGACGGCCCAGGCATTCCCTGGCGTCCATCGCACCCACAACTCCCGCGCGCCGGCCCATGCCATCAGCGCCTCGGGGCGCGACGCATCGGGCAGCGACACGGTCAGTTGTGCATCACCGGCACGCGAGGGCCCGAGATCTGTTGAGCTGGCGAGCAGTGATGCAAACGGTCCTGTGATAATCGCCGAATCGGTCGGCGCGCAGCCGGCACTCAACCCCGACGCGACGATGATCGCCGACGTCCAGATGAGCGCCGGCAAACGCCGCCGCATATCGCTGATGCTTCTAGGAACCGTTGGTCACGTGACGACCATGCTCACCGGGCTGGACCTGCGAGGCCGGCGGAGCAACAACGGGCGGGGTGAACTGGTTCGGTGCGTTCGGGTCGATCCGCGGGGCCTTCTCCGTGGGCGAAGGCGGCGCCGCCGGGGACGTCGTGGTCGTCGTTGTCGTGGTCGTCGAGGTCTCGGGGGCCTTTTCTTCTTCCTTGGCGCACCCGGCCATGATCATGCCCATGGCGGCGATCGCGCTCAATCCGGCAACTACTCCAAGCCGGTGGGGCAAACGACTCTGTGTCCTCATTTAATTGTCCTATCTGTGTACCTGCACCGACAAGCGGCAGGAATTACCGACCATGGTGCCATACACAGCGAATGTCCGCCAGCCTTCGCAGCAAAATTTGACGCCGGTGAAGAGCTACTAGATCCCGGTACATATCGAGACGAACGGGATGGGCGCACACACCCCAATTGAAAAGTATGGCGTGATATCACCATTCCACGCAGGTGGTGGCGGTGGCGGCGGCGGGGGGGCCGGTGCCGCGACGCAGGTGTTCGACGGCGGATCGAACACGGTTCCCCATCCGCATTCGACCGCGGTACTGACCCCCGGTGTGACGATTGTGGCGAACGCGACCGGCATAAGCGTGGCCGCGCCGACGGTTGCCAGACGACGAGCCATATTCAGCATCGAAGGCCTCCCGTGAGTCGAACCCCGACCTTCAAGACCGATCGTAGACCTGATGACACGCCGAGAAAATCGGTATTTACGTTTGTGAAAACTGAGACATATGTTGCTACTAATGCGACACTTCTCGCGGGTCGGGGATGCATCAAAATGAGGGGAAATAATGGGTGCATCTGCCTATATTGGCCGCGTCGGCGGATTAGCTGTCGCGCTCGGCATCGGAGTAGCCGTCGCGACGGGCCAGGGCGTGGCCTGGGCAGGCCCGACGGGGCCCGATTCAACGGGCACCGAAGAGTCGACGACCACCGACACCGACGGGAACAGCAATCCGGAGACGAAACCGGATCCACCTGGCGCCGACACACCGACGGTCCCCTCGACGCCGGCGAAGTCGACAGCCGACCAGACCCCTTCGCTGACGGCGCTGGCATCGCGAGCGAACGAGGTGGTGTCGTCGCTGACGCGTGCCGCGGAACGCGGAATAGCCGTGACCACCGGCGGAGCGCGCACCAGTGGAAAAGCCACCGGCCAGAAACCCGCTCAGTCCTCGGGTGTCGACCAGGCACCACCCGAGGAGACCAAGCAGGAGGAAAAAGAGTCCGTCGAGCCGACGAAGGCCAAGCCCGCCGCGAAGAAGTCGTCCGGGCCCGCCGACAACCCCGTCGCGCGATTCGCCCGCCGTCTGCCGACAGTGACGCCTCACATCGATGCGCCCGCCACGCAACACGCGGCCGCCAACCTCGTCGACGCGGCGCAGCCCGCGGCGGCCGCCGGGCAACACGCTGCGGACACGTTGACGCAGCACACTTTCCGGACGTTGTCCGCTGTGAAGATCGATGAGGCCTCTATACCCGTCATGGCTGCAGCGGTCGAAACGCCGGTAGAAAAGACTTCTGTGCCAAGGCTTTTGACCAACCTAGTGTCGGTCTTGGGGCTCGGTGCGCTGGCCGGCAACACGCCCGGTGCACCTGTCGGGACGCCGATCGTCATGGCCTTGCTCGCCCTGGGCACCCGCCGCGAGTCGGAGTCGGTGACCACGCTGTCCAAGACCGCGGCCGTCGGCAACGCACCTGTGGCCACACTGGCGTTGACGGGTGCGCCGACGGCCGCACTGGCCGCCCCGTCGGATCCGTCGACGTCCTATGTCGTCACCCCGGTCGCCGTCAGCGGCAACACGTGGAAGATCACGCAGCTCACCGGGCCTGGTGGCCTCAACAACACGCAATCCCGCTTCGGCGTCGGAGGCACGGACCTCGGAATCATGTGGGACAACGGCATATCGGACAACACCGCTACCGCCGTGAACGAACATCAGGTGTTGATGCTTTTCGGAGACACGTTCTCCAACAGCAGCCCTGTCCGCACCGGAGTGTGGCGTAACAACTTCCTGTTCCGCAGCTCCGACAACATGCTGTCCAACGGCATCTATGTGCAGAACGGCAGTGTTCCCATCGACGGCACCACCGCGGATGACTTCTCCGGCGCTCCACTGGTGTACAACTCGGAACTGAACCAGAACATCTTCAAGCAGGTCATCGCCAACGAACGCTATGCGGTGGGCAATGACGTGACGATCATCCCGACCTCTGCAATCTCGGTTACCGACGCCAACGGCAATGCGAGGCAGTACGCCACGTTCATGGACGTCAGGTCATGGGACTCGGCGGGCCGGTGGACCACCAATTACTCGGGTGTCGCCTTCTCTGACGACAACGGCGTGACATGGCATGTCGCGAAGGAGAGCATCCGCGCCTCCGCGCCCGGTTATTCGACTGTGCAGTACGTGTCGGGTAATCAGAACTTCCAGCAGTTCGCCCTAGTCAAACCGCCGGCAGGGTCTGCGGACGCCCAAGCCGGCTGGGTCTACGCCTACGGCACTCCGTCGGGACGAAACGGGACCGTCTACCTCTCGCGGGTGAATCAGAACGACATCCTCGACGCGAGCAAGTATCAGTACTGGAACGGGACCTCGTGGACCCCGGGCACTCCGTCGGCCGCCAAACCCATTCTGCCGGGAACGACCAGCAGTGGGTTCTTCGGCTTCGGCAGGACCACGACGTACCCCAGCGTCGGCGAGATATCGGTGCAATACAACGAATACGAGAAGCAATACATCATGCTCACCACTGACCCGGCGGGCAACGTGGTGATGCGCAAGGCGAACCAGCCGCAGGGTCCGTGGTCGGCGCCGATCACCTTGGTGTCGGGCACGAAGATGCCCGGCGCGTACGCGCCGATGATCCACCCGTGGTCCTCGACCCAGAACGTTCCGGAATCCGATCGGCAGTATCTCTACTGGAACGTGTCGACCTGGAACAATTATGAGGTCACGACCATGCGCACCGATCTCAGCCTGGTGTAGCGCAACAGCATGAAACGGATGTCCGTCGGCGCGGCGGTGGTAGCCATCGCCATTGCCGTAGCCGCGGCGCCGTTCGCCGGCGCAGCGCCCGTCCCGCAGCCCGGTGCCTCGTGCTCACAAGCCGTGGCGAATGCGATGACTCAGCTGCCCGATTTGATGACGTTCCTGCAGTGCCGCGGTCTAGAGGACGGCGAATTCCGTTGGCAAAGCCCCGATTCCCCGTACCCGCACAGCGATCGTTGGCTCAGCTACGGCCCTGCGCTAACACTGCACGGAGAGGGACAGCGTAATCGCGAGATCGATTCCGGCGAGTGGGCCGGTTACCCGCAAGCCGACGACAGCCGCTGCGAGGCCGCGCAACTGGACAACGCCGCAGAGGGGGAGCGAACTCCACCGCAAGTCGCCGCGGGCGGCGGCGGGCAACCGTTGAGGGTTGCGCTGCTGCCGATGCTGTTCACCGTCGAGTTGCGGGGCTACTGCCTGTGGCAGAAGGTGCAATAACCAAGATCCCCGAAAGGACCAACCAAGTCCACCGATGTGGCGTAGGTATATCGGGGTGTCCGGATTGCCTGCCAGAGGGAGCACCGTGAAAGCACTGCGCAAGATCCTGGTCATCGCCTGCGTCATCGCCCTCGCGGCGCTCGGGGCCAGTGCGTGCGGCAAGAAGAGCGAAAGCGGCGGCGGCTCCGGGGGCGGTGGCGGTGGTGAGATCAACGTCGCGCTGACCTCGTTTCCGGACTACGTCGACCCGCAGCTCTCCTACACGGTCGAGGGCTGGGAAGTTCTCTGGAACGTCTACACGCCGCTGCTCACCTACAAGCACGCCAAGGGCAAGGACGGCACCCAGTTGGCTCCCGCCCTGGCCGAAAACATGCCCGACATCTCGCCGGACGGAAAGACCTACAAGCTCAAGCTGCGGCCGAACATGAAGTACTCGGACGGCACCCCGATCAAGGCGTCCGACTTCGCGTACGCAATCCAGCGGCTGTTCAAGGCCGACTCCGGCGGCTCCGTGTTCTTCGACGTCATCGTCGGCGCCACCGACTACGCCGACGGTAAGGCGCAGAACATCAGCGGCATCAAAACCGACGACAACACCGGCGACATCACCATCACGCTGACCGAGCCGAACGGCACCTTCGAGAACGTGCTCGGGCTGATGTTCGCCGCACCCGTTCCGCCCTCCACGCCGTTGGACAAGGACTCGACCAACAAGCCGCCACCGGCCAGCGGTCCGTTCATGATCAGCTCGGTGAACGCGCCGCGGACGCTGACGATGGAGCGCAACCCCAACTTCCACACGGTCAAGGACGCCGGCGCCAGCGAGGTACCCGACGCAAACGTCGACAAGATCATCGTCAACGAGAACAAGAACAACAGCGCGCAGGTGACCGACATCGAGCAGAACAAGGTCGACTTCATGCTCGATCCGCCGGTCGCCGACCGCCTGGCCGAGGTCAAGGCCAAGTACAGCGATCGGTTCCGGATGGAGGACTCGATCAACACCTACTACTTCTTCATGAACATGGAGAAGGCGCCGTTCAACGACATCAAGGTGCGTCAGGCCGTCAACTACGCCATCGACCCCGAAGCACTCAACAGGATCTTCGGTGGCCGACTGCACCCGTCGCAGCAGATCCTGCCTCCCGGCATGCCCGGCTACCAGGAGTACAAGCTCTACCCCGGACCGGACATGAACAAGGCCAAACAGCTGATCGCCGAGGCGAACCCGGCCGACAAGGACATCACCGTCTGGACGGACGACGAGCCCGACCGCAAGCGGATCGGTGAGTACTATCACGACCTGCTCACCCAGCTCGGCTTCAACGCCACACTGAAAGTGATTGCAGGAGATGTCTACTGGACGACCATCGGCAACCAGTCGACACCCGATGTCGACACCGGCTTCGCCGACTGGTTCCAGGACTTCCCGCACCCGGACGATTTCTTCCGCCCACTGCTGCACGGCGACAGCATCCTGCCGACTAACGGCAACAACTATTCGCGCGTCAACATACCCGCCAACAATGCCAAGCAGGACGAGTTGTTGACGAAGCTGATCGGCGACGGCGGCGTCGAGGACCAGTACGCCGCGCTGGACAAGGCGTACATGGAGCAGGCCGTGTGGGCACCGTACGGAAACGAGCAGTTCACGACATTCCTGTCGGAGCGCATGGACTTCGACAAGTCCTATCACCATCTGCTCTTCAACCAGGACTACACCTCGTTCGCCATCAAGTAGCGGGCCATGGTTTCGCCGATCGACTCGCTTGAGGCACCAGGCGAGCCGCCGATCCCGACAGGTGTGCCGGTCGCGCAGATCCAGGGGCGTAGCCCCTGGTATCTCGCGTGGCTGCGGTTGCGGCGCAACAAGGTTGCGTTGGTGTGTGCCGCAGTGTTCGTCCTGATCGTCTTGTTCTGCCTTGCGGCGCCGCTGTGGGCCGAGCACGTGGCGCACACCGGGCCGAACGAGAACCACATCACCGATACGGTGATGATCGACGGGCAGGAGACCGACGTCGTCGCGCCCGACGGCACACCCCTGGGGCCGGGACTGCACGGCAAGTTTCTGCTCGGCGCCGACCAGAACGGCCGAGACGTCATGGTGCGGTTGATGTATGGCGGCCGGACTTCGATCTATGTCGGTCTCGCGGCGGCACTGGTGACGACGATCCTTGCCGTCATCGTCGCCTTGCTGGCCGGCTACTATCGCGGCTGGATCGACGCGGTGCTGTCGCGGACCATGGACATCATCTGGGCCTTTCCCGTGCTGCTGCTCGGTATCGCATTGGGCACCACGCTGTCCATCGGCGGCCTCAAGGCAGGCCCGATCCAGATTGCGGGCGACTCGCTCTGGATACCGATCCTCATCATCGGCCTTGTCTACGTCCCCTACGTGGCCAGGCCCATCCGCGGTGAAATCCTGGCGCTACGCGAAAAGGAGTTCATCGAGGCTGCCGTCGCTCAGGGCAAGGGGCCGCTGCGGATCATGTTCTCTGAGCTGATGCCCAACATCGTGTCCACCGTCGTCGTCTTCTTCACGCTGAACATCGCCAACAACATGCTGCTGGAGTCGGCGCTGTCGTTCCTGGGTGCCGGCGTGCGGCCACCCAACGCATCGTGGGGCACGATGATCTCTGACGGCTATCAGGTGATCTTCACGGCGCCCCACCTCACCGTCGTGCCCGGCTTGATGATTGTCGCAACGGTGCTGTCGCTCAACGTGTTCGGAGACGGCCTGCGCGACGCCATGGATCCGCGCGCAAAGATCCGGTTGGAGCACTGAGGAGATGGCACGTTTCGTCGCCAGGCGGCTGCTGGGAATGACCGCGGTGCTGTTCGCCATCTCGGTGATCGTCTTCTTGATCTTCAACGTGATCCCCAACTCGGACCCCGCCGCCAGGATCGCGGGCAAGAACGCTGACCCGGCGCTGATCGCCCGCGTCAACGCCGACCTCGGTCTCGACAAGCCGCTGCCGGTGCAGTACCTGACGATGATGAAGCAGATATTCACCGGCCAGCTCACGTCGTATGCCAAGGACCGCAACGTCGTCCAGCAGATCTGGGAGGGTGTTCCAGCCACGTTCTCGCTGTGCATCGGTGCGGCGGTGCTGTGGATGTCGCTGGCGATTCTGTTCGGTTATCTCAGCGCGGTGCATGCGGGCAGGTTCGCCGACCGCGCGCTGACGATCCTTTCCCTCGTCGGCATTTCGATGCCGGTCTTCTGGCTGGCGGCGATGCTGCTGTACTTCCTGAGCTTCAAGGTGGAACTTTTTCCGACGGGCAGTTATGTGCCGCTGACGGAGAGTCCGGGTGACTGGGCGTATCACCTGATATTGCCGTGGTTCACGTTGGCTGTGCTGTTCGTCGGCATCTACAGCCGCGTGCTGCGATCCAACATGCTCGATGCGATGAACGAGGACTATGTGCGCACCGCACGGGCCAAGGGGCTGTCCGAACGCCAGGTGCGGATCCGCCACGTGCTTCGCAACTCGATGATCCCGGTCATCACCCTCTTCGGACTCGACTTCGGCATGGTGGTGGGCGGCGGCGCGATTCTCACCGAGACGGTGTACAACCTCGACGGTGTGGGTTTGTATGCGGGAGAGGCAATCCGGTCGTTGGACCTCCCACCGCTGATGGCGGTGGTGATGTTCGGCGCCTTCTTCATCGTGTTCTTCAACACGATCGTCGACATCCTCTACGCGGTGCTCGATCCCCGCATCCGACTCGGAGAGGCGGCGCCGGCATGAGCGCGATCATGACAGTCGAGGACCTTCGGGTCAGCTTCGCCACCGAAGACGGTGTGGTCAAGGCCGTCGACGGCGTCTCCTTCGAGCTGGCAGCGGGCGAGGTGCTGGCGATCGTCGGCGAATCGGGTTGCGGCAAAAGCGTCACCGCCCAGACGTTGACGGGTCTGACCCGGGCCTCGAACGCGAGGATCACCGGCTCGGTTAACTATCGCGGCCGAGAGATCAACGGGCTCACCGACAATCAGTTGCGGGACGTGCGGGGTGAGCAGATCGCGATGGTCTTCCAGGACCCGATGTGCGCATTGAACCCCGTCTATCGCGTCGGCGACCAGATCACCGAGATGATCCGGGCACACCGCGATGTCTCCAAGAAGGAAGCCAAGGCCAAGGCGATCGAGCTGCTGCGATCGGTCGGCATCCCCAACGCGGACCGGCGGGTAAGGCTCTACCCGCACGAGTTCTCCGGCGGTATGCGCCAGCGGGTGATGATTGCCATGGCACTGGCGCTCGAACCCGACGTGCTGATCGCCGACGAGCCGACCACGGCGCTCGACGTGACGATCCAGGCGCAGATCCTGCAGCTGATCGACCGCCTCAATCGTGAGCGCGACCTTGCGGTCATCATCATCACCCACGACCTCGGCGTGGTCGCCGAGATCGCAGACCGGGTTCTGGTGATGTACGCGGGCCAGGTCGTCGAGGACGCCACGCTCGACGAAATCTTTTACGAGCCAAAGCATCCCTACACGTGGGGACTGCTCGGTTCGCTCGCGCGGCTCGACCAGCCACGGACGACCAGGCTCACGCAGATCTCCGGAGCGCCTCCATCCCTGCTGGCGCCTCCGGCGGGCTGCAGGTTCGCACCGCGCTGTTCACACGTATTCGACAAGTGCACCGAACTGCCGCCGCTCGAGGCGCGCACCGGCGGAACGCACCTCGACCGGTGCTGGCTCGACCCCGATATCAAGGCGCACCGTGGCAGTGAACGCGTGGCACACCATGGCTGAGGGCGACATGCTCCTGGAGGTGACCGACCTCGTCAAGCACTTCCCGATCAGGTCGGGCGTCGTCGTCGACCGCGAAGTCGCAAGGGTTCGGGCCGTCGACGGCGTCAGCTTCACCCTGCGAGAAGGCGAAACCCTTGGCCTGGTGGGCGAGTCGGGATGCGGGAAGTCGACGTTGTGCCGCGCAATCCTGCAGCTGACCACCCCGACATCCGGGTCGGTCCGATTCGCAGGCCAGGAGCTTGTCGGCCGCTCGCGCCGCGAATTGCGCCCGATGCGCCGCCAAATGCAGATGATCTTCCAGGACCCGTTCGCCTCGCTCAACCCGCGCAAGCGGGTGGGCCAGATCATCGGCGATCCACTCGAGCTGCACGGTCTGGCGCGCGGATCCGAGCTGAAACGGCGCGTGCAGGATCTGCTGGACCGCGTCGGCCTGCAGGCCGAGCACTACAACCGGTTCCCGCACGAGTTCTCCGGAGGACAGCGCCAACGCATCGGCATTGCCCGCGCACTTGCATTGCGGCCCAAGCTGATCGTGGCTGACGAGCCCGTCTCCGCCCTCGACGTCTCCGTCCAGGCTCAGATCATCAACCTGCTCGAGGACGTGCAGGAGGAGTTCGGCCTCTCCTATCTGTTCGTCGCCCACGATCTCGGCGTCGTCCGTCATGTGTCCGATCGAATCGCGGTCATGTATCTGGGCAAGATCGTCGAAGACTCGGGCGCAGACGAGCTCTACGACAAACCGATCCACCCATACACCAACGCGCTGTTGTCCGCGGTGCCGATTCCCGATCCCAGGCAGAACTCCGCGCGCGAACGCCTGGTGCTCGAGGGCGACGTGCCGAGTCCGATCGATCCGCCCCCCGGTTGTCGCTTTCACACGCGGTGCCCGTGGTCGACGGAGGTCTGCACGTCAGACGAGCCTGCACTCCTCGACCATCGCCCAAAACACCTTGCCGCCTGTCACCATCCGCAGAACGTCTAGGGGCACGCGGCGGGCATGTCGTCTCGGACGGTGCCGTCGGCCGGCAGCGTGTAGGTGACCACCACATCGGCATCGGCGGCCCCCCTGTTCGCGACGACGTGGGGCGTTCCGGCAGGCAGGAACACCGTCTGGCCGGCGGAGTAGGCGGTCGGAGCGCAGTTGGCGGCGGTCTGGACGAAGACGGTGCCTCCGGTGATCACCGACTGTTCAGGTCCGGGGTGGGCGTGCCAGCCGCTGCTCGCGCCGGGTTTGAGAACCAGGCTCTGTACGTAGAACGCGGTCTCCTCGCCGTTGGTGACGATCGAGATCGGCGTATCGGTTGTGCCTTTGGCCAGATCGGTCCGTTGGACGTCGCCTTCGGCCGGGGTGGCCGACGCGGAGCCGGCGAGGATCAGTGCGGCAGTTGTCGCGCCCGCGACAGTGACCATGCGCGCGTATTTCAGCATGCGCAAATGCTACGAAGTGCGGCTCGTCGCCGCCGGCTATTCGGTGTCGCCCGCGGAATCGCCGGAATCGCCGGAGACGTCAGGCGACGCGTCCAGCACACTGACGGCGATGCCGTACGGGAGGAAACGCACCTTCCGCGTGGCGTCGGTGTTGTTCTTATTCGCCCGTAACGCGTCGAGTTCCGAGGCGTACACCTCTTCGACATGCGCCTTGCCCTCGTCGTCGACGGTGTAGATGGACCACACCCCGTCGCCGGTCTCGCCGGTCGTCTCCGGCTCGTGGCGCTGGCGGCGGGAGAACTCGTCGAAGATGACACCCAACCCGGCCCGTTCGCCGGTCATGTCGAAGAGTTTCCCGACCGCGTCGCGCAGTCCCTCTCCGGCCTCACGAATCACTCGATCAAAGTCGTCCGGGTCGAAGCCGAACGGACCATTGCTGCTCATCCATCCAGTGTGCCACTACTAGCCCCAGGGGCTCTGCTGGTACACCGGCGGCTGGTACGGCGCCTGCGGAGGGGGCCCCTGGTTGGGGACCTGGATCGGCACCGGCACCGGAACGAACGGGACCGTGATGTAGCTCGTCGTCATCGACGGGGTTGTGGTCGTGGTCGTGGTGGTTGTCGTCGTGGTCGTTGTGGTCGGCGTCGTCGTGGTGGTGGTCGGTGACGTCGTCGTCGTGGTCGGCGACGTCGTGGTCGTTCTCGTGGTGGTGACCTGCTCCGTCGTCGGCGTCCACGTGGGTGTCGGCGGTGGGGGCGGCGGAGGTGCCTCGCTGGTGATCGTCACCTCGGACGGCGGTGCCGGCGGTGGGGGCGGCGGCTCCGGCGGTGGGGGGCTCTCCTGCTTCGGCGGCGACGGCGGCTCGGGTTCTGGCTGCTTGGGCGGTTGCGGTTTCGGCGCCTCGCTCGCCTTTGTGCTTTCCGTCGCACTGGTCAGCGCGTAGGCCACTCCGCCGACGGTGATGATCGCAATGACAGCGGCGATGCCGATCGCCAGGGCCGTCAGCCGGTGCCACGGTCGCCGCGGCTCCTGGTAGATCCTGCCCGTCGTCGGTACATACTCCAGCACCGGTCTGACATCGGATTGTATTGTCTCATAAGGGTTTTCACCGGTGTACGGAACGAGGTCGTCGCCGATCTCCTCCTGTGACCAGGCAAGCGCGCGGAATGTCGCGGAACCAGGTGAGTCGGGGCCGGGTCCGTCATAAACCGGCTCGGCCGCCGTCGCATCGGTGGCGGCAGCGGCGGCACCCGTCGGGGCGTCCGCGTCCATCGCGGTCGCCGCATTGGCTCCGGTCGGGGCTTCGGCGTCGGCCCCGAAGGCGGCGAACAGCGCCGCACCGACGGCCCCGTTGAGGGCGGGCTGCGGTGTGGTCACCACCGGAAGCCGGGTGTGCTCGGAAAGCCGCTGAGCGACAAGGGGAATACCCGCTCCGCCACCGACGATCGCAAGTGCGGCCAGGCCGGTCGGTGAGGTGCCGCGGCTCTCGGTCAGCTCGTCGAGTGCGGCAACCACGCCGTCCAGCGGCCGCCGGATCAGATCCTGCAGTTCGTCCCGGGTGATCCGGATATCGGCTCGGTAGCCCTGGATATCGAGGACGAGTTGGGTCGCCGTATCGGCCGAGAGCCGCTCCTTGGCGCGCCTGCACTCCTCGCGCAGCTTGGTCAGCGACTCGACCGCCGTGGTTCCGGCGGGGTCGACCTTGTCGGCAAGGTTCTCCAGGACGTGGGCCAGCAACGCCTGGTCGATCAGGTCGCCGGAGAAGTCCGGATAGCGAACGGTTTCGCCGAAGGGTTCGAACCCGGCCGTGGCATCGGCGAGTGTGATGCTGGTGCCGCTCCCCCCGAGGTCCAGCAGAGCGACCGTGCCGTCCGCGGCGATCCCCGGGTTGGCCTTCAGCGCGGTCAGTGCGGCGACGGCGTCGGAGACCACCCGAACCGGCTGGCTGGTCTGCGACAACGTCTTGCTGTTGGCCAGCGCGCCGCGGAATGCCCAGATCGTCGTCGCGTTCCAGTGCGCGGGCACCGCGATCGCGACGTCGGACGACGGCCCACCGCCCAGTTCGACCATTGCGTCGAGTGCTTCGACCAGCAGTTGTTCGGCCAGGTAGCTCTTACCGTCGGGCGTCACCAGCGGCACCCGGTCCCCGACCCGCTCGACGAAGCCGGTGATCGTGCCGCCCGATTGCCCGAGGGTCAGCATTGAGCGGCGCGTCACAGGTTGATTGCCGACACGCGCCGCGACCAGGTTTGTTGTCCCGACCGACAACCCCAGGGGGTCGCTCATAACGGCCCACACGATAGCCGCGTTGAGTGCGGATACCGATCAGACACTCCGCGAGCAGGCCGTTTGAACGGTGTTCCGCCAGCGTGCTTTTGAGCCGTCGCGTTTCGTCGCCCCCTCGCCGGGTAATGCGAGCTTCATGACTTCGTTGTGGCTGGCCAACCGAGCAAATCGACCATCACCTCCCAATCCGATACTGGAGACCGACCGCGACGCCGACGTGGCTGTGGTCGGGGCCGGAATCACCGGTCTTGTGACGGCCGTGCTGTTGGCCAGGGCGGGCAAAAACGTGATCGTGCTCGAAGCGCATTCGGCCGGCGCGGGCACCACGGGCAACACCACCGCGAAGATCAGCCTGCTGCAGGGCACCAAGCTGTCGAAGATCATCGCCAAGCACGGCCCCAAACGCGCCAAGCAGTATGTCGAAGGCAATCGCGAGGGCCAGGAGTGGCTGATCGGGCACTGCGAGGCGCACGGCATCTCAGTGCAGCGCGAGGACGCCTTCACCTACGCGCAGTCCGAAGAGGGTGTTCCGTCGGCCAAGGGTGAGCTCGAGGCGTGCAAAGCAGCCGGTATCGAGGCGGAGTGGGTCGACGACGCCGACGTCCCGTTCCCGTTCCACGGCGGCGTTCGCCTCGCCAGGCAGGCGCAGTTCGATCCGATGCCGTTCTTGGACAGCCTCATCGTGGAGCTCGAAGAGCGCGGTGGCCGCCTCGCGCAAGGCGTTCGCGTGCAGAAGGTTTCGGGCGAAGGCGACGAGTTGGCACTACACGTGCGCACGACCGATGCCGACGAGTTCACCGTCAAGGCGAAGCAGTGTGTGCTCGCCACCGGTATTCCGATCCTCGACCGCGGCGGGTTCTTCGCGCGCCTCAAGCCGCAGCGGTCCTACTGCATGGCCTACCGCGTGCCCGGCAACATCACCAGCGGCATGTATATCTCGACGGATTCCCCCACCCGGTCCGTGCGCTATGCGCCGACCGAGGACGGCCAGCGCCTGATCGTCGGCGGCGCCGGACATCCGGTGGGACATGCGAAACATCCGGCGTCGTCGGTGCAGGAACTCGACGCATGGGCGAAGTTGCACTACCCCGGTGCGATGCAGACGCATTACTGGTCGGCGCAGGACTATTCGCCGATCGACGAACTGCCCTATGTCGGACCGATACTGCCCGGGAACGACAAGATCTTCGTCGCGACGGGTTTCGACAAGTGGGGCATGACAAACGGGACGGCTGCGGCGTTGGCGTTGGCCAGTCGAATCCTCGGCGGCCGAATGGATTGGGCCGAGTCGTTCGCCAGTTGGAGTCCCCACGAGCTGTCAGGGATCCCGAAAGCCATGCAGCTCAACGCCGAAGTCGGTCTGTATCTCGCACGGGGCTGGATCACCCCGGTGACAAGGATCGGCGATCGCACGCCCGACGACGGCGGCGTCGTCAGCGGCCCGCCGTGGCAACTCGAGGGCCGCAGCGTGGTGGACGGCGTGGAGCGCCGCGTATCGCCGGTATGCCCGCACCTCGGCGGCATCGTGAATTGGAACGACGCCGACGAATCGTGGGAGTGCCCATTGCACGGTTCGAGGTTTGCACCAGACGGCAAGCTGCTGGAAGGTCCTGCGACCAGGGATCTCACCGCGGCTCAGTAGTATCCCCCCGCATGGGCGATATCGATGACATCAAGCGGGTCAAGTACCGGTACCTGCGGGCGCTGGATACCAAGCACTGGGACGACTTCGCGGACACGCTGACCGAGGACATCGCCGGTGACTACGGCAGCTCGCTCGGTGAGGAACACCGTTTCACCGACCGCGACACGCTCGTCGAGTTCATGCGCACATCCATGCCCGCAAACGTGATCACCGAACACCGGGTCACCCATCCCGAGATCGACGTCGACGGCGACGAGGCCACTGGCACGTGGTACCTGCAGGACCGTGTAATCGTCGCGGACTTCAACTTCATGCTCTACGGCGCTGCGTTCTATCACGACCGCTATCGACGCACCCCCGACGGTTGGCGCATCTCCGCGACCGGATACCAGCGCACCTACGAGGTCAACATGTCCACCGAGGCGATCACCAACTTCAAGGTGAAACCCGGTGCAGCGCTGAATATTTGAGTTACTGGGTGACGGCGATCAGAGCGCCCGGCTGCAGCCAGCGGATGATCTCGACAAGGGTGCCGTCATCGAGGGCGACGCAGCCGGCGGTCGGTCCGCCGTCGGTGGCGTGCAGGAAGAACGCGCCGCCGTTACCGGGCACCCGTTGCTTGTTGACGCCCATCACCACCGCATGCACGTACTGAGGAATCTCGAGGTTCTCAGTGCCGCTGGCCGGATCGGTGCGAAACGGGCACTTCGACTTCTCACAGACCTGCATGGTGTTGTAGGTCGGGCTCTTCATGTCGCCGTCCCACCAGTGGTCGGGGCCGACCTGCACGTATTGCAATCCGCCGCCGGGGTTGGGGGCCGTGCCGAAGGCGAAGTCGAGGCTGAAGACTCCCATCGGCGTTTTGGCTTGGCCGTCATGGGTTTCCGGGGCCATCCCGTTCTCGCCGACGAACGCGGGGATGCCGGTCCTGATCGCCTGCCAGCCGGCCGTGGTGCGCTGGAATACGTCGATTTTCGCCGACGAACCACCCGCTCCCACAACGGAAATGACCTGGGCCGCGTTGCCGACCTTCGGGGCGAACCACGGCGTGTAATCGGCCTGACCCACCGGAGCAGCAATCATGGCCAGCACGAATGGCAGCAGCAGAACCAGCCGTCGGCGCACGCGCTCATGGTCGCACAGGATCAGGCCCCGGTTGGGCGGCTCGCCCGCTGGGTAAGTTTGCGTCATGCGATTCCGTCGAAAGCCACAGGGTCTGCGCGGTCTGACCGAGATCGGTCAGGGTCTGGGCACCCTTGATCGCGAGGTCTTCGAGGCCGTCGCGGAATCGCCCAGCCCGTTGCTGGACACCAGCATGCCGCGGCTGAGCTGGGCCGCCGATCACTCCAAGCTGTGGTTCGTCATCGCCGCCGGGCTGATCGCGACGCGACACAAGGCGTCCGCCAGAGGTGCCATGCGCGGGGTCGTGAGCCTCGCGATCACCAGCGCTTTCACCAACCAGTTCGCCAAGCGGGTCTGGAAACGGCCGCGGCCCAACCGCACCTTGGTGCCCCTGGCCCGACAGAGCCGGCGCTTCCCGACGTCGAACTCGCTGCCGTCCGGGCACTCGGCCAGCGCGGCGGCGTTCGCGGTCGGAGTCGGGCTCGAGAACCCGCCCGTCGGTTTGGGCCTGGCCCTGCTCGCCGGTCTGGTCGGCCTGTCGCGCGTCGCCGTCGGAGCGCACTATCCGGGTGACGTGTTCGCGGGCTTCGGGATCGGGGCGGGAATCGCAGTGCTCGGCGGACGGATCGTGCCGCCGATCACGCCGACGAAGATCCCCACCGCCGACCCGCTGCGCGTCCCCACGCTGCCACGACCCGACGGCGCGGGCGTCGTGCTGGTGATCAACCCGGCCTCGGGAAGCGGGACGGGCGCGCGCGTCGTCGACGAGGTGCGCCAAGCGCTGCCCAAAGCCGAAATCGTCGAGCTCGGCGACGACGACGACATCGAGGAGGCGTTGCGCGATGCGGCCAAGCGCACCGAGGTCCTCGCCGTCGGCGGCGGCGACGGCACCGTTTCCTGCGCGGCGGGCATCGCCGTCGAGCACGACATTCCGCTCGCCGTCTTCCCCGGCGGCACCTTCAACCACTTCGCCAAGGACATCGGCTGCGACAGTGTGGCCAAGACGGTCGGGGCGATTCAACGCGGCGACATTTCCTGCGTCGATCTCGTCTGCCTCAACGACGAACACATCGTCGTCAACACCGCCAGCATCGGCGCCTATCCCCGGTTCGTGCAGACCCGCGAAAAGCTGGAACACAAGATCGGCAAGCCCCTCGCAGGCCTGTACGCGATGTTCCACACCCTGCGCCGCGACGAGCCGGTGAGGATCTCCTACGACAACAAGACATTGCAGACATCGCTGTTCTTTCTGGGCAATTCGACGTATCTGCCGTCGGGCTTCGCGCCGTCACGACGCACGAGGATGGACGACGGCCTGATGGACGTTCGCATTCTCGAAACCGGCCGCAAGTTCAGCAGGCTGCGGATCGTCAGCTCGCTGGCGCTTGGCCGGCTGACCCGCAGCCCGCTCTACCACGAGATGCGCGTGCCTGAGTTCGCCTTCACCGCCGTGGACGGGTGCACCGAGCTCGCGCATGACGGCGAGATCGGCACCGAATGCGATGAGGCCAGGTTCAGAGTGAACTACCGGGCGCTTCCGGTTTTTCGCCCGCTGCCGTGATCGGCACGGCGGGCGGTACCACCAACAGGCATACGACGAACCAGGCGTAACCGAGCGCCCAGCCGGCCAACACGTCGGACGGGTGATGCACGCACAGCACCACGCGCGCCGCCCCTATCGCGAGCACGACAACCGCACCTACGACGATCAGCCAGAATCGCAGCGACCGGCGCGCAATCGGCAGTATGAGCGTCAGAAACGCCAGCACGCCGACCATCACGCCGAGAGCATGACCCGACGGGAACGACGTCGACTGCGCGCTCACCAGGGCCCCGGCAGGTCGCTCGCGGTTCGCGGCGAGCTTGGCGGCTTCGGTGAGCAGCCCGCTGAGCTCGACGCTGATCACCAGGAACATCGCCGCCCGCACGTTGCGCCGGGCGAGGGCGACGACAATGACGACCAGGGCCGCGAGTCGGAAAACCGTTGGCCCGAGGACGGTGCAGAGCAGATCCCAGAATGCGACCCAGCCGGGGTGGACGATCCCGAATTCGTGCAGGGGATCGAGCGCGAACCGGTCCATTGCGTCGATCCACTGCCACTGCGCCACGATGCCGACCCACAGCAGCACGTACAGCGCAAGCGCTACCGCGGCAGGGCCGACGAACCACGCCTTGCGTTGTGTCACCCCCTAACGACTACCACGCTGCCGCTACGGTGCATCTATGGCTGTGTTTCTGCGCAAACTGTTGCGCGTCGGCGGACTACCCGCAGAGCTGCGCACCCAAGTCGACGCCGAAGGCATCATCTACCTGGCCGAATACCTCCCCGTGACTCGGCGATTCAGCGGATCCGTGCCCGGTAAGAAGGCCAAAACCAATATCTCGAGCTATGTCGGCTCGCTGGCGATCAGCTCGCAGCGTGTCCTCGGCACGCTGTCGTCGGTGCCCAAACTCGCCGGCCGCACCATCGACCAGCGATGGGACGCCACCCAGGACGGGCCGGTGAAGGCCGACATCTCGGACACCGGGGTGCACATCGAGGTGGACATCGGCGAGGTCGACCCGAAGTTCGACGGCCATCTCTCGCTGAACTACAAGACCCCGATCCCCGAGGACGTCCTGATGCGCCTGCCCCGCAGGTCGCTCGCGTTCGCGGTGCCGCCCGAGTACGTCCTTCGCGCGGTCGGCGTCCCGGCACGAGGCTGACCTACCAGGTGGCGGCTTGTCGCGTTGGTGAGCCGAGCATGCCCCGCGCGGCATTGACTACGGGTGCGCCTCTGCCGAGGCATCGTCGGCACTGTGTTGCCAGCGGCGTCCGTTGGCTGCGCCGACCTGTCACGGAGGGGCCGTTGGCCAGCTGCGACGTCAGTCGTCGGGGACGCGCGTACTGCCTCAGCGCTCAATCTGGCGATTCATACTGGCTCTACACCCACATGAGAGAGAGACATCATGGCCAGCCAGCCCGAGAAGTACGACGTTGATGTCTTCGACTCGAATTCGATGGACTGGCTAGAGCTCCCGATTGAACAGATCGGCAGGAGTCTGTCGCTCAAGCCATTCACGTTCGACCCAGACACCGGGATGTCCTGCATGCTTTTGCGTTACGACGCCGGGTTCATCAACCCGTGGCATACCCACGACTGCGCGCACGGCATGTTTGTGTTGAGCGGGACCTTGCGAACCAACAAAGGGGATTTTGGGTCGGGGAGTTTTGTCTGGTTTCCCGAGGGCATGACGATGTACCACGGTGCAACCGATGACAGTGACTGCCTCATGCTTTTCATCACGAACAAGCCGTTCAACATTCGCTACACATTCGAGGATGAACCGAGCGGAAGCGAAGCCGAGCGACAGGGCCGGGAGAAGGCATGTCTGTGCTCGATGGCTTCCGTAACCTGACGCGGGCCGCCGATTCAGGTCGGCCCTTGTCAACGCCTCGCCTGTGTATGAACGCGCAACTGTGGATAACTAGCTCTCACTGAGCCAAACGGTTGCCGAATGGCCCGTCGACCTGTTCGGTGTAGCGACGGCATGGGAAAGGATGCGCAGTGACCGACCCGAACAAGGACAACGTGCTGATCGTTCATTGGCACGACCTCGGGCGATACCTCGGTGTCTACGGCCATCCCGACGTCGACAGCCCCCGCCTCGACCAACTCGCCGCCGAGGGCATCCTCTTCACCCGTGCGCACGCCACGGCGCCGCTCTGCTCCCCATCGCGGGGTTCGCTGTTCACCGGCCGTTACCCGCAGAACAACGGGCTGGTGGGGTTGGCTCATCACGGCTGGGAGTACCGGGCTGACGTCCGAACGCTACCGCAGATATTGTCTGAGAACGGTTGGCATACAGCGCTTTTCGGTATGCAGCACGAGACTTCGTATCCGGCTCGGCTTGGCTTCGACGAATACGACGTGTCCAACTCGTTCTGCGAGTATGTGGTGGAGCGCTCTGTCGAGTGGCTCGCCAATCCGCCGAAGGTGCCGTTCCTGTTGACTGCCGGCTTCTTCGAGACCCACCGCCCGTATCCGGCTGACCGGTATCAGCCGGCCGACCGGACCACGGTGGCCGTACCCGACTATCTGCCGGAGACCGAGGAGGTTCGTCAGGACCTGGCCGGGTTCTACGGCTCGATCACGGTGGCCGATGCCGCCGTCGGGCAGTTACTGGACGCGCTGGCAGTGACCGGCCTCGACCAGTCCACCTGGGTGGTCTTCGTGACCGACCACGGCCCGGCGCTGCCGCGCGCGAAGTCGACGCTGTACGACGCGGGTACCGGCATAGCGGTCATCGTGCGGCCGCCGCTGCGGGCCGGCCGGTCGCCGTACGTCTATGACGACCTCTTCAGCGGGGTGGACCTGGTCCCGACGCTGCTCGAGCTGCTCGGGGTGCAGGGGCCTGCCGAGGTCGACGGGATCTCCCACGCGGCTACGCTGCGTTCCGACTCCGACAACGGCACGCCGGCACGGTCGGAGGTCTACACGACGAAGACGTACCACGATTCCTTCGACCCGATCCGGGCGGTCCGGACGAAGGAATACAGCTACATCGAGAACTACGCGTCCCGGCCACTGCTGGACCTGCCGTGGGACATCGCCGACAGTGCATCCGGCATGGCCGTCGCGGATTCGGTCGGTGGTCGGCGCCCGGAGCGCGAACTCTACGACCTGCTCGACGACCCGACCGAATCGCGAAATCTGCTCGGCCCGGACGCGACGGACAAAGCGGAGGCGATCTCGAACGAGCTCGCGTTGCTGCTGAACGACTGGCGACTGAAGACCAACGACGTCATCCCGTCGGAGTTCGCGGGTACGCGAATCTCGGAACGCTACACCGAGACCTATCAACGCATCCATGGCCGGGCGTTGACCAGCCGGTCGGCCATCGCCGCGGAGCGCGGCATCGAAGACGAACACAGTTAGGTTTCGCGCAATGACATTTTCGGCGTATCTGGTACTGGCGTCGCAACGCAGCGGCAGCACCCTGCTCGTCGAATCCCTGCGGAGCACAGGCGTTGCCGGTGAGCCGGGTGAGTTCTTCCAGTACCTGCCGACCACCAGCCAGTCGCCACAGCCGAGGCAGTGGTTCGAGGGCGTCGAAGACGAATCGATCCTGAGCCTGCTCGACCCTCTCGACGAAGGCAAGCCCGACCTCGCCACGCCGGAGATCTGGCGTGACTACATCCGCACGGTGGGACGCACGCCGAACGGGATCTGGGGCGGCAAGCTGATGTGGAACCAGACGCCGCTGCTGCTCGAGCGCGCGGACGGGCTGCCGGACCGGTCAGGCGGCGGCTTGTTGTCGGCGATCCGGGACGTCATCGGCACCGACCCGTACCTGATTCACGTGCACCGTCCCGACGTCGTGTCGCAGGCGGTGTCGTTCTGGCGGGCGGTGCAGACGCGGGTCTGGCGCGGCCGGCCGGATCCGAGACGGGACTCCGCGGCCGAATACCACGCAGGCGCCATCGCCCACGTCGTCGGCATGCTGCGGGCACAGGAGGACGGCTGGCGGACCTGGTTCGCCGAAGAGAACATCTCGCCGTTGGACGTGCCGTATCCCGTGCTGTGGCGCAACCTCACCCAGATCGTCGGTACCGTCCTCGAAGCGCTGGGGCAGGACCCGCAGCTGGCCCCGTCGCCGGTGTTGGAGCGGCAGGCCGATCAACGCTCCGACGAATGGGTAGATCGATACCGATCAGATGCCGAGAAGGAGGGTCTGCCTGCATGACCGCAACCGCCGCCACCGACTACGACACCCTGCACGTCGACGAACTGCGGCTGCTGGAAGCCGAAGCGGTGCACATCATCCGCGAGGTGGTCGCCGAACTGGAGCGGCCAGTGCTGCTGTTCTCCGCAGGCAAGGATTCCATTGTGCTTCTGCGCTTGGCGGAGAAGGCCTTTCGGCCCAGCCCGCTGCCCTTCCCGGTGATGCACGTCGACACCGGGCACAATTTCGATGAGGTGATCCAGTTCCGGGACCGTAGGGTCACCGGAGAGGGGCACAAGCTGATCGTCGCATCGGTCCAGGAGTCGATCGACAACGGCCGGGTGCCCGATCCCGGTCCAGGGGCGTCGCGGAACCGGCAACAGACCCGCACACTGCTGGATGCGTTGGAGGCAGGCGGATTCGACGCGGCATTCGGCGGCGCCCGCCGCGACGAGGAACGCGCCCGCGCCAAGGAACGCATCCTCAGCTTCCGTGACGAATTCGGCCAATGGGATCCACGGGCCCAGCGCCCCGAGCCGTGGTCGCTGTACAACGGCCGGATCAAGAAGGGCGAACAGGTCAGGGTGTTCCCGCTGAGCAACTGGACCGAGCTGGACGTCTGGCGCTACATCGAGCTGGAGAACCTGGAGCTGCCGCCGATCTACTTCGCCCACCAGCGGGAGGTGTTCGAACGCGACGGCATTCTGCTCGCGGTGTCCGAGTATGCCGGCCCGTCCGACGGTGAAACCGCATCGGTGGAATGGGTCCGCTACCGCACGGTCGGCGACTTGACCATCACCGGCGCCGTGCGTTCGAGAGCCACCGACATCGAGCGGGTGATCCAGGAGATCTCAGCGGCAACCGTTTCCGAACGCGGAGAGACCCGCGCCGATGACCGCACCTCGGCCGCCGCCATGGAGGACCGCAAGCGCGAGGGGTACTTCTGATGACCCGCCAGTTGTTGCGCATCACCACCGCCGGCTCCGTCGATGACGGCAAGAGCACGCTGATCGGCCGCCTGCTGCACGACACCGACAGCCTGCCGACCGACCATCTGGAAGCCGTCACCGACACCGAGGGTGTCGCGGACCTCGCCGCGCTGTCGGACGGCCTGCGCGCCGAGCGCGAGCAGGGCATCACGATCGACGTGGCGTACCGGTTCTTCTCGACCGAAGCGCGCAGCTACATTCTCGCCGACACCCCTGGCCATGAGCGCTACACCCGCAACATGTTCACCGGAGCATCGAACGCTCACGTCGCGGTTCTCCTCGTCGATGCCAGCGCAGGTGTGTTGCGGCAGACCCGCCGTCACGCCAGAATCGCAAAGCTGTTGGGCATCAAGCACTTCGTTGCCGCGGTCAACAAGTTCGACCTGGTCGATTTCGACCGCGAGCGCTACACCGAGGTGGAGGACGAACTGCATCAGGTCGCGGCCCGACTCGGTGGCATCGACGTGACGGTGATTCCGATCGCGGCCAAACACGGCGACAACGTGGTGCACCGGTCCGACCGCACGCCGTGGTACGAGGGACCGACCCTGCTCGAGTACCTGGAAAACGTCGAGTTGACTGCACCGCAACCGGAACCGGCCAGGCTGCGGCTGCCGGTGCAGTGGGTGTCCCGACCGTCCGCAGAGCAGCGCCGCCGCTACACCGGCAGGTTATCCGGCGGGACCCTACAGGTCGGCGACGCCGTCATCAGCCTTCCTGCGGGCACCAGGTCGACCGTCACCGCCATCGACACCCTCGACGATTCCCGCACGACGGCCGTTGCGCCGCTTTCGGTTTCGATCGAGCTGGCCGACGACATCGATGTGGGTCGCGGCGACGTGTTCGTCAGCGCCGATGAAGTCGCGATCCTTCCCGTCCAGGCCCGCGAGCTGGACGCAACCGTCTGCTGGTTCGCCGACAGCCCGTTGCGTGCGGGCGACCGGGTCGCGCTCAAGCAGGGCACCCGCACCGTGCGGGCCACCGTGCAGGCGCTGCACTCGCGGATCGATCCCGAGACGCTCGACGACCTGGACAATCCAGTTGAGTTGGTGCTCAACGACATCGGCTCGGTGACGTTGCGGACGAGTTCTGTGGTGGTGGCGGACCCCTACATCAACGACCGCGACAGCGGGGCGTTCATCCTCATCGACGAGACCTCCAACGACACGGTCGGCGCAGGCACCATCACCGAACCCCGCGAGGTGAAGCCGGGTGTGCAGACCAGGAACGACATCCGCTGGCACCCCTCGTCGCTTGACCGTGACCATCGGTGGAACGCCACGGGTCAACGCGGCGCCACGATCTGGTTCACCGGACTGCCCGCCTCCGGCAAGTCCACCCTCGCGGTCGCCGTCGAGCGCGCGCTAGTCGAGGCCGGCGATGTCGCCTATCTTCTGGACGGTGACAACATCCGTCACGGGCTGTCGGACGACCTCGGCTTCTCGGCGGGTGATCGCGCCGAAAACATCCGTCGGGTGGGCCACCTCACCCGCTTGTTCGCCGACGCCGGCGTCGTCGCATTGGCTTCGCTGGTGTCACCGCTGAAATCCGACAGGGAGATCGCCCGCGCCCTCAACGACGCGGCGAAGCTTCCGTTCATCGAGGTGTACGTATCCACATCGTTGGCCGAGTGTGAGCGCCGCGATCCCAAGCGCCTCTACGCGCGGGCGAGGTCCGGTGAGCTCACGGGGCTGACCGGCGTCGACGCGCCTTATGAGGCACCCGAGAACGCCGATCTGGTGCTCGACACCACCGGCGCCGACATCGACGACCTCGCGGCGCAAGTGATCGAGCTGCTCAACCAGCGCCGTTAGCCGACCTGCGCCACCACGAAGATCCGGCGGAACGGGTAGAACGTCCGACCGTCGGGCCGCCGTGGATAAGTCTGGTCCAGTATCGGGATCAGCTGCTGGCGGAACTGGTGCCAGGATTCCTCCGACAACCGCTCGATCACCGGCCGCAGCGCCGTGCCCAACATCCATTCCAGCACTGCATGTTGGCCGGTTAGCTCGTGGATGTAGACAGTCTCCCAGGCATCCACCCGGCAGCCCGCATCGGTCAGTATGCCTGCATACTCGGCGGCCGGGCTGACCCTGTCACGTTCCGGAAAGGGCATGTCCCGCAACCTGTTTGCAAACGGCTCGCGACGTGCCACCGTCCGAATTGCCTCGTGTGACGGTGTGTTGAAGCTGCCCGGCATCTGCACCGCGATCCACGAACCGCTCGGCAGCTCGCCAGCCCAGCGCACCAGCAGCTCGAGGTGCTCGGGCACCCAGTGCAGTGTCGCGTTGCTCACCACCACGTCGGTGTCGGGCTTGGGTTCCCACGACCGGACATCACCGACCTGCGCGTCCACCCCGCGCTCCCTGGCGGAATCGACCATTTCCGGCGAGCTGTCCCACGCCTCGATGACCGCGTCGGGCCAGCGCTGCGCCAAGGTGGCGGTGAGATTGCCTGGACCGCAACCGAGGTCGACGACCCGGCGGGGATTCTCGGCGTCGATCCGCGACGTCAGATCGAAGAAGGGCCTGCCGCGGTGGTCGGCGAACGCGAGGTAGACGTCGGGACTCCACATGGCTGACAGTGTCGCACTCCCCCGTCCACAGCCGGTTGGCAGCGGGCGACCGTCCGCACCGCCAGCAAAGCACAGCACGGTGTTGCACCATGACCGCCTCTGGATACGATCTGGCCGTGCCCAGTTCCCAGCCGCCCGGTGCCGCGCCGGTCGATCCCCCCATTCCGGTCCCCGATGTTCCCGGCGCCGACGCGGGATCGCGTGGCCTGCCGCGGCGGGTGGATCTCACGCTCCGCCAGCGGTTGATCGTCGATTCCTCGGCGATCGCCGATCTCGGCCTGCGCACCGCACTGGCATCGGTTGTCGGTGCGGCGATGCTGCCGCAGGTCGCCGCGGCCGCGCTGAACCGTTCGGGCGCACTGCGGCAGCGCGACGCACTGGAGTTCTACGCCGAACTCGCCGCGACGAAGGACAGGGAACTTTCGTTTCCCGCGCCGACGGAGGTGCCACGGATCTCGTCGCGCCCCGCCAACCCCGTCGCGGAGTGGATGGCCAACGGCCGGGTGCACAACATCCGGTTCAACAGCAGCTTCGAGGCCGTCAACCCGGCGTTGCGCGACCGGTGTGGATCCTATGAGCGCAACAACGTCGTGCATGCCCAGCACTGGCGTCACGACGACGGACCCCACCCGACACTGTGCGTCATCCACGGTTTCATGGGTTCGGCATACATGTTCAACGGATTGTTCTTCTCGCTGCCGTGGTTCTACCGGTCCGGCTACGACATCCTGCTCTACACAATGCCGTTCCACGGCCGTCGCGCCGAAAAGTATTCGCCCTACAGTGGTTACGGGTTGTTCGCGAACGGGATCGCGGGTTTTGCCGAAGCGATGGCTCAGGCCGTGTTCGACTTCCGCTCACTGCTGGACTACCTGGAGTACACCGGTGTCGACCGGATAGCGCTGACCGGAATGTCGTTGGGCGGGTACACCTCTGCGTTGATCGCATGCGCCGACGACCGCATCCAGGCGGTGATCCCCAACGTTCCGGTCGTCATGCCGGATAAGCTGGTCGACGAGTGGTGGCCGGCCAATATGCTGGTCGCGCTTGGCGACAGGATCAGCGGGACCGACGACCAGATGTCGACGGCCGCGGCGATGTTCCACTCACCGTTGAACTATCCCGCTTTGGTGCCGAAGGACCGGCGGCTGATCATCGCCGGTCTCGGCGACCGCCTCGCCCCGCCCCAGCAGGCAGAAGCCCTGTGGGAGCACTGGGACCGCTGCGCGTTCCACTGGTTCCCCGGCAATCACATCCTGCACGTCAGCCAGCCGGATTACCTGCGCAGGATGACCCGCTTCATGCGCGACTTCATGTTCGACTAGGCCGAATCATCCCTTTGTGACGCTGACCAGAGAAATGCTTGCGTACATCGGGCCGGCCTCGGAATCCGGTGCCGGCACGGGCCGGTCGATCTGCCTGCAGTACTCGGGCAGGTCGATTTCGGTGCCCTTCCATCCGTGATCGGTGAACCAGTCGATTGCCGGCGCGTGCTGCTCGTTGTAGATCAGCGAAAAGAATCGTGAACCGTCCTGCGATTGCTGCTCTGCTTCGCGTGCCTGTTCAAAGGCTTCGTCGCTGAACGGCTTGCCGTCGTCGACCGCGACGTGGCTGCCCGCTGCCGCCAGCTCATGAATACCTGCGAAGAGCTCGGCTTGCGCGGCGGCGGGCAGATAGACCAGCAGGCCTTCGAGCAGCCAGGCCGACGGCCGCGACGGATCGAATCCACTCCGCCGAAGGGCCGCAGGCCAGTCGTCGCGCAGATCGACCGCTATCTCGCGGCGCTCTGCGGTCGACGCGTCTCCGCTGCCGGTGAGCACCTCTTTCTTGAATTCCAGCACCTGCGGCTGATCGAGCTCGAAGACGACTGTCCCCTCCGGCCAGGCCAGCCGGTACGCACGTGAGTCGAGGCCTGCCGCGGGGATCACGATCTGGCGCGCGCCCGCGTCGGCCGCCGCATAAAAATAGTCGTCGAAGTACTTGGTGCGCGCCGCCTGGTAATTGACGAAATGCGCGCCGAACTCGGACATCAGCTTGTTCTCCGGCGCCTTGCCGTCCAGAACGTCGGCCCATTCGCCGCCGACGGCTCGACAGAAAGTCTCCGCGTACGGGTCGACGACCAGCGGGTTCGGCTTGTTCGCCTCCAGCGCTCGGGAGGCGGCGACGAACAGAGCCGTCGCACCGACGCTCGAGGTGATGTCCCAGGTGTCGTTATCGGTACGCATACTTCGGTTGTACGCCGTAATTCCGACACCTCGCTGAGCAGCAACGAGGCCCGCGCGTGCTGACTAGACGAGCGACCGGCCGGTCCGCATCCGCCAGTCCAGGTCCTTCAGCATCCAATTGAACGGAAACTGCCGGACCACGGTCGGCAGCAGGTCGTTGACGAACCGGATGCATTTCATCAACCGGTCGAACCGGCGCTGTTTGTCGGCGTCCCAGTCCAGCGCCATCTCGTCACGAAACCGCTGCGGTAGGAAGCCGCCCGTGATCAACAGGTTGACGTCGTCCAGCCTGCGCTGCACAGCTGCAGGCAGCTTGACCCCACGCACCCGCCCCGCGGCGATCGGCCAGAGGAAGTCACGGACGTCCTCGTCGATGTGCACTTGGGCCATCGACTCATCCCAGTAGCGATCGAACGCCGCCTGGTTCGCCGGCCACATTTCGCGCGGCACCTGCAACATCGTCCCGAGTGCGATGCCCTCATCGAAAAGTCGCTCGGCGGTCTGGTCGTCGATCTCGCCGACGAAGATCTTGTAGATGTCGACGACGCCCTTGTACATGCAGGCGCCCACCCACATCTGCAGCTCGGCGTCGAAGGCGTTGTAGGACACCGGGCTCTCGTTGGTCGAATACACCTGTGCGTGTGCGCCGTTCACCGCCCGCCGGTATGCCGCCTGCTGTGCGGGGGTTCCGTTCACCGAGACCGCGAGGTAGGTGAACGTGGTGCGCGCTCGCTTGATCGGGTGGCGGTCGATCCGGCCGCTCTCGACGCGGCTCTCCATCACGCCGTAGCCGACGCCCGGTCGCGACAGCTGCATGATCACGTTCGCCGGTCCGGCCAGCAGGCCGACGCCCAACATGCCGCCGACGGCGTCGGGCGCGCGGCGCCGAATCAGCGGTCTGCGAGCCTCACGAATCGTCATTACGTACCTGCCCAAATGTGAGAACGTTTGTTGTCAGATATTGCCCGACCCCGCTGACAGCTGTCAAGGTGGCACGATGGCCGACATGGCACAGGTCCGCCCATACCGCGGTATCGGGGCGGCCGACCGCCTCACGCAGCGCCGACGCCGGCTCCTGGACGCCGGCCTTGACCTGCTGGGCGGTGACAGCGCCGAAACCGACTTCACCGTGCGGGCGGTCTGCAGCCGGGCCGGCCTGACCGCACGCTATTTCTACGAGAGCTTCGCCGACAAAGACGAGTTCGTCGTCGCCGTCTTCGACTCCGCCGTCGCCGACGTCGCGGCCACCACCCAGGCGGCGGTGGCCGCATCCCCGCCCGCCGAGCAGGGCCGCGCGGGCATCGCCAACCTGGTACGCATCATCAGTTCGGACTCCCGAATCGGCCGTGTGTTGTTCGACGTCCGAATGTCGAACCCGGTGATCCTGCGCAAGCGCTCAGACCTCGGCGGAATCTTCGCCTTTCTTCTGGCACAGCACATCGCGACCTCACTGCGCCGCGATCAGACGGGCAGGAGCAAGGCGGCCGTCCACTTCGTCGTCGGCGGCGTGGGCCAGACCATCAGCGCGTGGCTGGCCGGCGAGGTCGATCTGCCCCAGGAGCAACTGGTCGACCAGCTGGCCGCGATTCTCGGCGCATTGGACGATCCCGGCCTCTACTTCGACTAGCCTGCCGTTACCGGACGCCTGCGATCGGCCGATGTCTTCGGCTCTGTCTGCGTATCGGCATCGGTGAATTCTTTGACCCAACAGGCGAACTCGAGCGTGATGCCGTCGGGGTCGTGGAAGTAGAAGGAACGCACGTAGACGCCCGGATGAACGGTCGGCGACACCTGTGCCGCGCTTTCGTCGTGGTTGAGTACCGGACCGACACGCACCCCTTTGTCCTTCAGCCGCTGCCGGTATTCGTCGAATTTCTCGGCGGGTACGTGGAACGCCAGATGGTTCATCGAGCTGACCGAGCTGGTGATCTCGCCGATTCCCGGGATCGCGGCGGGTGAGGAGATGCCGGGCACACGATCGGCGGCTTCGGTGAACCAGAAGAAGGCCACGCAGTCGCCGTTTCCTGCGTCGAAGAAGAAGTGCTGGCCCATCCCGCCCGGCAGGTCGAGCGACTTGATCAACGGCATTCCCAGGACGCCCGAATAGAAGTCGACGGTCTTGCGCATATCCGAGCACACCAGCGCCACATGGTTGATGCCGCCGAGCTGGAATTCGGAATTGGAATTGTCGGGCTTGATCATGTCGGAAAACTCCTACCAGATTCTGTTTCTGAATCTAACATCAGGTTCAGGTGCGTTCAACGACCGGCGACTCTTGGGGCGGAGGAGAACCGTGACGGTCAGTCCGCGCGAACGATTGCCCACTGGGCGGGGACGGCAGACTCACGCGGCGATCGATGCTGCGGCGCGGGCGGTCGTCGCGCGCAAGGGGTTTCTGGCGACCACGATCGTCGACATCGCCGCCGAGGCCGGCAAGTCGGCGGCCTCGTTCTACAACGATTACGACTCTAAGGAGTCGATGGTCCGCGAGTCCATGGTGAACGACGACGATCCGGAATTGACTGCCCTAGCCCGGGATTCAATGCTCGACCAGTTCTGTTACTGCCAACTAACCGGTGACGGCAGCGGGGAAACCGTCGACGATGGGGCGGTACCCACATGACGAGGACACCGTCATCCGGCACACCTGGCGTGACGCGCGAGTTCGTCGGATTGGACTCCCCCACCGCGCGGCGGGCGGGATCTGGCGGCCATCCCTGCCAGGGGTTGTATCGCCGTGGGGTGGGACGCAAGCCGAAGGTGGCGATGATCGCCGCTCACTATCAGATCGATTTCTCGGAGCATTATCTCGCCGACTACATGGCCACCCGCGGCATCGGTTTTCTCGGCTGGAACACCCGCTTTCGCGGATATGAGAGCAGCTTCCTACTCGACCACGCGCTGGTTGACATTGGCGTTGGCGTCCGCTGGTTGCGGGAGGTCCAGGGTGTCGAATCGGTTGTGCTGCTGGGAAACTCCGGTGGCGGCTCGCTGATGGCCGCCTACCAGGCACAGGCGGTCGACGCCCACGTGACACCGCTGGAGGGCATGCGCCCCGCAGCCGGGCTGACCGAGCTACCCGTCGCCGACGGTTATGTGGCCAGCGCGGCGCACCCAGGTCGACCGGACGTACTGACCGCCTGGATGGACGCCTCGGTCGTCGACGAAAACGACCCGATCGCAACGGATTCCAGTCTCGATCTCTTCAACTCGGAGAACGGACCGCCATACTGCCAGGATTTCCTCACCCGGTACCGCTCGGCCCAGGTGGCCCGCAACAACGCGATCACGGACTGGGCCGAACGTGAACTCAAACGCGTGCGCGCCGCGGGGTTCTCCGATCGGCCGTTCACGGTCCTGAGAACCTGGGCCGACCCCCGAATGGTCGACCCCACGCTGGAACCGACCAAGCGACCACCCAATACGTGTTATGTCGGTGAGCCGGTCAAGGCGAACCGGTCGGCGCACGGCATCGCCGCTGCGTCCACCCTGCGCAGCTGGCTCGGCATGTGGAGCCTGCGGCACTCGCAGACACGCGCCGAACCGCATCTGGCGCGCATCGACTGCCCCGCCCTGGTGATCAACGCCGAGCAGGACACCGGCGTCTATCCGTCCGACGCGCAGCGCATCTTCGACGCACTCGCGAGTACCGACAAGACACAGTGCGCCATCGACACCGACCATTACTTCACCACTCCCGGAGCGCGCAGCGAGAAGGCCGATACGATCGGCAGGTGGATCGCGAAACGGTGGCGGTAAGGGTCCTGGCCCATTTCAACCCCGGCGCCAGGGTCCTGGAATTGGTTGCACCGGAAGCGGATTGGCTCGAAGTGCACTACTGCGCCGAAGACGACGACGACACGTTCTATCGCGAACTGCCCCAGGCCGAGGTGATCTGGCACGTGCTGCGACCGTTGTCGGGCGCCGATCTCGAGCAGGCGACCAGGTGCAGGCTGGTTCACAAGCTTGGTGCGGGCGTCAACACCATCGACGTCGAAACCGCATCACGGCGCGGCATCGCAGTGGCCAACATGCCCGGCGCCAACGCCGCGTCGGTGGCCGAGGGCGCCCTGCTGCTGATGCTGGCAGCCTTGCGCCGACTCCCCGAACTCGACCACGCCACCAGGGCGGGCCGAGGCTGGCCGTCGGATCCCAGCCTCGGTGAGACCGTCCGTGACATCGGAGGTGCCACGGTGGGGCTGATCGGCTACGGCAACATCGCCAAACGCGTGGAGACCATCGTTGCCGCGATGGGAGCCGACGTGGTGCACACCAGCACCTGCGATGACGGCCACCCCGGATGGCGATCGCTGCCGGACCTGCTTGCCGCAAGCGACATCGTCTCGTTGCACCTGCCGCTGACCGCGCAGACCTCGAATCTGCTGGACGCCACGGCGCTTGCGCTGATGCGGCCGAGTGCCGTCATCGTCAACACCTCTCGCGGACAGATCATCGACGAGAAGGCGCTGGTGGACGCACTGAGAGGCGGCCGGCTGGCGGCCGCCGGCCTCGACGTCTTCGCTGTCGAGCCCGTCGCCGCCGACAACCCGCTGCTGAGCCTCGCCAACGTCGTGCTGACACCGCATGTGAGCTGGTACACGGCCGACACGATGCGCCGCTACCTCACCGAGGCCGTCGACAACTGCCTGCGGATCCGTGACGGCCGGGACCTGCGGAACGTGGTCAATTCCCGCGGGTAGTGTCGTTCCCAACCCACCGGTTATTAGGGAAGGCAACGCCGCATGCCCATTGCAGTCAATCCCGAGCACAACGACCTGGCCGATTCGGTTCGGTCCCTGGTGGCGCGGGTGGCGCCGTCGGACGTTCTGCATGAGGCGCTCGAGACTCCGATCTCCAATCCGCCGCCGTACTGGAAGTCCGCCGCCGAGCAGGGACTGCAGGGTGTGCACCTGTCTGAAGCCGTTGGGGGACAAGGGTTCGGCATCCTCGAGCTCGCGATCGTGCTCGCCGAGTTCGGCTATGGTGCGGTGCCAGGCCCGTTCGTACCGTCGGCGATCGCCAGCGCGCTGATCGCCGCGCACGACCCCGAGGCCAAGCTGCTGAATGACCTGGCGTCCGGCGAGGTGATCGCCGCCTACGCGATCGACTCGGGTCTGACCGCCACCCGGCACGGCAACGGCCTGGTCATCCGGGGCGAGGTGCGGGCGGTTCCCGCCGCCGCCCAGGCGTCGGTGCTTGTGCTTCCAGTCGCGATCGACAGCGGCGAGGAGTGGGTGGTGATCGACGCCGAGCAGCTGGAGATCGAGCCCGTGCGAAGCGTCGACCCCCTGCGGCCGGTGGCTCATGTCCGGGCCAACGCCGTGGAAGTCGAAGACGACCGCGTCCTGGCCAACTTGAGCCGGGTCCTCGCGCGTGCACTGATGTCGACCCTGCTGTCTGCCGAGTCGATCGGCGTGGCCCGGTGGGCGACCGACACCGCCTCGGCATACGCCAAGATCCGCGAACAGTTCGGCAGGCCGATCGGGCAGTTCCAGGCAATCAAGCACAAGTGTGCGGAGATGATCGCGGACACCGAGCGCGCGACCGCGGCGGTGTGGGACGCCGCCCGCGCCATCGACGAGGCGAGCGAAGGCGCTTCGGAAGACAGCGCCTTCGAGTTCGCCGCCGCGGTGGCCGCGACGCTGGCACCGGCCGCCGCACAGCGCTGCACCCAGGACTGCATCCAGGTGCACGGCGGGATCGGGTTCACCTGGGAGCACGACACGAACGTCTACTACCGCCGCGCCCTCGTGCTGGCCGCCTCCTTCGGCCGCGCAGCCGATTACACGCAGCGGGTTGTCGACATCGCGACCACCACCGGCATGCGCAAGCTCGACATCGACCTGGACCCCGACACCGAGAAGCTGCGCGAGGAAATCCGCGCAGAGGTCGCCGCGCTGAAGAAGCTCGGGAAAGGCACCGAACGCAACACCGCCATTGCCGAAGGCGGCTGGGTGCAGCCCCACCTGCCCAAGCCGTGGGGGCGGGCGTCGGATCCCGTCGAGCAGATCATCATCGCCCAGGAGTTTTCGTCCGGCGAGGTCAAGCGCCCGCAGATGGGCATCGCGGCGTGGATCATTCCGTCGATCGTCGCGTTCGGCACCGACGAACAACAGCAGAGGTTCCTGCCGCCGACCTTCCGTGGCGAAATGATCTGGTGCCAACTGTTTTCCGAACCGGGCGCCGGTTCGGATCTGGCCGGCCTGTCCACCAAGGCCACCAAGGTCGACGGCGGCTGGCGGATCACCGGCCAGAAGATCTGGACCACCGGCGCGCAGTACTCGCAGTGGGGCGCGCTGCTGGCCAGAACGGACCCGAGCGCGCCCAAACACAATGGCATCACCTATTTCCTGCTGGAC
>Ga0164306_10000088_pt1 | contig 33716 bp, 21 predicted proteins | sample Whisoiple_242_MG_FD_110213 | JGI IMG/M metagenome (GOLD analysis project Ga0164306, IMG submission 110213) | Soil microbial communities amended with fresh organic matter from upstate New York, USA - Whitman soil sample_242_MG | ecosystem: Environmental > Terrestrial > Soil > Unclassified >... | reverse complement strand
CTTGCCCTCACTTCTTCCGCGGTTATAAACCTGGCCTGATTAGCGCGCGGTGTTCCATGCGCGACTGCGCGGTCAGAAGTTGAACACGAAGCCTGCTGATGGAACCGCGGCGTGCGTGAACTTATCCGCTTTGAGCTGATTGACGTTGAAATCGGGAACCTTGTAAACGAATCCGCGATACTGCGCCCGGAACGCAACATGCTTCATTACAGGAATATCAGCGCCGCCGCCGTATACGAATGTTCCGCGGGCCTGGCTCTCAATCCCTGTGCTATTACGCGGATGGAAGACCATGGCCCCGCCACCGGCGAGGGCAAATGTGTTGATTCCATGAAATGCCGGGAGTTTGAGGACACCCGCGCCGGTGATCCCATGCGTGTACGTCTGCTTGCGGAAGTTCCCGGATGAAGTCGCATATCTTTGAGAATTGCTGAAGAAATCGTAATCCACTTCTGCTGCGATCCAGTTATTAATGTTGAAACGATAGCCGGCCAGAAAGCCTCCGGAGTTAGTAGGTTCGCTTTGGATCCCAGATGACGTCGTTGTCTTGCCGAGGAAGCCGCTTCCCTGGAGGGTGAGTTGGTGGCGCGGCTCTTCCTGGGCCCAACATGATAGCGAGAGAATGATAAGCACACTGAAAAATAGCAATGAACGTTTCACTAAGACTGCCTCCTTATGACTACAAACAGTCAAAGCAAGCGGATTGCCGAACGTGATCCGGGCTAAGTCATTGCACGACATAGCGATCAGCAACGGACGGCGGGGAAAAATCAGATGCTTCGACCGCCAATGGGCAGCGGTGACTGCATCAGGTCAGAAACAGATCAGGCGCGTAGTCGGGCTAAAAGATACGCTTTCTGAACTCTGCGAATGGACATTCAATTCGGCCCCCCGGTCAATGACCGGCCTAACGATGAAGAGTTTCATGTCACGAACGTTGGCCAGGCCAGACTTGATTGGTCAAAAGGCTCCATGGCCTGCACGGGGATGGGATCAATCTTTTTTTCGCAGCGCCGAAGTTGATTTGAACAAAGTTGCGTTGTCGCCGTCCATACTGCCCGGTACTGGCAACGCATTGTGTCAGGCAGACTTGGTACACGGAGCACAGAACTCTATGATCTTTCCATTTTGCGAATCCGGCTGGGGCTTCTCTTTTTTCTGGAACCCTGGCGGGACATAAAACTCAATGATCTTGGCCATAACATCCTCCTAATTGGCGAAAGAGCACACTTTTACAAACCACGCGATCATGGCATTGGCGAAATTGAAGAAGCGAAGCTAGCGCGATTCCAGGTCCACAGCGCAAGCTGTTTCCTGGCCCGGGTGAAAAACCACCATCAGCATGCATAATCGGCGCGGCAGATGTTCAGCCGGCGCATCTTGTTTTGAAGAGTGGTACGCTTCAATCCCAAACGTTCGGCAGCGCCTCCATTGCCCGAGACCTGGCCAGAGGCAGCTTTCAGAGCATTGATGATCACGTCGCGTTGTGCCTCCATGAACGTTGACGAAGATGGGAGCTCGTGCAGAAACGTGGAAGATGATGAGATCTCTCTCACCTGGCAGGTCTGCAGCTCTCCCAGAGGCACTTGTAACTCTTCACCCTGCGAGAGGATCACGGCGCGTTCGATGAAGTTTGCCAGTTCCCGCACATTTCCGCGCCAGGAGTGATTGGCCATTGCCTCCATCGCGTACCGGGGGACCGAGGTAATATCTTTTTGCATTCGCCGCGACAATTTTTTCACAAAGTAATTCACCAGCAGCGGAATGTCCTCGCGCCGTTCACGCAGGGGCGGAATTTCAATCGGAAACACATTGAGCCGGTAAAACAGGTCCTCGCGAAATTTTTCCTCGCGAATCATGGCTGGAAGATCGCGATGAGTCGCGGCAATCATCCGCACATTGACCTGAATGGTCGTGGCGCTTCCCAGGCGTTCGAACTCCTGCTCCTGCACCGCACGCAATAATTTTGGCTGCAGTTCCAGGCTGATGTCCCCGATCTCATCCAGAAACAGCGACCCCCGGTCGGCCAGCTCGAATCTGCCTTTCTTTTGAATCAGCGCGCCGGTAAATGCGCCCTTCTCGTGCCCAAAGAGTTCGCTCTCCAGCAGGCCTGCAGGAATAGCGGCGCAGTTCATGCGTACGAAAGTCCGCTGGCGCCTGACGCTGAGGTTGTGAATCGCTTGCGCAATCAACTCCTTCCCTGTGCCGGTCTCGCCGTGAAGCAAAACGGTAGCATCTGTGCGCGCAACGATCGTGACCTGTTCCAGCACCTTCTGAATGGCCGCGCTATTGCCTATGATGTCTCTGAAGTAGTACTCAGTGCTGGCTTCTAAATCCGCAGACGGCCGTTGGGCGTCAGGCACGTTCCATGACAATTCAGGAATGTCGTTGGCGATCGGGTTGCCAATTGCTGCGCTCATTTGGTTCCTCCTGCACGGGTGATCTCGGTTATCAAGCGTCATTGTGGAGCAAGCCCCAGGTACGCACAACGGTAGATCAACGGTTGTGATGTCAGTGGATCAGCGGAAGCTAACTCATCAGATCAGGGGAAGGTTACTCATGAAAACAGAGGAGAGTTGCTCCGCCATCTGGCGGAGCAATTTCAGATCCGGACTTCTTTCCTGCCGAAAAGCCGCGCATCAATAGACCAGGCTCCTGGACCAATCATGGCCAAAGTCGTCCCAAGCGCCGCCAGCACAATGCAAATCCACGGGTCGGCGCGATGTGAGATAACCATAGCCAGTTCAGAAATTGCCACTATGATTCCTGCCAGTGGGGTCCACAAGCCGAGCAGCAGAAGGAGTCCGGCGGCGGCGGCGGTCATTTGCAGTACCGAGGATGGCGCGTGGGTTGTGTGCGATATCTGCGCGATTGCAAAGTAGAAAAGAAGGGCAGCGGCCGTCACTCTCTGGAGAAGAAGTCCTATGCCGGGCCAACCACGAGCGAATGTAGAGAATAGTCGCTGCAAGAACACCCTTGAAACAGTTTAAGAGGAGCGCAAAAAAGCCGGAACCGCCAAACTTCGGTTGTGGCCTCCGCCATTTGGCGGAGAGGGTCAGTTTGAATGAAGACCACCCCTGCCAGCATCAGGGTCTTGCCAGTCGCGGCTTCCAGGCAGACGACCTACAATTCGATGATGCCCCGTTTTAGAGCAATGGTAACGGCGTGCGTCCGGTCGTTGGCCCTGAGCTTGGACAATATGTTTTCTACGTGGCTCTTGACGCTGGCCTCTCCAATGGAGAGCTTATCGGCGACCCGCTTATTGCTATTCCCCGCGGCTATCAGGCGCAATACGTCGACTTCTCGTGGAGTTAAGGCTTCATCGGTACCATGTTCCGCGACTTCGTACGAGACCTCGGGGGACAGCGCCTTCTTCCCCTCATAAACGCTGCGGATCGTATGTAGCAAATCCCTGTGCAGCGTACTTTTCAGCAGGTATCCCCAAGCACCGGCCTTGAGAGCGCGCAGGATCTGCACGTCGCCTGTGTACGTTGTCAACATGATAACTTTCGCATCGGGATATTCATTGCGAATGGCAATGAGCGCATCGAGGCCGTTCATTTCCGGCATCTGCAAGTCCATAAGCGTGATGTCCGGACGATGCGCGCGGAACTGCTGGATCGCCTCACGACCGTTGGAAGCTTGCCCGACTAAATTCATATCTGCCTCAAGTGCCAACATGCCGGCGATCCCCTGCCGGACCACCGGATGGTCATCAACCGCGAGGATGCGAATTGGAGCGGCGCCGGGGTTCATGATCGGATCCCTTACTTCATCTCGTCAGCCGTGAAGTCCAAACACAGATCGCCATTATAGCTATGTTGCACACCTTCTTTTCAGTCACGAATGTCATAACTCCGTGAATATGTGGAGGGACCTCGCTGAACATTGACATCTTGAATCAGGCTTATTTCCGCGCAGCGGCCTTCCGGGAAAGCTTTTCTGAGAGCCATGAACGCTTTGGAGCTGTTGCATAGGCCGCGCTGGCAGGAACCTGCAAATCGACTTCAGTGCCCGCGTCCACTTCGCTCCAGACCGTCAGCTTGCCTCCCACAATTTTGGCCCGTTCACTCATGCCCGGTAATCCGTAATGCCCCTCGCGTCCCTTGCTGGCAGAAACCGCTGGATCGAAGCCTCGTCCGTCATCGCGCACGCGCAGCCGGAACTCCTGGCCGTCATAACGGATCTCAACTTCGATCTGCTGCGCCTGGGCGTGCCGAAACGCGTTGCGGAGCGCCTCCGCCGCGATTCTATAAATTTCATCGCGGAGGATCGGATGCAGGTCGCGCGGCACGCCCTCCACCGCCACATGAAATCTTGCCGAGGGGTGGTTGTTTGAATCGGTTGCCAGTTCTTCTCCCAGCGTGTTGATCGCCAGCGCAAGATCGTTGCTCTGCACCATGGAAGCCCGTAAGCCCTGCACCGCGTCCCGGCCTTCCATGATCGCCCCTTCAGCTTGCTCGATCGCATGATCCAGTCTTTCTTTCGCCTCTGTGGGACGTCCCGGCAGCAACCGCGAAGCAGTCTGGAAACTCATCAGCAAACCATGGAAGCTCTGCAACAGTGTGTCGTGCAGCTCCCGCGCAATGCGCGTACGCTCGCTCACGCGCGCCTCCAGCGTCATATTGAACTGGTGGGCTATGTGGCTCAGGCGCAGCTGATACAGCATCCACAGCATGCCAACAAGCATGGCCGCGCATAGCAGCCGGAACCAGTTCGTCTCATAGAAGGCAGGCAGGATAACGAAATTTAATCTAACCGGGTTTTGGCTCAACACGCCGTAGCTATTTGCCGCAACCACTTGGAAAGAATATTTTCCAGGAGGCATGTTGGTGTAGTGAGCATCACGTCGAGTCCCGGCGTCTACCCAGTCTTTATCAAAGGGCTCGAGTCGATATTTGAAGCGCGCTTTTTCCGGAGCGGAGAAGCTCAGTACCGTGAAGCGGAAATTAAGCGTGTTGTCAGCGCGGCGTATAGAGGTTTCGACGTCGTGTGCCAGCGCCAATTGATTGGCCCATGCCTCCTCCAGGACCACGGGTGGAGGAAGGCGACTGCCCGCACTGGGATCAACAGCCACCACGCCTCGCAGAGTGGGAAACCATAGGCGGCCGTCGGGCGTTCTCCAGCTCCCCGGGCTGCCTCCGTTGCACTCGCTGCTCCTCATACCCTCCGCAATCCCGTAGGAGACGGGCAAAATCGAAGAGCTTCGCCCATCAAGAAAGTCGTTTAGCTCGTTCAGGCCGAAGCGAAAGATATTCTGATTGGAGCTCACCCAGAGATCGCCGTTGCCGTCGTCCAGGATGTCCAGCAGCATATTGTTGGAGAGACCGTCCTTGGTCGTAATCGCCTTAAACTTGCCGTCCCGAAAACGGTTCAATCCTCCGCCATAAGTCGCCAGCCAGAGGGTTCCGGTCGAATCCTGGTAGATGTCATACACGGCGTTGTTGGAGAGACCCTGCTTCTGGTCGTACAGGACAATATTTCCGCTGGGGGTAATGTGCGAGAGCCCTTGCAGGCCGCCCAGCCACAAGCTGCCGTCGCGGTCGTCTTGAATAGTTCGCACGTCAGAGATGCCCGGGACCTGCTCCAATCTTCCATCGCGGAGCCGGTATAAGGCCCCCGGACGGTCCTCCATAATTGCCCCAATCCAGAGAGTGCCTTGCCGGTCTTCATGAATGGTTCTTACGGCCGGTGCGTCAACATCGAAGTGTGTCAAGGTACCGGAACGCCAACGGTACAGCCCGCCGTAACCTCCAAACCACATGGCGCCGTCGCGCGTCTGGCTGATCGTGCGGATATTGCTGATGCCTGGAAAAAGATGAAATTGGCTTCCATAGAACCAGTACAGTGAGTCGCCGCCCATCCAGAAGCGGCCTTCGCGATCCTGGAACAGTGCACTGAAACTTGAATTCGCCAGGCCTTCTTCGCTTCCATAAGTTATGAGAGGCGTTCGCCGAAAGCGCAGCAGCCCCGAGCCAATTGTCCCCACCCAGCGATTGCCCTCGCGATCTACCAGAAGCCTGCGTACCTTGGGCAAGTCTCCGTCACTCGCTGGCCAGGGAAGCGCCTCAGGACGGCCGAGCTTGCCGTCCACTACCCGGACGAGTCCGGCCGGAGTGAGCAGCAGCAGTTCCCCATCGCTGTCGTATGCCATCAGCAGTTGAGGTGAGTCAGGTGCGAACTTACCTTTTTTTGTCTGCGGTAGCTGCACGTCAGAGAACACACCGTTGTGATAGCGCGCCAGGCGATACTGTGGTTCCGGCCAGCCGATCCAGACACTTCCGTCGCGAGTTTTGCGGGCGAGAAGACCACCTGGTTTGCCGACATTAAGGGTTGTGATTGAGCCATCGGCGCCGAAGCGAACCACCTCCGTGCCGCACTGAAACCACATGCTTCCATCTTGCTCTTGCAGGTAGAACTCGCTGACCGGCTTTCCCCGATGAGAGACGTAAGCCTCCAGCTTTGTTCCGGCAAAATGCGCCACGCCTCGCGAAGTGTTGATCCACATCTGCCCTGCGCCATCCTCGCGAAGGGAATTGATGACCCCCGGGGGCAAACCGTCATGCTCGGTATAGGTGGTGGCACTGCCATCGTGCAGGCGCATGAGGCCTCCATCCACGGTGCCGACCCACAACGCTCCGGAACGGCTTTCGTATAGAGAACGGATTCGAGCGCTGGCGAAGCCCGGCGTATCTGCCGATGTGAAAACTTTGAAGCGCTCGCCATCGAAGCGCGCCAGCCCTCCAAACGTCCCGATCCAGAGATAGCCCTCATGGTCCTGCACCATTGCATTTACGGAGTTCTGCGGCAAACCTTGCTCCGTCCGCCAAACCGTGCTGATGTACTGCGGAGGTTGGGGTTGTGCTTGTAGACGGACGGTTATGAAATTGGCGACTAGAAAAGCGGCAAGAGCGACTGCGATCCAGGGCCGCCCTTGACGCTGCGTGCTTTCCGCTCGTGTGCCCCTGACGTCGATCCAGCGATTCCTTGTCAACGTATTCTTAAGCCTCACGCGCCAGGAAGTATGGACGTACTGGCTGATGCGTTTGTTGGGATCCAGAGCGTGGAGCGGAGTTGGCCACAGCCATACGCAGTTAAGACAATGGCCCAATAAGGCAACAATCGCGTTGCGGCGGGGATTCAGTCGAAGCAGAAGAGACCGGTGACAGATTATTTTCCCCATAGTGCAGCCAAACACCGCAACCAGCTGTGGTCCCGTTCAGATGCCCAATCATACTGGACTTAATATCTACAGGATACAGCGACCTGAGGCACGGATCGTTTCAGGAATCCAGTCCGGGCATGTAGTCGGGCTTCGCAATATTAAGCCGTCGCATCTTGTTCTGCAGCGTGGTGCGTTTCAGGCCCAGGCGTTGTGCCGCGCCTCCCTGCCCGGCAATCTTCCCTGCCGCCGCCCGGAGAGCCTCTATGATCGTGTTCCGCTCTATATCGCGGAATTTCGACCCCAGAGTTGAGGCGCGGCCCGGCGATTTTCTGAGCTCCGCCAATGGGACATTCAGTTCGGTCCCCTGGGACAGGATGACGGCGCGCTCGATGAAGTTCTCCAGCTCGCGAATATTACCCGGCCAAGCGTTGCTGGTCAGGGCCTCCATGGCGCGCTTGGGGATGGTTTTGATCTGCTTTTGCATTCGGCGCGCCAGGCGAGAAACAAAGTAATGGACCAGAAGCGGGACATCGCCTGGGCGCTCACGCAGCGGCGGAATCTCGATTGGGAAAACATTCAAGCGATAGAACAGGTCCTCTCGAAACTGCCCGTTCCTGATCATTGCGGGAATATCGCGATGAGTCGCGGCTATAATTCTCACATCCACGTGAATAGTCTTCGTGCTGCCGAGCCGTTCAAATTCATGTTCCTGAAGAGCACGAAGCAGTTTTGGCTGTAGCTCAAGGCTGATGTCGCCGATCTCATCCAGGAACAGCGTGCCCTGATCGGCCAATTCGAAACGGCCCTTTTTCTGCATCAACGCTCCGGTGAAGGCGCCTTTCTCGTGTCCAAAGAGTTCGCTTTCAAGAAGGCCGGCCGGAATAGCCGCGCAGTTTACCTTCACAAAAGTGCGTTGCCGCCGCGGACTGTTGTTATGGATGGCTCTGGCGATCAGTTCCTTTCCAGTTCCAGTTTCACCTTGCAATAAGACAGTGGAACTCGTCGGAGCGACGATGGATATGTTACCCAGTACGGCACGCAACGCCGAGCTGGCGCCGACGATATCTTCGAAGTTATGTTCCGAAGTAATCTCCGATTCAAGGTACAGGCGCTCGTCTTCCAGGCGGTCTCTCGCCGCCGCGACGCGTCCGTAAGCGACTGCATTCTCCACCGCGAGCGCAATCTGAGTGCTGATCTGGGAGAGTAGATCCAGATCTCTTTCGCCAAAACTGCCCGGGACACGGCTGCCCATCGTGATCGCGCCCAACGGCCCGCTGGCGGTTGTGAGCGGGGCGACGGCCATGGCCATAATCGACTCAGCCTTCAGATTTTGGGCGATGGGATCCGGCAACTTCTCCATCTCTGTCACAGACCAGAGTTCGGGCTTTTTCGCCCGCAGCTTCTCCTGGTCAGTAGAGTTGAGTTTGTGCACCGCGAGCTCAGTCAGGAACCCCCTGCCGCCCGGAAAATCCATGACCGCAAGCTCAAGCTGGTTTGAGTCTTTGCCGATGAGCCAGAACCCCGTGAAATCGTTCCGGAAATAACTGCGGAGGGAAGCCGATGCCGACCGGAACAATTCCATGATATCCAGCTTTGTAATCACGTGGTTGTTCACTTCAAGCAAGACCCTGAGCCGGTCATGCTCTTTGGCTAACTCGCCCTGATAAAGTTCGGCCCGGTCCCGCGTAAGCGCAATCTCAAGGGCCACAGCCACGTGTGATGCCAACGAGTTCATCAGCTCCAGATCTTCAGGAGAGAATTCGCCGGTCTGCATTCTGGTAAATGCCAGAATGCCGTATTTCTTCCGCGAGGTCGAAACAGGAAACCAATACGAGCTTCGGGCGCCCACAGCCGGTGCAAATGGAGCGAGTTCGGGGATTCTCGTCAGCTCTTCGGCTATGTCGGGGACATATCGTGGCTGCTGTTCATGGATGACTTGCGCGGCCGGCCCAACGCATGCAATCTGCGTGCCTGCGGGTATTGCAGGCGCGTCCGGCGCCCTGTCGAATGCGAATAGCTGCAGCGTTTTCGCGTCATCGGAAAGCAGGAAAAGATCGGCCCCATGTAAGGCTGAGATGTTCGCGAGGAGCGCGCACAAGCTGTGCAGCACCGCATTCACGGTAGGCTGTCCGGCAACCGCGCTGGAAAGGTCCAGCAAAGTACGATATCTATCTTCGTTTCTCGTCATTGGCGGATAGTATTGCAGCGCTCCTTGCCGATAGAGTATCCGATCAATGGGGCGCGTCTCATTCCTCGAGCCTGCTTTCGCCCCATGTGACGGTCTTCACAAAATTCTATGGCGCACCCGTAATTTGCAGAGCGCAGCTCAGTTCAGCGTGCCAGCCAAGCCATACGACTCAAGCATGAACTGGGAGTAAATGACTTCCAGAGATTCAAGCGCGGCGCTGTATGCGCTTTCAACAGCGCACCTGGTGATTCCTAACAATTGGGCCGCTTCGGTAATTGAGCGCCGTTCGATGCCACATAATATAAGGACAAACCGACAGAGCACGTCAACGCGAAGCTGAACTGTATCGAATTCGATCGCCAGCAACTCAGCCGTACCCGCAGAAAGAGACACATGCTGACAATGAATGCGATCACGGCGTTCGTATGGAAGCAAGCTGGTCAATCCGAACTCGCTGCAGATCCAGGGCAGAGCGGACCGTGGTTTCCCGCATCCAAACCCAAAACCATTCTTCACTGATTTCGTTTCTGCTCTCACTCCGGGTGCACGCGTCAGCCACGCAAGCGGACGCCATAATCTCATCACCCGTTAGAAATTCTGCAACCCATGTCAGTTCTTGCTTGTGCTGAGTGAATGCCGTGCGGATTTCGTCTGCACCAGCTATCCCTGACCAGGTTCCCATATGTGCGTCGCTCATTATAGTTGCCATGTGACACTTCCCGCTTTTTCATTGAGCAATAAGGGTGCCAAATCCGTATAAATCTTAAGTTGTTGAAAGGATTCTGGTTTCAGAAGCCGGGCACTGGCGGGCAGCTGACGCGCTGCCCAAATACGGGCAATCCTCCGGTTGCAGGCCTCCCTTTTTCGCTTTCCGAGTTGCCGCCTTTCGGCTTTTGGCCGACCAGCACAGATTGGCGGCGCGAAACGCGGGCGTCCGTAAGTTCTTAACGTCGGACTACGCATGCGGACAACGGTGACTATGCTGCCCGTATTTGGGCAGTGCCAACTCTCTGATTGCCAGCTGGCAATAAAGCAGGCTTGGAATAAAAGAACTTAACAACAATCCTGGTATGGCTATGAGCTTGCATACTCGAAAAGCCAGATAGGAGTTATGACAGCTTTGCGGAATATCGCACTAAACCTGAGGGATTTATGCCACGATCGATAAAATGCATCCTTGCCGTGCTGCTGTTCGTTTCCCTCGCCGCATTGAAGCCACTGACAGCCCAGCGACCGAACCCGGATCCCGAATTCTTAATTCCCGAATTCTTCATTAGCGTTTCCCCTTCAGTCGTCACGGTTGAGCAAGGCGGACTAACGATGCTCACGGTCACAATCAGGTGCAACACTTCCTCTTTCGAAGCCGTAAAGGACTGTAATGGCCGGCCGAAATTTGATCTCTATATTTCAGAATTTCCTGACGGCACGTCTGCACAAACAGCTGGAGGCCGAATTGGCGACAATACAATCTCAATAAACACTTCTGCCGAGGCAAAAGTAGGATTGTTCCCGGTTCAGGTGACCGTTGTGGCGGGCACTACGAGACAGATGCAAACCTTTGTCTTGAACATCAGGCGCGCTGCGTCACCCCTGCCTGCGGAGACGGCAATTAAAGAGCCGGTTGCTGCTGCAGCAGGCCCTCAGATTACCTGGGAAAATCAAGTCGTGGTCGCCAAGACACCGGAAGAGTTGAATCGCATGGCTAATGATCTGGGGAAAGGCTCCTGGGAACTGGTGAGCGTGGTGAGCAGACACAATGCTCGTGGTATGGAATTGATCGGGTTCTTCAGGCGTCCCAATGTAGCAGATGCAAAGGTGCAGGGACCATTTTCTCCATGACAAGTTCATTCCTACGTTCTAACCCGCTCTAACCCACGAACTTCACCTTCCTCACCTCTAGCTAACCTCTCTCCAGGCGGCCCGGCTGGGCCGCCTCCCGCCTTTGCACCACGTGAATCGCTGCCCACATCGGGGCAACCGCCCGTCATCAGGCACTGCAATCGCCCCTAAGAGCCAAGGAGTCTGATGAAAATGCAATAGTTCCGCGAATTCCGGAATGGCACGCGACCTGCAATTTCAATTGTGAGCGAATCAGTCACTGCGCGGCCCGGAGGCTCTGGGAAGCACGGTGTAAGAGCCATTAATTTCGTGCAGAAGAATGGCTTCAAGAAAGAGCCGTGCCTGTATACGGTCACGAATTTATCTCGTGAATGTATATCGACGCGACTGGAGACAATTCATCCATGAACCGATATTTAGCGTGTCAACTCAGGGCTGTATTTTGCGCGGTCGCCTTGCTGTCGAATGGTTTTGGCCAACAGCCAACGATTAAGCCAAAGAAGGAAGTCCGTGGCGTTCACCAGGTGGTCTCCCGTGTTCCGGGAGAAATGCTGGCGCAGCTCAATGATTCGCTGCAACAACTGGCTAGCAAGGTTTCTCCGGCCGTGGTCCAGATCGAGGTAACGGGCTTCGGATCAGTCAGCTCTGCTGATCGCAAGGAATTGGCGCTTGTCGTGCGCCAACACGCCGTCGGGGCCGGGGTGATCGTGGCGCCGGATGGTTACATCATGACGAATGCCCACGTTGTGGAGGGAGCCCAGCGGATCCGCGTCATTCTCTGGGTGCCGCCGGTCACTTTGGATGACGTATCCAATTCCGGAAATGTGCAGACGTTCAACGCAAAAATCATTGGGCTGCAAAGGGAGACTGATCTGGCGTTACTGAAGATCGAGGCCAACAATCTGCCGGCGTTACCCCTCCGTCTGGACCGTTCTCCTCAACCGGGAGAGATCGTCTTCGCCATCGGCAGCCCGGATGGTCTGCAAAATTCCGTGTCGATGGGTGTGATCAGTTCAGCCTGGCGGCAGCCCGATCCCGATAACCCAATGGTGTATCTGCAAACGGACGCACCCATTAACCCGGGCAGCAGTGGAGGACCGCTGGTGGACGTTACCGGCGCCGTGGTTGGACTGAATACCTTTATCCTGAGCAGCGGCAGAGGCAATGAAGGGCTTGGTTTCGCAATTCCGGCGCGTATCGTGGATTTCGTTTACCAGGGGCTGCGAAAGTACGGCCACGTATACCGCATTGAAATTGGAACCATCGCACAAACGATTACGCCCGCAATCGCGCAAGGCCTTGGGCTGGCACAGAACTGGGGCGTAGTTATCGCCGACGTTATTCCCTACGGACCTGCAGATGTAGCGGGCCTCAGGCCCGGGGATGTGGTTGTGGCTGTAGACGGCCGGCCCATGCTCACGCTCACCACGTTCACTGCCGCGCTCTATCAACACCCGCCCGATCAAGTCCTGAAAGTCGACGTGCAGCGGGGAGCGCAGAGGCTCTCGTTCAACGTTCCCGGGATCATGCCGCGTGATCGCATGGATCAGCTCGCCGATGTGTCCGACCCAATCAAGAGCCACATTGAAGCACTAGGCATTTTGGGGCTGGATCTAAACGACGAATTGAGTTCCCTGCTGCCTGCTATGCGCCGGAGCACGGGTGTACTCGTGATCGGCCAGGCGCCGGGCTTCGGTTCCGTCGATACCGGGCTGCGGATAGGCGATGTGATCCATTCAATGAATCGCGCAACCGTTGAATCCGTCGATCAACTGAAAACAGCGGTCGCCCAGATCAAGCCGGGCGACGCTGTGGTGTTGCAGATCGAGCGCCGGGGACAATTCCAATACCTCGCATTCGAAATGGAATAGGAACGTCGCTCCGCAGATACGCGGCCAGCGCGCTCTCCTCTATCGACCCGGGCCGCCCCTGCTAACGCGTAAACGCAAATCAACTCAAGAAGGAGAAACATGATGGAGAAAGACTTTCGGCACGGGTGCCCTTCTGCCCGGATATCAAACACGCAAAGCGGTCACTGCCCACATGAGGGCATCGTGCGGCGCCTTTTGTCCGAGATGACGCTCTCACATTCAACGACTTAGAGGTGCCCCTTTCTGGCACGCAACCTGCACTAGCAACCGTCGAGATGTCGGTGAGCGAGTTCCCGCTGAGGTTCTGAGATGACAGCAAAACACCTTCTATACCTGTTCTTGATATTCGTGGCGGCAAGCCCGGCCACATTGATCGCGCAACGGCCGCCATCGGCCCTGGAAAACGAGGCGCCTCTGCTTACGTTAGACGATGCAGTATCGGTCGCACTGAGCAACAACCGCCTTGTAAAGAATTCGGCGCTGGAAGTACAGAAGCTTGACTTTCGCGTGAACACAGCGCGCAGCCGGCGGCTGCCGCAGCTTCAACTGAACGCGCTCGGCGGCGAGTTGTTGCATTCCTTTGACTTCACCTTTGACCAGGGAGTTTTCGGCACCTATCCGACTATTGGTCCAGTGCCCGGGACAAAAACAAAGATACGAAACCCCGCGCGATTCTCTACGTACGTTACCGGCAACGCGGATCAACCGCTCACGCAGCAGTACAAGATCGGCCTCGGAATTCGCGCAACCCGGCTTGAGCAAGACATCGCTCGTGAAGACGTTCGCGCTGAGCGCCAGAAGATCGCGGCCGAAGTGCGAAAAGCCTACTTCGATCTCGTCGCTATCCAGGCCGGTGTGGAAGCGACACGGGAAGCCGTTGCGACCCTGGAAGAGGCACAACGGGTCACCGCCCGATATCGACTCCAGGAGACCGTGCTGCGGGCTGACGAACTGGAGGTAGATGCACGACTAGCAAAAAGCCGCTTTGAGCTTTCGGTTACGGAGAACGGCCTGGATACCCAGCGCGAACGCCTGAACCAACTGTTGGGCCGGGATCTGAACACGCCGTTTCGCGTCGAGTCTTTTCCTGAAGAGGACACGTCTGGTCTAACGCTCGAGGACGCGCGACGTCAGGCCACGCAGAACCGACCCGAAGTTCGAGAAGCACAGCTAAAAACCAAGCAGGCCGAGGTTGATCGCCGCCTTGCCAAAGCCGAATACATACCCGACCTCAGCTTGTCGCTGCGGTATCAGGGAATCAGCAACGTTCGGGTACTTCCGGCGAACGTTACCACCGCAGGATTCTATTTGAACTGGGAACCGTTCGACTGGGGGCGCAAGAAAAATGCCGTCGCGGAAAAAACGAAGACAGTTGAACAGGCCCGCAATGGCCTGCAAGAGACCAATTCGCAGGTGGCGGTAGAAGTTGGATTGAAGTATCGAAAATGGCTGGATTCGACCCTGCTACTGAAGGCGGCGCGAATAAACCACGAGGCGAACGCGGAGCAACTCCGTGTTACTACCAACAAATACAAAGAAAAGGCAGCGCTCGTAAGAGACGTACTGGACGCTCAGGCGCATAGCGCAGAAGCGGATTATCAGTACAAGCAGGCGCTTTCCACTTATTGGACTTCGCTCGCCGACCTACGCCGGGCAATGGGAGAAGAATAACGATGAAAAATGTAATCACAACTCTTTTGCTTTGCCTGGGGGTAGTTGGCTGCAATGGAAGCAAGCCCTTGCCACAAGCTCCTCAGGCTGTTCAGGCTCGGCAAATCGAATCGCAGCCGATGCAAGGAACCAGCGGCTTGCGCTTTTCGGCAGTCGTGATGCCCGATTCACAGGCGCAACTTTCGTTCCGGATACCCGGCTACATTGTCTCGCTAAAGCAAGTGCGCGGCCAGGACGGAAGAATGCGCGACCTTGCGGAAGGCGACCGCGTGACCCAGGGCGCGGTGCTTGCCCAGATGCGCGGCACAGAATATGAAGACAAAGTGCATCAGGCCGCATCGCAGACGGAGGCGGCGGATGCCGCGGCGCAAAAGGCCAAGCTTGACTGGGACCGCGCCACCCACTTGTACGAAAATACGAGCCTAACCAAACCTGAATTCGACGGAGCGCGCGCTCAATACGATTCGACGCAGGCACAATTGCGAGCGGCGCAGGCCCAGGCCGCTGAAGCCCAGGTGTCATTGCACGATACCAGGCTGTTGGCCCCGTTCACGGGCGACATTGTGAAGAAGTCAGTAGAGAAAGGCGCCTATGTAGGGCCGGGGACGCAGACGTTCGCAATTGCGAACACCGATATCGTAAAGATCATCATTGGTGTGCCTGATACGGTGGTGCGATCCATACGGCTTGGGCAACCGGTGGAAGTTGAGATTGATGCTTTCCCGGCGCGAACTTTTCATGCGCGAGTCAGCCGAATCGCCTCAGCAGCAGACAATACGACACGCAACTTCGACGTGGAGGTCGCGATTCCCAACCACGACCACTTGCTGAAGGTTGGAATGGTCGGGTCACTGCAACTGGCGGCCGACGTTAGCGCGAACCCCACCACTTTTCTGGTTGTTCCACTCTCAGCCATTGTGCAAACCAGCGATGGCAAATATGGCGTATTCGTAATTTCAAATTCAGCCGGCGGAGACGTAGCCCGAACCCGGAACGTGGAGGTCGGGAACTCGAGCGGAACTGACATAGCCGTACTGAGCGGTTTGGCTGCGGGCGAGAGGATCATCACCACCGGCGCCAACCTGCTGAAGGACGGACAGCGCGTGGAGGTGGTCCAGTGAGAGCCCCAGATAAAAACAGCCGGAACATGGCGCGCTTCTTTACACAGAACCGCCAGATCGCATGGATTGCCCTGGCGGCAACAATGGTTTGGGGCGTGTTCGGATACCTGAACATGCCGAAACGCAAGGACCCCGACATCCCAGTTCGAATTGCGCTGGCGATTACTCCCTGGCCAGGTATTTCGGCAGAAAAAGTCGAACAGTTGGTCACGCGCAAGGTCGAGCAAGCCGCGACCGGCAATAGCAAGGTGGATCGTGTGGAATCCACGACACAGGACAACATTTCGGTGGTGACCGTACGGTTGTTGGACAACATCAAAAACACGCAGCAAGAATTCCAGGACATTGGGCAACGCCTGAACCAGATCACCGACCTGCCGGACGGTGCAGGACCGATCACCTGGATCAGCGATTTTGGAGACACCGCAGCACTCATGCTGACGGTTGCCAGCCCCGAAGTCCCGGATCTTGAAATTGAATTGCGCGCCCGAGGCGTGCGGGAAGCGATTCAGAAAGAGCGTAGAGGAGATCTAACCGGGCGGGCCGCAATTCTCTATTGTTATCCGGCATCCGTTTCCCCGGCAACGGTCGAGCGGCCATTTACGATTCTCGGCGCCCAGGCAGAACGGGATGGATTCGCGCATGATGTCCGGTCCGTATCCCAAGGGAGCTGTTCCGGAATCGACTTTGCGACTGCGAAGTCGGATGATGAGCTGCGAGCTTACGGCCGCCAATTCATCGAAAAAAGACTGCAAGAATACGACTTTCATCCCGATGCGTGGGGGCCGATCATCATCCGCGACCCTCAGTTCACCAAGCAACGAATTGCGGAAGTCGCCAGCGACCGGTATTCCTACCGGCAGCTTGACGACTTTAGTGATCTGATCCAAAGGACTCTGCAACGCGTGCCGGAGGTGGCCAAGGTACAGCGTGTGGGCGTTCTGCCGGAGGAGATTTACCTGGAGTACTCGGACAGCCGGCTTGCCGCCTTCAAGCTGCAGCCGACAAAACTTAAAGACATCCTGAGCGCCCGAAATGTTACGGCCCCGGGAGGAATTGTCGAGACTCAATCCAGAAACGTCCTCATTGACGCAACTGCCGAGTTTAAAAGCGCCAAGGACATTGGCAACGTCCTGCTCGCAACATCCTCCACGGGAGTGCCGGTGTACTTACGCGACCTTGTGGACGTCTCGCGTGGATATCAGACACCAACGCGCTACCTGAACTTCATGACCTCGCGTACTACGAAGGGTAGCTGGCACCGCAACCGTGCCATCACCCTTGCCGTGCAGATGCGCTCGGGGGAGCAGATCGGAAAGTTCGGCGAGCAGGTGGACAAAGCGATCCAGAGCGTGCGTCCGCAGTTACCTCCTGATCTGATCGTTGCACGCACGTCAGACCAGCCCCGACAGGTGCGGGAACTTGTGAGCCTCTTGATGGGCAGTTTGTATGAGGCCATTGCCTTGGTGGTATTCGTCGCCCTCATCGGGTTCTGGGACTGGCGCGCCGCCATGCTTATGGCCGCTTCTATTCCACTAAGCCTGGCAATGAGTTTCGGCGTCGCTCACATACTCGACATCGATATCCAGCAGGTTTCGATTGCAACATTGATTATTTCTCTGGGCTTGATCGTGGATATGCCCGTGGTTGCGGGAGACGCGATCAAGCGTGAACTGGGTTCAGGCGCGCCCAGAGACATCGCCTCATGGCTTGGGCCGACAAAGCTGGCAAAGGCGATTGTGTTTGCCACCATTACTAATATCGTTGCTTATCTCCCGTTTCTGATGCTTACCGGCGACACAGGATTTTTCCTTTACAGCCTGCCTGTGGTTATGACGTGCACGCTGGCCGCATCGCTGATCGTATCTTTCACATTTGTCCCGCTCATCGCGTACTACCTGATCAAACCGCCGAAAACGATCGAGCCGCCGATTTCCGAGCGCCGCACCCACGGGTTTCCAGGACTCTACTACCGCGTGGGAGATTTTGCGCTCAGGCACCGTTGGGGCGTGTTTGCCGGCTCGTTGTTAGTGCTCGTGCTGGGCGGGTGGCTGTTTTCTTTGCTGCGCCCGCAATTCTTCCCCAAAGACCTTTCGTACCTCTCTTACGTAGATGTCTGGCTGCCACCGGACGCTCCGCTCGGCGCGACCGATGCCACCACGCAACGCGCAGAAACTGTCATTCGGCAGGAAGCGGAGCGGTTTGGGGAGGAACATCATCGCAAAGATGTTCTCAAGTCGCTGACCACGTTTGTCGGTGGCGGCGGCCCCAGATTCTGGTTCTCTGTTGACCCGGAGCGGCAACAGCTCAACTATGCACAGATTCTAGTTGAGGTTGCCGACAAGCACTTTACCAACGAACTGGTAGGGCCTCTGCAGACCGCGTTGAGCCGCGAAGTGCCTGGCGCGCGCGTTGACGTGCGACAGCTGGAGACCGGAAAGCCAGTCGGCATCCCGGTCTCGATTCGCATTTCCGGCGCCGACATGGGAGTCCTGCACCGGCTCTCCGGCGATCTGCAGGCAATTCTTCGCGCGCAACCCAATGCGACTCGTGTGCGCGATGACTGGGGAGAGCCTGCCATGAATGTCCAACTGAAGGTTGATCCGGACCGTGCAAACCTTTCGGGCATCACGAATCTGGATGTGGCGCTCTCATCGGCCGCGGCAGTCAGCGGATTGCCCGTCTCAACGTACCGGGAGGGCGACAAGCAAATCCCGATCGCTGTCCGTCTACGCATGGAGGACCGGGCCGGGCTTTCCGACGTTCAAAATGCTTACGTCTACTCTTTGAATAGCAACCAACGCGTGCCGTTGCGCCAGGTTTCCACCGTCACAACGGAAATGGCGGTATCGAAGATCAAGCGCCGCAATCAGTTCCGGACGGTGACTGTGTCGGCATTCCCCATCCCCGGCGTACTGCCCTCACAAGTGCTTACACCCTTGCTGCCAAAAATCCAGGAGTTCCAAAAGCAACTTCCTCCCGGGTATTTTCTGGAGATCGGTGGCGAATACGACGAACAGCAGAAGGGATTCAAGCAGCTCAGCGTGGTCATGGCAATTTCGGTCGTGCTCATCTATCTCGCACTGGTGATGCAGTTCCGGAACGCCATCAAGCCGATGCTTGTCTTCGCGGCGATCCCTTATGGGATGACCGGCGCGCTTGCTGGACTGGTGATCATGGGGCAGCCTTTCGGATTCATGGCGTTCCTGGGAGTTGCCAGCCTTGTCGGCGTGATTGTCAGTCACGTCATCGTGCTATTCGACTTCATCGAAGAAGCGCATGAGCGCGGCGAGCCTCTGCGGGAAGCATTGCTCGATGCCGGCATCGTGCGGTTGCGCCCGGTCATGATAACCGTCGGCGCTACCGTTCTCGGGCTCGTGCCGCTTGCGATGCATGGAGGTCCGCTATGGGAGCCGCTCTGCTACGCCCAAATTGGCGGTCTCACAATTGCAACTTTTGTAACCCTGATCCTGGTACCGGTGCTGTATTCGATTTTTGTACTGGATCTGAAGGTGATCAAGTGGGAGGAGAAGAACGTGTCAGAAGAACAGGTTCCTGAAATGGAAGGAACTGAAGAACCTGTTCTCACCCATGCGGGTTCTGCGCGCTAGAAGGGAGTAGAGAGATGTCGGAGGATCTTCGCGAGGTGGTTAACAAACATCATGCTTTCTATGAAGTGCTGCCTTACTGCGTGGTACTCGAGGAAAGACATGGAGGCCCTACGGCTATAACTCGAACCATTCAGGCCGGCTTTGATGTTGACATCTATGGACGAAACCTCAAGAACGATATGGCGATGCCTGGTCCTGATCAGGACTACGCCCTCGGCTATCTCGAGCTGAAGGAGATGACAAAAGAGATTCTGCCTCAGGCCGGTGGTTCCTGTTCGCTTGAGGTTATTTCGTTCCCTTCCAGGGTCGTACTCGACGCTCGAAATCACGCGGTGGAAGCAATGCTGCGAATCAGAATCTCACGCCGCGATCTTGATCAACCTGCCGGTCTGCCGGAACAACAAGCGCTGAAAGAAGTCGAAAACCAGCTACGCGGACTCGGCGTCGCGCGCCGATAACGAAAGAACGCACGGATGAACGCAAGGAGTTTGAGTATGACATCTACAGTTCTAATTGAGGAAGTCCCATCGCTTTCACTGAGTGCCTATGGGAAGGCACGATCGACTGTCCAAGGCTCGCCGCTGAGTTCAGATGAGCTGAGAACAATTCACGCATACTGGCGCGCCTGTAATTACCTGGCGCTTGGCATGATTTATCTGCAGGCGAATCCTTTGCTGAAAGAACCGCTGAAGCCCGAGCACATCAAGAACCGCCTGCTCGGACATTGGGGTTCGAGTCCGGGTCTCGCTTTCACCTACATCCACCTGAACCGCCTGATCAAGAAACTCGATCTCGACATGATCTTTATGGCCGGCCCCGGGCACGGAGCGCCGGGCGTTTTAGGTCCGGCGTATCTCGAAGGCACGTACTCCGAAATATATCCTGAAAAGACTGAGGATGAAGCCGGACTGCAGGAGTTTTTCAAACAGTTTTCCTTCCCCGGAGGGATTGGCAGTCACTGCACGCCGGAAACTCCCGGCTCGATTCATGAGGGGGGCGAGCTGGGATACGTGCTTTCCCACGCTTGCGGAGCAGCATTTGATAATCCCGACCTGATTGTCGCGGCGGTGGTGGGAGATGGCGAATCTGAAACAGGACCTCTCGCGACTTCGTGGCACATCAACAAATTCCTGAACCCTATTCGGGATGGGGCCGTGCTGCCGATCCTGCATTTGAACGGCTACAAAATCAACAATCCAACACTGCTGGCCCGCATCAGCCATGAAGAATTGGAAAACTTGTTGTCCGGCTATGGATGGACGCCGTACTTCGTTGAGGGCTCTGATTCTGACAGTATGCACCAGGCGATGGCCGCCACGATCGAGCGTTGCATTCTTGAGATCCAGAAGTATCGGCGGGAATGCCGGATGAGCGGAGTCGCCACGCGGCCACGCTGGCCGATGATCGTATTGCGCTCTCCCAAGGGATGGGGCGCGCCGGAAGAGGTGAATGGTCATCGTCTCGAAGGTTCCTGGCGCGCGCACCAGGTGCCGTTGAGTGACGTGAAAAAAAATCCGGAACAGTTGCGCGTGCTGGAAAAATGGATGCACGAGCAAAAGCCGGAAGAGTTGTTCGATGAGAACGGGACACTGGTTCGCGAACTCAAGGACCTTGCGCCGAAGGGCCATCGCCGCATGAGCGCGAACCCGCACGCTAACGGCGGAAAACTTAGAAAAGCTCTGCGCTTGCCGAACTTTGCCGAGTATGCCGCCAAGATCGACCAGCCCGGAGCAATCGAGCTTGAGAATGTGCCACCGCTGGGAAACTTCCTGCGCGATGTGATGAAGCTGAATTCAACTAACTTCCGCGTTTTCGGCCCGGACGAGACAACCTCAAATAAGCTGCATGCGGTGTATCAAGTATCGAAAAAATTCTGGATCGCGGAATATTTTCCTGAGGACAGCGATGCCGGCGAGTTGGCGACCGACGGACGCGTGATTGAAATGCTCAGCGAGCACACCATGGAAGGCATGCTCGAAGGGTACCTGCTCACAGGCCGCAACGGCTTTTTCTCTTCCTACGAAGCCTTTATCCATGTCATCGACTCCATGTTCAACCAGCATGCCAAATGGCTTTCGATCTGCAACCACCTGTCATGGCGCCGGAAGATAGCATCGCTGAACCTGCTGATCACATCGACCGTCTGGCGGCAGGACCACAATGGCTTCACGCACCAGGACCCCGGCTTCCTGGACGTGGTTCTAAACAAGAGCGCCGCGGTCACCCGCATCTATCTTCCCCCTGACGCCAACTGCCTGCTGTCAGTGGCCGACCACTGCCTCCGCAGCGAGAGCTATATCAATGTGATTGTTTCTGACAAGCAGCTCCATCTGCAGTACCTCAACATGGATGCCGCGATTACCCACTGCACCAAGGGCATCGGCATTTGGGATTGGGCCAGCAATGACCAGGGCCATGAGCCCGACCTGGTTATGGCGTGCGTCGGGGACATACCAACACAGGAAGCTCTGGCGGCGACCGACCTGCTCCACCGGGAATTTCCGGATCTCAAGATTCGTTTTATCAACGTTGTTGACCTCTTCAAGCTGCAACCCAGCACCGAGCATCCACACGGAATGACGGAGGCCCAGTTCAACTCGCTCTTCACCTGCGACAAACCGGTCATTTTCAACTCTCACGGCTACCCGTGGCTGATCCACCGCCTGACGTACGCCCGAACGAATAAAGCGATACATGTGCGCGGCTACAAAGAGAAGGGCAACATCAACACTCCAATGGAACTGGCCATTAACAATGAGATTGACCGTTTCAGTCTGGCGATGGACGCCATTGATCGTGTGCCGAAGCTGCAGGCCATAGGCGGCCACGCTAAGGAAAAGTTCCGTAACGCGCAGATTGCCTGTCGCAGCTATGCCTACCAACACGGCATCGACAGCCCGGATATCACAGGATGGAGATGGCCCTCTAAGAAGCAGCAAGCGGGAGAACAGGAGAGCCGCAATGACATTATTTGAGTCCCTGAAGCAATACACCACCATAGTGGCGGACACGGGTGATATCGAGGCGCTTGCGCGGCATCGACCCCTTGACGCCACGACCAATCCTTCCCTTCTCTATCACGCGTCCCAGATGCCCGCATATCGCCACCTGGTTGAAGAGGCAGTTGAAGCAGCTTCCGGGCAGGGCGCCAGCCACGATCGGATGGCGGAAGAATTCATCGATCGTCTTTTCGTCCTGTTCGGGTGCGAAATCCTCAAAGTAGTGCCTGGACGGGTTTCCACCGAGGTCGCAGCCAGCCTGAGCTTTGATACTGCCGGCACGGTTGCCAAGGCCCGAAAGCTGATGTCCCTATACGAAAAGAAAGGCATCCCGCGCGAGCGCATTCTTATCAAGATCGCGAGTACGTGGGAAGGAATCCGGGCAGCGCAGACTCTCGAATCGGAAGGCATTCACTGCAACCTGACGCTTTTGTTCAGCTTTGCCCAAGCCGTCGCGTGCGCTGAAGCCGGCGTCACTCTCATTTCTCCCTTCGTGGCCGCATTTATGACTGGTATAAGAAAGCGCACGGCGGCGCAGAAATAGCTCCCGATCAGGACCCGGGCGTTGCATCTGTGGCGCGCATTTACAACTACTACAAAAAATTCGGCTACAAGACGCAGGTGATGGGCGCAAGCTTCCGCAATGTGAACCAGATCGTCCGTCTTGCTGGATGCGATTTGCTCACGATCAGCCCGGAGCTTCTGGATCAATTAGAGAAGACCGCAGGCGCCCTGGAGCGCAAGCTTGATCCCGCGAAGGCCCGACAGAGCAATGAAGAGCGCCTGCACCTGGATGAAAAGACCTTTCGCTGGATGCACAACGAAGACCCGATGGCCACGGAGAAGTTAGCGGAGGGCATTCGCAAGTTCAACGACGATGCCCGTCATCTGGAGGAGTTCGCGCTTTCCAAGGTGGAAGCAACCGTTGGATAGGAACCGACAAACCTATTTTTATATCGTTTAGCCAAATCGCGCCGGCCCGCTGCATTTGTGTTGTTAGAAGATGCGTCCCGGTAATTGGAGGCCGCTCTGCGGGGATGGTGCAGCATCGGCGTGAATCACCATGGCAAGCATTTGCCAGCCGATGTTGTCGTCTGTCTCTCGACCTTCTCGATGCAAATGCGTTTGACATTTGTTGCAGCTGGAATTCTGGATGAAACCAATGCCACAAAGCATGCAGCTATCATTAAACGGCCGGAAAAAATCGAAACCTTTATGCACTCCTATAACTGCGCTGCCTTGGCTGCTTGGTCCAACTGCGCTTGACTCAAGTGGTTTCGATCGAACCTGGACAAACCAATTGCCGGCGATGAGAAAATAAATGAATTTGAAAACGTAACCAGCTCACCGCTGGGCTGCTGCGTTTCGGTGTTAATCTGTCTCAGCTGAAACTGCAACCAGCCGATTTCGATTACATCACCCGTCACTCCAGAAATCCGCACTCGATCACCAGTTCTTATTCCGAGCTTTCCCACCAATACAAGATAACCAAGCCCGCAAAGGATCACACTTTGGAGACCAACCGCCACCCCTGCCGTCGCAAGCCCAAAGAAGGTGGCAAAAGACCCGAAGTCGGACGCGAAGAAAAATGCGCCCACCATCACCAGAGCGACCCAAACAAACACCCGCTGGATCATCAGCAGAATATGGCGGCGGTCAGAATCGTGAACATGGCGCCGGATTGTCCTGCGGGCGACAGCGCCGATCACCACCAGCGCCACAGTCATCAATACAAGAGCTGCCAGTCGTATGACTAGGTTTTTCCATGTTTTCTCGTCTTCGTTGACGACTGCGGCACGCCAGCTCTTCAAGTGAGATTGATACGCATCGAGCAGTATCCTTTGCTTATCCAACGCCACGATCGCCGGGGAGAGCATCTTGACAGATGCTGCAATGTGGTCAAGCTGGTCCTTCTGCACCTGCAACGCGTGGAGATCGCCAACCTGGAGAGGATTCGCAGTATCCAGTACAAAACGCTGGTTGATAGCAGCCAGCAACGTCGTGTGGAGGACAACCGAGGCTTGCCTCAGCTTGTCCGTTCGAACAATCTGGTCGTCCACAATGCGGAGCTTTCGTCCAAGGGCTGACAGGTCTGAATGGAGGGCGAGAATGCCCGAATTGCCCGGTTTAGCTGCCAACGAGAGTTCCGGTCTCTGCGCTTGTGATTCCGTAGCCGCCGGGTTGGTCGCGTCGGGCACGGCTCGCGCCAGTTCATCGATGGTTGACACCAGGTCTCCGGTCTCCCGATCTCCGAAGTTCCGCACGAAATCAACCAGCTGCTGAACCGTAGTCGATGCTGACTGCAGCACCGCCACCCGGCTCTGGGTAGCTTCCAGCGCGGCCTGCAGCCTGCGACGCTCGGCCCTGTGCGCTATAGGGAGATTCTTTTTGATCTCCTCGATTTGCCGGCTGGCCTGCTTACCCGCGAGGTCAATATTGCTTTGAAGCTGAACAAAGTATGCCAGGTCCGCTGCGGAGCTGCTCGTGCTCGCCTTCTGGTTACCTGCTGACACCATCGCAATCGATGCATACGTCCTGGCAAAATCAAGGGACAGCCGCACAATCTGCCCGGCAACCGGTCGATTGTCTTCCGCGAAAACAAGATCGCGCCCATCGGTCGCGATCTGTTGCTCGACCGCGCGATGGCGGTACCAGTCGATTGACTCGGATAAAAACGTCAATACCTGCTGGTTTGATGGGAGATTGGATGGCTCCTGGCCGGAGAGCCCAACTGTAAGCACCAGGATTAGCACAAGGAGCATATAACCACGATGTAATCTCTTGCGCTGGTACTGATGCCGGGTGATTCCAAAATAATTCATCTGGTGTTCCTCAGGACTGGCCGAGAGCATTGGTCACAATCTCCTGCGCTTCATTGATGATTGCGTTCAGATGTGACTCCCCGTCAAAACTCTCCGCGTATATTTTGTAAATGTTCTCCGTGCCGGATGGCCGCGCAGCGAACCAGCCACTTTTTGCAACCACCTTCAGGCCGCCGATTGCAGCGTTGTTCCCAGGAGCCTTGGTCAACTTCGCGACGATAGATTCACCCGCCAACTCTGATGCCTTCACAGCACCAGGCGAGAGTTTCTGCAGTTTCTGTTTTTGCTCTGGCGAGGCCGGCGCATCGATGCGCGTATAAAATGGAGTTCCGAACTCGGCCGTCAGTTCACGGTAGTGCAAGCCGGGATCTTTTCCGCTTCGAGCTGTGATCTCTGCGGCAAGAAGGTCCATGATCAGACCATCTTTGTCTGTCGTCCACACGCTGCCATCGCGACGAAGGAAACTGGCGCCCGCGCTCTCTTCCCCGCCAAAGCAGACGGAACCGTCGATCAGTCCGGACACAAACCACTTGAAACCCACCGGCACTTCACGCAATTGGCGTCCGAGCTTTTTCACCACGCGATCGATCATGCTGCTGCTAACGAGCGTTTTCCCGACTGCAAAGCGTACGCTCCACTCAGGCCGGTTGGTCAGCAGATAACGGATCGCAACAGCAAGGAAGTGGTTCGGGTTCATCAAACCCGCCGATGGAGTGACAATGCCATGGCGGTCCGAGTCAGGGTCATTGGCAAAAGCAACCTGATACTGGTCCTTCAGGGCGACAAGCCCGGCCATGGCGTATGGACTCGAGCAGTCCATGCGAATCCTGCCGTCATGATCTAGGGTCATAAAGGAAAATGTGGGGTCGATGTTGGGGTTCACTATGGTGACATCCAGTCCGTAGATCGTTGCGATGGGTTCCCAATAAGGACGAGCTGCTCCGCCGAGCGGGTCAACACCCAACTTGAGTCCCGCATCGCGAATGGGGTCCATATCGACAACATTCTTCAGGTCCCGCACATATGGCAACACGAAATCTTCCTGGCGAGTAGAAGTAGCGTTGATTGCTTTTGCAAAAGGAATCCGCTTCACTCCACGATTCCCGGCCCGCAAGAGGTCATTGGCGCGGTCCTGGATCCAGCGCGTAATCTCAGTATCCGCGGGTCCTCCATCGGGCGGGTTGTACTTGAACCCGCCATCCTCCGGAGGATTGTGGGAGGGAGTAATGACGATGCCATCCGCGCGGGCGCCTTGCCGGGTGCGGTTCCACTCAAGGATCGCTCGCGAAATAACCGGCGTGGGGGTGAAGCCGTCGTTCTCCTGGATGATCGTGTCAACATTGTTCGCGGCCAGAACTTCCAGCGCGGTGCGTTGCGCCGGCGCAGACAAAGCGTGCGTGTCTTTCCCCATGTAGAGCGAACCGGAAATACCCTGGGATCGCCGGTAGTCGCAAATCGCCTTGGTAATCGCGAGTACGTGCGCTTCAGTGAAGGTACCGTTTAAAGATGTCCCGCGATGCCCGCTTGTTCCAAAAGCGACTAACTGGTTCGGATCTTCGACGTCCGGCTTCCGTTGAAAATACTCCTTCTCCAGGCGGGCTAAGTCCACCAGCATTTCCTTTGGAGCGGGTTTGCCGACCAGAGGTGACACGGTGCGTTGGCTTGACTGTGTTGTAGGCATGTTTTCTAGCGACCCCTTAGGCGTCCCGACGCGCGTGATTTGTCCGCCCTCATTTCGAGCATCATCTCGCTCGGCGGATAGCAGCCGTGCACGCTCCACTATCCGATTGACAGGTGCACGTACGCTACCAACCCGCTATTGGTTGTTCTGGGCAGCGGAAGCACTTCCTGTGCCGGTGTTCGGGACGTGTTGTGCCCGAATCCGGGCAACTGCCCGAGATCGGGCAGATCGGAGTGACCACCAGGCTCCCGAATCTACGCGAAACTGCGGTGGACGGCGGATTGTAGCTTTGGCAAGTGATTTGCATTGTTCAGCAGGGTACGAAACCCAGATCAGAGGTCAAGGCCAAGGAAGAGCAAGGATTTCTAATGAGCAGAAAAAACCTAGCGGCTGCGAAAGTCGCCCGGATTGCCCCGAAAACACCAGAGGAGTGGCGGGTTTCGGAGCTTCTCCACCAATACGGGTGTGGGCCCATTCCATTTGTCGGCTCAGAAAACGCTTTCTACGAACGACACCTGATTTTCGATCGCGTTATCGAGCCGCGCGTTGCAACGGCGCGAGAACGTTTTGAGGCATTCGCACATTCGATTCGAGACATTCTCGCTCAACGCTGGATGCGCACCAGGAATACCTATAACCAAGCGAATGTAAAACGCGTTTATTACCTCTCGATGGAGTTCCTCATTGGCCGTTCGCTCGCGAACAACATCACCAATCTCCTGCTCAGCCCGTTGGCTCATTACGCGGCGAGAGAGCAAGGTGTCGATTGGCTCAACGTTATAGAAGAGGAACCCGATGCCGGACTCGGCAATGGAGGTCTGGGACGGCTCGCAGCTTGTTTTCTGGACTCCATGGCCAGCCTCGAACTGCCCGCCATGGGCTATGGTCTGCGCTACGAGTACGGCATGTTCAAGCAATCCATCGCGGATGGATGGCAAAAGGAAAGTCCGGACAACTGGATCCGAAGCGGCGACCCGTGGGAGGTCGTGCGTCCTACCGAGACGGTCGAGGTGAAGCTGGGTTGCTCGTTCAAGCTGATCGGTGGCAACTTCCAGATTCTGCGTGGAAAGCCATCAACCCTGATCGGGATTCCATTTGATCGGCCCGTGATTGGCTATGGTGGAAAGACCATCAACACCCTCCGGCTATGGGCCGCAGCCGCGCCGGACTACTTTGATTTTCAGGAATTTGGCACCGGAGATTTCGTGGGAGCCCTAGGCGAGAGTCTTGAAGCGGAGTCGCTCACCCGCGTGCTCTACCCGGACGATTCAACCGACATTGGGCGAGGACTTCGATTCGTCCAGGAATATTTTCTGGTGGCATGTTCACTCGCTGATATCGTGCGTCGATTCCGGCGTTTGAATGAGGACTGGGAAATGCTACCCGAGAAGGCGGCAATCCAGCTTAATGATACGCATCCAGCACTCGCCGTCGCCGAGTTGATGCGAATTTTGCTGGACGATGCGCACCTGCCCTGGGAGCGGGCGTGGGATTTGACCAGAAAGACGCTGGCTTATACCAATCACACGTTGCTTCCTGAAGCGCTCGAGAAATGGCCAGCCGACTTGTTTGAGATGCTCGTCCCTCGCCACCTGGAAATCATTTACGAGATCAACCGATTGCTGCTGGATGAAGTGCGATTGCGGTTCCCCGGCGATGATGGGCGCGTGACGCGCGTAAGCATGGTCGAAGAGGGCAAGGAGCGCAAAATACGGATGGCCCACCTGGCGATCGTTGGGTCTCACAGTACCAACGGAGTTGCAGCAATTCACTCCAGACTCTTGCGCACGACCACAGTACGCGATCTGGCCGAAATGTACCCGGAGCGGTTCAACAACAAGACCAACGGGGTCACTCCCCGGCGATGGCTGCTGCAAGCAAATCCCGGCCTGGCCGGCGTGATCTCAGAGGCTATCGAAGAACGGTGGATCACCAACCTGGACGAGCTGAGCGCGTTGAAACCGCTGGCTGATGATTCCAGTTTTCGTGAGAAGTTTCTCGGATCAAAACGGGAAGCCAAGACCCAGTTTGCCAATTGGCTGAAGGCGACTTCGGGGCAACAAATAGACCCGAACACTATCTTCGATTGCCACATAAAACGGATTCATGAATACAAACGGCAATTGCTGAATGCGTTGAGGATTGTAACCGTCTATAACCGTCTTCGGGAAAAGCCCGGCCTGGAAATTGTGCCTCGCACTTTCTTCTTTGCCGGCAAGGCCGCGCCTGCCTATCGTTTGGCCAAGCTGATCATCAAGTTCATCAACAACCTGGCGGCTACGATCGATGCCGACCCCGCTGTCCGCGGCAGGATCAAAATAGTTTTTCTGCCCGACTATAACGTCTCGCTCGCAGAGCGGCTGATTCCCGCCAGTGACGTTTCGAACCAGATATCCACCGCGGGCTATGAAGCCAGCGGAACCAGCAACATGAAATTCATGATGAATGGAGCTCTGACCGTTGGCACGCGTGACGGTGCAACCATTGAGATGGCGGAGGAAGCCGGTGAGGAGAATTTATTTCTCTTCGGCTTGACGGCAGAACAGGTTGAGAGCAGTCGCGCATGGTATAGCCCGCAGTGGCACTATGACCACGAGCCGGAAACGAAAGCGGCGCTGGACCTGATCTTCTCCGATCATTTCAGCCACAACGAGCCCGGAGTTTTTTCACCCTTACGCGAAGTGCTTCTCAACAGCGATTACTACATGCATCTTGCTGACCTCACATCCTATTGCGAAGCCCAGGAGTCGGTTGGCGCGCTGTATTCCCAACCCCGCAACTGGGCACGCAAGGCAATTTTGAACATAGCAAGCGCGGGAAAGTTCTCCAGTGACCGCACCATTTCCGAATACGCGCGGGACATCTGGAACGTGGAACCATGTCCAATACCGTAGGAGCGCCGCGCACACCATCGTTATCGGAGGAGAGTTGGCCGTCGCCGCCACTCGCCGGCGAATCAGATCCGCAACAGCCGCTGTCCGAGCGCCGGCCGGAGCCGGAGCAAGAACTTGTGAGTAACAGCAGCATCGAGAAGATACACGAAACGGATCAGGTAGGCCAGAAGTGGGCAAGCGCACATATTGCGTTTCACTTTCCGCAAGTCTCCTGCGGCGCCGTGCAAGGACGTGGAACTGTAACGGATCAAGGATGTGTAGGTCTTACATGCGGGACCGGTGCAGCTTTGAAACGTCCCACCTGGGCGCAAGCAGAAGGAACTCCGTTACCGCTGGGCGCGACATGGATAGAAGAGGAGCAGGCATTCAATTTCGCTGTCCATGCGGAGAATGCTGAGGGCGTAACGCTGTTGCTCTATTCATCCGATGATTCCGCCAACCCGGTACTGACGTTCCAATTCGATTTTCTCCATAACAAGTCAGGGCGGGTCTGGCATTGCAGGATCCCGCTCAATAGAATGCGCGGTGCTCGATACTATGCCTACTCGGTTTCAGGACAGTCCGTTTCCGCGCTTGAGAGTTTTCATCCCGAAAAGATCCTGCTTGATCCTTATGCCCAATGCGTCTTCTTCCCAGAGGAGTTCGAGCGCAAGCTGGCAATATCGCCAGGGCCGAACGCAGGAAAAGCGCCGCTGGGAGTGCTGACCGGTCATCGCGTAGCATTCGACTGGTCAGGAGACATTCCCCCGCGTCCTGAATCAGAAGCGATCATCTACGAACTTCATGTAAAGGGATTCACGAAAAACCCTAATTCCGGTGTACATCCGTCGCGAGCCGGCACTTTCGCCGGGATGGTGGAAAAGATCCCTTACTTGCAGGAACTCGGCATCACCGTCGTGGAACTTATGCCTGTATTTCAACGTGACCCCCAGGATGACGACTACTGGGGCTACATGCCTTTGAATTTCTTCGCGCCGCATGCGCAGTATGCCTCAACCCGGGACCACGATGAACAGCATCTTGAGTTTCGAAGCATGGTGAAAGCTTTCCACCGCGCCGGAATAGCTGTGGTTCTAGACGTGGTCTACAACCATACCTGCGAAACCGACCATGAAGGCCCTGTCTATAGCTTCAAGGGGCTCGGCGCCTCGGGTTATTACATGGCGTCCTCTGAGCCCGGTAAGCCTTACGCAGACTATTCGGGCACAGGGAATACGCTGAACGTCAGCCAGGCGCACGTTCGCAAACTGGTGACAGACAGCCTGCGGTACTGGAAAAATGAAATGCACATTGATGGCTTCAGGTTCGATCTGGCCTCAGTGTTCAGCCGCAATGCCGACGGGTCAATCAATTGGGAAGATGCTCCGATTTTCAGCGAAATTGCCGCTGATCCGGAGTTAGGCCGCATGGCGTTGATCGCAGAGCCCTGGGACGTCGGCGCATACCAGCTCGGGCCCGGATTTCCCGGGGTGACATGGCTGCAATGGAACGCGCGGTTTCGCGATGATCTCCGCCGTTTTATCAAGGGCGATCCGGGGATGGTGCCCGACCTGATGCGGCGTATTTATGGCAGCGACGATCTATTTCCAGACAGCCGGGCTGACGCGTACCACGCCTATCAGACTGTAAACTACATCGCTTCCCATGACGGTTTTACGCTTTACGATCTCGTTTCCTATAACCACAAAAACAATTGGGAAAACGGCTGGAACAATCAGGATGGCATGGACCAGAATTACAGTTGGAACTGCGGCCACGAAGGAAATGAAGGCGCGCCGGCAGACGTTTTGGCGCTTCGCCGCAAACAGGTTAAGAACTTGTGCTGTCTCCTTTTCTTGTCGAATGGCATCCCTATGTTCCGGGCCGGCGACGAGTTTCTGTATACACAGTCTGGCAACAATAACCCTTATAACCAGGACAACGAGATCAGTTGGCTCGATTGGAACCAGCTCAAAGCCAACCAGGACATTTTTTGTTTTTTTAAGAAGATGATTGCATTCAGGAAATCGCATCCTTCCTTGTGTCGCAGCAGATTCTGGCGTGACGACATTTCCTGGTACGGCAGCGGCCCGGCGGTTGATTTGTCGCATGATTCGCACAGCCTGGCCTTCTGCTTATACAGTGGCTCTCAGGATGATGACCTGTACGTGATGATCAATGCTTACTGGGAAGAGCTGCAGTTTGAGGTGCAGGAAGGCTCGCCGAAAGACTGGGTGAGAATCGTGGATACGGCTCTGCCGAGCGGTGAAGACTTCTCAGAATCCGGCGTGCCATTACAACGAATCCAATATCATGTGGCTCCACGTTCGATTGTCGTCCTGGCCCGCCGCAGGTCACATTGACCGCAGGTGGGCAGAGCGATTGACGCTCCTGAGCCCATCGCTGCCGAGTAGTCCTTTGAATCCAACGAAATAAATCAGACAGCGTGTTGCGCGATTTGGCATCGTGATTGCACTTTCCATAGCTGGAGGAAACAATCATGGATCGACAGCTCGATTCGCGCGCGGACGCTGCCTTGCTGAGATTTGGCCTGGCTTTGCTTATTTTCTTAGGATGGCTTGTGGTGAGTGCCAAAGGACAGGAGCAGCGCCCACCTGAGACATTAATTACCAATCCGTCCATACATGCGACACATATTCTCGGATTTGAAGGCGTGCACCGCAATGCCGGCGGAGAGCTGTCTATTCAAGACGACGCCATTCAATTTCAGCGCGAGGGAAAAACGGCTGAAAAGGTGAGCCTGGGTTCCATTCAGAATGTCTCGGTTGGCGAGGAGGACAGACAGGTGGGGGGCGTTCCGATGATGCTGGGCAAAAGCGCAGTACCCTTCGGCGGCGGCCGCGTAGTGAGCCTTTTTTCCCATAAGAAATACGACAGCCTAACCATTGAGTATGTTGATGGCAACGGTGGATTTCACGGCGCCATATTCCGGGTGCCCAAAGGCGCAGCGCAGATCTTTAAGGACAATTTCATCGCGCACGGCGCGCATCTCGGGACTTCAGGAGACAGAGCTTTTCTGCAAAATACGGGAGAAGAATCGCCAGACGCGGTGCAACAATGGAGCGTGCTGGTGGGCAGGGTCGATCCTGGCGCCACCAGTCTGGATTCGTGCTTCGCCGATGCGATTTATGAAGACCTGGTGAAGGAGTTGTCCAAGTCAAAACAGTTCAAAAACGTATTCCGCAGCGGTGACCGAAACGCCACGGCTGGTTCCGGAGTCCTTATCCTGAAGACGCTTGTAACAAAATATAGTCCCGGCAGTGAAACGCGGCGCGCAGTGACCACGGTAACCGGAGCGACCAAACTGAACATCCAGATCCAGTTGCTCACGGAAGATGGCCGCGTCGTGCTGGAGCGCAATGTGCAAGGGAACGTTCGGTTCTATGGAAACAATTTGCGGTCCACCAGCAAAGTAGCTCACAGCTCAGCAAAGCTCCTGGCGCGATCAACCTTGCCGGAACCAACAGCGCCGGCCTCAAGAGTAACTGCAAATAGCGGCGACGGTTTTTCGAGGAGCAGCGCGGCACTGAAGCAGAGCGCAGTCGAGTAGCCTTCACTCAAGCCGAACAATGCTGAGGACTCTGGAGGAAGAGTGAAGTACTCATCGAAGAGAAGGTTTTAGCGATCACGCCGCTACTCTTTGATTTGTAGTTCAGGATTTGTAGTTCAGGATTTGTAGTTCAGGATTTGTAGTTCAGGATTTGTAGTTCAGGATTTGTAGTTGAGCATCGCGAAAGAAAAGATTGGACATGGCTCTCACGGTGGTTTGAATATGTTGCGATGGGCAAAAAAAGTGCAATCGGTGGGTAAGGGGAGGGATGACTATGCAGCGCATTCAGATTTCTGCGCTGTTT
>Ga0164306_10000087_pt1 | contig 33945 bp, 32 predicted proteins | sample Whisoiple_242_MG_FD_110213 | JGI IMG/M metagenome (GOLD analysis project Ga0164306, IMG submission 110213) | Soil microbial communities amended with fresh organic matter from upstate New York, USA - Whitman soil sample_242_MG | ecosystem: Environmental > Terrestrial > Soil > Unclassified >... | reverse complement strand
ACCTTTGTTCCTTACTTCGCGCGTGACGTGCTCGGCAGTGACGAGCCCGGCCTCGGCGTCCTGATGGCCTGTTCCGGCGCCGGCGCGTTTCTCGGCGCCATCACCATCGCTTCCGTCATGCACATTCGGCGGCGCGGGCTGTTTGTGGTCCGCGCCCTGGCCGGATTCTATGCCGCCATCATCGCCTTCACTTTCTCGCGCAACTTCTATCTCTCCGGACTGCTGCTCACCGTGGCCGGTTACTGCATGATCATCTCCGTTGCCACCATCAATTCTTTGCTCCAGCACCTGGCTGAAGACCAGATGCGCGGACGCGCCATGAGCATCTATTCCACCGCCTTTCTCGGCCTACCGCCGATCGGCTGCCTCATCGCCGGCTCGATGGCCCACGTCATCGGCGCTCCGCTGGCGATCGCCGGCATGTCTGCTCTGGCCCTGCTGGCAAGCCTGGGCGTGTATCTGAGGCGAGAAGGATTGAGGGAGTTGGATTAGCCGCACTGTCCCGAGCGGAGCGAGGGATCCCTATAGCAGCGACAAGCAACAAGGAACCAGGTGGAGGAAGGCCCTTTCACCAGTCGGGTGGTATCGGCGCATCGCTTTCGGATGCGTGCAGGGTAAAAAACAACAAGTGCTCCTTTCGACCGCCTTTCTCCGCGTCTCCGTGTCACTGTGCCTCCGTGGTGAAAATCTGCTTTTCCGATCCCGCGCGAATGACGGCGATGCCGCGCGATCACGGCGATTCCACCCCTCCGCCCCCTCCCTTCCTCCGTGTTTCAAGGGTTTTCTCCGCGTCTCCGTGCCTCCGCGGTGAAGATTGGTTTTCCGATTTCGGCGATGTCGCGCGATGCCGGCGATCCCTCGCTTCGGTTTTCTCCGTGTCTCCGTGCCTCCGTGGTGAAGATTTGCTTTTCCGATCACGCGCGATCACCCGATCTACTCCCTTTCTCCGCGTCTCCGCGCCTCCGCGGTGAGCTTTTCCGACCGCCCGATTAGATTAGCTTGGAAAAAGAAATTCAGTTACCATCCTCGCTCAGCCAACGAATCTGGGGCCGGCACGTGCCACAATGCAAAACGCTACTGATGGAGATAGACAATGGCGGACAATCCAATAACAAGCGCAATAGCCATCATCGGTGAAGCCCGGGAAGATGATTCCATACTTGCCGCAAAAGATCATCCCAAAATCCTGAAATCCAGCGCTCCTGCGCTCGCGGAGATACTGGAACGCGAGGAAGTGGTCAGCGTAATCAAGCAATATGAAAAGAGTGATGCCGACGCTGGGGCGGCGCAGACACGCTTCAAGTCCGTAGCTATGCAGGCAAATTTCGCCGTCTTTTTTACGGTGCTGCTGGGCGCCGCGATTCTGGCAGGCGCGCAACTGCCTAAAGAAATCACCAGGCCGGTGCTGATCACGCTGACCATTGCAGCGGCTGTTTCCGGCGCACTGGCAACCATGTGGCTTTTCCAGATTCGCACCGGCAACCTGCTGGAGCGCTGGATGACCGCGCGCGCCAATGCAGAGATGATGCGCCTGAGTTATTTTTTGTTGGTCACCAACCCCCAGCCTCCCAGCGGCATAGTTTCATCGCTGCCTCTGCCGCTGCTCCAGCTTGAGTATTTTCGCCGCTATCAACTGGAACTCCAGATCACCTATTACGGCACGCGGGGCGACCGGCACCAGATCGATGCCGATCGGACTCTCGGCATCGGCATGTTTGCGGTGTTGATAGCTTCGCTGGCTTCGGCGTTGGGAGGGGCCATGGCCGTTGTTAATCCAAAATTAGCGGCTATCGCCGCGCTGGGACCTGTCGCGGCCGGTCTCTCTGCCCTGGCCAGCGCAAAGGAAGCCTTGGCCCAGGACCGTAGAAACGCGGAGCGATATGGCAGGACCCTTACTGCTCTGCAAATGCTCGAAGGAAAAATAGGCGAGGTGCGCAAGGTCGCGGCCGCGGGAGAGTTGCCGCCGGTGCAGGCTTACGTCCAGACGGTCCAGGAACAGTTGTCACTCGAGCACCGCCAGTGGCTGGACACAGCCGAGAACACCAGGGCGGCCCTGCAGACGCTGGAGCAGTCTTTAAAGGATGCGAAGGATCGCATCGAAAAACGCGGCAATTCCTCTCAGCCTTCTTCGCCGGCCCCCAACCGGTGATCACGCTCGTGCCTCCGTGGTGAAGATTTCCTTTTCCCGATCACGCGCGATCACGGCGATTCCGCGCGATCACGGCGATCTCCTCCGCTCCCTCCCCCCTCCGTGTTTCAAAGGTTTTCTCCGTGTCTCCGTGTCTCCGTGGTGAAGATTGGTTTTCGGATCACGCGCCTCAGCTACGCGCGCCCAGTGCTCAACTGTCCTTGCGATAGAGCAGATCGCGCATCGCCTGCCTGCGCGCCTCGTTCGCGTCTTTCGCGTTCTTGCGCTCGACAGCGTCCATTCGGCCCTTCGTCGCGGGCTCTGCGTTTTCTGTTTCGCTGCACGCGGGACAGCGGTTGGCAAAGCCGGGCTTGTCCGGCTTCAGCTCAAACTCTTCTGAGCAGACGGCACAAACTTTGATCGGAAACGGCATATTATTTCCATAATACAACGCCACTTAAAGACAATCGCAAGCCAACGCGACTCGAGAAAGGCATCAGGGCACGAGTTTATTCGTGCCGTCAACGCTCCTCTCAACTCCTTGTCATCCTGAACGACGCCGAGGAAGCCAAGGCGAACCGAGGCGGAGTCGAAGGATTCCGAGAATGCATCCGTCTCCCATGCTGCTTCAGCGAGTTCGACCCGCAATGCATTTCCGCTATCGAATTCCAGGAATAGACTCGAAATCAAACTCCTTCTATCATCGCCCAATGAAAAAAGCGAAACCTGCTTCCAAAACTCCCGCTCTCAAACGCCGCCCCACAAAAACAAAAGCTGCCTCCAGGACCATGCCTTCTCCCGCTACCGTAGACCAATACTTTGCCGCCGTCCCGGGACCTGCCCGCAGCGCATTGCAGAAGATTCGCGCGGCCATCCGCTCGGTGGTGCCGCCGGACGCCACCGAAATCATCAGCTACAAGATTCCCGCGTTCAAGCACAAGAAAGTGCTGGTCTGGTACGCCGCGTTCGCCAACCATTGCAGCCTGTTCCCCACCGCGTCCGTGATCGAAGCGTTCAAGGACGAACTGAAGGGCTTCTCGACATCGAAAGGAACCGTGCACTTCCCTCTGGATAAGCCGATGCCGATTGAGTTGATTAAGAGATTGGTGAAGGCGAGGGTGGCGGACAGCGAAGGCAAGAAGTGAAATGAAAGTTCCTGAAGATGTGAAAGAACACTTCCTTCCTCTGTGTTTTCTCCGTGTCTCTGTGTCTCCGTGGTAGGTTTTCTTTTTGATTACGGCGATTCCGCGCGATGCCGGCGATCCCTCGCTTTGGTTTTCTCCGCGCCTCCGCGGTGAAAATTGCCTTTCCGATCACCTGAAGTTCTTCCGCTTGAGCACGGCCTTCGCCGCCTTCACGATGTAAGGCGCGGTCAGCCCGTATTTTTCCATCAACTGGTCAGGCGTGGCGGATTCGGCATAAGTGTTGTCGATGCCCACAAACTCCATCGGCACGGGACGCGACTTGCCCACGGCACGCGCCACCTGCGATCCCAGGCCGCCATCGAGCAGATGCTCCTCGGCGGTCACAATCGCGCCGCACTCTTCCGCGGCCCGGGCAACAGCGGCTTCATCCACCGGCTTGATCGTGTGCATGTCGAGCACGCGCGCTTGTATGCCTTCATCGGCAAGCTGGGCCTGCGCCTGCAGCGCGTATCCAACTTCCATACCGCAGGCGATGATCGCCACATCACGTCCGTCGCCATGCTGCTTGGCTTTGCCGATTTCAAAAGTATCGTTCGGGCCGTAGAGGATCGGAGCTTTGGGTCGTCCGGTGCGCATGTAAACCGGACCATCATGCTCGGCCATGCGATGCACCAGCGCCCGCGCGCAGAACTCGTCCGACGGGCTGAGCACCACAAACCCGGCCAGCGCGCACATCAGCGCGTAATCTTCCACCGCCTGCTGGCTGGGCCCGTCTTCGCCGATGGAAATGCCGCCGTGTGAGCCCACATACTTGGCGTTCACGCGCGGATACGCCACGCACATGCGCAGCTGGTCATAACCCTTGTCGCACAGAAACACCGCGAACGACGACGCGAACGGCAGCTTGCCGGCAAGCGCCAGCCCGCTGGCGATGGAAACCATGTTCGCTTCCGCGATGCCCACGGTGAAAAAGCGTTCAGGAAATTGTTTCTGGAACTTCACGCTGAAGGTCGACTTGGCCAGATCGGCGTCCAGCGCCACCACGTTGGGGTTCGCCTTGCCCAGCTCAACCAGCGCCTGCCCGTAAGCCTCGCGCGTGGCGACGCCCATCTTCAATTCAAATTTCGGCTTGCCGTTCGGGATGGCGGTTGAGCTCAAGTGCTTCTCCTGTGTTTTTGCCGCTACCGATTACAAACTTATTCGCGTTCTTTCGCGTTGATTCGCGGCCCAATGGTTTATCTGCGTCTATCTGCGCAAATCTGCGGCTAAAGTTTCTTCGCCGCCGCTTCCAGCTCCGCCACCGCTGCCGCAACCTGTTCCGGTTTGGGCGCAACGCCGTGCCACTCCGGGTTGTTCTCCATAAATGACACGCCTTTGCCCTTGATCGTATTCGCCACAATGCAGGTCGGTTTGCCGTCCTTCGCCGCGCGCGCGGTTTCCAGCGCGGGAATCACCTGGTTAAAATCGTGGCCATCGATTTCCAGCGTACGCCAGCCGAACGCCTCAAATTTTTCCACCAGCGGCGCGGGATCAAGAATGTCTTTCAGGAAGCCGTCAAGCTGCTGGTGGTTGTAGTCGACGATCAGCGTCAGGTTCTCCAGCTTGTGGTAAGCGGCAAACATCGCGGCTTCCCAGTTCTGGCCTTCCTGGATTTCGCCGTCGCCCACCATCACAAACGTGTGCCAGTCTTTTTTGTCCAGACGCGCCGCCAGCGCCATCCCGATGCCCACGGAAATTCCCTGCCCCAGCGATCCCGTGTTGGCTTCCAGCGCCGGCAAAAACCGCCGGTCAGGATGGCCCTGCAACGGCGATCCCAGCTTGCGCAGCGTACTGAGCACAGAGTAATCAATGTACCCGGCCTCCGCCAGCACCGCATACAGCGCGGGACATCCGTGTCCTTTGGAAAGAATAAAGCGGTCGCGGTCGGCCCACTCCGCGTCTTTAGGATTGTGGCGCAGCACGCGGAAATACAGCGCGGCCAGCAACTCCACTTCAGAGAGCGATCCTCCCGGATGTCCGCTGCCCGCGGCGCCGATCATCTTGATGATCTCAATACGCAGGCGATTGGCCAGACGCTTCAATTCGGTAACGGATTCAATTCTGCGGGCGGCTGTCACGTCGGCAGTTGTGCTCATCGGCGGGAATGGTCTCCGGCCGCGGCTTTGCGCACGGCGGCACGCGCCGGCTGCGGCCCTTTGGGTTTCGCTGTCGCCACGGACCCGGCCTGTAGTTTCTCGCTGGTCTTGCGCGGCGCTTGTTTGTTGCGACTCTCGGCCACGTATTCCGCAATCAGCTCTGCCACCTGCTGCAACAGCGCGCGCTCTTGACGTGGTGTACTCCGCGCTCCGTGGCGCGCCGAACTGCCGGTTTCAGCCACCAACAGCCCCAGCGTTTTAGCGCCCAGCATGATCGGCACTGCGATCTCGGCATTCACTTCCGCCATCGTCGTGCCGCCCTGCGCATACCCGCTCCGCGCCTTGCACACACCCGCTCCTGCAACGGCCAGATAGATCTCAACGGATGAGTATCGCTGTGTAAGCGCTTCCACCACGCTGTCCAGCAATTGCACGGGCTCGGAGCTGGCGGTTGCGGCCAGCCGCTCCCTCACGGACGCAACTAGAGCATCGGCGGACTGAAGGTATTGGTTCATTCGGCTGATTCCTGTCGGGCGCGATAAGGCAGCTTCAGTTTAACCGCGGCACACAACAGGGTCAACGAAAGAGAAAGAACTTTCTGCTTGCACAGTGCACAGTGCAACGGCCATCGGCAAAGAAAAACAGGCCGTGGAAGTCCCGACCGGCGCTGAAGAGAAACAAGGTTGGGTATGGTTGATTTTTTCAGCGTCAATCAAGTTCTTCCGCGGCCCTTCGCAGCACGGCAGGGCAATCGCCCGCCGTGTCTCGGAGCGAACTTCAGAAAAGATGGAAATTCACAATGATGTTCATCTGCACCGCAACCGGCCGTCCGTCTTTCTTTGCCGGATCAAATATCCACGTGCGCACCGCATCCAGCGCTTTCTGGTCCAGCCCCATGCCCAGCGACCGCACAACGGTCAGGTTTTTGGCGCGGCCGTCCGTGCCAATCGTCACCAGCAGCGTCACCTCGCCCTGGAACTTCGCGATGCGCGCTTCTTCTGAGAACTCCGGCTCGGGAGCATAAATCGCCCGCGGCATGCTCACGCCGTTCCCCACGGATTGAAGATCGCCGCAGCAGCCGCTGCCTGATCCCGGTCCCCGGCCAACGCCGCTACGATCACCGCCTACTCCGCCTCCAACACTGCCGCCGATTCCTCCGGCCACTCCCGGGCCATTCGATGGCGCTGTCAGCGCGGACAATGGATCGCCGATCTGCTGCGTTCTTGGCATTGCCAGGTCCGGTGGCGCAATCACCGTTGCTGCCGCCGCCAGCCGAGGCTGCGACATCGAGCGCATCACAATCGGTGGCGTCAGTTGTTCTCGCGCCGCCGGCGGCGCCACGCCTGCGCTCGCGCGCATTCTGTCTGCCGCTCCGCCGCTTCCGCCGCCGCCGCTGGGATGCGATCCAACCGGCACGGGATAAGGCTCGAGTCGTACCGTGCCGCTCCCCACTGTCGCAGCGCGCGGAGCATAACTCTTCACCATCAGAAAACTTGCGCCGACCAAAATTGCCATCACGCCGTGCAGCGCGACAGAGAACGCAAAATTGATGCGCCGCACCGGATATCCCGCCCACTTCTTGCCGAACAAGCTGGGCAGTATCTCGCCCGATGCCGGCGCCACTCCGCGCGCGGCCTGCCGATCGCTATCCGTCGCAGATACCGTCCGTCCCGCGGCTTCCCATTCAAGCTCCAGTTTCAGGCGCGACTTGAAATTGGCCCGCGGCAAATCGCGCAGGTCAGCCGCCAGCTCCACCAGTTCGCGAATATTCTCCTCATCGGTCTGAGGCGGGGCCCCCGGATCGCGCTGCTTTTGCGGGCCCCATCCGTTCCGCGCTCTTTGCGGAAAGGATGGGCTATCGAGCTGGGGCTGGAGCATCTGGTCAATCGCCTGATCGAGTTCGTCGTACGCGGAGATGTTACTCATCGGATTTCCTCACTTGTTCCCGCAGGGTTTCCAGCGCGCGAAATTGCAACTGCTTCACCGCGCCCTCTGACCGTCCCAGCTCCTGCGCAATCTCGCGGATGCTTTTCTGCTCCACAAATCGCCGCACCACCACCAGGCGCTGATCGTCCGGCAGCCGGTCCACCAGTTGGAACAGCATGGCCCGCCGCTCGACTTCAGCCGTCTCCGCCGCGCCGGCTTCATTCTCAATTTGCCCGTCTTCGGCCGGGACTTCCACGCTTCGTGCCGCGCGCTGCCACCGGTCAGCCAGCGCGTTTGCGGCGATCCGCAACAGCCACGCGGCAAAAGGCACGCCTCGCCACTGGAAGCCCCCAAGGTTCCTGAGCGCCTGGTGAAAAACGTCGGCCGTCACGTCCTGCGCTTCTTCGCGGTCTTTCACCCGCCGCGCCACAAACGCGTAAACGCGATTGAAATTGCTCTCATAGAGCTCGGCGAACCGGCTGGGGTCGCTCTGCGCCGCCTGAATCAACAGCCGCTCATCGTTCAGGCTGGTTAAGTTGGCAAGATTGGCAACAGCGTTCAACTTGTGCCCCCTCGGGTCTGAAGCCTGCTCTATAGAGCTAAACCGCCGCCAGAGATAAAAGGTTACGGCGCGATCTTCAGAATCTCTCGATCGGCATGGATAGAACGACGGAAGTAAGGGGAATTTGCGGGGAGAGCTGGCTTGCCGGTAGTGGGACGTTCGGTTGAGACGCAGTCCATAATCGGACATGCGGGCCATCAGAAAAACCCAAACCTGCACCTGAAAATGTAATCCTGCCGGGTTACGTGTATTTCAGCGATGCAAAAGGGACAACCCTGACCGGCAGCATAGACTCTGAACTTTCCAGTGCTGATGGGAGTGGCTGGAAAGTCCCAACCAACCGGGCTCGGTCAGATCAAAGTGAGCGCGTTCCGAGGGCCCCTCCCAACCGCCATCTGGACAAGTCATGAAGGCCTCCCCTGGAAACAGCCGTGCGTTCGGCATGGCTGAGATCGTTTCTTGAGGAGGTTCTATGTCGCGGCTAAAGCAGGCGGTTTCTGTAGTCCTGATCTTCTCTTGCGCTCTGTGTATTGCTCAGCAAAACACAAGCAACGGGCGTTCGAATCAGAAAGAGAAGGAGCCCGCCGACATCCTCAAGCAGCGCGCTGACTATTTCGCCCGGCAGCATGGCGCCAGGGCTGACAAAATCTCAGTCGTGCCGCGACTGAAGGCGCTGCAGCAGATGGAGCAGATGCGCCAGAAGGAGAAGCTGCAGCTCCAGGCGTCGCCGCAACTCCAGACCGCGGCCACTGCCGGCGGCACGTTCAGCAGCTTGGCCATCAGCACCACGCAGTGGACCTCGATTGGCCCCGCGCCCGTGCAGTACTTCAGCAACTTCTTCTCCGGACGCGTAAGGGCTTTTGCGGTTGATCCCACAAATCCGTCGATTGTCTATCTGGGCGCTGCCGATGGCGGCGTGTGGAAGACAACCGACGGCGGCCAGCATTGGGTACCGCTGACAGATACGCAACCGTCATTGTCGATTGGGTCGCTGGCGCTTGACCCGAACAATCCCAGCACGATTTACGCAGGCACGGGCGAACCGTTTACGGGGGATTCATTCCCTGGCGTCGGAATTCTCAAGTCCACCGATGGCGGCCAGACCTGGACCAACATCCAGGGACCGTTCGTCAATGGCCATATCGGCGGGATCGCGGTCGATCCCAACAATTCGCAAAATGTGCTGGTGGCGTTCGAAGGGGGCGTTGAGCGCTCCACTGATGGAGGCAACACCTGGACCCAGGTTTTCAACACGGAGCCCAACCGGGTTCTTTTCGATCCCAAGAACCCCGGAGTGGCATATGGGTCAGACCTCAGTTCCGTGTTCAAGTCGACCGACTCAGGCGCCACGTGGACGCGCATTCTCAGCGAGAACACCGCCGACGGCCTCAGCAGCATTGCCCTCTCCGGCTCGACGCTCTACGCCTTCTTTGACGATTCAACTTTGTTCAAATCGACTAACGCTGGAGCGACCTGGACGCAGATCCCTGCCCCGGGCGCGGCCTTTTGCCAGGGCCAGTGCAACTACAACCTGATTGTGGGCGCCTCGCCGACCAATCCCAATGTGGTTTACGTCGGCTCCATCGACATGTACCACTCCAACGACGGCGGAGCGACCTGGGGCCTGGACTCGAGTTCCCACGCTGACAATCACGCGATTGCCTTCTCACCTGATGGATCTACAGTCTACGTCGGCAACGATGGCGGCGCCTGGGCCGCGCCCGCGGGAACCGCAGCCAGCAGCTCAATCCCCTGGACCAATCTCAACAACACTCTTGCTACTTTGCAGTTCTACCGGGGAATTTCGATTGCAGCGGGCAATCCCAACCTGGGGCTCGGCGGAACGCAGGACAATGAAACCGAACGCTACAACGGCACAACTACGTGGTCCGGCGTGATCGGCGGCGATGGGTTTGCCACTGCCATCAATCCTTTCAACCAGCAGATTATGTACGGCAGCCTGCAGAACGCCAACCTCTTCAGGTCCACTGACGGCGGCGCCAGCTTCAGCAACATTGGCCCGTTTAGCAATGGCCGCTTTGACACCCTGCTGGCCATGGACCCTTCCGCACCGCAGCATCTATACACGGACCCCGGCACCGGCTTCGTTTTCCAGAGTAATGATGGCGGTACCACCTGGACGTCGATCTCTCCCCAGCAGAGCGTTATCGGCAATATTGCGGTCGCTCCTACTGATTCGAACACGGTCTATGCGGTGACCAATGTCGGAGTGGCCGTGACACGAAACGCCCTGGGCGGCACGGGTTCGACGTGGAATAACTTTTCTTCGCCCGACGGTCTCGGCGCCGAGCAGATCGTCGTCGATCCGCACGATCCCACCATAGCCTACGCCGCGCGCACACGGCTCATCGGCCCGCGCGTCTTCAAGATCACCGGCACCGGCGCCACCTGGACCGATATCAGCGGCAACCTGCCCTTCATCGGCGTCTTTGACATCGTTGTGGATCCCGACCAGGCCAACACTCTTTATGCCGGGACCGATATCGGCGTCTTCTCCTCTACCGATGGCGGCGCAACGTGGAGCACGCTGGTGCAGGGGCTGCCTCGCGCCGGGGTCGAGTCGCTGGCGCTTGACTCGTCCACGCGTATCCTCCGCGCCGCCACCCACGGCCGTAGCATGTGGGACCTGCAACTTCCTCCAGGACCCGGCACGGGTACGGGCACACTGACGGGGACGGTTGTGAACATCGCGAACAATGCGCCGATCGCGGGGGCTACGGTGAGTTTCAGCGGAGGATCAACCACCACCAACGCCAGCGGAGTTTATCAGTTCACCAGCGTCCCTTCAGGCACCTATAACGTCACCGCAGTTGCTTCCGGATTCTTTGCCGTCACTGAATCCGCCGCGGTTAGCTCGGGCCAGACCACAACCCTGAACTTCCAGCTCTCCCCTGGCGGCAAGATTGCCGGCACCGTGACAGACTCCAGCGGCGCCGCAATCGCCGGCGCTTCCGTTCACATCTTTGGCGGTTCTATCCCGCAGAACCTTACTCTCACCACCAATGCCAGCGGCGCTTACGCCACCGACTTTATTTCAACCGGCAGCTACACGATCGTTGCGTCGGCGTCCGGCTTTGCCACCCAGACAAAAGGCACAACTGTGACAGCCGGTCAAACCTCGACTGTGAATTTCACTTTGCTGTCTGCCGCAGGCGCGCTCCTGGGCACCGTCGTCAATATCTCCAACAATGTGCCGATCTCCGGCGCTACGGTCAGCTTCAGCGGCGGAACCACCACTACCGACAGCAATGGCTCTTATCAGTTCACCAATGTTGTTCCCGGGACCTACAGCGTCACAGCTTCCCACAGCGGATTTTTCTCTTCCACTCAGTCCGCTACGGTCAGCTCCGGCGCAACAACTACCCTGAATTTCAAATTGGCTACCGGAGGAAAGCTGGCCGGCACGGTCACGAACTCCAGCGGCGCGGCGGTTTCCGGCGCTACAGTCATGATCAGCGGCGGTTCGGTCCCCACAAGCGTCACACTCACCACCAGCTCGACGGGCGCTTACGCCACGAATTTCATTCCCGTCGGCACGTACACGATCACAGTTTCTGCGACTGGATTTACCACTCAGAGCAAGACCGCAACCGTAAATACCGGGCAGACGACCACAGTCAACTTCACGCTGAGTGCCGGTGGAGGAACAGGAACGTTGAGCGGCACGGTCGTTGATATTTCCACCAACGCCGCGATTTCTGGAGCCACGGTCAATTTCAGCGGGGGATCCACAACGACCAACAGCAGCGGCTTTTATCAGTTCACCAACGTGGCTGCCGGGACCTATAGCGTGACAGCCTCGCATTCCGGATACTTCTCTTCCACGCAGTCAGCCACCGTCAACTCCGGCGCAACCACTACCCTGAACTTCAAACTGGCGACAGGAGGAAAGCTTGCAGGTACAGTGAAGAATTCCAGCGGCGCTGCGATTTCCGGCGCTACGGTCAAGATCAGCGGCGGCTCCATCCCCACCAGCGTCACACTGACCACCAGTTCGACGGGCGCTTACGCCACGAATTTCATTCCCGTCGGCACGTACACGATCACGGTTTCTGCGACCGGGTTCACGAGTCAGAGCAAGACAGCGACAGTAACCACAGGGCAGACAACCACGGTAAATTTTGTGCTTTGAAGCTGCAGAAAACTTCTGTTCAGCCACCGCGAAAAACGCATGGCCGGGGCGCCGAGTCGTCGCCGAGATCGGAAAAACAAACGTACCACCGGAAGGCACGGATACGTGGAGAAAGACAGGAATCGCCAAACAGATCAGTTATGAGATTTCGGTGCCGTCTGCTGCAAGAGCCTCATTGTCCTCGGCCAGGCCCTCATCCTCCCACTCAAACTCTTCCTGCTGCACTTCATTGCACATCCACACCGGCGCGAATGACAGCCGGTGCAGCGGCGTGGGGCCAAGCTCATTCAACGCCGCCAGGTGTTTGGGAGAGCGATAGCCCTTGTTCGACGCCAGGTCGTATTCGGGATAGACCGGCGCCCAGCGGCGGATCATTTCATCGCGGTGTACCTTGGCGATGATCGAGGCTGCGGCAATCGAGATGGAAAGCGCGTCGCCGTGAATGATGTTGGTCTGCGGGCAGTCCCAGTCCACGCGCACCGCGTCCACCAGCAGATGGTCCGGACGGGGCGAAAGCTGCGCCACCGCCTCGCGCATGGCCAGCAGCGACGCCCAGTAGATATTGAGCTGGTCGATCCGCGCTACGTCCACCGCGGCCACGGCGTAAGCGATGGCGTGTTGCTTGATGCGCTCGGCCAGCGTCTCGCGGGTTTCCCGGTCAATCAGCTTGGAGTCGCGCAGCCCCTTGATGCGGTAACCCGGCTCAAGGATCACCGCGCCGGCCACCACCGGCCCAAACAGGCAGCCGCGGCCGACCTCGTCCACGCCGGCCACCAGTTGCGCGCCCGCTTGCCATGCCAGCTTTTCAAATTTCTGTGTGCACTTCAGCCGCTTGAGCAGCCGCATCTTCATCGTGCCCTTGGAAAATGGCAACCCCGTGGCTGGGTTGATGGGGATCGCGCGTTTCTTGCGCCTGGTCCGTGCGGGTTGGGGAGCGGCAGACATTATTCAGACAAAGCGCGAGAGCGCCTTTCCGCATTATGCCTGAAAATAGATAGAAGGAACCGTGGCAATGAACAAAAAACTAAACGGCGGCAGCTAAGTGGCCGGGACTCTTCCGCACATTAGAGATCCGGACCACTTTTCACAGTCATCTTTTGCATCTGAAATTTCGTCTTGAGAGTAAACTTGCCAATCTGGCTGGCAAATTCCACCTCTCTCTCATCGTTTGCGATGGTTGGCTCGCCGTTGTCGCTTTTGCGCGGAAATTTGAAGGTCAGCATGTAAGGAGCGCCATCGCGATTGCCATACCGGGCAATGTTCACAGACTCGGGGCTGAATTTCTTGGATGTCTTCTTCGGCCACAGCGAAGTCGCTTTGATCAGGGCGTCTTCATCCATGCCTTTGAAGGGAGTCATGTCCGGAGAATGAACGGTAATGGTGTAGTCGTCCGGCTGTTCCTCCAGCATCTCCTCGCCGCGTTCCGCATTGCCTCGCCCGCATAGGACCATTTCCCGCAGTTTGGCAGCCCGCACTGTCCGCGCGGATTGCCAGGTAACCTGATAGATCACAATAGATTCATTCCTGCCGAGTTGCCATGCAGTTGGCGTTCGGTCGCGATTCATGTCCGGACGGCCGTCACAGTCAGTGGGCAGTGGCGTGAGGTACTGTATTCCACCCTTGAGCCAGGGCGCACTGATCTCTACCATCTTTACCCAGGGGGATTCATAGAGAATCTTTTGAACTTCGTCTTGCGTCCACGCTTTGTATTCTTTGTCTTTCCATGGTTCAGACGAACCTGCCAGAGCGACCATGCTGGCAAAAGCCAAGGCAAAGAACGAGCCGCCGCGGATGAAACTGCGAAAAAATTTATACCGGGAACGGAATGGCGGCATAGCTTTCCTTTCCGCACACTATAGGCGCGGTTATAGATATTGAGTATGGCGGGTATTTTAGGGTGCAGACATCGGTTAGTCAATTATGGAAAAGCTTTAGAACAGAATAGGTACAAAAGACTCATCAGCGGGCTAGGCCAAATGAGGGCCGATCTTCTTGGACCCTTCTTGCGTTTGGCGCGCGCGGGTTAGGACGAGGCGGGCATCTATCCTTCCCTCTTTTGCTTTGTGCTCAAAAATCTTCTCCCTGCCGCCATGTGATGATTGGTTGTTCGATCACGGGCGATTCCGCGCAATCACGGCGATCTATTATTCCCACACGCCTCCACCGGCGGACTCTTTCCAGAAATTGTAGCCCTCAAGCTCTTCGGGCGTAACTTCAACATGCGTCAGAAACATGGGTTCACGATCGGTGAAAGTCGCCAGCCGCAGCGGCAGATGTCCCATGCCGAAGCCGTCTTTATCGTGGATGGTCCCCAGCGTAAGCGCCGCTGGATCAATCGAGCGCGGGCGCTGCGAAAAATTCTGCTTGTAGATCCTGACGTGGACGATCTCCGGCTCCAGCTTCAGCACCTTGGCGATGCTGAAGTCATCGCCGTCGACGATGGAGTAGTACGCTCCCTCGAAGAGCTCTGACGGGGCGTTGCGGGTGGAAAGAGAATCAGACATTGCAGACCGTGAACGGCGAAATCCTTCCGTCCATTATGCCTCAAGCGCGCGCTGGCGGAAGAAAGCCGCGGAAAAATTCTTCCGCGGCCGCCGTGAAGAATGCATGAAAGTGAATTGGGCCTTAAGCCTCTGTGGTCGCCTCGGTCTTGGCCGTTTCCGTGCGATGATCGACCTCGCGCAGGCGCGCGGCCTTGCCCTTGAGGGCGCGCAGGTAAAACAACTTGGCGCGACGCACCTGGTTTGACCGCACGATCTCAACCTTGTCCAGCACCTTGGAGTTGAAGGGGAAGATGCGTTCCACGCCCTGGCCAAAGCTGACCTTGCGCACGGTAAAGCTGCCTTGCGGGCCGCTGCGCATGGAAATCACCGTGCCTTCAAACGCCTGCACGCGTTCCTTGTCGCCTTCTTTGATCTTTACCTGCACGCGGACGCTGTCGCCCGGCTTTACGTCAGGAATGTCCTTGCGCTGCAGCTTGGCAGCCAGTTTTTCCATTATGGGATGCTGTGACATTTTGTTTTCCTCTTCAAGGACGTTCTAACGTCCGAAATTTCAAACCTTCTAGCCGCGAATTGCGCGAATTAACACGAATTTTTAACTGCTCTACTTTTGATTCGCGATTTTCGCGTTCATTCGCGGCCAATCTTCTTCTTGCCGATCCCGGCCAAAAACTTTTTATCCTCTTCGCTCAGCGGCTGCCGCTCCAGCAGGTCCGGGCGATTGCGCAATGTCTTTTCCAGCGCTTTGCCCCGCCGCCACCTGCGTATCTGCTCATGATTGCCGCCGATCAAAACTTCCGGCACCGCCATCCCGCGAAACTCCGCCGGCCTTGTGTAATGCGGATAATCCAGCAGCCCGCCTGATCCGCATGTACTGTCCGGCCCATCGACGTCTAATTTCCTGGGGTCACTAAAAGAAGCCCCGCTAAAACTTTCCTGCCTTGCCGAAGCTGCGTTGCCCAGCGCTCCCGGCAGCAGCCGCGTGATGGTATCAATCATCACCGCAGCGCCCAGCTCGCCGCCGCTCAGAACGTAGTCGCCAATCGAAATCTCCTGGTCAGCCAGGCATTCGGCAACCCGTTCGTCCACGCCTTCATAGCGGCCGCAGATCAAAACGATCCGTTCCAGCGCGGCCATCTCTTCCGCCACAGCCTGCGTGAACATTCTGCCCTGCGGCGAAAGCAGTACGACAGTTTCTTTCGCTTCGCCGGCAAGCCGCTTCTCGCGCGGCGCCAACTTCAACGACTCCACGCATTCAAACAGCGGTTCCGGCTTCAGCACCATGCCTTCACCACCGCCAAACGGACGGTCATCCACCGTCTTGTGCCGGTCCGTGGTAAAAGCACGCAGGTCGTGGACCAGTATTTCAATGAACGCGGCTTCGCGCGCCCTGCGCACAATGCCGTAATCCAGCGGCCCGCTAAAAAAGTCCGGAAAAATAGTTACGATCTCGAACTTCATTTGTCAGGCCCGCTCAAGACTTCTCGTGCTGCCGCCGCTTTTCTTCCTGGCCCAGCGGCGCATCCAGCTCCAGCATTCCTTCCGGGAGTTTCATCTCCAGGCGCTTTTGCTCGAGCACGATCTTCTGAATGTAAGCCGCGGCAAAAGGGACCAGGTATTCCTTCTCGCCTTCGATCACCAGCAGCGGCGCTTCCCCGCTGCCAAACTGCACGTCTTTCACGCGGCCGATCTCGCGGCCTGAATCGGTCACCATGCAGCCTGCCAGGTCGCTTACATAAAACTCGTCGCTGCCCAACGTGGCGCGTTCGCTGCGCGGCACCTGGATTTCGCTTCCCACCAGCGTTTCCGCGTCGCTGATGGAGTCCACGCCGGCAAACTTCAGCACCACCATGCCTTTGTGGAACCAGTGCTCGTCCAGGTCAAGCTTGCGCCGCGCGCTTCCGGACGTCCCGCCCTGCGCTGTGCTTCCGCCAAGCGCAAAAAGTTTTTTGCGCGTTGCAAACAGCTCGGGAAAATCGGTGAGCAGAGTTGCGGCCACTTCGCCGTGGCGTCCCTGCGTTTTGCTCACCCGGGCGATCGTGACGAACTCTGCTTCCTCAGTCATCCGCGGCGCCGGGCCAGGCCATGCTCCTGGAGCAACGGTAAAAAATTATTCCGCCGGGCCATTCTCTTCTTCATCTTCAATGATCTCCAGCATGTAGCGTTTCTTGTATTTCATGCTGGCCGCGCCCAATAGGGTGCGGATCGATTTGGCCGTGCGTCCCTGCCGGCCGATCACCTTGCCCAGGTCCGTGGGGGCCACGCGTAACTCCAGGATCGTGGCGTCGCCATCTTCCACCGGAGTCACCTGAACTTGTTCTGGAGCGTCAACGAGTGCCTGAGCTATCTGCTCCACGAGCATACGCATATCGCCGCTCGCTTCCGTCATAGGGGGAGTCCTTCACCTTGCTGAGCTTTGGGGCCTGGCTATCTTTGCGTTCTGACCCGGACAAGAACTGACTCCTGTTCTGTTGCTTAGGCCGCTGGCGCCGCTGCCGCCTTTGACTTGGTGAGCAGCCGGCTAACCGTGTCAGAAAGCTGCGCGCCCTTGGAAACCCAATAATCGATGCGTTCACGCTTCAGGTCAATGGTGGTGGGGTTGGTGCGCGGGTTATAAAGCCCCACAACTTCCACAGACCGCCCGTTGCGCGCCCGCTCTTTATCAATCACCACCACTCAATAATAAGGTTGCTTGCGCGCACCAATGCGCGCTAATCGTATCATTAGCACAGTTGCACTGAATCCTTTCCTGATTGACGCCCAGCAAATGATGGGCAAGTTGTTATTATCGCGTAAGTTGCGGGTATTGGCAAGGCGCGGTGCCCGGGCTGGCGGTTCTTCTTTGGATTTTCAAATCTTTTTTCGCGACACTTGACTTTTGCGTCGCGAACAGAAGTCTAACAAACTCCATCGCTCTGAACACCGCGCATGTTCTGCCTGCCAATACGCCAGGTATTACGATTTGCGTCTCATCATCTCAAAAAATTGCCCTTCATTCCGATGAGCCGCTCCCGTGGGTCCGTTTCGAGAGATTATCTCGTTCCATGTTCTATGCAAGATTTATCATATAATAGTTATGTTTTACATACATTATAATTATGTATTATTATCATTTTGATAATAAGGCGGTTATATGATTTTTAAGGCTCCGCCCTTACTAGCTTCTGAGCTTGAAGTGCTGGAAAAGATCAAGGCAATGCGCCAATCCCTGAAATACTCAATCAGTGCCCCGGGGCGTTGGTTTGGCGCACTTCGGCGAGCGACGCTGGCCCGGAACATCAGACATTCCAATAGCATTGAAGGTATCAATATCACCAGGGATGACGCACTTGCCGCAGTGGACAATGATGAGCCGCTCTCAGCTGAAAAGACAACATGGCAAGCAACAATTGGATATAGAAATGCCATGACGTACGCGTTGCAACTCGCAGACGATCCGCATTTCTCTTATAGCGAAGGGTTGATCCGCAGTTTGCACTTCATGATGATCCAGCATGACCTGGCCAAAAAACCGGGCAGATATCGGCCGGGCGTCATTTATGTCCGTGATGAACGAAAACAAGAAAACATTTATGAAGGTCCGGACGCTGAATTGGTGCCAAAGCTGGTGCAGGAACTCGTTCAGTCCTTAAATGAAGTGTCCGAGATGCCAGTAATGATACGGGCGGCCATGGGGCACCTGAATTTGGTGATGATTCATCCATTCTCGGACGGCAACGGCAGAATGGCCCGATGCTTGCAAACCTTGATTCTGGGAAGAGAACAAATCATCGAACCTCCCTTTTGCAGTATTGAAGAATATCTGGGCAGATACACGCAGGAATATTATGACGTTCTTGCAGAAGTTGGAAAGGGGGCCTTTCATCCGGAGAACGACTGCCGGCCATGGATTAGATTCAATTTGGTCGCCCATTTTCGGCAGGCGTCATGGCTTCTTCAGCGCAGCCGGATATCTCAGCGCGTCTGGACCGAAATTGAGCAGCTCATACGGATGAAAGGAGTACCAGAAAGATCTATTACAGCTTTATTCGATGCCGCCTCTGGTTATCGCATTAAACGAACGCACTACATAAACTCGACGGGAGTATCTGAACAGGTTGCGAGTAGAGACTTAAAAATCCTGGTCGATCTTGGCTTGTTGGTTGCAGAAGGCGAAACGCGGGGAAGGATTTATGACGCATCGCCGGCACTGCATGACATTTATTTGCGCAACTATGAAACGAGATCAAATGTAGATCCGTTTACTCAGGAAGGATTGCCTTTTCCGGTTCAAGAGATCTAACGCATAACCGGTATCCACCTATATCTTTCCCAGCTCTTCCATAATCTTCGCCAGCGCCCTTCTCACATCGTCCGCCGACTCCACCCGGAAACTTCGTATCTTCAGCGGTTTCAGCATTTTCTCCACGTTGCCAATCGCGCCCGTGATCCCATGGCGATCAACAAACTCTGATTGCAGATAGTAGATGACACAATCCTCCTCGTTGCCTGTTTCTATCTCCGGCAGCTTGGGAAACACGTAGAAATCCATGGGCGTGCCAATAAGAATAAAAACATGCAGCGGCTTCTCTCCCGGCTTTCCGTCCGGACCATCCGCCGCTTTCAGCCGGCGTACAATTTCTTCGCGCAGATAGACCGGGCTCTGCCGCCGGTTTTGCAGGTTTTTCACGCTGACCGTTCCCGGCCCATTGTCGGGCGATAACGCTTTGCGCAGATTTTGCCAGTCCACCTCTTTGCCGTCATTCTGCTCAAACGGGATTCGCCGCTCGATAAGGTCCAGCGCCGCGGCGCTTCGCGAGCCGTTGCCCGGCGCGATCTGGCTAAATACCTTGAACATGGGCAGCGCCGTGGCCAGGTAGTTGTTGTAGTGGCCAAAGCTGCCGCGAAAAATCTCCGCTGAAGGGCTCATATCCAGCAGCACTTCCAGCTTGACCGGCCGCCGGGTCGCAAGCGGCAGGTGGAGACGGCCTTCGATATCGGAGTGAAACATAAACTCCGGGCCGTCGCGCTTGGTCGACCAGAATTCAAAAGCGTCCAGCCCGCGCCACATTTCCGGCAGCGGATCGTTCTTATAGGCCCCTACATGAAAGAGCCGGCGCAGAAAATTGTGCTCGCCGGACTTCTTGTCCCACAGGGCCACGGACACCTCATACTGCCCGGGCAGGGCAAACGCCTGCCACGCGAATTCCACGTCGCTGCCTTTCACCGCCGGCTTGAGGTTGTCCAGTTCCAGCAGGCCGTAATCGCGGAAAGAAACGCCCTGGCCATTGATCACCTGCACCAGAAGGACAATGCGTTCATCATGGCTGCGCTTCAGCAGTTCCGGGCCCGATATCTGCACCTGGATATTGGCGATCAGCCTTTGATGGAAAGAGAGCCGGTCGGCCGACATCCGCACCTCCCACGGCACCTCCTGCCGTGGCCGCTCCGTCTGCCATTTGTCAAAAGGCGAGTCCGCGAAAATGGATTCGGTAGTCGGTTCCTCTGCGCCCTGCGGCAGGGCAAAGCTCGCGCCAAGGGCGATCGCAAAGAATGCGAGAACGCGCGGAAACAAGAGAGGAAAGCGCCGGCTTGCCATAGTGTTTTTCTTAGGTGTCGCTAGATCATATGTGTTTGTGAGGTTTTCTCACAACCGGCGCATTCACCGGTAGTGGGGCAGTTTGAAAACTGACCTAGCGATTCGCTCGCGTGGGGCCCCCCGCCACGCGCGACTTTCGCGTGGTGGGGATGGAATCGCGGGCCCAGCCCAGGACTTTAGTCCTGGGTGAGCGAAGCGAAAAAGACGTCATCGCGAAGCGATGAATTATGCCAAAGTAGCCCACTACCCGTTCACCAGCGTTCAAGGCTAATTTCAGCGGCCTTCACGCCACACATACAGGAATTCGGCATCCGCCGCGGTCGCGATCGTGAGCTGGCGCTTCTTGCTCTCCCGGCTCAGGGCGGCGCGCACGTTCTCCTTGGTGTCATGGAGGGCCTTGAACGGGACCTTCACCGCGTCACCTGCGGCGAGCGCTTCCACGTCCGCCAGAATCGCCGTCACGATCTGGCGATGCTTGCCGTTGCGGCTTTGCGGAACGTCAACCTGGTGCATGGTTTCAAAAGTCAGTTTGCGGATGCTCACAGCTTTCTTCGCCACGGGACATCTCTCCTTTCGTTAACGTAACGTAAACGTATCGTGACGAATAGTATCATCGCAAAACGTATAAATTGCAAGACTCAGAATAGAATTATTTTTGCGCCCGTTAAAGCATTGAAAAAGTGGGACTTTAAAGATATTCCCCGTACTGTCCGGCGACGCCTACTCTGGTAAGTGAGTTGGAAAGCAGGCCGGTACCATGGCTACAAGAAAAACCACGTTTGAAGTTGTCCCCCTGGCCGATATAGCTCCCTTGCTTAAGGATGCAGAAGTACTCGGCTCTGCCGAGGCGGCCTCGCGGCCGGCAAAGATTTTGTCCGTGACCTATGACTTGAGCCTGGCGACGACGCGGGAGATGCTCTTCTCCAGCGCGGGTTTTCAGGTCACGTCGGTCCTGACCGTCGGCCAGGCCATTCAGCGTTGCGCCGCTGAAGAATTTGAGCTTGTTGTCGTCGGCCACAGCATCCCTCTGGACCAGAGAAAATGGCTGCTGAAAGAGGTTCGCGGCCGCTGTGCCACGCCCGTCCTCGCACTCCGCCGCGCTGGGGAGCCGCCATTGACCGACGCTGATTACACGTTTGACTCGACAGAAAGCCCCGCGCTGCTGCTGGAAACTGTCGTCAATATTCTGCGCCCGAAAATCCGCTCAGTTATGACTGGCCGGCGCAATTGAAGTGATTGGCCCACACGATGCCAAAGAGGCCCAAAGACGCCAATGAATCCGACGGGCTGTGGATCGCTCCCCGCCATAGCCTCAAGGGACCGGCAGGCGACCGTGCCTGGGAGAACCGGCGCGGCGGTATCCCCAGCAACACGCGTTTCTTAGAGCTTGCGGATATTGCGCTTGGTCTTAAAAAACCTGGCCCGCACAAGAAAAAAGCCATAACCGTCTCCGCTCACGACACAAAAAAGACGGAGCCCTACGGCCCCAAATAATGGGCGCATTCCTGGGTCTTCCCACTCCCTGTCAAGAATCCACAGACGGTCTGGCGCTAGTGTGACTGCGGTCACATCCACGCGCGCTGACCGGGATGCACTCTTAGGGCAAGCAGTCATGTGCCATGCTCAAATCCGGAGCCAATCCTGAAGTGTGTCTCCCCGCCGAACCGGCCCCGGCGCCCCGTCGAATTGAGGACCGGTTTCGCCAACTGCTGGAAGCCGCGCCGGACGCGATCCTGGAGGTCGCAGCCGACGGCAGCATCACTCTGGCCAACGCGGCCGCGGAAGCCATGTTTGGATATACCCGCGCCGAGCTGTCCGGCCAGAGCATTGAAATTCTTGTTCCTCACGATCAAAGGTCCGTTCACGCTCGCTATCGTGCCGGCTACGCTGAAAACCCGAAGGTGCGACCCATGGGCCCGGGCCTGGAACTGCAAGCGCAAAGGAAAGATGGCAGCCTTATTCCGGTAGAAATCAGCTTGAGCCCGAACAGCTCCGGCCATGCAGGGAATGTGATCGCGATTGTCCGCGACGTAAGCCAGCGCACCCGCATGGAGATGATGCTGCGCCGCTCCGAGGCGCGCCTGCGCCAGGCGGAAAAACTGGAAGCGCTGGGACGGCTCGCCGGGGGCATCGCCCATGAGTTCAACAACCTGCTCAGCATGGTCCTGGGTTATTCCGAATTGCTGTTTCCCCAAGTGCCGGAAGACTCCAGGCATTACGTGGAAAAAATCAGCGTTTCAGCCAGGCGGGCCGCCGCGCTCACGCGCCAGATGCTGGCCTTTGGCCGCCGCCAGATCCTGGAGCCGCGCGTTCTGGACCTCAATACCCTCGTTATTGAAAGCTGCCGCATCGCTTCCCGTTTGCTGGGGGACAACGTTGAAACCGTTGTGCTTCCCGCGCTCGAGCCGGCATGGATCAGGGCCGATCCCGCCCAGATCGACCAGATCATGGCGAACCTCGCGTCCAATGCTCACGCCGCCATGCCTGAGGGCGGCAAATTGACCGTCGCCGTTTCTATGGCTGAAATCGACGATAACAATTCTGCTCTGTACGCCAATCTGGCGCCCGGCAGGTACGCAGTGCTCTCCGTCAGCGACACCGGAAGCGGCATGGCCCCGGAAGTCCAGGCGAGGTTGTTCGAACCTTTTTTCACCACGCGTGAATTCGGCCAGACCCTTGGAATGGGACTGGCCTCAATGTACGGAATGGTGGCGCAAAACGGCGGGAATGTCAGCGTCCACAGCGAGAGGGATGCGGGGACCACTTTCCAAATCTACCTGCCCAGCGTTCTACCGGAAAAAGAGCTTGCGCCGGCCGCGGTGGAGCAACAGGGCGCGGAAGACTTTCGCGGGACCGAAACCATCCTGTTGGTGGAAGACCAGGCGCCGCTGCTGGAACTTTCTCGCGAATTCCTGGAGCGTCTGGGATACCGCGTGCTCACGGCCTCCCTTCCCGAAAAGGCCATAGAGATTTCCCACGAGCTCGGCGGAAAGATCGACATGCTGCTTACTGACGTGCTCATGCCCGGCATGAATGGGCGGGAACTGGCCCATCGTCTGCGAAAACAAAGACCGGAAATAAAAGTCCTTTACGTCTCCGGGTTCGTCGATCGCGCATTTGAGAACTCCGGCGGCCCCGGCCCGGAGGAAGCTTTCATGGAAAAACCATATTCGTTGCACGAACTGGCGCGCAAAATCCGTGAGATGCTCTAGCGCCCGCCTGCTACTTCTTATATAGACGCCCGCCCAGCCAGGCGCACGGCAGAGCCGTGATCACAAGGGCAATCGGATACCAGGCTGGCCCCAGCTCTCTATGGGTCATGATGAATATCACTCCCTGCCCGGCGCTGTCGCCTGCATGTTCATTTTGTCTCTCCGGATCAACAGTTTACTCGCAGCCTGGTTTTTTTCGCACGCCACAAAATTGCACCCGGTTTGCCGGAACAGCCGTCTAACAGAGACAATGGTCGCCATGCGCTTAAAGCCCATCCGCCAGGCCCTGGCCTGTGCCTGCCTGCTTTTCTTTCTTGCTGCAAACCTTCATTCAGACACCCGCCCGCTGCCGGAAGACCTGGGCGCGTTGCATCTGGCCCAGTTGCTCGCCAAGTTGAGGACCACGGCGCGCATCATGCAGGTGGTCGCCCATCCCGACGATGAAGATGGCGGCATGCTGACGCTGGAGGCGCGCGGCAAAGGCGCCAGCGTTCTGCTCTTTACCGTCACGCGCGGTGAAGGCGGCCAGAACAAGTTCGGCACCGAGAGCTCCGATGAACTCGGCATCCTGCGCACGCTGGAACTGCTGGAAGCCGACAAGTATTACGGAGTGGAGCAGCGCTTCAGCCATGTCGTCGACTTTGGCTTCTCCAAGACCGCCGAAGAGACGTTCAACAAATGGCACGGGCATGACGTTGCCCTGGCCGATGTCGTGCGCGCCATACGCGTCTTCCGCCCCGACGTACTGACCAGCCGCTTCAGCGGCACCAAGCGCGATGGCCACGGCAACCACGAAGCTTCCGGCGTTCTCACGCTTGAAGCTTTCCGCGCCGCCGCCGATCCCAACCGCTTTCCCGAACAGATCAATGAAGGTCTTCTGCCTTGGCAGGCAAAAAAACTTTACCTGGGAAATCCTCCCGGCATGTTTCAGCGCGGCGCCGTGGCCGACGAGGATTACACCGTCAAGATGAACATCGGCGAATACTCTCCGCTGCTGGGAATGTCTTACACGCAATTTGCGCTCGAAGGCCTGGCCCATCAGACGTCGCAGGGCACGGGCGGTATCCGCGTTCCTCCCGGCCCGCGCTACACGTATTACAAATTGACCGATTCAACGCTGCCGAAGCCGACCGGCCACGAAACAGATTTCTTTGATGGCATCGATACTTCTCTGGTCGGACTGGCGGCGCGACTGGGTGCGGAAGAAGCGAAAGTTCCTTTCCTGCGGCCAGCGCTGGAATCGTTGCAGAAACATATCGACGCAGCCAGCAAAGCTTTCACGATTCAGGACCCATCTGCATGCGCGACGCATTTGCTGGCCGGGGCCAAGTGGATGTTTGATCTGCGCAAGAAAGTGGAAGAATCCGAACTCTCGACCGCAGCCAAGGCAGATCTTCTGGTTTCGCTCCAGACCAAAGATCAACAACTGAGTCAAGCCATCAACGAGGCTCTTGGCATCTTTTTTGAAATCACAGTCGATCCTCCCGGACCACCGCCCGCACCCTCGTACTTCCCCCGCATGGAGCAAACCATGAGCATAGCTGCGCCTGGGCAATCATTCACAATCACCACACGGCTTTACAACCGTGGGAAAACTACCATCGTTCCTTTTGACATTGGCTTCAATTCGCCTGTGAAGTCAGTTCGGGTCGAGAAAATTCCGGATAATGGGAAAGTGGACGACACTCCAGTGAACCCGGGTGACGTCCGTTCCACGCAATACAAAATCACCGTATTGCCGGACGCGAAGTATACAAAACCTTACTTTAGCCGCCGCAACCCTGAGACTGAGACTGTATATACGCTCAGCGATCCTGTATCTGTAACGGAACCTTGGTCGCCCTATCCAGTTCAAGCCGGATTCATGTATTTCGCAGACGGTGCCTTTAACTGGATCAACGCAGTGGCCAAAATCAAATTCGTCGATCCCACGCTTGGCCAGTCAGAGCGACCATTGGCGGTCGGCCCGCCGATATCCGTTCTGCTGACATCACCTGTTGTCGTCGCTCCGGTTGGCGGCACGGAAAAATCGCAAATCGGCGTGAGCGTGCGCAGCAACGTGCAAAGCGCTGTCCATGCAAAGCTCACGCTCGAAACGCCGCCAGGATGGAAGGTCGAGCCCGCTGAGATCCCCGTCGATCTGGACCACGATGGCGATGTGAATAATTACGCGTTCCAGATCACGCCGCAAAATCTGCATGAAGGCACATACAAGGTCACGGCGCGCGCCGAGTACAACGGCAAGCAATACGCGGAAGGATTCAAGGTGATCACGCGGCCCGATCTCGATTCTTATTACGCCTATCGCCCAGCGACGGAAAACGTGCAGGCCGTGGACGTGAAGCTGGGCGGGCAGCTCAGGGTCGGCTACATTATGGGCACGGGGGACGAAATTCCTTCGGTCCTGCAAAGCGTCGGATTGAACACCAGCATGGTGACGCCGCAGGAACTTGCTTCCGGCGATCTCAGCCGCTATGGCACCATCGTCGTCGGCATTCGCGCTTATGACACGCGGACCGACGTTCGCGAACACAACCGCCGCCTGCTCGACTTTGTCAATCGCGGCGGCACGCTCATCGTCCAGTACAACCAGGGCACTGCCGCTTTCAACGACGGCCATTACACGCCGTATCCCGCCACCGAGGCCAACGTGCGCGTCTCCGTGGAGGAGCAGCCGGTGGAGATTCTTGCGCCCGAAGAACAGGTCTTCAACTGGCCGAACAAGATCACGCAAAAAGATTTTGACGGCTGGGTGCAGGAGCGCGGTCTCTATTTCATGTCGCAATGGGACGCGCAGTTCAAGCCGCTGCTGGCCTGCAACGATCCGGGCGAGCCGCCGCAGAAAGGCGGCCTGCTGCTGGCGCATTACGGCAAGGGCATTTACATTTTCTCCGCATACGGATTTTCGCGGCAGCTTCCCGCCGGCGTTCCCGGCGCAATACGCTTGTTTGTGAACCTGGTCAGCGCGGGACATCAGGCAAAATAGTGAGGCAAGTATGAACCGGAATATGACCGAGCGCAAGGCATTCTGGCACGCGCTGATGACTGTGGGGCTTGCTGTTCTGCTGATGACCAGCGTCCTGCTCTTCCTGGCAGAACTATATTCACGGACCTGGCCTGCACTCGCAGAGATGTGGCCTGTCATGGTAGTCATTTTCCTGGTGACGGGACTGATTTTGTTCCCGTTCGTTTATAGAAGATACCTGGCAGGACCGCCTCCGCCGCTTACTCCACGGCAACATCGTGTACAGGCAATGTGGCAGGCAGCGTATGTGATTGCCTATCTCGCGATTTGTATGCTGTTGGGAGAAAAACGAATATCCAAATGGGAATGGATGATCGCGAGCTTATTGCTGTCTTCGGCGCTTAATCACCTGCGCTTGGCAAATAGGAAGGAAGGAGATACATCCCTGGCCCAATGAATCCTCCCAGCCCGCAGCCCGGCCTCGCGCGCGAAGTCAATCTGCGCGAAGCCACCGCGCTCAACATCATTGACATGATCGGCGTGGGGCCGTTCGTTACGATTCCGCTGATCATTCATGCCATGCACGGCCCGCAAGCCATGCTGGGCTGGGTGCTGGGCGCAGGGCTGGCCATGTGCGACGGCCTGGTCTGGGCGGAGCTCGGCGCGTCCATGCCGCAGGCCGGCGGATCGTACCAGTATTTGAAAGAAAGTTACGGCGCGAAGCGGCTGGGGCGGTTGATGTCATTCCTCTTCGTGTGGCAGCTGATCTTCAGCGCGCCGCTTTCCATCGCCTCCGGCTGCCTGGGCATCGCGCGTTATGCGGAATATGTCTGGCCGTCATTGAGCCACGTGCTGGTGGAGCGCACGATATCTTTAGGACTCTGGGGCGTCGGCTCGCTGGAATTCCGCCTGTTCATCACCCACGGCACGTTTCTGGCGATGGCAAGCTGCCTGCTCGCGCTGTGGCTGCTGTATCGGCGCGTTTCGGTGATCGGTCAACTGGCGCGCTACCTTTCCGTAGGTGTGCTGGGCGCGATCCTGCTCGTGATCGTCGCCGGCCTGACTCATTTCAGCGCGGCGCGGGCATTTACGTTTGCTCCCGGAGCCTTCAATTTTTCTTCCGGATTCATCACCGGCCTGGGCGCGGCCATGCTGGTGGCCACCTACGATTACTGGGGCTATTACAACGTCTGCTTTCTGGGCGCGGAGATCAAGCGCCCGGAGCGCAACATTCCCCGCGCCATCCTGATCTCCATTGTCGTTGTCGGCGTGCTTTACCTGCTGATGAACATCAGCATCCTTGGCGTACTGCCCTGGCAGGAGCTGGACCAGGCGGCCGCCAGCGAATCGCGCTTCTACGTTGCGTCAACGCTGTTGCAGCGCACCTTCGGCCCCTGGTGGGGAATGTTTGGCGCGTTCCTGATCATGTGGACCGCATTCGCTTCGGTCTTTTCGCTGATGCTAGGCTATTCCCGCGTCCCATACGCGGCAGCGCAGGACGGAAACTTTTTTCGTCCCTACGCAAAACTTCATCCTAAAAACCAGTTCCCTCACCGCTCATTGCTCACGCTGGGCGTTGTGGCCACCGTCTTCTGCATGTTGCGCTTGCAGGACGTGATCGCCGCGCTGGTGGTGATCCGCATCATGGTGCAATTTCTCATGCAGGTGATCGGGCTCCTGCTGCTGCGTGCGCGACGGCCGGATTTCCCTCGTCCCTTCCGTATGTATCTTTATCCCATCCCCGCGGCCCTGGCTGCGCTGGGATTCATTTACATTCTTTATGCCCGCCCGAACCTGAAAGAAATCAAGTTCGGCATCGGCATTGCTTTTGTGGGCATCATCCTCTTTCTGGCCCGCTCCTGGCAGCGCAAGGAGTGGCCGTTTTCGCGCGGGCCTGCTCACGATCCTGTGGGAGAAGCCGTCCAATGATCTGTTATGTCCGCCATCCCCACGAGGCCCGCTAGCGCCATGGAGACCCCGGCTTCCGTGCAGCCTGTCCCGGTCCATCACTCCGCGCTCTCTCCGCTGCGTGAGCCGCTGTTCCGCAGCCTGTGGATTGCCGCAGTGATCTCTTACACCGGGAGCTGGATGCAGAACGTGGCCACCGGCTGGTTGATGACGTCGCTCACGAGTTCCCCGATGTGGGTGGCCCTGGTGCAGGTGGCGGTAAGCCTGCCCGTGCTTTTGATTGCGCTGCCGGCCGGGGCCCTGGCCGACATCGTTGACCGCCGCAAGTTCCTGCTCTTTACCCAGGGCCTGATGGTGGCCGCGGCAACGGTTCTCGGCGTGATGACGCTCACGCGCACGGTGACGCCGCAAATCCTGCTGGTATTTACCTTTCTTCTCGGCGTTGGCGCGGTGATGAACGATCCCGCGTGGCAATCGCTGACGCCTGACCTGGTTCCACCCGCCAAGCTGGCTGCGGCCGTCGCGCTGAACTCCGCGGGCTTCAACATCGCGCGGGCGGTTGGCCCGGCGCTCGGCGGTCTGGTGATCGCCAGTTGCCAGGGCACCACCACCGGCTCCGGCCGGACTTTCCTGATCAACGCATTTTCATTTTTTGGGGTCATCCTTTTTCTTTATCACTGGAAGCCGGCCAAAACGGAGCAGCGCAACGGCGCTACAACCTTCGCGGGCGCTATTGGGATCGGGCTGCGCTATGCGCGCCAGGATTCGCGCATCCGCACGGTGCTGGTCCGCACGTTGTTGTTTTCTCTTTTTGCCAGCGTGTTCTGGGCGCTGCTTCCGCTGATTGCCAGCAAGTTCGGCGCGGAAGGCTTTGGCGCAATGCTGGCGTTCTTTGGACTGGGCGCCCTGGTGGGCGCCGGAGTCCTGGCCGTGGCCCGGAGGCGCTTTTCGCCCGACGCGGTCATCGCCTTGGCGACCCTGATCTTTGCCGTATCGCTCTTTGGCCTGGTGCGTTCGCCTTCGCTCGCGGTGGCATCGGCTTTCTCCGCCGCCGCCGGGCTGGCATGGATCAGCATTCTGGCCACGCTGAACCTGGCTGCGCAAACCGCGGCGCCTGCCTGGGTGCGGGCGCGCGTGATCTCGATGTACGTGCTGGTCCTGCAGGGCGGGCTGGCCCTGGGCAGCGCGGTTTGGGGCGCAGTCGCTTCCAATTCCAGTGTGCAGTTCACACTCACCTTCGCCGCGGCCGCCCTTACCGCAGGACTGCTGCTGGCGCCGTGGTATCGTTTACAGCAACCCACCAACTGATAAATGAGAGAAGAGGAGAACCAAAATGAAATATCTGAAAATTTTCTGCCTGTCAGCTCTGGTCTGTTTCGCCGCGGGCGCATTTGCCCAGGCCGCAACGCCGAACGCGCAAGCCAAGAAAACGCCGCCGCCTACGATCGCGTCCGCTATCGATCAGCAAGTCAGCATCCTTGAAAGAGAATTTGTCGGCGCCGCCGAAGCCATGCCCGACGACAAGTTCAATTTCACTCCCGTCAGCCTCAACATCCCCGGCAGTGAATACAAGACCGTGAAGACATTTGCAGAAGAGGTACGGCACGTGGCCGCCACCAACTACCTGCTGTGGGGCGCGATCACCGGCGACAAGTCGCCCATTGAATCCAAAGAAGACAACGGCCCTTCTTCCCTCAAGACCAAGGCTGAGATCATCAAATACCTGAAGGACTCGTTCGCGCTCGGGCACAAAGCGGCGCAATCGATCACGGCGGAGAATGCGGCGGCCCTTGTCCCCAGCCCGTTTGGCCAGGGGCAGACAACCAAGCTGTTCTGCGCCACATTCAGCGTGGCCCATGCTTTTGACCATTACGGCCAGATGGTGGAATACCTGCGCATGAACGGCATCATTCCTCCAGCCAGCCGCGGCGGCAACTGAGCTTTACCGCAGAGAGCGCAGAGAGCGCAGAGAATGCGGAGGCAAATGTCTCCGCATTTTTCTTATGACAGTCACTCGTGGCATGGGATGATGCGCCCGTGATATCTTTCTCAGTCGCTTGAGATTGCAATGAGGAGGGTTCCAATGAAATATATAAGGATGTTCTGCCTGCTGGCCATCCTAAGTTTGGCCGTGGGAACGGTGAGCCAGGGACAGGGCGCCGCACCGGCAGCTAAACCAGCCACGCCTGCGCCACAGGCGCAGGCTTCTCCCCAGCCTGTGCAACCGGCGCCGACTTTCGCAAGCATGGCTGATCGCCAGGTCAGCGCCAGCGAAAAACAGCTGGTCGAAGCCGCCGAGGCCATGCCGGAAGACAAATACAATTTCACTCCTGAATCACTCAATATCCCCGGCAGCGACTACAAAGGAGTCCGCACGTTTGCCCTGGAAGTGAAACACATTGCCACTGCGAACTACGTTTTCTGGACTGCATTGACCGGTGATCCCTTGCCGGCAGGAATTAAAAGCTCGAACGGCCCTGACGAGTTGAAAACCAAAGCGGAAATCGTGAAATACCTCAAAGACTCTTATGCTCTTGGTCATAAGGCCGCAGCCACTTTGAATCCTGAAAATGCCCTGGAGGTGGTCGCGTTTCGCATGGGGAAAGCGCCGAGACTTTACCTGGCAACGAATCCCGTAGCGCACGCCAATGATCACTATGGCCAGATGGTCGAATACCTGCGCATGAATGGAATTGTTCCGCCGGCCAGCCGGGGCAACTAACAGCTTAACCACAGAGTACAGAGGACACGGAGGCGAAGGCTTCCGTGTTTTTTTAGGATTACCGCGATCCTAAGGTTACTGTGTCCCCTGATCATGCCATTCTCACTCGCGATGGCGCTATCCTGCGCGGTCACTTTTGCGGATCGATTCCATTCATTCTCAAGTACTCGATCATCTGCCCATAGATGTCCCAGGGGTGGGAAATGGCTGCGGTCACCACGGCAAGACGAGGCACTCGGCCGCCTTCAGGCAGCTCCACCACTTCCATAAGATTGTGTTCGTTAACGGTGGCGATTGCCTTGTGCAGATAGACAAATGATTCCCTCAGGAACTTCACCACGCCGGCCTTGGTGTGAAGAGAATCGGGACCATTGTCATGCGGGCCGGATTCGATTGGGACCTTTTCCCGCAGCAGGACGGCGCCCATCTGGTAGTTGGCGACCGCGATGTGTTTGACCAATTCAGCAAATGTGCGAACGCCTTTGAATTCGCCTTGCGCAGGCACAAAACCGTAGTGGGCCTCCGGCATTTTCTCGGCCAGCGCCAGGGTCGCGCGTTCGGGCCCGTCAATGGACCTATCGAAGACTTCTACTACCGAGGTTGGCGGAGTAATCTTTTTCACCTGGCCAAACACCACGGCGGTGGAGCCTAGGAGCATCAGGCATTCCATTCGCGAAAAAGTCATAGTTTGTCTCCATTACTATGGCCCAAAGGCAGAACGCGATAGCAAACCTAACTTGCGGGCAAACTCCGGGGCATTCCCGGCCCTAAGTCTATGGCTTTCTGGAACACAGGAACTGCAAAGCCTTTCCTGTTAACCATCCCGATACTTAGACCTTTCTTGCCAATGGCATAAGCTGTTACTCTCAAGATGCTCTGGAGTTCGCGCCGCTCCACAATTGGCCGACTCTTTTTTTACTAGCAGGCCACCACTGCTCGCCTCCCAGCTCCTGGCCGAACTGGGTCCCGTACTGACGGGTGAGCGAGACCTTTCCCAGACCGCCAATGGCGCGCTGGAAGTGGTGATGGCGGCCGTTCGCGCCGGATCAGGCGCGCTCTTTCGCTACCAGGAAAAACCGGCCATGCTGGCCTCCATTGCGGCGCAGGGTTTCGTTGTCTTCCCCCAGACCGCCGTCTTCCCGCTGCTGCCCAAACATGTGCATGCTCTAACCAACGTCCCGGGCCCGCAGCGGATTTCGCGCGAGCGATGTGACACCTTCTTAAGCTCCACGGGCAATATATCGAGCGTGTGGTTCCGGTGCATTGCGCCGCTGAAGGTCCATGGCAAATTGATTGGCGCGCTGCTGCTGGGCGAGCGCGAAGAAGGCGCGGAGTACACGCCGGAAGTGCTGAAGCAGATTGGCGACGTGGCCCCGTTCATCGCGCTGGCGCTGTACAACCATCAGCTGATGATGTCACTGGAAGAGCGCACTGCCGACAATCTTAAGCTGGTCACCTCAGTCCATTCCTTCTGGGACGATGCGCTGGCCGCATTTGCCGCCACCATCGATGTGAAGTCAGTATTGATGCACGGCCACTCGCTGCGCGTGGGGCGATACGCCGCAGGCATGGCCGAATCCATGGGCATGAGCGCCGCCGAAGCCAGCGAGATGCGCGCCGCCGGCTATCTGCACAACATCGGCATGGTGACCGTGGATAAGCATCTTCTCAGCAAGCCCGGCGCGCTGGAACCGGGCGAATTCCAGGAGATGGCCGACCATACCGTGCAGGGACATCGCATTGTTTCCACCGTGCAGTTCCCCTGGCCAAAGATCCCCGAGGTGGTGCGCTCTCACCATGAGCGCGCCGACGGCTCCGGCTATCCCGACCATCTCCATAATGATGAAGTCTCATTGCCGGTAAAAATCGTGGCCGTGGCGGATACTTTTGACGCCATGATGAGCGACCGTCCCTACCGCAAAAAACTTTCCCTGGGTGAAGCTGCCGCGCAGTTGAGCTGGCTGGCGCCGGCCAAATTGGATGGCCAGGTGGTGCAGTCGCTGCTGGTGCAACTGCGGCGGGACGCGGTGAGCCACGTTTCGCCGCCGCGCCCGTGGTCCCCTTCCGGCCAGGAAACCCGGACGCGCAAGATGTTTCTCGATCCCAGCGTGGCCTGCAACATCTCTCCCACCGACATCGATCATATGGTTTCGGAACTCAACCGGCGCATGAACCGCGGAAGGGTCACGCTGGCGTAGGACACTAAAAAACCTTTAACCACAGAGGACACGAAGGATCACAAAGGAAGAACAACTATTCCTTCAATTTTGTGAAGTCCTGCGTCTGCTCACGCCGGCGCGATATTCGGACGAATAACCGATTCCTCTGTGTTCCTTTGCGTCCTCTGCGGTGAAAGGATTTTTCCCACAACTTTTGCGTAACTTGGGGTTAATATCCCTGAATAAAGAAGAGTTCCTGGAGCGTCTAATGCCCGCCATGCGTAAGCAATTGATTCTGCTGGGCCTCGTTGTACTGCTCTCCGCCGCAGCCCTGGTCGCCGGCGATAAAACATCCAAATCGAAGCGCCATGACGCGAGTTCCTCCGCTTCCGCAGAGCCGATGGAAGACGATAAACGCATCGTTCACGCCCTCAATCGTTTTACTTTTGGCGTACGCCCCGGAGACGTGGAGCGGGTTCGCGCCGTCGGCCTGGACAAATGGTTTGACGAGCAGCTCCATCCGGAAAAGATTGATGACGGCGGGGTTGAATCCCGCCTGGCGCCCTTCCGCACACTGAAGATGAGCACGCGAGAGATGGTGGAAAATTTTCCACCGCCCCAGGTGTTGAAGGCCATTGAAAACGGGCGCATGTCTATGCCGCGCGATCCCGCCAAGAAGGCCGTCTATGAATCGCGCATGGCTGCCTACCAGCAGCGCCAGCAGAATAAAGAAGATAAGGCCGCCGCGGGCAATAACGCCGGCATTGATCCTGAGACGCCAGCCGCCAAAACCCAACCACCCACAATTACACAGACGATCGGCGATACCAAGGATACGACAACGGAGATGT
>Ga0164306_10000086_pt1 | contig 33964 bp, 23 predicted proteins | sample Whisoiple_242_MG_FD_110213 | JGI IMG/M metagenome (GOLD analysis project Ga0164306, IMG submission 110213) | Soil microbial communities amended with fresh organic matter from upstate New York, USA - Whitman soil sample_242_MG | ecosystem: Environmental > Terrestrial > Soil > Unclassified >... | reverse complement strand
GCCGGATCCGCACCTGACGGATCCGCACCTGACGGATCCGCACCTGACGGATCCGCACCTGACGGATCTGCTTCTGACTGACCTACTTTTGAACGATTGCCTCACAGGCCCACCGACGACGCGCCCGGTCCGATCCGGCTGCTGGGTCGTAGTTGCCGCACGAGGGCGACTGAAGCTTGCGGTCTGCGGTCAATCGAACCCGCAAGCGCTCCGCGGCCCGGGCGTGTCGCCCTTGGGCCGTCGGGTGTGACCAGGGTGAGGTGCGGTGTCGGCCCGGTCAGGCTCGGCCGGCGCGGTCAGTGCCGCACGCCCGCCAGCACGCCCTCGCAGCTGCGCGTGACCACCCGGCAGGCCGACGCCGTGGTGCGATCGGTCAGCGGGCTCTCGGCCCGCTCCCGCCAACGGCGCAGGGCATCGGTCGCTGCCTGCTGGATGTGGGTCGGTGATGCCCCACGCTCCAGGCCGACCCTGACCTCGGCGGCCGTCCCGAAGCCGCCCAACAGTCGCTCGGCCTCGGTGGCGGCGTCCGGGGACAGGTCGACCCCGGGTGCCCGCAGCGCGGTCAGCAGCCGGAGTTCCTTGAACTCGTGCGCACCGGCGAGGATCCGTTCGACCTCGTCGGCCAGCACCTGGGTGCCGGGGAGCGGTTGCTCCCGCAGCACCCGGTCCAACGCCAGCAACGCCGTCCGGGCCTTGAGCAGATCCCGACGCTCGGTGAACTGCACCGCCAGCAGCCGGCGCAGCTCGTCCAACCCGCTGCGCTTCACCAGGTCAGCGGCCAGCGTGGTGGCATCCCGGAAACCCGCCCTGATCATGGTGATCGACAGCCGGACCCCGAACACCCCGAACCGGCTCAGCAGTTGCTCCCGGACCTCGGGATCCACGCTGACCGGTGCGTCGCTGCGGACGAACCGATCGACGGACAGCAGCAGCGACTCGGTGACGTCTCTCGGGTAGTCGGCCAGGGTCCGCAACGCCTCGAACTCCGCCTGCCGCAACGTCCGACCGGTTTGGGCGAGCAGCCCGACCACCGGGACGACGGTCTGGCAGAGCTGCCGGACCATCGGATCGTCGCTGTAGCGCCGGGCAACGCGTTGTGCCGACACCAGGGCATCGAGCCGTCCCGCCCCGATCTCATCGGCCCTGGAGAGCACCCCCACGGTGTTCACCATGGTCGCCCGCCCGGCCGCCTGGTCGTGGAACGACTCCAGGAACCGCACGTCGCTGGAGTGCAGGTGGCGCAGCAGGTAGACGATCGCGTCCGCCGCCGACGGTTCGTCGCTCGGCGTCAGGAAGGTCGTCGTACGGTCCGACACCTCGGTGGAGAGCGAGTCGATCCCCGGGGTGTCGATCAGCGTGTTGGCCTGCAGGCTGCGCGATGGCCACTGCACCAGCAGCCGTTCCACTTCCTCGTAGGTCCGGCCGGCGAGGGAGATGCTCAGCTTGCCGCCGACCCGCCGCACCGGCAACGGCCGGGTGCGACCGCCGTCCACGATCATGCTGACCCGGGGGGTCGCGGCGTACTCGTACCAGGTCACCACCTTGGTGCACTCACCCGCATCGGTCGGCGCGATCTCCTCGCCGACCAGCGCATTGAGCAGAGTCGACTTGCCGGCCTTCATCTTTCCGGCGATGGCGACCCGCAGCGGTTCGTCGACCCGGTCCAGGTGCTGCTTCAGAACGGCGACGGCCTGCGGGTGGTCGGCGTAGGCCTCAGTGGCATCGGTCAACAACCCGCGCACGGCGGCGGGTCCGGTCCGCTGGGCCGACGTCATGCAGCGAGTTCCTTCCTGACCCCGGGACCCGGGAGCAGCACCATCGTCTGCTTCTGGATTCCTTCGATCTGGGTCAGCTTCAGTTTCAACTCGGTGATCCGCCGATCGCGGTCGGCCACGCTGGTCTTGGCCGCCCGCTGCGCGGCGTCGATCGAATCGGACAGCGACCGATGCAGTTCCTCGGCGATCTCACCGAAGTGATCCCGCAGTGTCCGCTGCACCTGCCGGAGGCGATCCTTCGCCTGTTTGATGACGTGCAGGGACACGTCGTCAATCTGTCGTCGGACGATGTTCTTGGCCTCGTTCTGGCGCCGGGCGACCCGGTTCTGCCGGTCGTCCCGATAGGCCTTGACGCCGAGCATCACCCCGGCACCGAGCGAGAACGGGTTCAGCAGCGCCATTCCCATCGCGCCGGTGAGCAGGCCGAACATCAGCACACCACCGTACGAGCCGCGCATCCCGATCAGGATCTTGCCGCCCATGGTCGTCCGGTCCCTCGGCACGTCACCGAGATCGGCCACCGGATCGAGCACGCCGGCGGTGTCGGACACCAGCACCTGGGGGAGTCCGTTCGCGCCGCTCTCGGCGAAACATTCCGACACCTGACCGGCCAGCCATTCCGATCGCTCGTGCGCCCAGACGAAGTTGTCGCCGACGGCGGCGGCCGTCCGCTGCATCAGCCATTCGGAGAACTGGGTCCAGATGTCGCCGGGGTCGGACGCGTCGATGATTGCCTCGGCTTCCCTGGTGATGATGCGGGAGCGGTCCCGGAAGTCGTATTCGATGTCGGCGATCAGATCGGTGATGCCGTCGTTCAACACGTTCTGCCACCGCGCCGACCGCTTTCGCAGGGCATTCGCCTTGCTCCGCGCCTTTTCCAGTTCGGCAACGAATTCCTGATTGTGTGACGGGTCGCGAAGGGCCGCGATTTCACCCTGAATGGCGAGCGAAAGGTGCTCGGTGACGTATTGCACGTCATTGACCACCGATCGTCTTGCCAGGTCGGAGGTCCGGGCGAGGACGTTCTGCTGCAGATGATCCGATAACGCCCGAAACCCCGATTCGACGTTGAGGTCGGCGTCCTTGGTGTCGAGTGCATGAATGCGCAAGGTGGACGAGACGGGCAGCAGCGGCGCGTCGATGCCGGCCTTGATCAGATGTTGCCGATCGAGTTCGGCGACCGTGCGCCATTGCGGGTACAGATCGATCTTCGTCAGTACGCAGGCGACATTCGGGCACAGCTTCATCGCCTGCCGCAGAAAGCTGATCTCGGGCTCGGAGTACTCCTGGGCGGCATCACTGATCATCAGGACCGCATCTGCGGTGGGCAGTGCGGCCAGCGTGGCCGCGGAGTGGGCCGAACCGATGCCGCCGACGCCCGGGGTATCGACGATGACCAGCCCGCCGGCCAGAAATCTCCTGGGCAGCGTGACCTCGGCGAAGGACAACTTCCGCTCGTTGCTCGGGTTTCCGGCCTCGGCGACGTACTTCGACAGGTCGTCGACGGGGACGGAGCGTCGTTCGGTGGGTTTCATCGGGCGGGTGATGTCGTCGCCGGCGGGTGCGCCGGTGATCTCACCGAAGACCAGGGTCGCCGATGTGGTCTCGCCATGACGGACGACGGTCGGCACCGACGTGGCGATGTCGTCGTCGATCGGGCAGATGGTGGTGCCCAGCAGGGCGTTGACCAGCAGGCTCTTACCCTGCTTGAACTCGCCGACCACCAGCACCCGGACGCTCGGATCGGCCAATCGGCGCTGGGTGTTGGTCAGCCGATCGGTGAGGTCCTTGCGGTCCGCCCCCTTGGCGACGGCGAGCGCTCGTTCGACCAATTGCCCCAGTGCTTCCACGACCGCAACTCCCTCGGCGTTGTGCTTGCTGCGCGAAGCGTCCCCGGTATCGCCCGCGCTCCGTACCGTGCCCATCTGTCGTGCTGTGCTGTCGTGCCCTACCCGCCACATCCCCGTCACGTGTCATGGTCCGGTGCACCACTGCCCGAGCGCAACCAACCCCGCGAACCCATCGGGTCCGCGGGGCCGGTCGAGCAGGGCTGACTACAGGGAAACGTCGGCGGTGTTGTCCGAGAAGTTGTCCGAGAAGTTGTCGTCGAACGAGTCGTTCACGGAGTTGTCCGAGTTGTCGCTGTTATCGCTGTTGTCCGAGTTATCGGAGTTGTCGCTGTTATCGGAGTTGTCGGTCCAGTCGTTGCTGGAGTTGTCGGTCCAGTCAGCGCTGCTGTTATCGCTGTTGTCGCTGTTATCGGAGTTGTCCGAGTTATCCGAGTTGTCACTGTTGTCGGTGGCAGTGAACGAGTCCGAGACGTCCACGGAGTTGTCCGAGTTATCGCTGTTGTCGCTGTTGTCGGAGTTATCTGAATTATCCGAGTTATCGCTGTTGTCGGAGTTATCAGAGTTGTCCGAGTTATCCGAGTTGTCGGTCGACATGTCGTTGCCGTTGAACGAATCCGAGACATCGACCGAGTTATCGGAGTTATCGCTGTTGTCGCTGTTATCCGAGTTGTCCGAGTTGTCGCTGTTATCGGAGTTGTCGTTGTACGAATCATTGACAGAGTTATCGGAGTTGTCCGAGTTGTCCGACTGATCGTTGTACGAGTCGTTCACCGAGTTATCGGAGTTGTCGCTGTTATCCGAGTTATCCGAGTTATCGGAGTTGTCGTTGAACGAGTCGGCGGCGTTGCCGGTGTCGTTCCCGTTGCCGACCACCACGTTGGTCGCGCCGGCGGCGCCGCCCAGCAGCGATCCGTCGTTGTCCTGCAGGTTGCCGGTGCCGTAGGCGACGTCGCCGTCGTTGCCGACGATGTTGTCGTTGCCGACGACCGTGCCCGCGTTCTGCGCCACGTTGCCGTCGCCGACGACCGAATCGCGGATGCTGGTGTTGCCGACGGCGTTGTCGTTGCCGACGATGTTGCCGTCGCCGATGAAGCCGTTGCCCAGGACGTTGCCGCTACCGGTGGTGATGGTGCCGTCGATGTTTCCGCCCGCGGCCACCGCGCCGGCGCCTGCGGCCAGCACCGAGTGGTTGTCGAAGGTCTGGTTGACATCGCCGAGCGCCGTGATCGACTGGTTCACGGACTGATCGGTGATCACGTCGCGGTCGTCGATCGTGTAGTAGCTGTAGTTGTTCAGGATGTTGGTGATCGCCTGGGCAGCGGTCGGGGTGTCGGCGAGCGCGACGGGGGAGGCTGCCGCTGCCGCGGCCGGAGCGGATCCGCCGCTGACCGTCGGGCTGCCGCTGGTGTTGTAGTTGCGGTCGAACGATCCGCCGGACGCGTTGGTGTTGTTGGAGTCGTGCACCGAGTGGTCGGAGTTGTCGTTGCCCGAGTCGTTCACCGAGTTGTTGCTGTTATCGGAGTTGTCGCTGTTATCCGAGTTATCGGAATTATCTGAGTTATCAGAATTATCTGAGTTATCGGAGTTGTCGCTGTTATCCGAATTATCGCTGTTGTCAGAGTTATCGGAATTATCATTGCCCGAGTCGGTCGCCGTGTTGACGGTCACCGGCGCGTAGTCGAGGACCAGCGGCAGGACTGCTTCGACGTCCTCCGGGTAGATGCCGGCGAGCCCGGCGTCGGACAGTGCCTGCTGAGGATTCTTGTAGAAATCCTCAGCGGCCTCCTGATCACTGAGCAGACTCAGGATCAGGTTGAGTAGTGCGTTGGAACTGTCGAGTACCACGGCGTTCCCCCTCGGGGTCAGTGCAGGACGGGTGCCCTGCTCCAGATGAACGCTAGGAGCCACGGACGGCGGTTTCATCGGGGCTTTTCCCGCGACTTATCGCTACCGGGTAGGGGGTTCATAGCCACCTATCGGTGACGGTGTGTCCGCAATGCCCGGGTTCAACTAGGCCAATGCGAGGAAGTCATCACTCAACGTGAGCACTAGGGGTATTTTCTCTGAACGCTCTCCCTAATGGGGGATTGTTACGGTACGGTTTCCGAAGCCGCGGGGGGCAACTGCAGGTCGGCAAGGGGTTGAAGATGGGGTTTGCAGTCGGCGTGGACTTCGGTTCCACCACGACCAAGGTGGCGATCAGCAAGTGGGACAACGAGTCTGATCCAGCTGCTGAGTGTCTACGGGTAGCCGCCGCTATTCCCTCCGTGGTGTTTCTCGGGGAGCAAGACGAGTTGGCCATCGGCGAACATGCCCAGAAGCTCGGGGCGACCGACCCCCATCGGGTCATCCGGGACTTCAAGCGGCGGGTCGGCGACTCTGTTCCGATCATGGCCGACGGCTGGAGTGAATCAACAGAGTCCATAGTTGCCGCACTTGTCCGGCAAATCGTCGACGAGATCTCCGACGAGCAGAACGCCGTTCCGGATCTTGTCGCCCTCGCCTACCCCGCACATTGGGGCACCTATAAGCAGGCGCTGATCGCCGGGGCGCTGCGCGCTGCGGGTCTTGCCGAGGTGCTGCTGGTCACCGAGCCGGCGGCGGCCATCACCGATGTCGCGCTGCCGGCCGCCATCGGCGTTCAGACCGTTCTGGTCTACGACTTCGGTGGTGGCAGTTTCGACGCCGCGGTGATGACGCGATCGGCCACCGGTGAGTTCGCAGCGGTGGGAATCCCCCAAGGGCTCGACTGGCTCGGCGGCGACGATTTCGACCAGGCGATCTTCTCCCGGGTTCGCGACGGCGTCCGGCTGACGGACACGGTTCCGGCCGATCCGGAAATCCTGACCCAGATGAGCCGGCTGCGGGAGGCCTGCACCCAGGCAAAGGAAACCCTCTCCCTGGATACCGAGGTCACCATCCCGGTCGCCACCACCCGGTACCGGACCCGGTTCAGATTGGTCCGCGCCGAATTCGACGAGCTGATCAGGGACGCGATCGACGACACCCTGGACGCGGCAAAGCGTGTGATCGGCTCTGCCGGACTGGCGGTCGCCGATCTCGACGCGATCGTGCTGGTGGGCGGGACCTCGCGGATACCGCTTGTCGCACAGATGATCTCGGCCGAGTTCTCGTTGCCGATCATCGTCGATCCCCGTCCGGAGGATTCGATCGCGCTGGGCGCCGCCCGGCTCGCCGTCGAGTGCCTGCAGGCGCGGCAGGCGGCCCTGCTGCCGATCCCGCTTGTTCAAATGCCTGTCGTGCAAGAGCCCGCCGTCGAATCACCCGTCGACGATTCACCCGTCGTCGAATCGAACACACCTGAATCGACCGTTCCGGCGATGTTCCTGTCCGCGGATCCGCGGCCTTCGGTCATCGGCGATGCAATGCCGGCCGCACCGCGGACGCCCCTCGGAACCGACGACGTCGACCCGCCGCCGGAGGTCACAAAGCAGGATGCTGCCGGGATCATCACACCGGACCAGTCTGACGGCGGGACCGGTCGCCACTTCCTGCTGGCACCAGTACCGCCGGGGGCCGGTGACGAATCCCCGTCCGTGCGAGCGACCGGTGCGGACAGTGGTCGGCACCGTCATCGGGCGCGCCGCCGCTATGGCCTGCGGATAGCCGGGATCGTTGCCGCTGCCGCCGGCCTGATCTTCGCCGGTTCGTCCCTGGCCGCCTCCCAGGCGGCAGATTCCAATGTGCCCGAACAGACGCAGACCGGCGACGCGGTCGGCACCACGTCGCCAGCGGGCACACCGATCGCGACCACTCCCGTTGGCACCACTCCGCGGGCCGCCCCGGCGGAGCCGTCCAGACCGGCCGGTGTGGCGCGCGGGGGCACCGCCGTGCAGCCGCGGTCGACCACATCTACCTCGACCACCGGGGCAGGTGGGGTCGATGCCCCGGCCGTCGTGATCGACAAGACCGGGCTGGGGGGATGACGATGGTGCTCGAGAGCAGCGCGACCCTGTCCGTCCCGTCTGCCGTTGCCGGAATCAGCAAGGCCGAGGCCTTACTGGCCAGAGTGCGGTCCGATCCGGCCGCCGGCCTGATCACCGGGGTGCTCGGGCCGGGCGGCTGCGGAAAGACGCCGCTGTTGGCGGCGCTGCGCACGGAATTCGAGATCGCGGGAGTTCCCGTCGTGGACGTCGACGGGGTGCTCGGCGGGATCGGCGAATCGGGTGCCGTGGTGCTGGTGGACGACGCCCACGTTCTTTCCCCCGACCTCCTGCAGGACCTCCGGCGGCTGACGGAAGAGCCGGGCATCAGGATGGTGGTCGCCTTCCGCCCCTGGCCGCGCCCACCGGCGCTCACAGCGCTGGCGTCCGTTCTGCGCCGGCACGGCCCGCTGACGGTGCTGCAACCTCTCGGTCGCGACGAGGTCGGCCGTCGGGCGGAATCTGTGCTCGGAACGACGCTCCGACCGGCCATGGTCGACATCCTGACCGAACAGACCGGCGGACGGCCGAGGGTGTTGGACGAGGTGCTGTACACCCTGCAGGAAACCGGCCTCGATCAGCCGGAATCCCCACCCGCACTGCCGGCGGAGGTGGTCGACCGGCTCCGGTTCATGGTCGAGGACCTCGACGCCACGACGCGGTCGCTGCTGCTCGCGGTCGCGGCCGGGGCAAAGCTGGAAACGGCTGTGCTGTCAGCACTTCTCGATCTCGACGCGACGCTGATCCGGGAGGCGGTCGACCGCGCCGGCGCCGGCGGCCTGCTGCTCGGGGACGGGCGGCTGATCCCCCTGCTACGCAGCGCCCTGCTCAGCAGCGAGCCGGTCGAGCGGACTCGCGACCTCCAGGTCAGTCTGCTCGACATCCACGCCGGGCTCGGCCACGATGTGCTGCCGGTTGCGCGGGCACTCGCCAGAAGCGGGATCCGCAATCCACCCGCCGCCGCGGTGTTGATCGACGCGGCGGACACCCGACTGCGCACCGAACCCGAACTGGCGTTGGCGCTCTACTCCGACGCCATCCGGGCCGGCGCCCCGGCGGCCGGGTTGGCGGTGCGCCGCGCCGAGGCGGCAGTCTGCGTCGGGCGACTGGACGACGCCCTGCGATTGGCCGATCCGGTGCTGGGATCGGTGGATCTGCCCGATCTTTCGCGGGCGATCGATGTGGTCGCGACCGTGATGGCACACCGTGGTCAGCTCGGCCGGGCCGCCGAGTTGTATCGCTGGCTCGGGCCCGAGCGCATCGGTGCCGCGGCGCCGATGGCCGAGGTGGCACTGCTGGCGACCGGCGAGCCGGCGCAGGCGAAGGCAATCCGGGAGTCCGCCGCGCTGCGCCGCTCGCCCACGATGCTCGCCGGCGCGATGGCATTGATCGCCGAGGGCATCGAGCATTCGCTTTCCGATTCGTACACCTCCGCGCTGTCCGCACTGAGCCGGGCGACGTCGATGGTGGAATCGCTCGGGTGCACCGCGTTGCTGCTGGATTCACCGGCCGCCCTGACCGGGCTCGTCGCCATCCACGTCGGCGAGTTCGAACTCGCCGAATCGGTGCTGCGGCGCGCGGTGGACCACCAGGTCGGGGGAGCGACCGCGCAGACCCGGCACCTGCTGTTGTTGGCCTGGATCGCGATGGTCCGGGGCAACCTTGCCGAGTCGACCTCACTGTTGAACCAGGCATTGCCGCGGGGATCGTCGGCCGAACCGCGCGACGAGACGTTCGCGACCGCCGTTCGGGTCGGCCTCGCGCGCCGTGCCGGTGACGTCGCCGTGCTGGCGCAGACCTGGCACCAGGCCCGGGAGGTCATCCTCCGGCAGCCGGTCGACCTCTTCGTCCTGCTGCCGCTGGGTGAGTTCATGATCGCTGCCGCCCAGGTGGGTGAGTCAGAACTGCTGGATGCGCACGTCAAACAGGCCTGGATGCTGCTCGGCGTGCTCGGAGATCCGGGCTTGTGGTCGAGCCCCCTGCAGTGGTGTGCCGTGCAGGCGAACATCGTCACGCACACCACAGAGAGCATCGCACCGCTGTCCGAGGCGATGGACCAGGTCACCTCGCACAACGGCTACGGCCGGGTGCTGGCTGCCGCGACCGCCGCCTGGATGGACGTGCTGACCGGCGAGGTCGAGGTCGACCGGCTGCAGCAGACGGCAGTGGCGCTGCAGGGCTTCGGACTGGGATTCGAGGCAGCGCAGCTGCTCAGCGAGGCGGCCACCCGCGTCCCGGACCGCCGGTCCACCACGACCCTGCTGCAGTTGGCGCGGGGACTGCACCACCTTCCGGACCACGACCAGCTCGCCATGCCCCATCCGGCACGTCAGGAACCTCCGGCACCCGCGGCCGCCCGTGCCGAAAGCCTGCCGGCCCAGCGACGGCCGGAGAACCGTGCAGGGGGGGAGGTGCCGACGAACCACTCATCGGCGACGGCCACCCTCAGTGGCCGGGAACTACAGGTCGCCCGGTTGCTGCTGCGCAACCAGACCTATCGGGAGATCGGCGAGCGGCTGTTCATCTCGCCGAAGACCGTGGAGCACCACGTCGCCCGGATGAAGCAGCGGATCGGTGCCAGACGACGATCCGATCTGTTCTCCGAGCTCAGAGTGCTGACCGAGGGATCAGACTGACCCCTTACGGCGGCCCGTCGCCGCCTTGAGCACCGACGGGAGCGGAATCCTGGTCTCTTCGTGCCCGGCGGGAGTTGGGTCGTCATGGATGGCGCTGATCGCTGTCGAGGATTCGGCGACGATCAGTCGCATCGCCGCCTCGGCCGCCGCGCCGTCGCGGCCCTGGATCGACGAAGCGACCACCCCGTGCAGTCGGATCGCCTCGGGTTCGGCCACTGTCGGCATCAGGGAGTGGCGGGTGCGGCCGGCCAACACCTCGACGACCACGTCGGCCAGGCCGGCCAGCATCGGATTGCCGGAGGCCAGCAGCATCGTGCGGTGAAAATCCGAGTCGTGGGACAGGTAGGAGTCGGCATTGGCCGTGCGGGCGGTTGCCGACATGCCGATGACGGCGGCGGTCAGCGCGCCGCACTGCTCGGCGGAGGCGTGATCGGCGGCCAGCCGGGCAGCCAAGGGCTCGATGGCCGATCGCAGTTCACTGAGCGATTGAAGATGCCCGAGCCGGTCCGGACCGGCAAGTCGCCAGCGAATGATGTTGAGATCGAACGAGTTCCATGATTCCGGTGGTAACACCGTGATCCCGACCCGACGCCGGGAACTGATCAGTCCCATCGACTCGAGCACCCGGACGGCTTCACGGACGACGGTTCTGGAGACACCGAGCTGCTCGGCGGCTTCATCGGCCACGATCCGGGTGCCGGGAGGCAGCGATCCCGAGACGATGTCCCACCCCCAGCGGTGGACGACCGAGTCGTGCAGCTGTTGGGGAACGGAGTCGCTCACTGCTCAAGTATGCCCGATTCTGTGCTGACAGATCGCACACATGTGATCCGAATGAGTGAATCATATGATTATTACCTGACCAGGCCTTGCTTTCGTCAGGTGAATAGCCCAGTCTTTGTGCAGTCGTAGACGCTCGCATCACTGTCGGGCGCGCTTCCCCACTGATCACCGGAGACCAGATGACAGCCCCCTCCCTGATGGCAGCAGCCACCGACCCGATCGTGCCCAGCGGCAGCAATGCCCAGCTGATCCTGGCCGCGATCGGCGGCATCGCCGTGATCGTCCTGTTGATCACCTGGCTGAAACTGCACGCCTTCCTGGCCCTGATGATCGGCGCCATCGGCGTCGGCATCGCCGCGGGCCTGGGAGCGATCCCTTCGGTCGACGCCTTCGCCAAGGGTTTCGGTGACACGATGGGCGGCGTCGGCATCCTGATCGGCCTCGGCGCCATGTACGGCAAACTGCTGGCCGATTCCGGCGGCGCCGACCGGATCGTCGACACGTTGGTCAACCGTTCGAGCGTCAAGGCACTGCCCTGGATGATGGCCCTGGTCGGCGCCCTGATCGGGCTGCCGATGTTCTTCGAGGTCGGCCTCGTGCTGTTGATGCCGGTGATCATCCTGGTCGCCCGTCGGTCCGGTCAGCCGTTGATGCGGATCGCCATCCCCACCCTTGCCGGCCTCTCGGCCATGCACGGCCTGGTGCCGCCGCACCCAGGTCCGCTCGTCGCGATCAGCGCGCTGGGCGCCAACCTCGGACTGACCCTTGCGCTCGGGGTCCTGGTCGCCATCCCCACGGTCATCATCGCCGGCCCGGTGTTCAGCAAGTTCGCGGCGCGGTGGGCCCCCGTCCCGGTTCCTGATCTGTTCGTCACCGCCGAGGACGAGGGCGTCGACGTCAGCACCAAGGCGCGCCCGACCTTCGTTGCCGCCCTGGTCAGCATCGGCATCCCGGTGGTCCTGATGCTCACCAGTGCGCTCACCGACATCATCTGGGCCGGCTCGGATTCGCCGGCCAAGGCAGTCATCGACTTCCTCGGCAAGCCGGCCATGGCGCTGCTGATCGCGGTGATCGCCGGAATCTTCATCCTCGGTCGCGGCGGCAAGATGAACCGGGACGCCATCGCCGAGTCCCTGGAGAAGTCACTTCCGCCGATCGCCGGCATCGTCTTCATCGTCGGCGCCGGTGGCGGATTCAAGCAGGTCCTGATCACCACCGGTATCGGTCAGGTCATCGCGGATGCCGTCGAGGGCAGCTCGCTGTCCGTGCTCTTCCTGGCCTGGTTGGTGGCGGTCCTGGTGCGCGTCGCCACCGGTTCGGCCACGGTCGCCACCATCACCGCCGCCGGCATCCTGGCTCCGGTCGCCGAGAATCTGACCAGCCCGCACGTCGCCCTGATGGTGCTCGCCATCGGTGCCGGGTCGCTGTTCCTCTCGCACGTCAACGACGCCGGATTCTGGCTGGTGAAGGGTTACCTGGGTACCAGCATCGGGCAGACACTGAAGACCTGGACCGTGATGGAGTGCCTGATCTCGGTCTGCGGCCTGATCGGTGTGCTGCTGCTCAGCATCGTCATCTAGTCGCCCACACCGCCTGCCGGACACCGTTTCAACGAAAGGGAGCCACATGACCGTCGACGTTCACGCCCAGCAACCGGTCCTGGTCATCATGGGGGTGTCCGGATCCGGGAAGTCAACGGTGGCGGGCATTCTCGCCGGCCAGCTCGGCTGGGACCTGGAGGAGGGTGACGACCTGCATCCGGCGGCCAACGTGGCCAAGATGCAGGCCGGAGTCCCGCTGACCGATGAGGACCGCTGGCCTTGGCTCGACAAGGTGGCGGACTGGATCAACGAGCACACCGCCGCCGGGCTGCCGGGGATCATCACCTGCTCGGCCCTGAAGCGGATCTACCGGGACCGGATGCGCGGCGAGAACGTGGTGTTCGTCCACCTGGCGGGCAACAAGGACACCATTGCCAAGCGGTTGAACGCCAGACTCGATCACTTCATGCCGACGACCCTGCTCGATTCGCAGATCAATACGCTGGAGCCGCCCGGACCGGATGAGAACACGCTGGTGGTCGATCTCGGCCGGCGGCCGGCAGAAGAGGCGGCCGAGATCATCGAGCGGCTCGGACTGCAGGCGGAGCAGGGCTCGTCGACCCTGGGTTCCACCCACCCGGGGGCGTCGTCGGCCCCGCCGCTCGCCGATCTGTGGCAGCGCCAACAAGGCGCCGAGTAGCAGGTGCGCCGACCCTGATTCGGAGTATCAGGGACAAACCCGATATCGCCGGCAGTACAGCGTGGCCTAGCGTCGTGCGGAACCCCCACCGATGGAGCGCCGACGATGACTCATGCCGAGACCACCGCAGCCGCCCGTGCCGTCGACCTGACCAAGGTCTACGGCACGGGCGATACCCAGGTCCGCGCCCTCGACGGGGTCAGCGTGGAGTTCTGGCCGGGCCAGTTCACCGCGATCATGGGCCCGTCCGGGTCGGGCAAATCGACCTTGATGCACTGCCTCGCCGCGCTTGACGACGCCAGCTCGGGGCAGGTGTTCGTCGGAGCGGCCGACCTCACGGCCTTGGGCGACAAGGAACTGACCAGGATCCGTCGCGATCGCATCGGCTTCGTGTTCCAGTCGTTCAACCTGGTGCCCACCCTCACCGCGATCGAGAACATCACGCTGCCGATGGACATCGCCGGCCGCAAGCCCGATGAACAGTGGCTGGACACCGTGATCAGCACCGTCGGCCTCGGTGATCGACTCGGCCACAAGCCGAGCCAGCTCTCCGGGGGCCAACAGCAGCGGGTGGCCTGCGCAAGAGCCCTGGCCGGACGGCCGGACATCGTCTTCGCCGACGAACCGACCGGAAACCTCGATTCGGTTGCCGGCGCGGAGGTGCTGGGTTTCCTCCGGCGGTCGGTCCGGGAGTTCGGCCAGACCGTCGTGATGGTCACCCACGACCCGGCCGCCGCCGGATACGCGGACCGCGTGCTGTTCCTGGCCGACGGGCAGATCGTGGACGAGATGACCGAGCCGACCGCCGATCGGGTCCTCGACCGGATGAAGGGCTTCGATCCGCAGCATCAGGGCCGGCCCGTCAGCACGGTTCCCGTCGCAGACACGGTGTCCTGAGGTGCTCCGGGCAACCCTGAAGAGCCTCTTCGCCCACAAGCTGCGGATGGGGATGAGCGCGTTCGCGATCGTCCTCGGGGTGGCGTTCGTGGCCGGCACGTTGATCTTCACCGACACCCTGAGCAGCAGTTTCAGCCAGCTGTTCGCGCAGACGGCGCCGGATGTCACGGTGCGTCCCGCACAGGCGGCGTCGGCGGCCGCCGGCGGATTCACCGGGGCCGACTCCAGAACGGTGCCGGCCGCCGCGGTCGACGAACTGGGCGCGCTGGGCGGGGTCGAACGGGCCGACGGCAACATCACCAACCAGGGCACCTACATCATCGGCCGCGACGGCAAGGTCATCGGCAGCGGCGGCGGGGCGCCCGGCATCGGCGGGAACTTCAATGATGCGCCGGCCGCCGACGGTTCGGCGATCGTCACCGTGCTGCCAGGCGGCACCGCCCCGGACGGGCCCAATCAGGTCGTCATCGACGAGAAATCAGCCACGACAGCAGGTTTCCAGATCGGTGACACCGTGCAACTGGTCACCACCGGAGCCGAGCCGGCGGTCAGTGCGACGCTGGTGGGCACTGTCAGGTTCGGCGAGACCGGGAACCTGATCGGCGCCACCCTGGCGTTGTTCGACACCCCGACGGCCCAACGGCTCTACCTCGGCGGCGCCGACGTCTACAACGACATCGCGGTCACCGGCGACGGCAGCCTGTCCAACCTGGCGCTGCGCGACGAGATCGCGGCCACCCTGCCGGCCGACCTGGAGGCGGTGGACGACGCCGAGTTCGCCGCCGAGAACCAGGACCAACTGGAGCAGGGGCTGTCGTTCATCACGACGTTCCTGCTGGTGTTCGCCGCCGTTGCACTGGTGGTCGGCAGCTTCCTGATCCTGAACACGTTCTCGATCATCGTCGCGCAACGCACCCGTGAGCTGGCCCTGTTCCGCGCGCTGGGCGCCTCGAAGGCCCAGGTCACCAGGTCGGTGTTGGTGGAGGCGCTGGTGGTCGGGCTGGTGGGCTCGACCGTCGGGCTGGCCCTCGGCTTCGGCCTGGCGGCCGCACTGCGGTCGCTGTTCGGAGCGATCGGCATCGATCTCGGGTCGGCCGGGTTGGTCTTCCAGCCGCGCACGGTGCTGGCGGCCTATGCCGTCGGCGTGGTGATCACTCTGCTGGCCGCCTACCTGCCGGCCCGCAAGGCGGCCAGGGTGCCGCCGGTGGCGGCCATGCGCGACGACGTCGCGATCCCGGAATCCTCGATGCGTCGCCGGCTGATCGGCGGCGCGGCCCTGACCTTGCTCGGCGCAGGACTGATGATCTGGGCGTTGGCCTTCGACGGCGGCCTGCAGCCGTTGGGCGGTGGGGTGCTGGCCGTGTTCGTCGGTGTCGCCCTGCTCAGCCCGGTGATCAGCCGGCCGATCATCGCGACGATCGCCGGCGGCTACCCGCGGATGTTCGGCACCGTCGGGGTGTTGGCCAAGGAGAACGCCCGGCGCAATCCCCGGCGGACCGCGGCCACCGCATCGGCGCTGATGATCGGTCTGGCCCTGGTGACGACGATGGCCGTGCTCGGCCAGTCGACGAAATCCAGCGTCGACGAGCTGGTCAAGTCCGATCTGCTGGCGGACTACGTCGTGTCGAATGCGGTACAGGCGCCATTCTCCCCGGCCATCGCACCCGAGATCGCTGCCGTGCCCGGAGTTTCCGCCGCGGTGCCGTTCCGGTTCGGGGCGGCCGAGATCGGCGGTGAGCAGACATTCGTGGCCGCCTTCGACGGACAGGCGATGAGCAAGGTCGTCTCGATCACCGTCGATGCGGGCGAGTTGAACACGGCCACCGACGGCGCGTTGGTGATCAGCGATCGGGCTCAGGCCGAAGGCTGGCAGGTCGGCGACCCGATCACCCTTGGCCTGCCGGCCGGCCCGGTCGAGGTCACCATCACCGGGATCGTCGAGAACAGCCCGTTCATCGGTGCCGAGATCGTCGTTCCACCAGCTGCTCTCGAGGCAGGCGGGGTGGTGCCGGCGGATTCGATCGTCTACATCAGCCGGGCAGCCGACGCCGATCCGGCATCGGTGCAGGCGGGGATCGAAGGTGTGCTCGCCGATCTGCCGACGGTCACCGTCAAGGACCAGGATGCCTTCGCCGCCGACCAGCGGGCGCCGGTCGACCAGCTGCTGGCGATCATCTACGCGCTGCTCGGGCTGGCGGTGATCATCGCCGTTCTGGGCATCGTGAACACCCTGGCGCTCTCGGTCATCGAACGCACCCGGGAGGTGGGGCTGCTGCGGGCGATCGGGATGAGCCGGCGTCAGCTGCGCTCGATGATCAGGCTGGAGTCGGTGGCGATCTCGGTGCTCGGCGCGGTGCTGGGGATCGGGCTCGGCCTGATCTTCGGCATCAGCCTGCAACAGGCGATCGCCGACGAAGGCATCAACGTGCTCAGCATCCCGTTCGTGCAGCTGCTGATCTTCGTCGTGCTGGCCGGTGTGGTCGGCGTGTTGGCCGCGGTCTGGCCGGCGCGGCGGGCGGCGCGGATGGATGTGCTCCGGGCAATCACCGCGGAGTAGCCGGTCCCACCGAATCCGGGTGGGTACGCTCGCGCCGATGTCCGACGACGGGGATTTCCGAGCGGCCCGCAGAATCCTGGTGTACGGGGTGACGGGGTCGGGAAAGTCGACGCTGGCGGCCAGGATCGGCGGACTGACCGGGGTGCCGTGGTACTCGGTCGACGACCTGACCTGGGAACCCGGCTGGGTGCCGGTGCCCGACGACGAGCAACGGCGGCGGATCGCAGCAATCTGCCGGCAGGACGAGTGGATCCTGGACTCGGGATACAGCACGTGGATCGACCTGCCGCTGGCCCGGGTCGAGGTGATCGTTGCGCTCGACTACCCGCGGCTGCTGTCGCTCGCGCGATTGCTGGGTCGAACGGCGACCCGGATTATCGACCGACGACAGATCTGCAACGGAAACCGCGAGACGCTGAGTCAGGTGTTCACTCGAGAGTCGATCCTGCGCTGGCATTTCCGGTCGTTCACCCGCAAGCGACGGCGGATGCGCGAGTGGGCAGCCGACCCGGTCGGCCCAGTGATCCAGCGTTTCCGGTCGCCCAGGGATGTCGAAAGGGTGGTGCCGGAGCTGCGCAAACAGCTGCCGGCACCACCCAGTCCGCAGCCGCTTTGATCAGGGCTGCTCTGATCAGGGCCGTACTGATCAGACTTGCACCGCTCAGGCGTGCATGTCCTCGAGTTGCTTGCCCTTTGTCTCCTCGATCATCTTCAGCACGAAGAAGAACGACAGCAGGGCGAACCCGGCATATAGCCCATAGGCCAGGCCGAGCCCGATGTCCTTGAGGGTCGGGAAGCTGACCGTGACGACCCAGTTGGCGACCCACTGCGCGCCGGCGGCCAGCGACAGCGCCATTGCCCGCATCCGGTTCGGGAACATCTCGCCGAGCAGCACCCATACCACCGGGCCCCACGACATGCCGAAGGCAACCACGAACAGGTTGGCCGCGACCAGGGCGACGTTCGCCGACGCGCCACCCAGCACGGCCGTGCTCAGATCCGGGGTGCCGTCGACCACCGTTGCCGTGCCGAAGATCAGCGACATCGTGGCCAGGGTGATCGTCATGCCCACCGAACCGATGATCAGCAACGGTTTTCGACCTATTCGGTCGATGGTGGCGATCGCGATCAACGTGGTGAGGATATTGATCGTCGCCGAGATGACCGTGATGATGAACGACTGGTCCTCGGTGAAACCGACTGCCTCCCACAGGATGTTCGAGTAGTAGAAGATCACGTTGATGCCGACGAACTGTTGGAACACCGACAGCGCAAGGCCGACCCAGACAATCGTGGCGATCTTGCCGGTCGCCGGCACCTTGAGGTCCTGCCAGGACGGTTCCTGCTCGCGCTCCATCGATTCGCGGATACGGGTGATCTTCGCGTCGATGTTCCTCGGCCCGAGCAGGCCGGTGAGAATCTCCTTGGCTTCCGGTATCCGGTGCTTGGCGATCAGGTAGCGCGGGGATTCCGGGATGGTCAGGGCCAGCAGGCCGTAGATGACGGCCGGGACGATCATCGCCAGGAACATCCACCGCCAGGCTTCGAGTCCGAGCCACAGGATCTCACTGGAGCCGCCGGCGATGGTCGCGAAGATGTAGTCGACCAGCAGCGAGATGAAGATGCCGGTGACGATGGCCAATTGCTGCAATGACCCTAATCGGCCGCGGAGTTTGGCTGGCGCGATTTCGGCGATGTAGGCAGGGGCGATCACCGAGGCGATGCCGACACCGAGACCGCCGATGATCCGGAACAGCACCAGTACCCAGAGATCCCAGGCGAACCCGGTACCGAGCGCGGCGATGAAGAACAGGATCGCGGCGATCCGCATCACCATCAGCCGGCCGATGTGATCGGCGATCCGGCCGGCGATCAGGGCACCGGCCGCGGCACCGAGCAGAGCCGACGCCACCGCGAAGCCGAGCTCGCCGCTGGTGGCGTTGAACTCCGACTCGATGGCCGCGTTGGCGCCGTTGATGACGGCACTGTCGTAACCGAACAAGAACCCACCGAGTGCGGCAACGGCCGCTATTCGGACAACTCCCTTTCCCTCGTCGGTGTCGTCGTAGATGGATTCACCGCTGAAGGACGCGCCGTGCTCACCCATAAGGGTCCCCTTTCACCAACGCTGGCAGTGCAGAGCTTTCCACCATTGGGTTGATCCGCATCTCGAAACTCGGACACGTTTGGCATCAGCAGTGTCTCCGCAGATCAGCGTGCATCTTCATGATCACGATTGGGTCTCGACCACGTCGCGCGACGGCTGCAACCGGTCATGGTTAGGGTTGATCGGTGAACGACGAACCAGTGGTGATTCGCCAGGAAAACCATCTCGGACACATCACGTTGAACCGCCCGGCACAGATCAACGCGTTGACCATCGAGATGGTGCATCGGGTGCAGGAGGCGTTGGTCCGGTGGGCTGACGACCCGGACATCGAGCTGGTGCTGATCGACGGCGCGGGGGAGCGGGGGCTCTGCGCCGGCGGTGACATCCGGCTGCTGTACCAGGGGTTGACCGGCGAAGCGATCGCTCCGACGGCGTTCTGGGCCGACGAGTACGCCATGAATTCCACCCTGGGCCATTACCCCAAACCCGTCGTCGCCTACATGGCCGGGATCACCCTGGGGGGTGGTGTCGGGATCTCGGGCCATTGCAGCGTCCGGATCGTCACCGAAACCTCGAAGGTCGGCATGCCGGAGACCGCGATCGGACTCTGCCCGGACGTCGGTGGGCTACACCTGCTGTCGAGGGCACCGGGCGAGCTCGGCACGCACGCGGCGCTGACCGGGGCGAGATTCACTGCGCCCGATGCCATCTACGCCGGTCTCGCCGATCATTTCGTGCCGTCCAGCCAGCTGGACGCGCTCACCGAGCAACTCCGGCAGGGGTCGGTGCCGCCGGACGTCGGTCGCCATCCGGCGCCGGAGCCGGAACTGGCCGTCGATCAGGGTTGGATCGACGAGTGTTACGCCGGAAGCGATGTCGAAGTCATCGTGCAGCGGCTGGCGGAGCGCAGCGAGCCGGGCGCCAGGGCGGCGGCCGGTGTGCTTGCGTCGATGTCGCCGACCGCTTTGAAGGTAACGCTGGAGGCCACCCGCAGGGCGGCCGAGCTCACCCTGGACGAGGTGCTGGACCAGGACCTGCGGGTCGGCAGCCGGTTCCTGGAGCATCCGGATCTGGCCGAGGGGATCCGCGCGATGATCATCGACAAGGACCGCCGGCCACGCTGGAACCCCGCCCGGTTGAGCGAGGTCAGCGTGGCCGACGTTGCGTCCTTCTTCGAACCGTTGCCGCCGGGTACCCGGACCCCGGATTTCGCCGGCAACCGGTAGACCTGCCGCTCGGTCAGTCGGCTGCGATCGGTCAGCCGGCGATCCGGGCGATCGCCGGATGCCCCGGTGACACCTGGGTCGTCGACGGGGTGATCCCGGCCTGCTTCATCAGCTTTCGCAGATCGGCGGCCTGATCGGGCAGCATGACGGTGATCACGGTGCCCCCGGCGCCGGCTCGCGCGGTGCGTCCGGAACGGTGCAGGTACGCCTTGTGCTCGGTCGGCGGGTCCAGGTGGACGACGAGTTCGACGTCGTCGACATGGATGCCACGGGCGGCGATGTCGGTGGCCACCAGGACCTTTGCGCTGCCGGAGGAGAACGCGGCGAGATTGCGCTCGCGGGCGTTCTGCGACAGGTTGCCGTGCAGGTCGACGGCCGGGATGCCCTGCTTGGACAGGGCGGCTGCCCACTTCTTGGCGCTGTGCTTTGTCCGGGTGAACAGCATCCGGCGGCCGCCACCTGCTGCCAGCTCACGGATCACCTGCGGGCGGTTGTCATGGCTCACCGCGAAGACGTGGTGTTCCATCGACTCCACCGGCGAGGTCTCGTCATCGACGGCGTGCAGGATCGGGTCAGAGAGGAATTCCTTGACCAGGACGGAGATCCCGTTGTCCAGGGTGGCCGAGAACAGCAGTCGCTGACCACCGGCCGGGGTGGCCCGCAGCAACCGCCGGACGACCGGCAGGAATCCGAGATCGGCCATGTGATCGGCCTCGTCCAGGACGGTGACCTCGATGGTGCTCAGGTCGCAGGCGCGCTGATTGACCAGGTCCTCCAGCCGACCGGGGCAGGCGATGACGATGTCGACACCGGCGCGAAGGGCTGCGGTCTGATTGCCGTATCCGACGCCGCCGAAGATCACCACGGTGCGCAGACCGGCGGCCGCTGCGAGCGGTTCGACGGTCCTGGCCACCTGCAGGGCGAGTTCACGGGTGGGAAGCAGGATCAGGCCACGCGGTTTGCCGGCCACCCGGCGTCCGCCGGTGAGCCTGGCGACCAACGGGATGGCGAAGGCGATCGTCTTGCCGGAGCCGGTCTTGCCACGGCCCAACACATCCCGGCCGGCCAGCGTCTCGGGAAGAGTTGCCTCCTGGATCGGGAACGGCGACACCGCACCGAGTGTGGTCAGCACCGGGAGCAGAGCTGCCGGGACGCCGAGCTCGGCGAAGCCGGCCGACGGCTGCCCCGGCGTGCTGACAACTCGTTGGGCGGCAACGGGAAACGCCGTGGTGCCGGCCTGGGCCTCGACAACGGCGGGACGGTTCGACCGGCGCGCCGGCCCGTTTTGTCCCGAGCCGCTCTGGCGGGAGTCGTTGCCGGTACGCCGACCGCCGCGGGGCTGATCCGAGTGACGCTGGTCGGGACGCCGATCGCCCTGACGCGGTGCGCCCTGCCGTTGGCCGTCCTGGTGCCGGCCGCCCTGCCGGGTCTCGGACTGGCCGGACCGGGGTGCGGCGGCGCGGGCACCGGATTCGCTGCCCTGCCGGCGAGGACGCTGGCCCTCGTTGCCGCGGGTGCTCCGGCCGGTGCCGGACGACTGTGTGGACCGGGTCGACCGGTCGGTGCGGTTGTCGGCCGGCCGCTGGGCGGCGGGCGTCTCGCGGAGAGTGGAGGAGAAAGCGCCGACGGAGAATGCCCCCTTGGTGCGGGGGTCGTCACCGGTGCGCGGGCGTGCGGAAGATGCAGATGTGGTCATGGTGATGCGGGTTATCCATTCAGTAGGGCAGCGGGTGGCCGTGATGCCGACTCGCGATGCCCGAATGCACCCGTGTGGAGAAGAGGAACGCCTACGTTGGCGTTCACAGCAACGACCTCGACGCGCATCGAGATGATGACGTCTTCTTCGACTGTACGGGGTAGAGCCCCGAAACCGGGCATCCAGTCGGCAAGATCACCATTGCCGACGCCTGCACTCCGACGCCCCGGCAGCGTTCATCGACGTCTGAGAAGAGAACTCGGCGCCGGCAAGAGCCGGCGCCGAGTTCTCCATCGGGAGCGGAGTCCCAGCACCGCGGTTCACTCGTCGGTGATCGCCCCGGCGAACTGCGCGTTGTACAGCGCGGCGTAGGCGCCACCGCGCTCCAGCAGCTGATCGTGGGTGCCCTGTTCGACGATCGCCCCAGATTCCATCACCAGGATCAGGTCGGCATCGCGGATCGTCGAAAGCCGGTGCGCAATCACGAAACTCGTGCGATCTGCGCGCAACGCCGCCATCGCATGCTGGACCAGCACCTCGGTCCTGGTGTCCACCGAACTGGTTGCCTCGTCCAGGATCAGCAGGGCGGGGTCGGCCAGAAATGCCCTGGCGATGGTGAGCAACTGCTTCTCGCCGGCGCTGATGTTGCTGCCCTCGTCGTCGATCAGTGTGTCGTACCCGTCGGGCAGTGAATGCACGAACCGGTCGACATAGGTCGCCGTTGCCGCGGCCAGGATCTCCTCCTCGGTCGCGTCGGGGCGACCGTAGGCGATGTTGTCCCTGATGGTGCCTGCGAACAACCAGGTGTCCTGCAGCACCATGCCGATCCGCGACCGGAGATCCGCGCGGGTCATCTGCGCGACGTCCACCCCGTCCAGGGTGATCCGGCCCGAGTCGATCTCGTAGAACCGCATGATCAGGTTGACCAGCGTGGTCTTGCCGGCGCCCGTCGGACCGACGATCGCGACGGTCTGGCCCGGTGCCGCCACCAGCGACAGGTCGTCGATCAGCGGCGATTCGGGGTCGTAGCTGAACGCGACGTCATGGAACTCCACCCTGCCCCGCGGGCGGCTGATCCGGGTCGGCTTCGCCGGGTCCGGCGACTGCTCGTCGGCGTCCAGGAACTCGAACACCCGCTCCGCGGACGCGACTCCGGACTGCAGCACGTTGGCCATCGAGGCGATCTGGGTCAGCGGCTGGGTGAACTGCCGGGAGTACTGGATGAACGCCTGGACGTCACCGAGCGACATGCTGCCCGACGCCACCCGTAGGCCTCCGACCACGGCGATGGCCACGTAGGTGAGGTTCCCGATGAACATCATCGACGGCATGATGATCCCGGAGATGAACTGCGCGCCGAACGAGCTGTGATAGAGCTCGGCGTTCTTGTCGTCGAACGCCTTCTCGGCATCGGCCTGGCGGCCGAACACCTTCACCAGGCTGTGCCCGGTGTAGGTCTCCTCGACCCGGGCGTTCAGCTCGCCGGTGCTGCGCCACTGCGCGACGAACTTCGGTTGCGAGCGCTTGGCGATCAGCATCGTGACCGCCAACGAGAGCGGGACCGCGATCAGGGCGACGATCGCCAGCAGCGGCGAGATGATCAACATCATCACCAGCACGCCGACGACGGTGAGCAACGAGGTCAGGGTCTGCGACAGCGTCTGCTGCAGGGTCTGCGAGATGTTGTCGATGTCGTTGGTCACCCGGCTCAGCACCTCGCCGCGCTGGTGCTTGTCCAGGTAGCTCAGCGGCAGCCGGTTCAGCTTGTCCTCGATCTCGGCGCGCAGCTGCAGGATCGTCCGCTGCACGATGCCGTTGAGCAGATAGCCCTGCAGGTAACCGAACACCGAGGCCAGCACGTACAGGCCGAGCACCAGCATCAGGACGTCGGCCAGCGCAGTGAAATCGATACCGGCGCCCGGGGTCAGCGTCATCGCCGACAGCATGTCGGCGAAGGTGTCGTTGCCCTGGGCGCGGGCGCCCTCGACCGCCTGCGCCTGGGTGATCCCCGCCGGCAATTGCTTGCTGACGATGCCGTCGAAGATGATGTTGGTCGCGTTACCGAGCAGCTTCGGTCCGATCACCGTGAAGACCACGCTGATCACGCCGAGCAGAACGACCGCGATCAACCCGAGCCGTTCGGACCGCATCCGGCCGAGCAGTCGGCGCACCGATGGTCCGAAGTTCAGCGACTTCTCGGCGGGCATGCCGATTCCGCCGCCGAACGGGCCGCCTCCGCCTGGGCGACCGCCGGCCGGTGGCGCGAACTTGGGGCGTTCCGGGGCGGCCGGCTTGGTTGCTGGTTTCGTCATGCCGACACCTCCGCGGCGAGTTGGGATTCCACGATCTCGACGAACGTCGGACACGTCTCGAGCAGTTCGGCGTGTCGTCCCACCCCGACGATCAGCCCGTCCTCCAGGACGATGATCTGATCCGCGTCGGCGATGGTCGACACCCGCTGGGCGACGATCACCACCGTCTTGTCCCTGGTAGTCGGCTTCAGCGCCGCGCGCAGCCTGGCATCGGTGGCCAGGTCCAGCGCCGAGAAAGAATCGTCGAACAGATAGATCGACGGTTGGGCGACCAGCGCCCTGGCGATGGCAAGCCGTTGCCGTTGGCCACCCGAGACGTTGGAACCGCCCTGGGTGATGGGGGAGTCGATGCCCTCCGGCATCGCGGCCACGAAATCCCTGGCCTGCGCGATGGTCAGGGCCACCCAGAGGTCCTCGTCGGTGGCGTCGGGGTTGCCGTAGCGCAGGTTGGAGGCGACCGTCCCGGTGAACAGGAACGGCTTCTGCGGCACTAAGCCGATCCGGTCCCACAGGTTCGCCGGATCGAAGCGGCGGACATCGACGTCGTCCACCGACACCGACCCGGCCGTGGCATCGAACAGCCGCGGGATCAGCGAGAGCAGGGTGGTCTTGCCGGCGCCGGTCGATCCGATGATCGCCGTCGTGGTGCCCGGCCGGGCCCGGAAACTGATGTCCCGCAGCACGGGTTCGCTGGCGCCGGGGTAACTGAATTCCACCCCCCGCAGGCTGATCTCGCCGGTGTTCGTCCGCGGAGTGATGGGCGAGGTGGGCGGCACCACCGAGGACTCGGTGGCCAGCACCTCGCTGATCCGGTCGGCACTGACCGAGGCGCGCGGCACCATCACGGCCATGAAGGTCGCCATCATCACCGAGAACAGGATCTGCATCAGGTAGCTGAGAAACGCGATGAGCGCGCCGATCTCGATGTCACCGTCATTCACCCGGTGCGCCCCGAACCAGAGCACAGCGACGCTGGAGGCGTTCAGCACCAGCATGACGATGGGGAACATCAGCGCCATCAGCCGGCCCGCCCGGATCGCGGTGTCGGTCAGCTGGGCATTCGCATCGGCGAAGCGCTTGGTCTCCAACGGTTCCCGGACGAAGGCGCGGACCACCCGGACACCGGAGATCTGCTCGCGCAGCACCCGGTTGACCACGTCGATGCGTTCCTGCATCCGGCGGAACTGCGGGATCATCCTGACCACGACCAGGCTGATCGCGATCACCAGCACCGGAACGCTGACCAGCAGCAACCAGGCAAGGCCGAGGTCGGTCTTGAGTGCCATGAAAATGCCACCGATGCACATGATCGGCGCGGCGACCAGCAGCGTGCAGGTCATCAACACCAGCATCTGCACCTGCTGGACGTCATTGGTGTTACGGGTGATCAGGGTCGGTGCGCCGAACTTGGCCATCTCCCGGTCGGAGAACGTGCCGACCTGGTGGAACAGCGCGGCCCGGACGTCACGGCCGAAGCCCATCGCGGTGCGGGCACCGAAATAGACCGCGATGATCGTGCAGACGATCTGCAGGACCGTGATCGCGAGCATGACCATGCCGGTGGACAGGATGAAGCCGGTGTCGCCCTTGGCGACCCCGTCGTCGATGATCTCGGCGTTCAACGCGGGCAGGTAGAGGGATGCGATGGTGCCGATCAATTGGAAGATGATCACCGCGGTCAGCGGCCCGCGGTAGGCACGCAAGTACTTGCGCAGCAGGGGAATCAACATCAGCGTGCTCCGACTGGTTGGGCGGCGGGTAGGTCTTCTCGGTGGTCGCTGGTGGAGTCTGGACCTCGACGGGGTGTTGCGGTACCGGTTTTCCCGGCGCCGATGCCGTGCAGCAGCAGGTCGACGATCTCTTGCGTCGACAGCGTCTGGCCGTCGGTGATCCGCGGATGAGCACTGGCGAAGGTGATCAGCCGGAACATCCTGGCGGCCTCGGCCGGCTCGAGTCGCAGCTCGTCGCCGTGCGGTTCCAGCAGTCCGGCGAGGGTGTGCATCGCCTCGGTCAGGTCGGGCGCCGAGTCGGTGACCGGGGTACCGGTACCGCGGACCACCACGAACTTCGACGTGTCCTGCTCGTTGCCCGGCGGACCGGTGACCCGCAGCATCCACATGATCTGCCAGACGCTCTCGATCCGGCGGCGCATGGCGTCAACTGCCTGGGTCAACACGTGCTCCAGGCTCGCGAACGGATCGATCATCCGCAGTTCGTGGACGAACGGCGCGGGGTCCAGCACCTGTTTGACGGCCGCGTTGATCACCGCGTCCTTGTCCGGGAAGACCCGGAAAATGGTTCCTTCGGCGATGCCGGCGGCTTCGGCGATCTCCCTGGTGGTCACCGCAGCGCCGTGGTCGCAGACCAACGGGATCGCGGCGGCCACGATGGCGGCCCGACGCTCGTCGGGCGGCAGTGGGGCTGCTCTGGTGGGTGGTGGGGGCACGGCGGCGACAGTAGCTGAGTGAGCACTCACTCACAAGAGGATTCCGCTCCTGGGTGAACGCGGATCGCCATCCTTGAGGGCCGGCCGCTGAACCATCCGGGTCCGCGCTGCGTGGTGCTAGCGGTCAGCACGTCGAATCGCCGTCGAGCAAGGGAGTCACGAATGCACAGGCGTTCCCGATCCAGCATCGCGAGTATCGCGGTGACCGCCTTCGTCATGGGGTTGTCGCTCGCTCTTCCAGCGGCCGCGAACGCGACGGCGAATCCCGATGTGTACGCACTGCCCGGCGATCCGGGCGACCCCGGCGGTTCGAAGTACGAGGGCATCGGTCTGGACGAGCGGCGCAATCTGTTCTACGTCAGCGAGACGACCGGCGGGGAGATCAGCCGTGGGCGGGTCGGTGATCCGCAGGCCGCCGCATGGCTCGACGGCGACGGCAAGGACGGTCGCTTCACCGCGCGCGGGATCGATGTCGACACCGCCGGCCGGGTCTTCATCGCCGGCGGTCCGAACAGCACCGATCATCCGGGTGCGCCTGACCTATGGGTGTACTCGCGGGACGGTGAGCTGCTGGCGGCCCTGAATGCCGGTGCTACGGGTGCGGTGTTCAACGATGTGACCGTCGCCCGGGACGGCGCCGCCTACTTCACCGATTCCAGCCTGAAACCGCGGATATTCAGAGTGGTCGAGCGGAACGGGACCTGGTCGGTGGAGCTATGGCTCGATGCCTCCGACACCATCCAGACCTCGGGTCCGTTCAACCTCAACGGCATCGTCGGCACCTCGGACGGTCGTGGTCTGATCGTCGTGCAGTCCACGGGTGCGTTGTGGCGGATCGACCTGCGCAGCAAGAATGTCGTGCCGGTCGCCCTCGATGGTCTGACCGGTGCGGATCTGGTCGGCGGGGACGGCATCGTGCTGCGGGGCAAGAAGCTGTACGTGGTGCGGAACTTCCAGCACGTCCTGGTGGAACTGCGAATGACCGACCAGTTCACCGGCGCCTCGTTCGTGACCTCCGTGGCCACCGACCCGGCCCGGGTGTTCACCACGGCGAAGTACGCCCACGGCCGGTTGCTGGCGGTAGACAGCAAGTTCGACGAGCCGGTGGCCGCGCCGCCGTACCAGGTGGTCGCGCTGCGCCTGCCCTGATCGCCCGCTCGCACTGATCGACCGGCTCGGATGGTCGCCGGCCCGGTCGTGCCTCTACGTTGTTGGCATGATCGAGTTCGGTGACCAGGTGGAACGTCTGCTCGAGGGCCCGCGACCGCTGCCGCTGGTCTTGGCCGGAGACCCTGTCCTGCGCACTACTGCTGCGCCGTATGACTTCTCGCTGCCCGGCCCGTTGTGGTCCGAGTTGTTGGCGGCCATGCGGCAGACGATGCACTCGGCTCCGGGGGTCGGGCTGGCCGCGCCGCAGATCGGGCTCGGGATCCGGGTGGCGGTGCTGGAGGATCCTGCGCTCGTCCCCCCGGAGATCGCAGTGGAACGCGACCGGTTCCCGGTGGGTTTCCGAGTCCTGGTCAACCCGAGTTACGAGAGTGCCGATGCAGCAGGCGGAATGCCAACAGCTTCCTTCTACGAGGGTTGCCTGTCCGTCCCCGGGTACCAGGCGGTCGTCACCAGGTCGGCATCGGTGCGGCTGCGGTGCTCGGATGAGAACGGGCATGCCGTGGACGACATCGTGACCGGCTGGGCCGCGCGCATCGTCGCGCACGAGATCGACCATCTCGACGGGGTGCTGTACCTGGACCGGGCGTTGACCAGATCCCTGGCGACGTCGGGCAACATCGCCGAGCTGTACGCCGGCCGGCCGATGACCGAGATCCGGGCCGCGCTTGGTTTCTGAGCCCGATCAGCGGTTCAGGAACCGCATGACCGCCAGCACCCGCCGGTGATCGTCGGGATCCTGTGGGAGACCGAGGGTCTGGAAAATCAACGCGATGCTGCGGGCCACGGCCTTCTCGGTGACCACCATCTCCCGGGCGATCCTGGCATTGCTGTAACCCTGCGCCATCAGTTCGAGAACCTCGAGTCGTCGAGGGGTCAGCTGGGCGATTCCTTCGTCCCGGTTGTCCCGGACCTCACGGCGGACCATCGAGGAGATCACCTCGGGGTCGATGCTGGAACCACCGGCGACCACCCGGGACACCGAGTCCAGGAACTCATCCAGGTTCATCACCCGGCGCTTGAGCAGGTAGCCGATGCCCTCGGCGCCCAGCGTCAGCAGTTCGACTGCGCCGGCCGAGTCGACGTGCTGGGAGAGCACCACGATCGCGATGGCGGGGAACTCCCGCCGGATCTGCAGAGCCGCGGTGATGCCCTCGTCGGTGAACGTCGGCGGCATCCGAATGTCGGTGACCACCAGGTCCGGCTGGAACGCCCGGACCTTGCCGAGCAGATCGTCCGGGTCACCTGCCAGCGCGACCACGTCGTAGTCCTCGTCGCCGAGGATGCGGGAGATGCCTTCCCGTAGCAGCACCTCGTCTTCGGCGATGATCACCCGCATGCGAACTCCGCCCGCAGAATCGTTCCGCCCGCCGGACCCGGACGGACGGTCACCGTACCGTCCAGGGCCGCGACCCGGTCGTGCAGGCTCCGCAGCCCGAAACCGGGTTCAGCCGCTCCCGGACCGCTGCCGTCATCGGTGACGGCGATCTCCAACCGCCCGCCGCCGGACCGCAGCGTGATCGAGACATTCTGCGCCTGCGCATGTTTGACGGTATTCGCGAATGCCTCCGCGACGACGAAGTAGCCTGTCGATTCCACCTCGGCCGGCATCCGATCGAGTGCGCCGACCACCTCGAAGCGCACCGGCATCGGCATCTGATCGGCGAGCGCGGCGATGCCGGCCCGTAGCCCTCGTTCCTGCAGGGTGGCCGGCATGATGCCGTGCACCAGCGCCCGCAGTTCATCCAGTAGCAGCCGCAGCTGCTCGCTGACCCGTTCGGCGACAGTTCTGACGAACGGCGGATTCTCGGCTCGCCGGCCGATCCGCTGCGCCTCGATCCCGATCAGCACGATCCGCTGCTGCGCACCGTCGTGCAGATCCCGCGCTATCCGGCGCCGCTCGGCATCGGCCGCGACGACGATGCGTCGCCTGGAGGTCTTGAGCTGTTCGGCTGCGGCATCAAGGTCGTTGACGGCCGCGCGCAGATCGACCACCAGCTTGCGGTTGGTGATGGCCAGCGCGAGCGGCGCGGAGACGGTGGCGACCAGATCGGAATCGGCGATCAACTCCCGATCGAAGGCCAGCGCGCCGATGTCGACGCCGGCCGCCTCGATCGGCCACCAACCGCCCTGGTCGATGGGCGACCTGCGCGGCCGACCCGCGCTGTCGACGAATTGGCCGGCGTCCGTTGCCCAGTAGACCCGCGCGCTCGGGTCACCCAGTGCCCTGATCACCAGCTCGTCCAGCAGCGCGGGGTCGGCACTGGCCTCCGCAAGACCGAGTGCCACCTCCTGGACTTCACCCGCGCGACCGAAGGCGCCGGCCAACATTCCGACGACAAAGGCCACCGGCAGCACCGAGACCACAGCCACCTGAACAAGAATGGTCAGTGCCGTGATGGCGGGGTCGGGCTGCAGGTGAAGTACCGCAACGCAAACGGCGATCAGGGCGATGGCGACACAGCCGTATCCGATGAACGGGGCGAGTTGTCGGCGGATCACCGGGGGCGACGTCGCCAGCCGCCTGCTGGTCAGGACGAAGACTGCTGCCAACACACACAGCCCCAGGACGGCCTGCACATTCCACACGAGATCCGCCAGCCCCTCGTCGCTGACGAGGACCTGCGGGATCTGCAGGACGATCGCGACCAGGTAGCCGGCCACGACCGCCCACCGCGCGGCCCTGCCGACCACCCGGCCGGACGGGAAGGCCAACAGCAGGTGCAGCAGCACGGCGAGCGGGAGCGAATCCAGCAGTTCACCGATCGTCCGCAAACCTTCGATCACGTCGTCGGCCATCCCCGCCGCCAACAACGTCACCGCGGTCGCCACCATCAACCGACCGATGTGGTTGTGCGGACGGCGATGCCAGGCGATCAGGCCGGTCACGGTGTAGGCCATCACGGCGATGCCGTCCAGGATCGATGCCGCGCTCACCGATGACGTGACCGGTACCGCGAGTTCGATCAGCACCAGCAGACCCAGCAGGGCCCCAATGGTCAGCAGCGCATCACGCAGGCTGGTGCCCGGCGCCGGTCGCGCCGCAGTCTCGGGCGGCCGACGGTCGCTGTCGATGGGCGGCTGGCTGATCGCGGTCATGGGGTCAAGGATCGCTGGCCGGTCCACCGACTGCAGCATTCCGTCCGGTGCAGGCACCACCGGACGGACTGTGGTGCCTGCACCACATCAGTGGCGTCTTGGCACCATCGAATTCGAAGGCCGGTAAAAATAGATTTCTTCATGTCAGGAAAGCGCGAGAACAGCTCGCACATCCATTCTCCAGAAAGAGGAATCGACATGAGGAACATCATCACCAGGATCGCCCTCCCCGTTCTCGCCGGCGCGGCTTTGCTGTCCTTCGCCGGCGCCGGGGTGAGTGCGGCAGCCGTGCAGACCCCGCACGCCGCCGGAATCGGCCACGTGCAGGCAGCGCAGTCCTACACCAGGGGCTTCTTCATCACCAATCACTCGTCCTGGGACATGAAGCTCGATGCGATCGAGAACAAGGGGCAGGACGACGGCACTCCCAAGCTCGGCACCGTGCTGAAGCCGGGCGAGTCGATGCGCTACGAAAAGGTGTTCTGGTTCATGAAGCACGGCGCGACGAAGCTGAAGTTCACCCTCAGCAAGGCCAATCCGAATGGCAGCATTCAGATCGCCCCGTTCGAGGCCAAGCTGGTGGTGACCGGGGTCGGCCTCGCCTACACCGAGATCGACCCCGACTTCCAGGATCTCGGTTTCGTCAAACTCGATGCCGGCCGCGACCCGATGAGTCAGGTCACGCTCATCGACAACGCTGCGAGCTCGGTCACCGTCGACGCCGCGACCGACCCGGAACGGGCCAAGGCGCTCTCCGCGCTGTGCGGGGCCTACGCCTGCCGCTTCGAGTCGACCCGGACCGATGCTGCGCCTCCGCTGGTGTCCGAGGTGACAGGTGGAGTCAATGACTCGGCCATCACCCAGACCTACAAGCAGACCCTCTCGACGACGGTGACCTCGAAGTCGACGATGGAACTCTCGCAGAACGCCACCCTGAAGCTGGGCGAGGCCATTTCGGCTTCCCTGGGTTCCAAGTACTCGACCGAATTGACAACCGGTGTGACCAGGGCCGAGGAGATGTCCTTTCCCATCCAACCGCGGCACACCTGGAAGGTCTTCACCACCACGGAAGCGAATCGGGAGTTCGGCAACCTGACCATCGACATCGGGAACACCACCTTCGAGGTCAAGAACATCTCCATGGACGTGCCGAAGCCGGGTGCCAAGCCGCAGTTCGTCCAGCAGCAGGTTCCGATGGCGAAGTAACCGGCAGCGAAGCCCGGGCAGCCGGGAACTGCTGGGCCGCACCGGGTGCGCCGACCACGTTGGTTGGCGCGCCCGGTCTTCGCTACGTCAGGAATTCGCACGAAGATCAACCTCCGCTGTCCCACCTGCACTGTCGGGTTTAGGGTGATCCGCGGTGACGTATCCACTTCTTCTCACCCGGTGAGGCGCGCATGACGATCGAGGGTTCAGCGAAGCCGGGCGGGGACGATGCCCCGATGCCGGAGGGGCACCACCATCCACTGGTGGTGGAAAAGGGTCTGGCCGAAGGATCCGTCGGCCTGCTCGGCGGCACCGTTCTCGGTATCTCCAGCGTGGCGCCGGCCTACGCACTCACCGCGACGATCGGTCTGGTCGTCGCGGTGGCCGGGGTGAAGATGCCGATCATCTTCATCGCCGGCTTCCTGCCGATGTTCTTCGCCGCGTACGCCTATCGCGAGTTCAACCGGGTCGACCCCGACTGCGGGACGTCCTTCACCTGGACCACCAGGGCCTTCGGCCCGTACGTCGGTTGGCTCGGCGGCTGGGTGGCGATCATCGCCACCATCATCGTGCTGGCCAACCTGGCCGGGATCGGTGTGCAGTTCCTGTACCAGCTGCTCGGCAACCTGTTCAACAACCCCGAACTCGGTGATCTCTGGCAGAACAGGTTGGTCAACGTCCTGACCTGTCTTGCCTTTCTTGTGCTCGCGACGTACGTCGCCTATCGCGGTATCACCACCACCGAGAAGGTGCAGTTCGTCCTGGTCTTCTTCCAGCTGGCTGTGCTCGCGCTCTTCGTCGTGATGGCGCTCGCCAAGGCCGGCGGCCCGGACGACCCGGGCGGCATCCCGTTCTCCTGGGACTGGTTCAACCCGTTCACCGGTCTGACCGTCAGCGCCCTGGTGGCCGGCCTCTCGGCGTCGATCTTCTCGTTCTGGGGTTGGGACACCGCACTCACGGTGAACGAGGAGTCGAAGGATTCGGACAAGACTCCCGGCCGGGCCGCGTTGCTCTGCGTGGTCTCGATCCTGCTGACCTACCTGCTGGTCTCGGTATCGACCCTGATGTACGCCGGTGTCGGGACCGAGGGCTACGGGTTGGGCAACGAGGAGATCTCCGACAACGTGTTCGGTGCACTGGCCGAGCCGGTGATGGGCAGCACGCTGAGCAACCTGCTCTTCCTTGCGGTGCTCGCCTCCTCGGCGGCCTCGCTGATGACGACCTTCCTGCCGTCCACCCGGACGATGCTCGGAATGGCGTCCTACAAGGCCTTGCCGGCCCGGTTCGCGTCCATCCACCCCAAATTCCTCACCCCGGGCTTCAACACCATCATCGCCGGGATCATCGCCGGAGCCTTTTACACGGTGCTGACGTTCGTGTCGGAGTCGGTGCTGTTCGACACCATCCTGTCGCTCGGTCTGATGATCTGCTTCTACTACGGACTGACCGCGATCGGTTGTATCTGGTACTTCCGTAAAGACTTGTTCACCAGCTTCTACAACTTCATCTTCAAGTTCCTCTTCCCGTTGCTGGGCGGGCTGGGCCTGTGGTTCGTGTTCTTCGTGACGATCCGCGACAGTGCCGACCCGGAATACTCCGGTTCGGACATCTTCGGGGTCGGAACAGTGCTCGTCCTCGGTCTGGGATTCAACCTGTTGGGCGTCGTCTTCATGTTCATCTGGCGGGCGAAGGCGCCTGCCTTCTTCAAGGGCGAAACGCTGCGTCGGGACACCCCGACGCTGATCATCCCGGAGTGAGTTCGCGCCGCGGCCCGGCGCGGGAGCATGTGCTGCAGGGCACCGCCTGTCGTCGGTCGAGCGGGTCGGCGACACCGTGCGACGTCCGTTGACCCGTGGCGGAAGATTCCGCGCTCAACGGTTCCCGACCTGGTTGATCGACTGCGGTTGACGGGGCGGTCTGCTGCCCCGCGTCCGCCGGCGGTCGACCGCTGTCGGTACCCACCCGCACAATGGCGGGATGACCAACGGGGCGAAGGGGCCGCCGCCCGGCGACGGTGCG
>Ga0164306_10000085_pt1 | contig 34126 bp, 46 predicted proteins | sample Whisoiple_242_MG_FD_110213 | JGI IMG/M metagenome (GOLD analysis project Ga0164306, IMG submission 110213) | Soil microbial communities amended with fresh organic matter from upstate New York, USA - Whitman soil sample_242_MG | ecosystem: Environmental > Terrestrial > Soil > Unclassified >... | reverse complement strand
TGGCGCCGGCGGGTACTTCGGCGTTGGATCGTGGTGGGCCAGGGTGACCGGGGGCTCGGCTTGGCTGAAGTAGCCGTTATATGCAACGACCATGACAGCCGCCGGGGCACAACACCCAGTCGGTTGTCATGGTCATTAGATTTTCATCTTTGATCCGTTGACCTCATCGGTCTAGAGATCAAAGAGAGTGTCCTCGCGCAAGAGCCTCAACGAAACGAACCGGGCATCGTGTCGGGCCCATCATCGATTCGTGAGTCGATGATCAATGACCAAGGCGATCTCGGAACTGATGGACCACCGTTGTGGGCGACAGGCGCCCCCATGAGCCAACCCATTACCTTCCCACGCCCTTGGCACCGGAGTTGTTGCCGAGAACTGTTGTGGACGGCCATATCAGGTTGATCACCATCCCGATCGCGCACCGAATAGGATCTTTGTCGGCACAGCCCTGCGGGTCCCAAGGTTGGTGAGCAATTGTCGGAGTTATGACCGGATGACGTTGCTCGGCGACGACCCCTGAAATCCCGCTAGCCCTAGGTGCTGTTGGTCATTGGGAGGTGCTGAAGGCCTCCGGGGGCCAGTGCCACCACGCGTGCGGAGCAGCATGCCGGTCGGTGACCGAATCGCCGGACGGGCTGAGCGGATCATGGGGGTTGCGATCGGCGGATTGTCGGAACGGCGTCCAGTGATCATCTGCTGGCGCCGGCGGATCGAAATCCGGATGGTGGACCACCCGGGCGGCCATGATCAGTGTCAACTGCAGTTGCGGTGCTCGATTGCCGGTGAATTGGGTGGTGTCACGGCGCCCGTGCAGGGAGCTGAAGGGAGCCGGGTCTCGTTGTGAATCAGGGGCTATCTCGGCCAGGAACCGGCGACGGCCCGACCGGTGTGCTCCAACACCGTCGCGGCGTGGTCGACCACGACAACGGGGCAGGTCGCGTGTCTCAGACAGGCGGCGACCACGTGGCCGAGCCCGGTTCGGTGTACTCCGGTGTGTCCGTGCGAGCCCAGGACAAGAAGTCGGGCACCGGTTGCTCGGTCGAGCAACACCGGAACCGCCCGACCGTGCTCACTGGTCTGCCGGACCTCGGGGGCTTCGGGCGTCTCGGCGAGCGCAGCCTGAATTTCGTTCTGCAGCATGCAGATGGATCCGCGGTGAAGCTCCTCGGCCGATCCGAAGACGACATCGGTGATGGTGTGCGGTAGCCAACAGTGGACGACCTCGACCGAGCAGCTCGTCGCCACGGCCTCTCGCAGCGCCCAGCGGAGCGCGGCAAGGCTCTCCGGTGATCCGTCGATCCCGACGACGATTCGTTGCTCCTGATGGTGATTCACGGTGCTGCTCCTGATCTTCCGGTGATGACGCCGACGTGGTTGCCCCTTTCTCGCACGGTAACGCCGACGAACGCCCGGTCGAAGGGTCGAAAGACCCTTCATCGGCACAGCCCGCCCCCTCCTCGTGTCCGGTGGCTCGGCGGGGTAGTTCGGGACTTTGGACCGTGTTGCACGTGCCCCGCGGTCACCATGCTGTTCACAGGTACTCGACGGCATCGCGGACAGGTACCTGTTGTGATCGGTCAGTGCGGATCATCGGTCAGCCGCGGACGGAATGGAGTGCAGCATGCGAGTTCGAGAGATGATGTCCCGCCCCGTGGTGACGGTGTCCACATCGACCAGCATCGCAGACGCTGCTCGGGTGATGATCACCCACGGTTTCACGGCGTTACCGGTTCTCGACGGTGATGACCGGCTGGTGGGGATCGTCACCGAGGCCGACCTGATCCGGAACCGGGTCGCGCCGGACCCGCGGCTCCATCCCCGGTCGCGGCGGGCGGATGAGGTCACCGCACAGACGCTGACCGTGGAGCAGGTGATGACCAGCCCGGTGGAGTCGTTGACCGCCGGTGCCGACGTCGCCGATGCCGCGCAGATGATGGTCGATGAACGGATCCGCAGTCTGCCGATCGTCGACGGCCACGGGATTGTCGGCATCCTGACCCGCCGGGATGTGCTGCGTGCCGCCATCGCCGACAACGATCAGGATCTCGCCGACAAGGTCACCCGCCAGCTGGCGGCGCTGGACAACCCCGACCGGTGGCAGGTGTCGGTCCACGCCGGGGTGGCCGACATCGAAGATTTCGGCACCGACACCAGGGAACGTGCACAGGCGAGCCGGCTCGCCGCGGCGGTACCGGGTGTCGTGCAGGTCCAGGCCCGGCACCAAACCCCGGACCCCTTCTGATCCACATCACCAAGTCCCCAATTAATTCGCATCCAAGGAGGATCCGATGGAGCACACCGCGGAATGGAAGATCAAGCTGTTCCTGTTCGAACACGACAACGGCTCCACAGCGCAGGTTGTCCTGGATACCGGGGTCACCACCCTGCACGGAGAGGGTCATGCCGGGCAGTACCCGGACGGCCGGGCCGTCCCGGAGATCGATACCGAGCTTGCGGCCGGTCGTGCGTTGATCGACCTGGGTAACCGGCTCACCCAGATCGGCACCGCCGACGCCGCAGACGCTGCGGTCAAGGCCGCGGTTCGGGCAATCGGATGACAGCGGCCACAGGCGGGTAGAGCCAGCCACTCACAGCCGCCTTGGTTCCCCTCCCGCCCCCGCCGACCCGCTGTTGCAGGTGAGTACGCGGGTTGTTCACCCACCAGGCGAGGAGTCGTCGTGAGCATGGATCGAAACGCAGACGTTGTGGTCGGTGTCGACGGGTCGTCGGCCGCTGACGCGGCGGCGCTGTGGGCGGCCGACGAGACAGCACTCAGACCCGGAAGCAGCCTGGAATTGCTGTTCGCCTTCCAGATCCCCATCGTGGGTCACCCGGAATACGAGTACCCGCCCGAGTTCGCCGATGCCATTCGAGCTGCCGGCAATCACGCGTTGGACCGGGTTGCAGCCGAGGTGACGGAGCGATACCCCGATCTGCCGCTCCAAAGAATACTGACCGAATCCGACGCCCGGCTGGCACTGGTCAAACAGTCGGCGCAGGCGCGGCTCACCGTCGTCGGTTCTCGGGGCAAAGGAAGGCTGGCCGAGGTCCTGCTCGGGTCGGTGGCGTTTCATGTCGCGGCCCACGGCCATTCACCCGTCGCTGTGGTGCCGGAAGCCGCGCACCGCACCGATGGGCCAATCCTGGTCGGCGTCGACGGCTCGAAGACGTCTGACGCAGCGCTGGGATTCGCCTTTGACCAGGCAGCCGAGCGGGGGACAGAAGTGGTCGCACTTCTCGGCTGGGATGGGCTGGGACACCAGCCCACCGCCCGGCGCCCGGCCATTTCGGGGATGGCCGGCGCCAGCAGCGAAGTGAACGCCCTGCTCGCCGACCGGTGCGCACCGTGGATCGAGAAGTTCCCGGACGTGGTATGCCGACATGTGGTGCATCAGGGCCGACCGGCTGAGGGTTTGATCGGTTATGCGGAACGAGCAGCACAGCAGCCACAGTTGATCGTCGTCGGTAGCCGCGGGCGGGGGGGATTGTCGGGTTTGATCCTCGGGTCGACCGGACACACCTTGATCACGCATTCCCGATGGCCGGTGGTCGTCGTCCGATCCGCCACGACCAGTCAGGGCCTGTAAGGGGATCAGCGCTTTCCCGGTCCACCGGACGGCACCCTACTCACCCTCGGGCACTTCAATTCTCGCGATGTCGAGGCCGGATGCACGCCCGACCTGTTCAATCACTTCGCTTCAGTGCGTTTCGACCGGCGCCTCAGATGAGGTGACGGTTGCCCGAATCACACCGATGACTGATTCGGCGAGCACCTGGGCCACGGCCCGGTCGGAGGCGTGATGAAACTGATCGGTCACGACCACGTCGCCGTTGCTGACCTGGATCGACCAGCGGGACTGCCCCCCGAGCACCTGCAGCCGGCGGCGAACTTCAACCGCGATATCGGCGTCCGGCCTGGCCAGTGACCGCACGATGTCTCGCCGGGTGACGATTCCCACCAGTGTGGAGCCATCAACGATCGGCAGGCACCGGCGTTGTGCGGTGAGCATGGCCCGGGCGATGACCGTGACATCCGCATCGTGATCGATTCCCACGACGGGGCTGGTCATCACGTCCCCGACCGTAAGACCCGATGGTGTCGAAGGATCTGCCGGGAAACGGTCACGGATCAGGTCTGCCTCGGTGACGATGCCGACCAGATCACCCGCCTCGTTCACCACCGGCAAGGCGGTGAAACCACGCTGGGTCAGTGTGTGAGCCGCCAGCTGGATCGCGACGGTGGGCTTCACGCTCACGACGGTCTTGGTCATGATGTCCCGAGCATGCATGTCGGCCTCCAATTGTCTGTGATGTCTGAGGTGGAATGTAGGCGGACGGTGACGGGGGTGATGCTTGCGGAGGTCCCGAGGTGGTGGGCCTTTGGTCCCCTATCTGGGCGACCCGCGAAACACGTGCTCTCATTGCTGCTGCGAGGGGCGTTCCCACCGTCGCGGCCGCCACGCCGTAATGAACTTCGCGACCGCGGTGACCAGGAACGGGTGCCTCCGGGGCTGCCGATCGACACCATCATGCCGTTCATCTCGATGTTCGCGGTAGCGAACTCGGCGCTGATCAACAAGCTGATGGCCAGCAGGCTTGTCTACGGGATGGCGCGACAACGTGTCGTCCCGCCCATCCTGGGTCGAGTGGGGGAAGTTCGTCGAACCCCTTGGATGGCAATACTTTTCACCACACTGTTGGCATTGGGACTAGTTTTTCTGGTGTCCTTCGCCAGCGCCGACGCGGTGCGTACCCTGGGTGGCACCACCGCTCTTGTTACTGCTCGGCGTGTTCACAGTGGTCAATCTGGCGGTGGTGGTGGTGCTGCGTCGTGATCGACCACAGCACGACTACTTTCGTGCGCCGACGGCATTGCCGATCATCGGCATGATCACCTGCCTGTATCTGGGTGACCCCGATGTCCGGCAGGATTGTCGCCCAGTACGTCGTCGCGGGGTGGTTGCTGCTGGCCGGTGGCGCGCTGTTCGGCATCAGCATCATGATCAACAGGCGGCTCGTAGTGACGCCGACCAGTACGGGGCGGACCGACGAATTCCGCAAGGTCGCGGAATGACCTGACTCAACGGGTGCCCGAATTGCTCCCAGCCTGTGTGCGGTCCGAACCATAGTCCGCGGCGGCTACCCCCCGGAAATTCAAGTGAGGCACGGTCAAGATACTCGATGCGTTGCCGCGAGGCCGATCCAATTGCGCCCTCGCGCAGTAGCGACGCCGTCAGCGGGCAGCGCCCGGAAACGGTCGGTGATGTGAACCAACACGGGCGGAATAAAGATATCGGGCCGTCAGCGCCGGACCGCCTGACGGTAGGACTTTGGACCCTGGCAGATGGTGGTTGAACGCGTCAGGCTGGACTTCGGTGATTCCATTTCGGGCAGCGGGCCCAGCGCGTGTGGAGGTGATCCGCAGTGGGACAGCGAATGTCGTGGCGGGACCTGGTCGCCTCGATCTTGATCATGATGCTGATCGCCACCTACGCCGTCTTTCTGATCGGTGGTGGGCTGCCGTTTGCCGTGGACAACGGGGACATGGCAGCGCTGAGCCTCGGGCTGGGCTTCGCCGCGTGCATCATCGGGGGTTGGTACCCTCCTGGCCCTGTGATGCGTGCAGGAACCGTCCTGAGTGCAGCAGCGGTCGTCCTGGCGCTGATCGTGATGGGAAGCGAGAGTCCCTGGGTACTCGCCGTTCTCATCTCCTGCATCGCCATTCTCTGGCTGACGACGACTTGGAGCCATTACCGGTTGAGGTCTGACGGGAGAGCGGCCCTCCATCGAGGCCCATCCCGGCTGCACCGAACGAAGGATCAGGTCCGTGATGCGTCCTGGTGGTGACTGCCCGGCACCGATAGTGCTCTCTTCCCAGTCCAGTCCCAGACGTCAGGAGCGAATGATGACCCGTTTCACGCGGCCCATGGTCGTAGCAGGTGTCAATGGTTCACCGGAGTCGCTTGCTGCCGCCCGGTGGGCAGCCGCAGAGGCGACCCGGCGTCACTGCAGTTTGCAGTTGGTGTATTCGGCCTACCTCCCTGTGGTCGGGTTCCCAGCGTTTGGCTACCCGTTGGGATTCGTGGAGGACATGGAATCCCAGGGCCGGGACCTACTGGACCGAGTCGCGAGCATGATCAGCGATGAGCAGCCGGGTCTGCAGGTCACGACGGCGTTCTCCCGGTGCGATCCGAGAATGGCCCTGGTGCGGGCCAGCGAAGGTGTTGCGTTGACGGTGGTCGGCGTCCTCGGCGGTGGCCGTGTCCATGAGGTGCTCCTCGGATCGGTGGCGTTGCACGTCGCGGCGCATGGTCGCTCCCCGGTGGCCGTGATTCCCTTCGATCAGGACAAGCGGGGCGGCCCTGTCCTCGTCGGTGTCGACGGTTCCGCGCACAGTGAGGCCGCCGTCGCGTTTGCCTTCGACGAGGCCGCCGTCCGTGGGGTGAACCTGGTGGCACTGATGGCCTTCGATGGTTGGGCCAGGCAGGGTTTCGGAAGCCGCCCCATCACCTTCGACGGTTCGGCGTCACAGGAGGAGCGCGCAGTGCTTTCCGAGCAGCTCGCCGGGTGGTGCGACAAGTATCCCGACGTGCAGGTCGACGAGCAGGTTTTCCGTGGCCGGGCGGCGGATTGCCTGCTCGGATACGCCGGACACGCTCCGCTGCAACTGCAACCACAGTCGATCGTGGTCGGTAGCCGGGGTCGGGGTGGGTTGACCGGGTTGCTGCTCGGATCGACCAGCCAGGCGGTGATCGCCCATGCGACCTGCCCCGTGATGGTGGTCCGGCCGTCGACGAGCTGACCATCAGCCCTGATGGTTCGGCAGAGTTTGGGGCTTTTGGCCGTCGTGACGCCACCGCCGGCTGCGCGCTGGTCGTAATCTGACCTGGCCATTCCACCCGCGCGCTGCGAGTAAGACGCCGAAAGACACTAGGAGGCAACGTGCTCACGGTTTTCCTTGTTGACGATCATGAAGTCGTGCGCCGTGGCGTGGGTGACCTGCTGGATGAGGAAGATGACCTGACCGTCGTCGGTCAGGCCGGTTCGGTGGCCGAGGCGTTGGCCAGGATTCCGGCTCTGCGTCCCGATGTTGCGGTCCTGGACATGCGTCTGCCGGACGGCAACGGGGTCGAACTGTGCCGGGAGCTGCGTTCACGCCTGCCGGAGCTGAACTGTCTGATCCTGACATCCTTCACCGACGAACAGGCCATGATGGACGCCATCCTGGCTGGCGCCGGCGGCTACGTGATCAAGGACATCAAGGGCATGGAACTGGTGACAGCGGTCCGCACGGTCGGAGCCGGACGGTCGTTGTTGGACACCAGGGCGGCCGCAGCTTTGATGGCCAAGATCCGCTCGGATGCCGAGAAGCCCGGTCCGCTGGCGGGTTTGACCGAGCAGGAACGGACGGTGCTGGACCTGATTGGTGAGGGCCTGACGAACCGGCAGATCGGCGATCGGATGTTCCTAGCCGAAAAGACGGTGAAGAACTACGTTTCCGGGGTGCTGTCCAAGCTGGGGATGCAGCGGCGCACCCAGATCGCCGTGCTGGCCACCGAAATCCGTGACAAGCAGCAGCGCCCGCCTCAGTAGGTGACCGGATCCAGCGGTTGGCTACCCGGGTCCGGGTGCAGAACCGCTTGCGGCCACAGTCCGCCGCCGATCAGTTCCCGCACCCGGCGTCTGTCCCCTTCCGTGGACCACTCCGACCGCAACGGCGTGATCGGCACGCCGAGGGCGGCCGCTGTCAGGACCACCCGCTGTGCGGCCTGACCGGCTTGCAGGCGCGCCGCGGGTCCGTCCAGGACGGTCCCGACGATCAGTACGGTCCCTTCAAGTGTGCTGGGCATTCCGCCGTTCCCGTCCACAGCCTTGACTGGGGTCATCGGTTGCACGGCCAGCCAGGCCTGTTCGGCTTTGGCGGCCCGCCGCAGCGCGGGTAGGAGTGAAACCATCGGCGCCATGGTCAGCGCGGCGTCGGCGGGTGACCAGTTGGGCGGCCCAGCGAGCAGGGCCGCCACCAGTGACCGGTCTTGCTCGGTCACCGCTCGTGGTCCGTCCAACCGGACCTCGGCGACGAGGTCCGGGCGTTCCGGGTCCGGCATCGCCCGTACAGCGGGAAGCACTCCCAACCCTCTGATCAGGAGCCGAAGGTTCAGCAGAAGAGATCCTCCGTCGAGCATCAATGACCTGTGGAGGGGGTCGCTAGTGGGCGGCAGCTGCGCACGCAACTCGATGACGCCGCCGATCGAATGCCAGGACCACACATCCTCACCTCGGCCCGATCCGACCGTTTCGCAGGCTTCGCGGAGCAGGGCGTCGATCTGTCGCTGGATCAGCGTCCCCGGACCCTGGACCGTGCTGTCCACAGCCGCACCCCGTTCTCTCGCGCCGTCGATGACCTGAAACTCCGTGCGGCCGTCCGCAAGCAGGTCATCCACTCCAGTTTCCGGGCCCGCAGCATCGGCTGACAGGGTCTAACGTCCCCATAGAACAGAGCAAACGGGACAGAACATTTCTGTGGGGTCTGGACGTCCCGGGTCGCCGACCTTCACCCTGTAGGCATGCCTGACGATGCTGGTCCGCACGACTCCACAACGTCAACGGACCGGACCGGCGGGTCCACCCATGTCGGAGCGACGTTGTCGCACCACCGGTCGCGCGAACTGCTGACTGAAGTGCGGGACCGGGTGGAGGGCATTGTGGCCGAGACCCGTGACCGGATGGATGAGCTGCTCGATGCGGTGATCGCAGTGTCGTCCGGATTGGAGCTGGACAACACGCTGCGGCAAATCGTTCAAGCCGCCATCAACCTGGTAGATGCCAAATATGGTGCGCTGGGCGTACTTGCGCCCGACGGCTCGTTGAGCCAGTTCGTCAACGTCGGTATCGACGATGACACCCGGGATCTGATCGGCCCTTTGCCAACTGGGCGAGGCGTCCTGGGTGCGGTCATCGAGGCCGACAAACCCCTCCGACTACAGGACCTGTCCAAACACCCGATGTCGGTAGGGTTTCCGTCTCATCACCCTCCGATGCGCACCTTCCTGGGAGTCCCTGTTCGGGCGCGGAACGAGACCTTTGGTCGTTTGTACTTGACCGAGAAGAACGGTGGCGGCGAGTTCACCCGCGACGACGAAGTCGTTGTACAGGCACTGGCCGGCGCCGCCGGCATCGCCGTGGACAACGCCCGGTTGTACGAGGCGGCGCGTCGCCGGCAACGGTGGTTGGAAGCCACCGGTGAGGTCACCGCTGAACTGCTCGCCGGTACCGATGCCGCGGAGGCCCTGCAGTTGATCGCCAACCGCGCACAGGAACTCAGCGGCGCTGATTTCACCCTGATCGCGCTCCCGGAAGACTTGGAGGCGGAATCGGCCGACGTCGCCGAACTGGTGATCGCGGTGAGCGTCGGCCTGGACACCGACACGTTCACGACTCGAATTCCGGTCGCAGGGTCCACCACGGGAGCGGTGTTCACCGATCACGTGCCGCGGAATGTACCCAAGCTCGCGTACGACCTGACGGATCGGTTCGGGCCGGCGTTGGCGTTGCCGCTGGGTGCCGGTGAGGCCATCAGCGGTGTGCTGCTGACCGTTCGGCTGCCTGGGTCACCGCCCTTCGACGAATCGGAGATGCAATTGGTGGCAACGTTCGCCGACCAAGCCGCGTTGGCATTGCAGCGGGCGGAAGATCAAGTGACACAACGGGAGTTAGAGGTTCTCGAGGATCGGGACCGCATCGCCCGTGACCTGCACGACCATGTCATCCAACGGCTCTTCGCCGTCGGCCTGGCGATGCAGAGCACCCACCGCCGAGAGAAGTCACCCCGACAGGCCGCTCGGCTCGCCGAGCACATCGACCAGCTGCACGACGTGATCCAGGAGATCCGGACGTCGATCTTCGATCTGCAGGCCGACCCAGCCGACGCGAAGACCCTGCGCAACAGGGTCCAGGAGCTGATCACTGAACTCACCGAGGAGTCCGGCATCAGGACAACTGTGCGGATGGGTGGCCCCGTGAATGCAGTACCCCCGTCGCTCGGACAGCATGCCCTGGCGGTGGTCCGGGAGGCATTGAGCAACGCGGTCCGGCACGCCGCAGCCACCGAGGTGGTGATCACCGTGTCGGTGGGGAAGGAACTGGTCATCGAGGTCATTGACGACGGCGCCGGGATCCCGCCCACCGTCGCTCGTAGTGGCCTGCTCAATCTCGAAACCAGGGCAACGGAGGTCGGGGGCGCCTGCACTGTCAGCTTGAACAACACGGGTGGCACGCGGGTGGTGTGGTCGGCGCCGTTGCAGCCGTCCTAGAACTGGAAGACGATGCGCGCCGGAACCTTTCCGGTGAGTACCTCGGTCATTGCCTCGTTGACGTCGTCGAGTTTGCGGTCGACGGAGATCACCGTGGTCCGGCCGGCGGCGTGCAGGGCGAACACATCGGCCAGGTCGTTGCGGGTACCGACGATGGACCCGATGACTGTCTTCCCGTTCAGCACCGTGTCGAAGATCGGCAGTTGCATGGTGGCGTTGTCTCCCGGCAGCGCGACGCAGACCAGTCGTCCACCCCGCCGGAGCGATCGGTAGGCCTGGTCGAAGGAGGCGGGGGATGCCGCCAACGCCACCGCGACATCGGCGCCGCCGAGCCGCTGAATGGCGGCGACCGGGTCCTCGGTGCGGGCATTGACGACGTGATCGGCGCCCAGTTCGGTGGCCATCGCGAGTTTGCTGTCCTCGATGTCAACGCCGATGGCAAAACCGCCTGCGATCCGGGCATAGGGTGAGATTGTTGTTGGGCCGCAGTACATCTGCTCCGGAACTAAGTGCTCCGCCGGCGAGTCGCCTCTGGCCGCCCGGGGGCGCATCGGGCCTTCCGCGGTGCTGCGTGAAAATCAGCGCGTCGGTGCCGGTCGGACGATGACCACGGGGCAAGGGCTGTGCGCGATCAAGGCCCGGGACGTTGAGCCCAGCAACATGCCAGTGATCGCGTTGTGCCCGCGGTTGCCGGCCACGATCAGCTGTGCGGATGGTGCGTATTCCAGCAGCCCCACTCCGGGGGACTCGTGGATGACTGCCTGTTCCACCTGGACATCGGGGTACTTGGTGGTCCATCGTGCCAATTCCTCGCTCAGCCGGGTCCGCTCAACCTCCTGGATCCGTTGTGGGTCGACGACTTCCGATGCGTACAAAGGTAAGGGTCCGTCGATGCCCGGGTCGGTCCAGCAATGCAGGGCAACCAGCTTGGCCTTCCGGGCGGCCGCGGCGTCGAAGGCGAATCCGATCGCCGCTTCACTGGTCGGTGAGCCGTCGACTCCGACAACCACCGGTCCCGTGCTGGGCGGTCTTGCCGAGTGGATCACTGCCACCGGCACCGGCGCCGTCCTGGCGATCTCCGCGGCCACCGACCCCAAGGAGACCGCGGACCGCTTCGTACCGTGGTTACCGACCACGGTCAGCGAGGCCGTCGCCGAGGCGTGGCGCAGCACCGTCGCCGGATCACCGTAGACCAGTGCACTGTCGATCGACAGGTCCGGGAACTGCCGGCGCACCTCACCGACGGTGTCGGCCAGGATGGCTGCGCCTTCGTCACGGAGGTCAGCCAGCAGATGCGGGGGGTACGGGTTGTACCCAGGAAATCCACCCGGCGGCAGATGATAGGCATGGACGAGATGCAACGCGAGGTGCCGGCGGGACGCCTCGGCCGCCGCCCAGTACGCAGCGTTCCGGGCGCACCGAGACCCGTCGACCCCGGCGATCACCGGATCGGCCGTCGGGATGGTCGCGGTGCGCGGTGACGCATCGTTGGGGGCGGCGCCGGATTCGGCGACCGGCGCCGGGCGGTGCACCTCAGGTGCGGTCGACATCGACTCGTAGGCCGTCGCTGACAGGTAACGGCGGAGTGCGGTTTCCTGGCCGGACACCGGCGCAGCTGACTTCCCGGCCGCCCGGCGTGCTTCGACGGTCGCCCTGTGTGAATCCTGCGTCGTCATCGAATCGCCCCTTCTTGCCGGTGATGCAGGTCTTCGCTGGGTTCACTGTGGCGCCGCGCTTCGCCGCGCACCAGGGACCAACGACCCTGGTCGGAACCCGAACGACCTTCGTGACTTGCCCGACGGCCGGCTCCATCTTGAGTAGGGCATTTGCTCCCGGGTGAAGGTGCTCAAAGCTGGGTACGGCGATGCCCAGCGCCAGGCCACGATGGCCCGGTGATCGGTGAACACGCGCCTACCACTCAGGAATCCGACGACATTCTGCGTGGTCGCCTGGATCACTATCTGGTTACTGACGTTCCGGTCTGCGTGCCGGGAGATGACGTGGTCACGATTTGGGCTTCCCTGCGGGGCCACCCGTTCCGCACCCTCGACAACATCGCAGTGTGCGAGACTGCAACCGACGGTTATCGGCGCCTTGTAGGGCTGCCATCGAAAAGCTCTGCGCGGCAGTGGATATGCAGAAGGCTGCCGAACTGATGGACCCGGGTCCGGGTGTTGTGGTGGGGGATGTGGCGCACGAACGTGCCGCCTGGAAAGCGGTCCGCCATGGTGAATCAAGTCTTGGAGTGGCGGCTCCCGATGGCCGGTTCCGCGGGTTGATCCCGCCGAGCCGACTTCCTGCTGGGTCTACTTCAAGGACATGATAGGGACCCCTCGCCCAACTCGGCGGTTATCTCGCGTCGACGAAGTCGGCACGGCGCGCATCGGAGGAACCCCTGCGGCAGCGGCTGTTCCCCTATGTGCCCGCGCTCAGTTGTGCAGGACGGCGGCGCCACCGAACTGCCCGTGGGAAAGGTCGGTGAGGGCGTCCTGCGCTCTTGACATCGGATAGGCGTGTGTGGTGGCGGCAATGCCGAAGCGGGCGCTGAGCCGGAGAAACTCTTCGCCGTCGAGTCGGGTGTTGGCGGTCACGCTGCGCAGCCGCCGTTCACGGAAGAGCTCGGCGTCGTAGTTCAAAGCCGGGATGTCGGACAACCAGATGCCGGCGACGGCGAGGGTTGCTCCGGAGTCCAGTGCCCGCAACGCGACTGGGACCAGCGCGCCTGCGGGCGCAAACAGGATGGCACCATCGAGCGGCTGCGGCGGGCTGTCGGTGGCCCGCCCCACCGAGTCCACGCCGAGGTCGGTGGCCAGTTGCCGGTTGTGTTCGCCGCGAGTGAGTACGTGCACACGAAAACCCAGGTGCAGGGCGATCTGCGCCGTGAGGTGTGCGCTGCCACCGAATCCGTAGATGCCAAGGTTGCCCCCGGCAGGGACGGCGGCTGCCCGCAACGATCGGTAGCCGATGATGCCGGCGCAGAGCAGAGGAGCGGCCTGCTCATCGGAGACGCCGTCGGGTAGCCGGTAGGCGAATTGTTCATCAGCGACGCAGCTGTCGGCGTAGCCGCCGTCTAGGTCCCAACCGGTGAATGCTGGGTGGGAGCAAAGATTTTCGTCCCCACGGCGGCAGTAACGGCAGGATTGATCGGTGCGGGCCAGCCAGGGAATTCCGACCCGTTCCCCGATGCTGAAGCGGTGAGCGGCGGGTCCGAGCGCCTCCACGCGCCCGACGACCTCGTGACCTGGGGTGACGTGAGCGCGGCGGGGTGGCAGATCACCCTCGGCCAGGTGCAGGTCGGTACGGCATACCCCGCAACAGGAGATCCTGATCCGTATCTGGCCCTGCGTCGGCACCGGGAGATCCCGGTCGATCCGGCGCAGCGGTCTACTGTCGATCGGCCCGCATTCGTGCACCACCCAAGCCTGCATTTGCTGCCTCCCGTTTCGCGAGGAACGCGCGCTCGTGTTGAACTCAAGCATTAACCCCTGCACCCGAACTGCCGCGGCGAACCGATGAACGGCCCGGGACTGCCGCTCGCCGCAACTCGCAGATTGTCTGCAACATCCCGCTCCACCCCCTTGCCGACTCGGGAGCACCGGCCCGACGCGCCATTGGTTTGTTGACCGGCCGTCAAGCGAGCGATGTGGTGTCCGGCGTCGTCGGATAGAAGCGGCCGGGTTTGCGTTGGAGTCGGGTTTGCCGAAATACGCCCATCACGCTTGCCCACCGGATCATCGCGTCGCCCGGCGACTGAGCGCCGGTCAATTCACCGGGGCGCATCCACCCTTGATCACCACACCGGGTCATCGGTGACTGGATGTGGAGCGAGTCTCGATTGCATTCTGCAACCGGTCGATCAGTGCCGATTCTGCGCGGTCATGCTCGGCCTGTTGGGCGGCGGAGACAACCTGCGCGTCGGGCCCGGGAAAGATCACCGACGTTCGATCATCGTCGATCCAGCGAACGGTGTAGGGCGGGGTGCCGTCGTCACGGGTGCCGATGATCTCGGCTCTTCGGACGTGGCCTCCGTCGTTGTGACTGTGCACAACGAGCCAGTCACCTTCGTGGGCTTTCATCAACCTGTCTCCTCGAATGTGCGGAATGCTCGGGACCTCTCCCCATCACAGTCGTGACGGGCCGCAAAGGTCCAGGGTCGAAAGTCCCACCGCCGAGTCGGACGCGATGGCGGTGCTCGTTCGCTCCCTGGCGGGATGCGGCTTTCTTGCTCGGCTAGCTCATACGCCACGCATGTGTACTCAGCCGACGGCGACTGATCCCAGGGTCACGCTGATCGTTTCGGTTGTTGTCCCGGGTAGGTAACTGATCTGAATTGTGCCCTTCGAGGGGGTGAAATGTAGCGCTGCCAGCGGCAGGAAGTGAGCAAACGGAGCTACGGGTTGTCATAACCTCGCTGAAGCAATGGTTCTCACACCCCCGGTCTGCTGCCAGGGCCGAACGTCCCGACCACAGCCCGGTGACGCGGGCGCGGCTCGTTGACGCGGGCGGTTATGCCCTGAACCAGAGTTCGGCCGCCCACATCACTGCACTGCCGGCCGGGCTGCGGTGCCTGAATCGGAGGCCAGCTGACAGCTAGGCGAGGCCGCGCAGGTGACGATGGAAATTGATGACGGGACTTTTCGGAGAATTGACCAGGATGAATCCGGCCGTGATCGCGAACACAATAAACCGGCCACAGGTCCCACCACCTCACCGGGTAGCAGGACAACTTCCGACAGCTTCTGGTTGATCGTCTGTGCCACGACGCGTGAGGCACATCGCCCCCAGGATCAGCAACGGAACCGCCACCAGATAACCGACGCGCTCGATGACGCCAGATCAACAACCCTGTGACGATGGGGTCAGACAGAGGACAACACGGTCGGAGAGCTTTGGGAACCGTTCGGGCACGTTGCCGGACCGCGGCATAACTTGGTGTCGCAGCGGCGATTCCGGTGGCCATATCGGGCCTTCCGGTCAACCAAGGTCTCGATCGTGTGGGTCATGTGGACAAGTGACCAGCGGCGAAGGACCCACTCCGATGCCGGAATGGTCCGCACCATCGAGGACGGAGTGAGGCCTTAGGTCCCTGGTTGCCGGCGGCCGGCGCGTGAACCATGGGTGTGCAGGGAGCGGTCAGCACCCGCAGCAGAGCAATAGACAGGAGCATCACGGGCCATGAGCTGGGTTCGGGCCATCGCGTTAGATTTGGACGGCACCATCGCCTCTCACGACGTGGTCGCGCCCGACGTGGTCAGGGCCGTCGGTCAAGCCCGTCTTCGAGGGTTCCGGGTCCTGTTGGTGACGGGCCGCACGGTAAAGGCACTGGAGAAGCAGTTTCCTGGGTTGATCACTCATTTCGACGCGGTTGTCGCGGAAAACGGCTCGGTTCTTGTTGGTCTGGACCGGCACCGGTGGCTGGCAGAGCCGGTGAATCGGGCCCTTGCTGACTCGTTGGAGCAGCGGGGTGTGTGCCTGAACCGGGGGGAGGTGTTATTGGCAATGTCCGCCGAACACGATGCCGTGGTGCTCAGAGAGGTCACCGACCGCGGACTGGATTGTGTTCTGCTTCGCAATCGCGGCGAGTTGATGGTTCTGCCAGCCGGAGTGTCGAAGGGTTCGGGTTTGTTGGCAGCGCTTGAACTGTTCGGGCTATCGGCGCATAACACGATCGTTGTCGGTGACGCTGAGAACGACCATGCCATGTTCGACGTCGCCGAATTTGCCGTGGCGACGGCCAACGCGGTGCCGTCGGTGAAGGAACACGCGGACCTCGTCCTGGAAGAACCGAATGGTGCGGGGGTGATCGGTCTGTTGGGCGGTCCGATCATGGATGGTGAGCAGGGGAGCACGTCTGTGCGACGCCGGGTTCGGGTTGGCGCGTTCGCCGACGGTTCACCCACGCTGCTGCCGAGTACTTGTGCGACGGTCATGATCGTCGGCGGCAGTGGCCGGGGGAAGTCGTATCTGGCTGGTGTCGTGACCGAACAGTTGCTGGATGCGGGTTACCAAGTGCTGGTGGTCGACCCCGAGGGTGAGCAGTCTGCCTTGGGTGATTTGCCGAACGTGGAGATCGTGCAGGCGGCCGACAGCACCGAGGCCGACCAGATCGCGCAACGACTGCACCGCGGCCACAGCGTGGTGCTGGACCTCTCGGCCATCGGCCCACCTACCCGAATGCAGCTGCTGCGTGATCTCGCTGCGCTGGTGGTGGAATTGCGGGCCGAATCGGGGGTGCCGCACTGGATCGTGGTGGACGAAGCACACACCCTGATCGGGGTGGAAGGCCCGCTGCGCGGTGTCTTTGACCCCACCGCCGGCGGTCATTTGTTCGTCAGCTATCACCCCGAACGTTTATGCCCCGAGGTTTTGTCCGGTGTGGACGTGGTCCTCTCGGCGAGCCCGCCCATCGATCAACTGATCGACACCGAGAACCTTCCCGCATCGAGTCTTCCTCGGGCTGCATTTGGGCAGGCGCAGCTGCTGCGATCCGATCGAGCGGACACCGCTCGGCCGTTCACCGTCGCGGCGAGAATCACGGCGCATCAGCGACATCAACGCAAGTACGCGCACATGACGCTCCCGCAGGGCAAAGGCTTCCGGTTCCGGTCATCGGCCGAGCACCAACTTCCCGAAGCCTTGTCGATGGAGCAATTCCAATCGCAGCTACACCAGGTTTCTCCGGATACGTTGGCCTGGCATCTGCGCCGCGGGGACCTGTCTCGTTGGTTCGGTGAGGTGCTACAGGATCGGGACTTGGCCACGTTCATTGCGCATGTGGAACGGGACCTCGTGCATGAACAACAATTGCAGGTGCTGCGCTGCCGGGATGATGTGAGTGCGGCCATCGATGACCGATACCTGGTCGGCCGCGAGCCGGTCCCTGCGATGCCCTGAGCCGGGGACCAACGTCCCGGTCAGGGAGGTCCATTCGCTGCCGCAGCGCCCTGAGGCGACAAAGCATGGCAGGTTGCAGTTGCAGCCCGCCCGTCACATTCGAAGGAGCGGATCACCCATGAACACAACCTCAGCCGATACCGTGCACGCCCGGACCACGAAGCCCTACGATCCAGTCCGAATGATCATGAGCACCCCGGTCGCTGTTTTGGACGTTGGCGCGACATTGCGAGAGGTCGCCGAAGAATTGACCCGCAACGAGATCGGCGCCGTCTTGGTCGCCGATGCGTCACGCACCGGACTCATTTCCGAGCGTGACCTCATCACCGCTTTCAGTGCCGGAGGGAACATCGCCCACCGGCAGATCGGTGAGGTCGTCACCTCGGACCTGGTCTGGTGCTCGCCTGAGGACGCGATCGTCGATGTCGGAGCCATCATGACCGCGACGGGGGTTCGTCATCTCCCGGTCGGTGACCACCGCACCGCAATCGGCATTGTCTCGGCTCGCGACGTCCTGACAATTCTGGTCGCGTCCACTCGTGACGGTTCCAGACACGCCAAGGGCAAGGCGGCTGCCGACGCTCCGCCCAAACCGCGTCGGTAGTCGGCTGCACGGTCACGCAGCTATCGCACTACCGCGATACGTGGAATCGCTTGCATGAGGCGGGACCGCATGGACCGTCCGCCGATCATGCCGGCACCCGTAGCAGCGGATATCGGTTGAGCGAGGCGGTAGCCGATACCGGGCGCTCGCGGGCACTGTTGTTCACACGGTGCTGCCCCGCTTAGGCCAGGCCGAAGGTCATCTCCGGGAAGGGTTGGAATGTGACGTACCTGCAGCGAATGACCTTTCCCCGGATGGCGGTTGTGGACTCGCTCAGGACACGGCTTCGACGGAGGGTATCTCTGGCCGGGTTTCAGTCAGTGTCGCGTGGTGCGCATTCCGGGTGAACGTTGATTTCATTGACAAGTGCATTGACATCTGGAATTCGCAATACAGCCCTCTCGACCGAAACCATTTCCGAAGAGGTCTGGACGTGACCGGTGAGCGTAACCACGCCGTCGATGACAGCGACTCCAATCGCCCTGGCGTCAACATTCGGTGTCCACTTCAATTCGGAAACCACGGCGAGTCGGAGCGTCTGATCTGACTTTGGTCGCCTTTCAATAGTGGTCATGACCGGCATTCTCCGACCCATCGGGTCCTGGGTCCCAGGGCCAAAAGTCCTTCTCGGAAGCAGTGATGCACCGTGAGGACATCATCTGACGCATTGGCTTGAGAGCCTGGTGCAGGTTGTGCCGCCGAAGTTTGGTCAACCTGCTCTTGTTGCCGTGCTGAATCAGCACCCATCCGGTTCTGCCCGTACCGGACTAGGACGTTCGACCCTGGCCCCGCCCAACGAGCCTGCGCACACTGGAAGTGGATGAGTTCGCACTGAACTGGCGTGGGGCAGCGAAGGAGGGTGGGTGATGAAGACGAGAACCAAGCACCGGACGACTGACTGGGAGCTGTACCTTTCCCGGCGTGAAGTCACTGCCGGCGAATCGATCGGTGTCACGATCACAACGTCACCGCACCATGATGCCGACCGCATCGCGGTGCCCGACATCGTCGTTCGTGGTGGCGAGGTCACCCTGGTTCGAACGGTGATCTACCGCTATCGCCACGCCAAGGCGTTCGGTGGAGCTCACGCAGCCCCCGACCGTAGGTCGGAGATCATTGACCGGCAGGTTCTCCCAGCAGGTGGAGAACGGATGACGGCGGAAGATCATGTTGTTGCCCGGACGACCGTTCTGGTACCGCCGGATGAACCGGGAACGGTCGCCGGGACACTTGTCGACATTCGATGGGTGGTGAAGGCGCACCTGGCCATTGATGGTGGACCTGACATTGATCTGGCAAGAACCATCAAAGTCCTTTCCGGAAGCATGGGCGGATGTGGTGTCAACCAGCAACCCCCAGTGGTGATCGACTGGGGGTGTGCTGTGCTCGGTTTCGACTCGCTCAAGGAGCAACGCATCACACCTGGATCGGAAGTATCCGGCGTGCTGAGTGTGGCCTCCAACGGACCTCTATCGGCGCGGGGGCTGCGGGTGGAACTTGTTCTGCGCGAGAACGTTCTTCATGGCCCAAGGCTGGGGGAGGATCCTGTGCCCAATCCCGGCCATCAGGAGAAGGAAGCCGAGGTGGTGGTCGCCACCACTGCGCCGGCGTCTCAGATCGATTTCCTCCAGGCCGAGAACCGACGGTTCCCATTTGCCTTCACCGTTCCGGAGCAGCTTGCCGGCCCGTCTCTGCGCACTCCTGAGTTCACGCTGACTTGGATCTTGCGCGGCGTCATGGACCTGGCTTGGCGTCCTGATCCCCGTGTCGAGATCACGATGTTGGCATCGACCACACCAGAGTGACCGTCGCCGGTCTCGACTTCGCTCCCGGTCGGGCAGGTCGGGACAAAGTATTGCGTCCTGAGCAGCTGAGGGGTGAACGATTGGATGCCCGCACTGACCTCTACGCACTTGGGTCCGTCGCCTATGAACGATGCACCGACGAACAGTAGTTGTTCCTCGGAGCCGCGATGGCCCGCCAATTCGCGATCGAGTTCACCAACGGCGCCGGTGGTAACGGCTGTTCTATGTGGTTGTCGACAGTCGAACCCGTCTGACTGGTTCGACCACTCCGGCATCGAGCCTCGCCGGTAGGCGATAACTGTTGTACCGCAAGTCATCGACTCGACGACGGAGAGTCCAAAGGCTGTTCGAAGGCCACTCGACGGCAGCCGGTCGAGATTGCGCGACGTGCTGCCACACCTGAAGGGTTCGGCGGCGTTCGCACGACCGGCCCGAAATGCAAAAGACGAGTATGCTCAAGGATAATCATCGAGCTGGTCCTCTTCTGCACTGCGAAATCCGCAGCCGCCACGGGATCCCGTGCACAGCGTGTGCCGCCCCGAAAGAGAGACACTCAATGACCGCCGATCGCTGGTCGCGCCCCGAAACCCCCCAACCCGGTGCGGGTTCGGGCCCGGATGAGCTGGGCGAGTTGCTGCCGCTGACGTCCATGGCCGCTGGATCCCATGGTGGGCTCGCGGCAGGGATGGTGGTGGAGGCGACCCGGGATGCGGTTGCGCGATCGTCCCCGCAGGACGCGTTGAGGGCAGTCATCGACATGGCAGTCGAGTCCGGACCCTGTGATGCGGTCAGCCTCACCACGCTCGGACGAGGCCGCACCGTGACCACCGAAGCCCACTCGAGCGATCAGGTGTTGCAAGCCGACAGGTTGCAGTACGAACTCGGCGAGGGACCATGCCTGGACGCCGTCTGGACGAACGGCGTTTACCTGGTGCCGAATCTGATCGCGGACGGGCGTTGGCCCCGGTGGGCACCGCGGGCAGCGGAACTGGGCATCGCGGCCTCCATGTCGGTACACCTGTTCACGAACACCAAACTCGGGTCGCTCAACATGTACTCGTTGACCCCACGCCAGTTCGACCTCACAGACATCGAAACTGCCAGGGTGATCGCCGCACACGCCTCCGTGGTTCTCGCCTACGCGCACACCACCGAAGGCCTGTTCCGGGCGTTGGACTCTCGCAACCTGATCGGGCAGGCGCAGGGAATGCTGATGGCCCGCTACGGGCTGACCCCACCCAAAGCGTTCGCCGTGCTCCGCCGCTACTCCCAACACCACAACGTGAAACTCACCGAACTGTGCGAACAGCTGACCACCACGGGACAGCTGCCTCACCTTGACCGGCGCCACCTCGACGACCCCAGCTGACCGATCAAGCCCAATATTTGCGTGGAGAGGCACCCGACGCGTCTCGCGATCCTCTGCCGATCTTCCGCGCGACGGAGTACATCGCACCTGGGCCGTCCTCGATGGCATAGATGCGAGGTGGTGACCGCCTGGCAGGTGCGATCATGACCGAGATACCACCCTTCCTGACGTGGCGGCTAGGGGCGGCAACCGGTGGCGACTGGCTGTAAAATCTGTGCACATGTCATGCTGCTCGAAAGTTGTTGCAGCAGTGGCCGGGTGATCAGCCTTTGGGCGCGCCCGCGGTGAGATCGGCGGCTTGATCCGGCTGCGCAACACAGAGCAACACGGCGCCGGGTCGGACGATGACGGACAGCGTGCGATCGGGTTCAACGACGTCGCCGTCGAGTTCCCGGGGCTGTGGCCGGTCACTGACGATCTCGATTCTCGAGCCGCGGAGAATCTCCAGCCGGGGCACTCGTTTTCGGCCGCGCATGACAGCCCACGCCAGCGTCACCCAGTGCCAGATGCTCCGCGGGGACAGCACCGCCACCTCCATCTGTCCGTTGTCGGGTTCGGCGTCCGGAAGAAGGTTGATCCCGGCCTGCAACCGTCCGACGTTGCCGACGAGCACCGTTCTGGCGCGGCGTGTCAACGGCGGCGCGTCGTCAATCTGGATCACGACCCGCATGGGTCGATCCCAAAGGTGTTTGATGGCTGAGACCACATACGCGGGGGCGCCGACCCTCGCCTTCAGCGCGGTCGACGCGTCGTCCATCATGGCCGCATCGAAACCCATCCCCGCCATGACCGCGAAGACCTGGCCGTCGACCTCCCCGATGTCGAGCCGCCGGCGGCCACGTTCGACCGCCAGCCTCACCCCGGCCTCGGGGTCGTCTGGCAAGCCCAGATTGGTGGCCAGCAGATTACCGGTACCCGCGGGCAGCACCGCAAGGGCCGCCTCGGTCCCGATGAGTCCGGCGATCACCGATCGAACGGTCCCGTCTCCGCCGCACACGAAGACGATTTGGGCGCCTTGGGCGACGGCGTGCCTGGCCTGCCCGGTGCCGGTGTCCTGGGCGGTGGTTTCGAACCAGACCGGCGCCGGCCAACCGGCGGCAGTCAAACAGCTCTCGATCACCTGTCGGCGCTGTGGCAGATCCTGCACCCGCACCGGGTTGACAATAACCGCCGAGCGCAGCGGACCGTCGCACGACGGCTGATGCCGCGAAATCGTGTGCTCCGCCGCCGACGTGACGGCGTTCGAAGCAGTGGTGAGACCAGCCGTTGAATCCGGTTGGATCAAAGGAGCAGGCATAAGGATCCTTCGCGATAGCTTGGGGCACGCCGATTCGTTGAAATTCTTCTCCCATCATCAGCTGCGACGGGGGCGGCGACGGTGAAGAGGCAACCGCCCGGGTAGGGGCGTCACGCTGAAACGACTTGAGAAGTCCACCGCCGGTGCGATATCAAAACCCGGTTCACTGCAACGCGTACCCCATCGGGGACGTGTCAATCGGCGGTTCCACCAGTTCGAATGTCACAGCGCAACCTGAGGCTGCAGATGATATTCATCGAGGTGGCTACCCCAGTTGACACCACCCGTTGTCCTTGAGCGCCGGACGCGCCGACGTGCCCGCCGCCGGGCTGCAGAGCGAATCCCTCGTCGTTGGATCGCCGGGCGCCGCCCCCGTACCCGCCATGGCGTGGAATACATGGGACGCAGTGGGGTTGCGGTACTGGGTTCCGGGTACACCAGGGGTAGGTGCTTCGCTGATCACCCGGGAATCGGGCGGACACTCAGGTCCGACCGGTTCAGCCAACAGCCGGTCGGGCCGTCGCGACACCGACCGGCCGTCTGGAAGGCGTGACATCGCCTTCGAGAGTGGCGTCAACTCAGGCCCTGGCATCACCCAGATCCATCACGTCGCGGGATTGGTGATAACAGGCAGTGATGTGATCACCCCACAACGCCAACCAAACGATGCAGACAGCTACGAAGAATGCCCGGGCTACGGCCGTCGCGAGTCTGAGCGGACGTTGCCGGTGCACCGGTCTCGAGCCTATTAGGAGAGATTCCTTGTACTGGGCCGGAAGGCTGGCGAATGCCGCCTACCCCGTCTTGGGCCGCAGGGGCTCGGCCCAGAAGTTTTCATCGCCGTCCTCGGCGATGGCCCATGCTGCGAACTTCGTTCCGTCGTTGACATCCTGACGGAACTCCAGGCCGCGATCGGTCAGGTTGCCCGCGCCATCGAGCCGACGGGGCTCGCCGGCCACCGCAACGGTGATCGTGCTGGCCCCGATGAAGTCGGTCGGGATCGCGGGAAGCCGCCCGTCAACGTCGATGACCGGGTAAAGCCCGGTCCCGGCCGGAACATTCGGAACGCGTTTCATCGACATGGTCTGTCTCCCTGGCCACGGGGTATCTACGTTCGGTGCGGCTCGTTCCGTCGGAGTCGGAGATGCCGTCGTCCACCAGGACCTTTGACCCTTGAGTGCAGCCGGTAAACTCGTGTTGTCGATTTGCAGACGGTGTGTACCGAGATGGCGCGGTTGCGACCGGATCGACCTAGTGCCCGGCCTCGGCGGTGGTCGATGCGTCGACTTCAGTGCCGAGTACTCACACCGCACAGGGTGCGTGCGACCCAGCGGCGCGAGCCTCCGAAATGGACGTTGTGTTCTCGACATGAACACCCGCCCTCCAGGTGCGGCCGGTCGGATATACCAGTCACGAGGCGAATTCATGTCCAGGCCGGATTCGACCGACAGGGGCGGAGAAGTTGTTTCACTGCATGTTCGCGAATGCCGTTGGACACCCACGGGCCACATCGGGCTCTTCGCCCGCATCCTGTTAGCAACCTCGGCGCCCAGCGATGACGACCACATCACTGTCGCGAGGCGGACAAACTCACAACGGGTATGCCTGCAGTCGCACGCCGCTGCGGCCCCGCCCGCGGATGCGGAACGGGGCCCGTCGGGTTGAGTGGTCAGCCCAGGATGGCGAGCAATTGGTTGAGCAGTGCGGCGATCTGGCCGAGAACGGTGTTCAAGGGGAGACCGCCGTTGAGCAGGTTGGCGACGGCGCAGAGCAGGTTGCCGACCAGTTCACCAGGCCCGGACTGGGCGGTGATGTTCAGGTGCACGGTGTCCAGGTGCACCTGCAGTCCGAGCAGATCCAGGTCCAGCGGTCCGAGGACAAGGTCCAGGATCTGACACGACCCGGCGGTTTGCGCGAGGTCGACCGGGATGGCCAGTTGCTGGGTCCCCTGCGTGTTGCCTCCGGCATCGGTGACGGTACCGGTGAAGGTCCCGACCGCCAGGAGCGTCCCGTTCTCCTCGACGATGTTCTGGACGTCGAAGGTGCCGATGACGGCGCCGGTGCCGTCGCTCAGTGTGCCGGTGACCGGGGCCGTGGTGGGGTCAACCTCAGCGGTCGTTCGTGCGGTCGCGGTGCCTGCCACGCCGATCATCAGGAGCAGCGCCGCGGCCAAGCTGACCAGCACGGCTGCGATTTTCTTGAGCATTGTCATGATGAATCCTTCCAGGAACGGATAATTCTCGACAGTTGCGACAATTCGTTCATTTCCTCCTCTCCCAAGTTCTCGATTATTGGTTCTGACAGTGATGAGACGATGGACCGGCAGCCTCATCACGCCATTACCGTGAAAATTCTGAGATACATTGCTGAGGACATTTGGGATGCCCACCAACGTTGTTCTGGCGTGAATCAGTTGAATGTCGAATGATTCGATCTTCAATCATCAAAGATTCATACCGGGAAGGGCGGCGTGCAATTCGGAGGTGTTTCCGGTGATCCACGGGCGCCATCCGGACGAGAGCCGCATCGGTGAACCTCCCAGCACCTGACGACCCGTTGGCCATGCCCTATCCGCCTCGATTCACTATGGTCGGGGAGTTAGGTTTCGCTTCCGGTGAGGAGGTGATCTGCCGAGACCGAGCCGCACCGCCGTCCAGGTCCCGCGTTGGACTTGTCGAACCCGTGCAGCCCCCGTCGCAAGTGTGCGAAACGTCGAATACCGTTCCGCGAGTAACAGGAACAAGCGACGGAGGGTGTCCAGTGAGCTTTCATCGCTACGTGGCATTGGGTGATTCCTTCACCGAGGGTGTCGGTGACCCGGACCCCGCCCGACCCAACGGTGTGCGTGGTTGGGCTGACCGGGTGGCCGAAGTGCTCGCTGCCCAAACAGAGGATTTCGGCTACGCCAACCTCGCCATCCGTGGGCGCAAGCTCCGCCAGGTGACCACTGAGCAGGTTGCCCCCGCCATCGCCTTGGAGCCCGACCTGATCAGCCTGTATGCCGGCGGGAATGACGTCCTACGGCCGAAAGTCGACATCGACGGTTTGATCGCGATCTACGACGCCGGCATCGCGCGGCTTGCGGCCACCGGTGCCCGCATCGTTCTGTTCACGGCCTACGACCCTGGAGGCCCGGACGCGTCTGGGCCGTTCGGTGCGTTCAGGGGTCGGTTCGCCATCTACAACGAGCTGGTTCGTCAAGTGGCTGATCGGCACGGTGTGACCCTGGTGGATTTCTGGCGGATGCGCGAATTGAACGACCTACGAATGTGGGATGTGGACCGGATGCACCTAGCCAGTCCCGGACATGTGTGGATGGCGATCATGGTTCTGAATGCGCTTGCGGTCGAGCACGATCTACAGCCGCTGCCGCTGCCCGCGCCGCCGGTGCTGTCAGGTCGTCAGCGGCGCGCGGAGGACCTGACCTGGGCCCGTTCCTATCTCGTGCCGTGGGTGAAACGACGAGTGACGGGGACCTCATCCGGTGACAACATGAGGCCGAAGTACCCAGTGATGAACTCGTTCGCGGACCGGGGCAATGAGAATTCGAAGGTCGACAATTCTCGAGACGGGTCCTTGGGAAGCGGTGTCGATTGACCCGTCAGCGTGCAGGCGACTCCGACTAGAAGATAATTCCAGTGGCCGCTCCGCGTCCCGCGCCTTCCGCGCGGCCATCCTGCAGATCATGGTCGGCCCCCGCGCCGACCGGCAGCTTCGCCCGCACTGCGCGGATGGGGATCGGCTGAAGCGAAGGGATCATTGCTTCCGTTTGTCGACCGGGTGTTCCGCACTGTCCAGAGCGGCCAATCCTGATGGACGGCCCGCGGCAGGTCCATAACCGCGGACGCGGGCGAGGAGAGCGGACCGGAACAGCGCCGGATGCAGCAACGTTCTCGGTGAGCTCATCAGGTGGTAGAGAGCGGTCAGGACGTCCGTTGCCCGGGCGTCACCGTGGACACCCAGCCGGCTCAGCTCCCTGGCCCATGCGTTCATGAGGGCCTGGCTGCGGGTGAGACGCCCGTTGCTCGTCGGCTGTCGCAGGTCCTGCCCGGTGGCCACGCTCCACGGCACCGCGGCGGTGGCGGCAAAGCCCCGCATCACCGACCTTGCATGGCCCGGCAGGCGGCCGGCACTCAGCGCGTTCCGGAGCACGAGGGCCTCGCAAGCCGCAACGGTCATTCCCTGCGCGAAGACAGGGTTGAACGATACGAAGGCATCCCCGATCGCGAGCAACCCGTCGGGCCAGTCCCGCAACCGCTCGTAGTGGTGACGACGATTTCCGGTCCGCCGGTAGATAGTGACTTCACTGCACGGCGTGCACTGGTCGACGAACGCTGCGAGTGAGGGATCGGGCAGTTGCCGCAGGAACGCCTCGAAACCGGGGACGTCCCGCGGAGGCCGGCGCTCGCCCATGCCCACCGCCAGGACCAACCACCGACGGTCCTCCACCGGAAGGACCAGACCACCCACCGGGTTGTCGAGGGTGGTTTGCATGACGATCCCTGAAAGGTCGGCGAGGTCGGGACCGCCGCGGTACACCCGGGTGGCGTATCCGATCCGGGCATCCACCTCCGACACCTCGGGCGTGCGAACCCCGATGGCCGGCAACCATGACGACATCCGGGAGCCTCGTCCCGACGCGTCGATCACCACATCGGCATCGACGTCATCGTCTTCCGCGATTTCTACCTGCCACCGCGGTCGACCGGGAAAGGCGTTGCGGTGCAGACCATGGTGACACGCACGGTCAGTATTTCATCGTCAACGCCGGCCGGACCTTGATGTGCCTTGATGCCCGGAGCGAATCACCGCCCTCGTTCGTGAATTCGTCGACACCGTCCGACCATGCCCGTCGTTGACGCAGCTGATGTGGGGTTAGTGCCGGGAGCCAGCGGTGTCGGAAAAGATCTTGGTCGGAATCGCCCTACCTGCTGCGGGTCACTTACATCGGTTGTTGGGTTACCCATCATGGATGATTGTCGGTCAGCGAGTCACCTCGACGGACCCGGAGCGGGCGTTGTTCCGGTGGTGGCACAAGACCGGGGCGATGGGCGATGTGGCGATGTCCGGGGACGCAGTCGCCGCGATCGACCACCACCACGCCGCCGGCAAGTTCATCAAGCCGGGGGAATCACCGGCGGTGCGTGCCGCGCTCGGTCGGCCGGTATTGACAGGTGCACCGGCGCGGCCGGTGATGACGGATCAGCTGGCCGCCGCGCTGCACGGCCTGCGGTCGCACGGGTGGACGCAGGGCATGTTCGGCCGCCGGGACCGCTGCCTGCTGGTGCTGTCCCATCCGGCGGGGTTGCCGTACAAGCACCTCGCTTCCTCGACCGTTGGCGAGATCACGCTCGTCGATGGCGTCGCGACCGTCACCAGTCCAACCGGCGCATGGACAGTCACACCTGACGACAATCCGATTCTTTGCGGATCGTGCGCGGTGACTCGCTGGCTCCGAATCGTTGACCTAGCGGTTACGAAGATCAATACCGCAGTCATCGCCGATGCCATAGACAAGTCCGAAGCGGTGAGGGTCGAGTCTCCACATTTGTGCCGCTCGACCAAAACCTTGGACGAGGCCACCGCTGAGGTTCCGGTGTTCCCACCGATCGACCAATGGGGGGCGCTGCCCATCCCGCTGGTACCGATGACCCCGCACTCGTTATCCGGCCGGGTTCGCGACCTCCTCGCCGGTGACCTCCGCGCACACCGGCACCTGCCCGTCGACCGGGACGAGGCGGCCGACACCGACAATCCAATTCCGGTTCCGCTGGGGTTGAGCGGCGGGTATACAGCAAGCACGACAGTGCGCGGGCATGGGCGCGGCATCGAGCTGACCTGAAGGGACCTGGCAGGAATCGACGATCTGTTGGCTGAGGTGGATCGACGGGTGGACGACATGAATCGACTGAGCGGCAACCTTTTTGGAGTTGACTGATGCGGGTCCTCCGCTGGGTCAGCGGGGCCGTGTGGCTGTGGAGTTGGTACACCATGTATTTGAAGATTTTCCGGTGGGGGCACGTCACACGCCGGTTGCGGTTCAACCCCGGACCGCCCATACCTGGGACCGACATTCAGCCGAAACCTGGGTTGCCGCTGAAGGTGTTGTTCGGATGTTTCTTCGTCGCACCGATCGTGCTCCTGGCAACGTTGATCGCTGGTCGTCATCAAGGCGGCGGCTGACCAAAATGACCGGCGTTCTGGAAGAACAGCGGGAGTGTTCTCGTGCTGCTAACCGTGCTGAGCTGGGTGTTCTCGTGCTGCTAACCGTGCTGAGCTGAGTGGTCACCGGGGTCTCTGCTCATGTTGGTGGTGACCTGTCACTGGGCCAGTCAAGGTGCGATTCCACGGAACCGCGTCTTCGCCGTCCGCTTACCCCCGCATGCGTGACGACGCCGCTTGGCGGGCTGGGCATGCCGCAGGAGTAATTCCCGCGAGTGATGCCTTCGAGGTCGCACGGGTATGCAGCTTGATCGGGCTCGAGATGCCTGCCTCCCATCGGGAGTCGACCACTACGGCGGCGATGGCCGGCATCCTGACGGTGTGACGGGTGGGGTGAGGATGCTGATGGAACGCGGTATCGGGTAGCCGACTGGCGGCCTTGCCGGAACCGACGCTGGCCCTATTGACGACCGGGTCGACGCTGTTGGATGCGCCGTCGGGTGGGGTTCTGGCTGCGGTTGGGTAGTTCGGATCCATTCGTGTGCGTGGTGCCCGCGGGGCTGCTACGCACGTTCCTGGTGTCCACCGATGGCCGGCAGATGACGGTGCGGTACGGCCGGCGCGGCGACATCGTGGGTGCCGCGACCCTGTTCGCGGGTCAGTTGCCGAGCACCGTGCGACCCGAACCGATTGCTGTCAGCCAGCGATCGATGATGTTCTGTATCTCAGCCGGACGGTCGCTGCAGAATTCAATTGAGTGCAGGAATGCTCCAGGTGAACTGGGAATGGCCGACGCCGTCATGATTCCACGTCTCCGGTGGCGGCAGCGATCCCGCTGCTGACCGGTGTGCTTGGCAGCAGCCCCCATTCGGCCCACGAGCCGTCGTACACCAGGACGTTGTCCCTTCCGATCAGATAGGTCAGCGCGAACCATGCGGTGGTCGCGCGGCCGCCGATTGTGCAATACGTGATGATGTCGGAATCTGTGGTGTCGAAAGGCTTGAACATCGAGCGCAGCTCAGTCTCGCTGCGGAACTTGCCCTGCTCGTCCAGGATTCCATCCAACGGTAGATTCACGGCGTTCGGAATATGGCCGGCCCGGCCACCCGGTTCCTGTCCGCCGGACGGCCAGAAACGTTCGCCGCGAAATTCCAGATCGGTGCGGACATCCAGAATGGTGGTGCCGGGGTGACCGAGGACGGAGCGGACCTTCGGTTGATCGGCCCGTATCGGTGCCAGGTGGTCGGGCAGCACGTACCGGGTGGGTGTCGGCTCGCGTCGATCGGTGGTCCAGGGCAGTCCGGCGTCCGCCCATGCGCGCCTACCGCAATCCAGAATGCGCACATCTCGGTGCCCATACAGCTTGAGCAACCAAAAGCCCAGCGCCGGCGCGTAACCGTAGAACACCACAGTCGATTGGGCGTCAATCCCGGAACGGCCGAGCAACGCCTCGATGGCCGCTCGGTCGACGGTCCGGTACTGCGTGTCCTTCAGGTCACGGTAGACATTCCACAGGGCCGCCCCTTCGATGTGGCCCGTGCTGTAGTCAGCCGGACTGACGTCCACTTCGATGACACATAGGCCGGGATCATCAAGGTGCTCGGCCAACCACTGCGGTCCGATGAGCGCTTCGTTCGGCGGGCGGAGGTCCTGCCCTGCAGTGTCGATTGCTGACGTCATCATGACCTCCGGGGTGTGGTTACTACTCGACCTGAATCCAGCCGAGCAGGTCCTCCCGTCGAACTGTCTCCAACAGGGCGGGATGGTCGGTGCTCATGTGCTGGCGGATTGCTGTGATCGCCTCTTCATCGGTGTCGCCGCGGGCGGTGAAGCCGCACTCGCATCGGATGATTCTGGCCATTCGCTTCCTCCTTGAACCGTTGTATGCCCATGGTGTTGACAGAATGTTGGCATGACCTTGGCGTCGGCGATGCCGACGAGAATCCAACTCTGCGGATCGACCGTGATCGAGTGGCACGGCGAGCGGCTGGAGGGCCGGTTGCCCGGGCGGCAGGGGCGACTCTTGTTCGCGTACCTGGTTCTGAACCGGCATCGGTTGGTCGGTCGGGATGAACTCGTCGACGCGATGTGGCCGCGGGAATCGCCGACCGCCGTGCAGGCCGGCCTCAACGCGCTGCTGTCCAAGCTGCGCAGGACGTTTGGCCAGGGCGTCATCGAGGGTCGGTCCACCTTGCGGCTGCATCTGGGAACCGGTTCGGTGGTTGATGTCGAGGCGGCAGTGGCGGCTGCGCATCGGGCGGAGTCGAGAGTCGCGCTCGGCGAGTGGACGCAGGCGTGGGGTCCTTCGTTGGTGGCGCTCTTCATTGCGGAGCGGGATTTCCTTCCGGGCGAGGACCTACCGTGGGTGAACGAACAGCGCGCCGAACTGGCCGATGTACGGCTTCGCGCCCTGGAGGCCTACGCGACAGCCGCATTGGGGACCGGCGGGACAGAACTCCCGGCCGCGGTCCGTGCCGGCCGGAAGCTGGTGCGCCTTGTGCCGCTGCGCGAAACCGGGTACCAGGTGCTGATGCGAGCGCTGGCCGATCAGGGAAACGTTGCCGAAGCGCTGGTCGTCTACACGGACCTGTGCGTCGTGCTCCGTGACGAACTGGGGATCTACCCCTCAAGCTCGACGCAGGCCATTTATCAAAAGCTACTCGGCCGCTGAGCTATCGGGCCCGCCTGCTGACGCTCGGTAGCTGATCGTCTACGGATCAAGCTCGTTCGACGATGAACACCGGTTGATGGTGGCGTGGGATGACGAGACTCTGCTCTTTGCTGGCGGCTGTCGTCACGCACGAAAAGTTGCACTCTTTACGTCTTGGGTTCTGGGATCTATCGCGGTGTGTCTGCCGAGCTTGCGGAGGCACTAGCTGAGATCGTTTCGACCGGGCGTTGTAGTCGCCGGGAGGTGAGTCTTGGCGCCGACAGATTTCGATGACCGGATGGCAGTGTTGAGCCCGCATGTCTTTGAAGGGGTTCCGCTGACCTCAGGCCGCCGAGCGGCTGGTGCGGCGAATCATGCACCGGTTGGACCCTGGCCTGGTGGCGTTGGCTCATCACGACCCGGACGTTCATCGGGCGAGTTCGCACTGGTGCTGCGCCGCGAATCGGTTGCCGCGAAAGAAATGTGGCCGGCCGACCACACCGAGCTTGATCTGCTTGTGCTGGACGAACACGGCAAGCGGGCCCGGCCATGGTTGACCGTGGTGCTGGATGACCACTCGCGCGCGGTAGCCCACTATCCAGTCTTCTTTGGCGCCCCGACGTGAAGGTTCACTTGATCCATTCCACGCCCGGTAAGCCCCACGGCAGGGGGAAGGTCGAACGGTTCTTCGGCACCCTGACCACCGAGTTGCTGCCCACCATGCCCATGTACATCCCGCCCGTCACGGAAACCGGTCACTCCGGCAGCCCTGACGCTGTTGCAACTGGACGCTGCGGCGGGCCGGTTCGTCGTCGGCGACTATCACCGGCGGGTGCGTCCCGAGACTGGTCAGACCCCGGCCGACCGATTGGCTGCCCCGGCTGCCCGAATCCCTGGCGGAACTTGATCTTCTACTGCTGACCGTGGCCACGCCGCGGAAGGTGCAACGGGACGGGATCCACCTGTTCGGGCTGCGCTACTTCTCGATCACACTGACCGCTTTTGTCGGAGAGCCGGTGACGATCCGGTACGCCCAAGGGATCTGGCCGAGATCCGGGTCTACCACTGCCTGATCTGCGGGACGCGACCACATCACGGAGGTCCCATATCTGTTCAGGATGCAGGGGTGGCCTTCCTGTGGCCCGCCTGCCTTCACGCGACCAATGTCATTCCCTGCTCCTCAGCGGGTCGCGACCGATGAAGCCGAGCAGGCGGGTCTGCACGTCGGCGTCGTCCGGGACTGGCACCCTGGGGCCGTACTGACCGGAGGACCGCATTAGTTCCTCGATCGGCTCCATCCCGGCGAGCAGGTCGGCGCACGTTGTCGGGTCGAGCCGTTCGTCCTGACCGGTGGCGCGGGCCAGGTCCCAGGTGTGCATGAACACATCGGAGGTGTAGAACTGGTCGACCGCGTCCGGTAGCGGCATCTCTCCCACCATCGGGTGCCGAAAAGGGGTGGCCGAATCGGGCCCGTCGAGCAGCTGCTGCACCGCGTCGGAGTGCACCTGCCAGGCAGCGACCGGGTCCTGCTCCGGCGACGGGCCGCGGTCAAGTACCAGGCCGGTCGCGTTCGTCAGGAAATCCGGGAACCACTCGACCAGGTGACCGACCACGTCCCGGGCGCGCCAGCCGGGCACCGGGGCCGGTGCGTCCCAGTCGGACGCGCCCTGCACCCTGGCGGTGAATCCGGCGGTCACCGCACGATGCCGCTCGGCCGGGTCTGCTGGAAGGGTCATGCGAGTGCTCCTTGGGTGGTCCCGGCGATTTGACCGTCGGCGAGCAGGGAGTCCAGCTTGGCGTAGCCCTGGTCCACGCCGACCTCCATCCCGCTGCGCAGCCAGGCGTCTCGGCTCTCGAAGCTGTCAGACAGCGACTGTGCGTGCAGCCGGGTGCGGCCCTCGCCGAGGTCCTCGAAGGTGAGCGTCTCCAGCGCGACTCCGTCCGGGTCGCCCTCCCAGGTGAAGGTCTGCACGATCCGGTCCGGCCGGACCTCGTGGAAGCAGCCGTGGAAGCCGAACTCCGTCCCGTTCCGGGCGGCAAGGTAGCGCCAGCTGCCGCCGGTACTGGCGTCCCAGCGGACCAGTGTGGTGGTCATCCCGTGCGGGCCGACCCACCGAGCGAACAGCTCCGGATCGGTGTGCGCCTGGAACAGCTGCTCCGGGGTGGCCTGGAAGTCCCGGGTGATGCGGATGATCGGGACCGTCGGATCTGCTTCGATCTTCGCGGTCGTCATCGTGTGGTTCATGCCGTCTCCTCGCGCGCCGGGCGGTGCCCGGCCTCGTCGTCGTCCATCTCCGCCAGTACGGCGTCCAGCCGCCGGTACCGGGCCTCGGCCCGCTGCTGGTACCGCTCGATCCACTTCGTCATCAGGTCGAAAACTTCCGCCTCCAGGTGCACCGGGCTGCGGTGCCCCTCTGCGCCGCGGCTGACCAGGCCGGCCTGCTCGAGCACCTTCAGTTGCTTGGAGATGGCCTGCACACTGATCCGGTAGGGCGCTGCCAACCGTCCAACGGTGGCGTCCCCGTCGGTCAGCTGCGCTACCAGCTCGCGCCTGGTCGGATCGGCCAGGGCCGCGAACACCTGCGAAAGCGGGTCACTCATCTCGGCCCCATTTCAACTGGTTGGTTGACGAGACGCTATGCCTCGGGCCGGGCAGACGTCAACCGGATGGTTGATAGTATGCGTGAAGGCCCACGGGCGGGGGCGCTCGCCGATGGCCCAGGGGCAGACAGTGTTCAAGTGGGTGAGTTGCCGCGACGGACCATGGTCGCGCCGCGCCGACTGTTTCCCTCAGCTCAAATTCAATGAGCGGTAGGACGTTTCGTTCGACGGTCAAGGTCGAGGGCCGTGGATCCCTGGCTCGGTTCAGCCTCCTGGAGAGCTTGATAGGGCCAAGAGGAGGTGATGCGACGGACTACCTCGGCTCACTTGTTCGTGGTCCACCAAGCCATTTCGGCGAGTTCGAAGCCGCTGTGGATCTGCACGATCGAGGCGAGGGTGGCTGCGAACGTGGCGAGTAGTAGGCGATCACCGTC
>Ga0164306_10000084_pt1 | contig 34462 bp, 76 predicted proteins | sample Whisoiple_242_MG_FD_110213 | JGI IMG/M metagenome (GOLD analysis project Ga0164306, IMG submission 110213) | Soil microbial communities amended with fresh organic matter from upstate New York, USA - Whitman soil sample_242_MG | ecosystem: Environmental > Terrestrial > Soil > Unclassified >... | reverse complement strand
GGCTCCGTCCTGACTTGGGCCACAGACGTGAACTTGTATCGCTCGGGGGCAGACATCCTCGCCACGGACGACGACCTCTACGTTGGTTCGCCAGCCACGGCAGCCAACAGCGGTATCCACCTTCGCCGTGGTGGCTCGATGGAGATTGTCTCCAACGCCAGCACGCCGTACATTGACTTCAAGAACGATGCGACCGAGGACTTCGACGCTCGTATCATCTACAACCTTTCGAGCGACAACAGCCTGTACCTCTACGGTACGGCCAACGGCTTCGCAATCAAGACAACGAACCTGCTCCGCTTCGGTGGAACATCGTTCCCAGCATCGCCTTCGACTGACGACCTGTTCTACAGGACGGACTTGGACGAATGGTACTCGTACAACGGAACAGCATGGGCACCGGGCTCCAAGAACCCAGCCTCCCGCGCCTACTCCCGTTCTCGTTGGAGGTAATCCACAATGGCAGCAGACCCGGCATTCGCATCCACACCGAGGCACAGCGCCGCATCCGTATCCGCTACGGCTGACACGTCGCGTACCTCCATCACCACATCCGTTGACGTGTTCACGGCTGGCTCGTCCGGCTCGAAGATTGAGTCCATCGTCTTCGAGGGTACCGGCTCCACGCTGGCCGGTGTTGTCGTCATCTGGATTTACGACGGCTCGACCAACCACGTCCTCTACGAGGAAGCCGTCACCGTCGTGGCAGCCTCGACCACTGTCGCCGCCTACCGTACAGAGCGTACGTTCGACAACCTGTTCCTGCCCTCGGGCTACAAGTTGAAGGCTACCTCGCAGGTTGCGAACCAGTTGATTAAGGTCCACGCCTTCGGTGGAGACTTCTAAGTCATGCCCAAGGGAGCACTGACCGGCCTACAGCGCAAGAAGCGTCCTCTCGTGTACCACCCACTTCCGGGTGACTATGTGTCTGCGTTCACTACAGACGGTGTGACAACCGCCGCTGGTACGGACAAGGCCATGAGTTACACCCGCGATGTGGGTGGACTCGGAGGCATCCCGAAGGATGGTCGTGTCCGTGGCTTCCACGTCAACCTCATCGCCCGTGACACTGTGGTCGAGACGGTGACGTTCTATGTCCATGACTACTACCAGCCGCCCCTCAAGGGAGCGGAGCAGAACCCAATCGGTGCTGCTGGCACGAACGGCAATGGACCCGGCCTGTACGCAGGGAAGTCCACGTCGGTGTACGAGTCTCTGGATGTCCTGTTCGTCGGAACAGGTGGCATCAACAACACCCAGTTCAAGTACACGGTCGCCCTCGGCTCGGGTCAGGTGACCTACTACGCCCGCATCATGGGCTGGTGGGAGGAAGCGGAATGAACAGGGGCATCCTAAGAGCCTTCGAGGGGAATGTTCGTCAGGCCAGCAACGAGGTCTACGCTGCCGGTGAGCCCATCATGGGCAGCCAGCCACGCTACGGTCCGCTCGTGTGGACCAGCACACGTCAGGTTGGCAACGCCATCGCGGACGCTACGGCTAAGAGCGCCGACACGAACTGGGGCCTGACGCTCTCACACAACGACGCTGCGTCTAACTACGATGACGCTGGCATCCCGGCTGATGGTTCCGTCGTGGGGCTGTCGGTCCTGATGATTGCCCGGTCGGCTGCCGTGGGTGCCAGTGAGCGCCTACTCATTGCCGACTACCACGCCAGCACCGTCAGCATCGGTGAGGCTCCGAACGCCGACGCTGGTCAGGAGTTGTACTTCGGCAAGGTCATCAACCACTACAACAGCGTGTGGGTACCAATCGTCTACACAGGCGGCATCAACAATGTCCAGTTCAAGTGGGCCTACGGCTGGACAGCAAGCACGGGTACGCTCTACCTGCGGGTCACCGGCTACTGGCAGAGGGCAGACATCTAATGAACCGGGGACTATTCAAGGGCGCAGCCCGTCAGCAGCAGAAGCCGTGGGTCTATGTACCGCTCGACGGGTTCGTTGACGCTCACTCGCCAAACACATTCACGGCTGACACCGCTGTCACGCTGACCAACGCCCTCAACCGTAACAACATCGGCAATGGGGCGGGGCTCTCCAACCTACCGAAGGGCTGCAAGATTAGGGCAGTCGCCGTTCGTGTCCTCGCCAAGCAATCTGTCGCTGGCTCCTGTGTTGTAAACCTGTTCGATTACGACAGCCCGAACCAAGTCGGTGACGCCATCCAAGGCAACGATACTGGCCCTGCTAACTACTTCGGCCACGTCGCCAACCATTACAGCACCTATCACGCCGTTGTCCGCACTGGCGGCATTGACGACTTGCAGTTCAAGTTCTGTGTGAACTGGACCTCGGGTACCGCCACCATCATCTTCCGCTGCATCGGCGTCTACGTCGAGATGGCGGACTAGGAGAACGTCATGAACGTCAGCATCGAGCAAGTCTACAACATCGTTGGTAAGTTGACCATCGAGAACGAAGTCCTCAAGCAGGAGAACGCGCTTCTGATTGAACAACTCAGGAAGGAGGTACCGGATGTACCGTCCGAAGTTCCGTCCGCAGCAACCGGACCCGACAACAAGTAAGGACTGGTTTAACTGCACGATGGCCAGTGCCGCAATGGCGCTGGACTTTCACACGCAGGGCAAGGTCCAGAAGTGGGGTGGTGAACTCCGCAAGGCGTACGACCCATTGGGGAAGGACCCTGACGGCACCAACCTCGACAACGTAGTCACGGCTTGGAAGAAGTTTGGCTACACATTCGTCAAGCGCAGCGGCAAGACATGGGCCGACTGCATCGCTGACCTCAAGAACGGCAAGGGCGTCGTGCTGCAAGGCGACTACGATGTCTTCACCGGGGCAGACACCTGCCAAGGTTCGTTCAACGGCAACCACGCCATCTACCTGAACCCTGAGTTCTTCGACGGTGGCACCACAATCGCAGTAGCCGACCCGCTTTGCGGCGGCTTCAAGCGCATCAAGGTCACCGCACTCAAGGCGTACGCCGAGAAGTTGGGTACCGCTGTCTACGGAAAGAAGGGGCCAATCCTCTACGGAGTGACCCGTGCATGGCCGACACCGGTAGTACCACCGGTAGTACCGCCAGTAACACCCGCAGGAGGGGATGAGATGATTGTTGGAGAGGGGCTCGTTCGCACGAGCGACTACTTCATTGCGGTCAAGAGCGGGGTCGTGGTCTACTCTGACCCGGCCTGCACGAAGACCCTGACCACCATGTCGGTCGCTGCCGACGTGGACTACATGGGCACCGTTCCCGGCAACACGACGGCATGGGCCATCGAGATTGCCACCGGCAAGATTGTCAGCGGTAAGACGCTGCCAGTCATCGCTTACATCAAGCGTGCCTCGGGTGGCGTTCCCACCAAGCGTCCGGTAGCAGCGGACAGCACTCCGTATTCCCAGCAGCAGTTGGATGCGGCAGTCGCAAAGGCCATCGCAGACACCAAGGCTTCGGCTAAGAGTGTCACCACGGTGGTGTTCGAGTAACCTTCGAGAGAGGGAGGCAACCAGCCCCGGAAGGGATGTGATGCCCGCGAGAACATTCAGAAGCCCCGGCTTCCTTGGACCTGAGTCCTTGGAGGCCGGGGCCTTTCTTTGTTTACCACGGTGCCTTACGGAATGTTGTGGGCGATTGTGGCTCTACTTGTAGAGCGGGTTCTTCGGTTCTTCTTCCGTCTCGTGGTTGTGGATGACGTTCGGGCCATGGACCGACTCGTCGTGGTGCACGTCGTGTCCGTTGGACCACCCCCAGTTGTACGCCTGAACGTACCCTGCGACGATGAGCAGCCCGATAAGAAACAGCATGAACTCGTTGCTCACAGTTGTGCCATCCTTGCATAGCCGAGGGCCTCCACCAGAATGTCCTTCGGGTCACGGTTGCCGTCGATGTGGAAGTGAGGGGTGATGTCCACCAGTTCAATCTCGCTGGGGTGCACCAGTTCCTCGGGAGTAGGACGCCTACCGTACGTCTGGCTGTACCGCTGGATGCGAACGTCGAGGTCCACGTCCAACTTGAGGACCATGAAGCCCTGAGACTTGAGAGCCTCTGCCTCGTACGGGAAGCGGCAGTCATCAGTCACGAACGGGCCGTCACCGTAGTTGCCGTTGTCGAGGTCGATGAACAGCGACCTAATCCAGAAGTCCCGGTCAAGTGCCTTGACGGCCTGACCCAACTGCTGCAAGACCTCACGGCCAGACAGGGTGTGGGACACGCCTTCGAGGGACACGACCTCGTACTCGCCGGTCTTGTCCAACTGCACGCCTTCGTTGTAGATGCGTGCGGCAATCTCCTTGAGGTAGCGGGCGAAGGACACACGAGTGTAGCCCTGCTGCACCAGTCCCTCCGACAGGGTGGTCTTGCCAGCGGCGAAGCCCCCTACGATAGCGAGGTTGTTCATTCGCTTCCCTTCTCGATGCGTGCTTCCGGCTTGCGGACTGGACCGACCGTGCACAGTGCACGACGGGCGAGGAACTCCGAACGGCTGTAGACGTAGCGGTCCATCATCGGGTCGCCACGCTCGAAGCCGTCAGGGTCGAGGATGCGGATGCCGTCCAGACCCATAGCGTCCCACTGACGCCACGTCTGCTCCGGCTCGGTCTGCTTGTCCATGTTACTCCTTCATCTTGGCCTTGAAGCGTCGAGACGCCTTCGGCCAGTTCAGGTACTCGACAGCCTTGTCGTCAATGTAGGCGACGGCTGGAACCTTCTCCGCTGTCACCTTGTCGATAGGCAAGTCGTACCGCTCGGCGTATTCGCGGAGGTACTCTACCTGCTCGAAGATACCACGGGCAGGGTCACGTCCTTCGTGGGCGTGCCACACGGTGGAGAGCCTGCTCGTGAACAGGACGATGGTGAACCCATGGTCCTTGAGGTAGATGAGGAAGTCACGGGCACCCGGCAGTGGCTCGGGGAACCCGAACAAGTCACCCCATGGTGCAATCGTACCGTCGAAGTCAACACAGACCACACCTGCCGCAACGGGCGGGTGACCCATGGACTTCGCGTACAACTCAGTTTCGGCTGCGTTCATTCCTGTCCTTTCGTGTGAGGGTACCATATTCTACCGGGTCGATACCCGGCCTTGCAACGTGCAGTGCGATGATGTTGTTGTCCACGTCCACCGTGTACCACTCGTTGCCGTGAAGGTCGGGGTCGATTGTCACCGGCAGTCCGTAGAAGGACGGGAGCATGATGCGGGGAGACTCGGGCTCCGTACCACCGGGCCAGTAGGCCGAGTTGCTCTCGGTGATGCGCTCGTTGAACTCGAAGTACAACTCGGGGCTGACGTAGATGGCAGCCGGTACGTCCGCCACCCTACGACGCAAGTCCTTGAAGACTTCCATCACGTCAGCGAATGTCAGCACGTCATCCACGCTGCGCCTCCATCACCCTGATGCCATCCTCGATGGTAGCCACATTCGACTTACGACCCAGCGAGTAGTCGATGAAGGCAAACAACTGCTCGACCACTTGGTTCTGCTCCGCGAGAACTTGGTTCTCCTTGCCGACCACGATGGACTGGCGAGTCATGTCGAAGTAGAGGAACTGCCCCTCGTCGCTGACCCACGACCACTCCCGAATGTTCGGGTGGTTCTTCTGCTGTCCGTAGCGTGCCGTGACACGTCCTTGGATATTCGCAGACGGGACGCTGACCTCGAAGGTGGACACAGTGACGGCGTTGACCGTGTTGTGAATGATGGCGTCCGGCCACAGGTTGTAGATGAGGTCAAGGTCGTGCGTGGCCAAGTCCAGACCCACACCGCCATACTCCCTGCCCACAGGGCGTCCCTCACGGACGGCCCAAAAGCGTCCGGGTCCGGACACCTGCTCACGGAAGGCGAGCCACGCCGGGTTGAACCGGTTGAGGTAGCCGACAGCGACCGGCACCTTGGCGAAGTCTGCCGCCGTCTTGATGCGACGTGCGTCCTCCAACGTCGAAGCGACCGGCTTCTCGATGAGAGTCGGGATGCGCTTGGCGATGGTGCGGTACGCCCACTCAACGTGGGTCGGGGTGGGGGAAGCGATAACTGCGAACGATGCGTGGCCCAGCAGTTCGTCTACCTCGTCCGGGGTCTGGTCAAGGATGGTGTCAATCTCGATGACGCCCAGTCCTACAGACTTAGCGGCACCGACGTGGTACCCACCCATCTTTCCTCGGCTGCCGATGACGGCTAGGTTAGGTGTCGCTACTGTCACGGTACTCCTTCTCAACCCACTCTTGGGACTCGTTGATGGTCTTGATGATGAAGGTCACGTCCTTCGGTTCGACCCAAGGTCCGACCGGAATGCTGATTGCTTCCTGAGCCAGAGCCTCGGCGTTCGGGAACGAATGTGCTGCGTAACCATACATCGGCTGACGCGGGTCTGCAACCGGGTAGTGGATGCCGGTGCCGACACCACGCTCGTTGAGGTACTTGATGGTCAGGTCCCGGTACTCACGGATGGGACGGATGACGTACTGGTGCCAGCCGTGACCGTACAGGTCGTCCTTGAAGTAGGGCTTGTCAATCATGTAGGTGATGCCACCCTCGTCCAGCGAGCGGCTGTATGCCTGCGCGTTGCGGTTGCGGATGTCCTGCCAGAAGTCCAACTTCTTCAACTGCGCTCGACCGATGGCAGCCTGCAACTCGGTGACACGCCAGTTGTGGCCAGCCGTCTCGTGGTTGTATCGGCCACGCTGTCCGTGCTCACGCAACTGGCGAACGAAGTCGGTGACCTCCCAGCGGGACGACACGACCGCACCACCCTCGCCACCCGTGGTGATGTTCTTCGTTGCGTAGAACGAGAACGTGGTGGCGAACAGGTTGGGGTAGCGGGCGAACATCTCGACCGAACCGGGCTTGTATCCCCGGTAGGTGGAGCCGTGTGCCTGTGCCGCATCCTCAATGATGGGCAGGCCGAGGGCGTTGAGTTCCTCGTAGTCAGCCATCAGGCCGTACAGGTCAACGGCAATGACGCCGAGTGTGCGCCTGTTGCGCAACTTCTCGACTTCCTTCACGTCGATGGCGTTCGAGTACCGGCTGATGTCAGCGAAGACGGGCCGAAGTCCGGCAGCGATGACGGCACTGGACGTGGCATTGAAGGACATGGCCGGGACGATGACTTCATCCTGATAGGGGTTGCCCTCACGCAACGCAGCCAGCGCACCCTCAAGGGCGGTGGTGCCGTTGCTGACGAGGACAGCATCGAAGGCGTTGAGATAGTTGGCCCACTCAACCTCGAACTTCTTGGACTCAGGACCACCGGCAAGGTGCCCGGACTCCATGACTCGTTGAACGGCATCCATCTCTTGGAGCCCCATGAGCGGCTTGGCTACAGCGATTGTCACAGTGTGCTCTTTCCTCCGATGCTGGCATAGAAGTCATCCGAGATACGGATGTCCCTCCCGCCCTTTGAGTGGATAAGGTAGCAGTCCGATGGTGCCTTTGGCAACCTCGGTGTGCCCCTGATGGACTGTTCCTTCTGCCCGTCGAGCACCATCAGTTCGTGGATTGGCCGGTACATATAGGACCCGCGTGTCCTCCACAACCTGACGTGCCAGTGGTACGGCTCCTGCGGTCCGAGTTCCCCGTCCCACCAGTTGTTACTCAGGTACAGGAAGCCCTTGGTCTGCTTGTGCTTCTGCTGACCCGGTGCTGTCACAGCCTTCATGTGCTGCAACATCTTCCACGTCGGCAGTTCGTCCGGGTCCAGACCGAAGGTCCACTCGTACGAATGCTCGGCCAGCCCTTGGTTGCGGGTGTGCGAGAAGTCCCTGAACTCCCGGTGAATGACATGAACGGGTGCCACGTCGGGGTAGTTCCACGACTCCATCTTGGCGATGTCAGAGTCGGACGAGCCCGTGTCCACGATGACAACCTCACCAACGTGAGGCAGCAGGTAGGCGACGTGCTCGGCCAGTCTCTCGATGGGCGGGTGCATGACCATGTAGTGAACCGAGATACCCGGCTTCAACTCACGGCGGTCATGCTTGAAGTCAAACCTCTTGTCGCTCCTGTCCCTCGTACTCGAATGCGGGTGCGGTGTGTAGAAGGGCGTGGCTTGGGGCTCCGGGTGTTCCGTGGTATCCAATGTCGTGCTTCTCCTTGGCCGGGACTCCCATGACAAGGGAGCCCGGTGCTACGTCACGAGTGACAACTGCGCCACTGGCCACGACGGCACGGAGGCCGACCGAGACACCCGGCAGTAGGACAGCGCCTCCACCCACGCTAGCGAACGGGGCGATAGTCGGTGGGCGAAGGGTGCTGTCAGCGTCATGGTTCTTGTTGAACGAGTCATCGTCCATGGTCAGCACGCCCGTCGAAACGAACGCACCTTCACCGATGATTACACCGTTGGTGATGTGGGACAAGTCGATGACGCGGGAGTTCTTGCCCATGAAGACATCACGTTGGAACGTGACGTTGCTTCCGACAATGGCTCCGTCTCCAATGGTGGCGCGCTCACGCAACTTGGCCCCATCCCCGATGAGCACCAACTTGCCGATGTCTGCGCCTGCGTAGATGACAACCGTCGCACCAATCACGGTGCCGTCGTCAATGCTGGTCTGCTCGCTGACGTGTGTCTCGGGACCGGGACGCACAGGACGACGACCGATGACGGAGTTGTCACCGATGGTCACGTCGTTGCCGATGCGGACACCAGCGTGGATGACCACGCCAAAGCCGACACGGACGTTGCGCCCAAGGAGAACGTCAGGGTGGATGACGGCGTTACCTGCGATGAGGTTGCCGGTCAGTCCTGTCTTGAAGTCGTACGGCATCAGTCAACCAACTCAAGGTTCGAGTCGATGGGGTGGTCCACGAGGAACCGCCTAATCTCATCGCCAAGGTCATCGCCCCCGCCGTAGAAGAACGAGCGGTCAGCGAGAATGTTCTTGATGGCCTGTGCGATGTCGTCGTACTCGACCTCGGTGACCGGTCGCTCGACCGGGAAAGAGATGCTGGTCATCTGGTGACTCCTTTAGTGAAGGTGAGCCGGAGCGCCACACAAGCCAACTGTGTGCGCCTTGCGAGCGGTGCTGCCCACCACTGCTCCGGCCACCAAGGGGGATGCTACTGAGCGTCTACGCCGTCCGGTGCATCGGTGTCCACTTCGGGCTCCGGTGCAGGAACGTCCTCGACTGGCTGCGCCTCGCCGGGAACAACGTCGTGGTTGAACTCGTACTTGACAGCGGCCTCGATGGCTGCGTCAATCTGCTCGGCGGTCAGGTTCTTGATGCCTGCGTTCTTGAGGCCCTCGTTGACGACGTTGAAGGCGGTGGCCTTCTTGTCCTGAACGAAGCCCGCGATGGCACCCTGCTCTGCGGTACGAACGGCGGACGTTGCCAACTGTTCAAGGATGGCGAACTGCTGCGCGCTCGTGTGCGACTTGAGGTACGAGTACACAGCCTTGGCAACGGCACCCGTCACGCCCGTCACGACGAGCAGAAGGATGTTGGCGATTGCCTGCTGGAACTCAGGGCTGGTGAGGATAGAGTCCACTACTGGTTTCTCCTTGCATCGAGCGTGGCCAGAAACTTCTGCTCGATTTGCTGCGTGATGTCCAGCAGGTTCTCCGCTGTCACGCTGTCCTGTCCGAACAGGTCTTCGACATCAAGCCGGACCTCGACAGTCAACATTGCGCCCTCCCCAAACTCGGGGAAGACCTTGGCAACACGGATGACCAGCACCGGGATGGCGATGGCGTCGTGCTGTTCATTCAACTGGTTCGTCCAGTCTAGGATGATGATACCATCCGTTGCAAACTCCATGTGGGAGAGCACTTCGCCCAGCACCTTGACACCCTCCGGCGCGAACCGGCGTGCGTTGGTGAACAGGACGGGGCGCTCTCCCAGTTCTACAGCGGCGATGTTCAACGGAACGACCTCCCCAGTTCTGTGAGCACAGACCCGATGAGGTCCCGCTTCTGCGGGTCGAGTTCCGTGTTGATGGCGTCCACGAAGTCAGACGGGTGAGACGGACCCCACTGGTCCCACTCGTACGCGGCAGAGGCGAGGTACCCTGCCGGGATTGCCTTGCGGTCGAGGGTCAACTTGACCTTCTCAACCGGCATGGACATGACGTGGGCCGGGACTGCGCCGACCTCCTTGAGGAAGTCGAAGGCAGGCATGGCCACGCCCCAACCCGGCTGCTCCGCGAGAGCGCGAAGGCGGGTCAGGTCCACGGTTGTCTCTGTCCAATCAGCCATTCAATGTGCCTCCATTCATGAAGTGTTCGTTGAAGTCGTTGCCCAATGTGGGACGGAGCCTGACTGCCTTGTCACCGATGGCCTTCATCACGACCTCGGCTCCCTTGTCCCCTGCATCGTCCGCGTCGTACGCAACGTACACCGTGGTGGCCAGCAGTAGGTCGAGAGCCTGCGTCTCCCATTGTGAGGACGAAGCCCCGGTTCCGGGGAAGCCCCCGACTCCGATGCTACGAAGTCTATCCGGTTCCACGGTGTCTGTCAAGTGCTGCCACATTGCCAGCGTGTCAGACTCACCTTCCATGAGGTAGACCACGGGACGCAGCCTCACTCGGTCGATGTTGTAGATGCCTCGTCGGCTTCCTTCCTCATAGGTCTTGCGTCCGCTACCGTCTCGGTACTTGATACCGATGCACTTGCCGTCGTCCCAGTAGGGGAAGGCGATACGTCCGGAGTCCCATCCCAAGCCAAAGTATCGAATGGCGCGCGTCGAGATACCGCGAGACGATAGCCACTCGAAGACAAGCGACGGCCTCTCGCCAACAAGAGCATTGTGCTGACTGATTGCGAGTGCCGAGAAGTCATGTGGTTCTTCCTCAATGTACGGTGCACGGACGCTAGCCTCGTGAACCTTGAGGACGACCGAGTTGTAATCCAACTTGGCCCCCATCTTCTCGGCCAGTTGGTAGATGTTCCCTCGCTCACCGCAGGCGAAGCAGAGCCACAGCCCAGTGTCGAGGTTGAATGACATGGAAGGGCGGCGCTCGCCGTGAAGCGGGCACCGCACGATGGTGTTCACATTCCGTTCGTTGATGCGCTCGCCAAGCAAGTCGGCCAGCACATCGGTCAGTGCGTACTTCATCTACCCCACAATCACTACGATGTTGTTCAGTACGGTGAATGCTAGCACAGCAGTGCCGATGTACGCAAGTGTTCGAGCACCCTGCCTGTCCCACACAGATGCCACCAGCACCACCAGAACATTCACCAGCGCCCACTTCACGAGCACGACACCCAATGTGCCAGCCCCCACGAAGATTGCAGCGAAGATTGGATTGAGTTCCTGATGGCCCTGACTCAGGCCGATGACGGTGGTGATGATGTCGAGCGCGGACAGGAAGACGTAAACGAATACCCAGCCCAGCACTGTCATGGCAGCAACTTGAAGCAGTGACCACACAGCGGCTCGGGCACGAACGTGTCCTCGACCATGAGTCGAACGACGACGTGCTCGATGGTGATGTGCTTGCCGATGTTCTTCTTCGCGGTCATGATGCGGCTGACATCGCGCTCACGAATGTTGACAACGGTGATGCCACCAACCTGACCACACGCACCGTCAGCCTTGGCGATACGGTGGGCGGGTGTGATGATGGTAGCCGTCACGTCACCGAGGATGGGGTAGACCCGTGGTTCCTCGAAGTCGTGGCTGCCATAGCGGTAGCCCTGCCTGTGCTCCGACTCAATCTTGCCACACCTGTTGCAACCGTTGTCGTCGCCAGAGTAGTTGTAGTTGCGCGGGGTGTAGTAGCGAGCGCCCTCGATGGCCTGAGACTTGGGGACGCCGTGCCACTTGATGACCTCTCGCGTCTTGTCCTCGCGCTTCTCGGGTACGTCAGTAATGCGGAGGTTCTTGGCAATGTGCCAATGGCCCCCGCTCTTGTACGCTTCGTTGTAGATGAAGGTGGTCAACCCTCGTCCCTGCCGTTCATGAATGTTGCTACGGCCCTACGCAGTTGGCGTGCCAACGGCGTCTTGTCGTGCTTCACCAAGTTCTGGTCCACTACGACCAGCGTCCTCAACAGGTCCGCTGTCTTGTCCTTCTTCTCCGGATGCTTGTCCAGCCAACGCTCGACTTCCGCCAGCGTCAACTTCCTGTGCTGCGCCATTGCGCTTCTCCCTTCGGTTGATGCAGGCCATGGCCAACTCCCGACGCTGTGCATCGGTCAGCGGCTTGCCGTTCGCATCCTTCTTCGGGATGGGGCAGGTGAACACCCAGCGTCCGGTCTTCCGGAAGCCGATGAACAACTTGTCGAACGGTCCCTGTGTGTTACCACAGTTGCCGCAGGTGCGTGGCTTACGACTCGTCACGGTTGAGTGATGCCTCCGTGCTGAACCCTTGCGGGTATCTGGCCTTCAACTTGTTGATGTTCATGGTTGCGATAGCCGACAGCGAGTAGCCGTATTCCTCGGCCAGAGCAGCGAGGTACCAGAGCACGTCGCCAATCTCCTTGGCCATCTTCTCCGCATCGCGGGGATGACCATGACCGAGTTCCTTCTTCACGATGTCCGCAATCTCGCCCGCCTCTCCGGCCACACCGAGTGCCAAGATAGGGAGGTCCGAGGACCCGATGGTCCTCAGAGCCTCCACTTGGTACTGGTTGAGCGTCTCAATGTCGCTCATGCTGGCCTAGAAGGGAAGGTCGTCTTCGTTGCCGAGGTCGGCAGCGTCAACCTGATTGGCCAGAGGGCCAGCCGGTGCGGTCTGCGGAACCGGAGCAGCCACTTCCTCGGCAGCCTTGCGGCCACGAGTGCGGATGATGCGGTAGTCGCTGACCTTGTTCTTGCGCTCGCCCTTGGCGTTCGGCTTGGTGATGACGACCGCGATGAGGCGCTTGCCAACCAAGTCCTGAAAGTCCGAGAGGGTGATGCGGTCCTCGACAGCGACACCGAGTGCGGCTGCGAAGAACTTGCGCGCCTTGGCAGGCTGCGGCTTGAGGCCGACACGCTCGGTGTCGAGCCAGTCGAAGAACAGCGGGGAGCCAACGATGTCGCCACCGTCCTCGTCAACGAGGTCGTCTCCGTTGCTGAACGAGATGGGCTTGAGGCGAACCTCAAGGCCGAGGAATGTGCGCGGTGCTTCCGGCTTGGCGAAGATGTCCTTCTTGTCCGGCTGCTCCGTGACCTGAGCGACTTCCACGATGTAGTCGTCGGCAGGCAGCAACTTGAAGTCGCTTCCACCGCCGCCCTGCTCCGCGTAGTCCGACTCGCTAGGAATGTTCAGTCCCAAGATGTTACTCCTTTAGGGTACTTCTCTGGTTGTTGGGAACCACCCGTATGACAATGAACATTGTAACACGGGGCGGTCCAATCACGCAACTACTTTGGCTGCTTCGTCCGTGCGAGAAACTCACGTTCGTACCGCAGTAGTTCCTCGTGGCGCTGCTCGGTAATCATGTGGATGATTGGCACCCCGACCTTATCGTCGTTGGTGGGCTCGATGCGCAGCAAGGGTTCCTTGCCCCACTCGTTAGCCTTCTCCACAATCTTGAGCCAGAACTTCCACCACGTTGCAGGTACTCGCTCCTGCTTGTTCTCCGCTGCGTAGTGCAAGGAGATGGCGTCGAACTGCAATGCCGTGACATGGCCTACTCGACCAGTCTCGCTGACGATACCATTCCCCGGCTTCATCACCGGGTCGGGTCCGTCTTGGGCTTGGAGCCACTTTGCTAGACGACGCTCACTGTCCTTGCTACGACGCAGCCTTCGTGCGGCCTCACTACGGATGGCCACGGTTACTTGCCCGAACGTCCACCGAACAGGAACGCACGGATGACGGCGAGGACCACGAGCAGTGCGAACGCTGCACCGAAGTCGAGGGCGGGGAGTCCGAAGACCGGAACCATGACGAGGCCCCATGCCCACGTCAGGATGAAGGCACCGATACCGAGGACAATCGCGTAGAGCGCGATGACCACAGCAACAGCACCAAGGACCAACAGGATTGCCAAGTGGGCTACTCCTTCTGTGTCTTTGTCACGCGCACTACATACCTACCGGGCGCGTCTGCGGTGATGCTATTGTCGCATCCACAGGGTTCGATTGCAACCGTCCCGTCAGGGAGCGGCTTCATCTCAAGCATATGGCAGACGGCATCGGGGTGATGCGGGTCTACACAGTTGAGGCACCAGTCACCGGGGAACAACACGAGCGGCATCACCTTGGGGTGGTACCTCATCATTGCTCGCGCCTCTTAGGTGCGAAGTAGGTAGCGAACGGAACCTCGCGCTCCCTCACGGTGCGGGCTCGACGGTCGTCAATGGTGCCTAGTTGTCGATTGGACTTACGCCTTGTCTTGGCGTCCTGACGCAGGAGTTCGTCAGCCAGTTCCTCCAACTGCTTACTGGTCATCGTTCAAAGCCTCCACAACATTCACTGTGGTACGCTCACGGCGCTTTCGGATAGCCATTGGGGAAGTTGCCCGGACCTTACCGCCGTGGATGCTAGCGAATGTTGCAGCCTCTCTCGGGTTGAGCCCATCGCACCAAGCCAGCAACTCTACTCTCTCGAATGGGTCAAGTAGGTTTACCTGCTGCTCGGCACTGAGTAGGTCCAGATGAAACGAGTTGCCGATGAAGGACTGATAGGTCGAGAGTTGGTCTGCCTCTGCTGCTCGGGTCGCTGAAACGATGATGGAACCACCGGGGTTCTCAAGAGCGGCGCGGATGTAGTGTCTCTCGATGAGCAGTCGCTTGAGGTATTCGGTGGTCCACCCGATGACTTCGGGTTCATACCAACGTACGGCGGCGACTACTTCATGGGCGCTACCACTAGTGGCCAAGGGTTATCTCCTGTCACTCGGATGTTAGAGGGAGCATCCGAGAACTCGACTGTCGCGGTCTTACCGTCCACAGTCTGCAAGGTCTTGGCCATGAATGCTGCATTCACCGGGATGAACGCTTCGCCTTCCACTTCTGCCACTACCTTTGCTGCCCCATTGTCCCCAGCCCTGATGATGAACTCACCAGCCTTGGCCTCCATGACAACGCGGCTGTATTGGTGTCGCCCAGCGAGCGACTTGAATGTATCGACCAGCATCTTGCGGTCGCCTCTAACAGTAGCATCATACGTCCCTCCTGCAACCGAGGGGAAGCGCGGGTACTCGGGGCGTACCACCATGGACACCCTGACATTCCCTGCCATAACCTGCGCCTGCTGCACCTGCGGCTTGATGCGCGGTGCCAGCCAGAAACCACCGGCTGTCTCAATGCCTCGCAAGGCTTGGAACGAGTCGGGGTACAGGGCGGTACGGAAGGTGCCCTCACTCGTGAGAGGACCAGCCTCACCCACGGTGTGGTCGTCGGATGCACGCAGGTGGACCACGCCGTTGACGGACTCAAGCAGCACTTGGTCGAACGGCGAGAAGTCCTCGGTGGCGTACAGGTACTTGGTTGCGGCAGGCAGGAACATGGCAGGGAATGGAATGAGATGGCCCTGCCCTGCCTTGTAGGTCTGCGGCACGAGGAACTTGAACGAACCCGGCACGTTGTCCATGTCGATGCGACTGTCGAACGACGTGACGATGGCCGCACCCTTCTCGGTCGGGAAGATGTTGGCGCTGCCCTTGCCCTTCAATGTCTTGAGGGTACCGAGGAACAGGCGTGCGGGGACAACGGCCTTGCCGTCAGGCAGGGTCACGTCGCCAAGGGTGACAACCATGGTGGTGTGGAAGTTTCCTGCCACCACCTTGAGCACCTTGTCCTTGACTTGGATAACGATGCGGTCCATCGGGGACTCGGCCTTCTCTCGGATAGAGGCTACCCTACCCAAGTTCTCGCCAAGTTCTCGAAGGTCTGCGAAGTCAGTCAACCGTAATGTCCTCCGTGATGTCCGTTGCGTTGCTAAGTAGATGCCAGACCGACTGGCAATCGGAGCACGACAGGACCCGCAGCCGAAGGGCGGGGTCCGGGTCGAGCACCTTGATGGTCTTGACCGTGCGCAGGATTTGACCACACCATGTGATGGCGTACTCGCCCGTCACTCCGATGAATGACTTGGTGGCCGGGTCGTACTTGCGGTCGTACGAGGACGAAGCCACGACTGCATTGAGCAGGTGCGTGGCGCTCGTCTTCGTTCGTACAGTATACATCAGTCGTCGTCCCCCATGTCAACCAGTTCCGGTGCGTCGGTGAGACGGCCAGTCTTGAGGTCGAAGTGCATGGGAATGTTGCCCATGTCACCGTGCCTGTGCTTCACGACGGTGAAGTCCATGATGCCCGGTGTCTTGAGCCGGTCACGCTTGAGCATGACACCCACGTCCGCTGCGTCACGGATGGCACCGTGGCCCTTGAACGAGTAGAAGTTCTTGTCGCCCTCCCACTTGGCCATCTCGTTCGACACCTGAGACAGGGCGATGATGGTGCAGTCCAGTTCCTTTGCGAGGTTCTGCAACTCCAAGATGGTAGCACGAGCGTCGGCAATCTCGTCGCCCTCGACGTACACGTTCTGAATGAAGTCCACGACCATGAGGTCGAGGCCCATCGTCTCCTTGGTCTGGATGGCCTTGGAGCGAATGTCAGGCAGGCGGTAGGACGTGTCGTAGATGCGCAGTGGGGCAGCCGACAGCCGGGACTCGGCCAGTTGCATCATGGTCACGGCCTCGTGTCCGAAGAATGCCCTGTCCTTGATGTCCCGCTGCCCGATGCCCGTGGCAACCGACAGCAGGCGGATGATGTACTGCTCCTGCGTCATCTCCAACGAGAAGACGGCGGTGTTCTTCTTCTGCTTGAGCGCATCGGCCACGAAGTTCACGACAGCAGCGGACTTGCCTGTGCTGCTGAACCCACCGATGACCCACAGGTGGCCGGGGAACAGACCACCGACCATTGCGTCAAGCATCGGGCTGAACCTGATGCGGCTCGAACGATTGTCGGACGGTGCGTTCAGGCGGCGAATGATGTCACCGGGGTCAGGGCTGCGGTCGGGCATGGGCAGGGTGTTGCGCACGTCGCGGAGCAGGGACTCTGCTTCCATGACGGCGGACTCACTGTCTGCCCGGTGTTCCTCCGCGATGCCAATGATGCTGGCTCCGACCGTCTGCAACTGACGGGACGTAGCCAGACCCTTAACAATCTTCGCTGCTTCAATGGCTTGAGGGATGGACGCGCTGGTGCCCAGCACCTTGTTCGCATACTCGTGCAGGTTCTCGTCCAGTTCCTCGATGACGAGGGGGAACTCGGGGACCTTCCGGTCACCGGCAACGATGGCGATAGCGCGGAACAACTTAGCCGCGTTGGGTCCAAGGAAGTCCTTGCTCGTCAGGCCGATGTCGTTGATGGCCCAGTACGAGTCGGGGTTGCGCAAGATTGCAGCGAGGGTCGTGACCTCTGCCTCTTGGTTCAGGAGAACGCTCAAGTCTTGTTGCCCTTTCTCAGGTTGCACCTAACGTGCGATGGTTGCAGGTTGTAGTAGCAGTGTCGCCCCTTCTTCGAGAGGGGGATGATGTGGTCCATGTGCCAGCGACGGCGCAACTTGTGTCCGCAGATGCCGCAGATACCCTGCCCTCTACGATACACTTCGTCGCGTTCAATCTTAGCACACTCGGGGTGCAACTTGCACTCCTTACCGCGCAGCCGCTTGTCCCCACGGTTGGGGCTACTGTGCGGGCGGTTAGCCCTAGCCCATGCAGCGTTGCAGGACTTACAGTAGTAGTTGCGACCGTCGATGCTGCTCGACTGGCGGAAGAACTCGGAGAGCGGCTTAGGGATGCGGCACTTAGCGCATACCTTCATCAGGCACCCATGTACGACTTGTTGAGCACGAGGATTTCCTCGTCACCTTCGAGGTCGTAGTACCCGTAGTCCTGCCAGTCGTCAACGGATGCGACGTACCGGCGCTTCGGTGTGACGATGATGATGAGTTCGTAGCCGCCATCCACAATCTTGTCGAACTCGCTGGACTGAATGAAGAAACTCAGTCCAGCGTTGTCCGCTTGGTGGATGGTGTGGATGCCCTTGTTCATGTGAAGTCAGGACCACCCGACCCTGCCTGCACGATGTCATCGTTCAGGTCACGGTAGCGGTCAGCCAGTCGTCCAGCCTCGGCGTAGAACCGGAGTTCGTCGGTGTGAACCAACGCATCATCCAGAGCGCGATGGGTCTTGCCCTCGATGGACATGGTGGACGCACCCTGCAAGGCGAAGATACGGCGAGCCGCACCCACGTCGAGGGACCAGTACGTCAGCCGCTTGCCCAAGCGAGGGAGGTCGCGGTCGATGTACTTCCTGTCGAAGTGCGAGACACCGCTGCCACCGTACGGGATGTGCGTACGCGGGGAGTCGGTGAACTGGTTGAGCCACTGGTTGATGAAGGTGTCGGCAGACTCAGGCGTCACGCCCTTGCCAGCGAGCAAGTCCTCGGTCAGCCCCGTCTTGGCGTGCATCTCGGACACGACTGGGTTCGCCAGCATATCGTTGAAGGACTCCTGCGACGGCTCGACCAGTACCGTCAAGCGGCCTAGTTCGTTGAGCGATGGGACGGCGACCATCACCAAGCCAATCTCGATGAGTTCGCTCTCGTCCTTATTGCCCGTCGTCTCGATGTCGAGGATGAGGGCAATGTCAGTCTGCGGCACGGTTACCTCCATGGTACTGTTCGATGTGGATGGCCACTGCGTTCTTGTAGAACACGGGCCAGTCCTCTCGGATGAGATGTGTGTGTGGCCGCACCATGCTGTCAATCATGTGCGGTACCTCGCAAGGCGGGTGGATGCGAGCGACAGGAGCGTACTCCCAATCAGGACGGCGACGGCCTTCATTCGCGCTCGTCATCACCCTGCCTCACGAGTTGGCCAATCTGCGCACCCTGCTCACCGTGTGTGACATCGGCCTTGAAGGTCGTCTCACAGTTGGTGCACTTGATGAACAGTTCAGCCTTGCCCAGCGCAGCGAACAGCAGGCCAGCGGGGTCGGCGCTAGCACTAGCCGGTCTGTCGCAGGCTGGGCAGTAGAAGTCGAAGGTCACCATCACGCGGTCCGGAAGATTTCTCGACCGGGCTCGCGCTCAGTGGTGGCGATGATGCGTTCGATGTTGTCCTTGTGGTACAGACCACAGTTGTCGCACACCGTCCAACGCACCCAGCCTTCGCTTGGTGTCTGGCTGATGCCGTAGAACCTACGATGGGCGCGGCATCGAACGCATCGGCTCATGCCAGCGAGGGGTCTTCCGCGACGGCAGCCGTAGCAGCCGCGAGGTAGTTCTCGTAGATGGCCGCGAGGATGCGGGCCGTGTCCTCACCGGACGAGTCGGCAGCAGCCGGGTTCCCGATGACAGAACGGATGGCCGACAGCATGACGTTCGCGGCGACAGGCTGGTACATCCCAAGCAGGATGCCCTGCGAGATGCCGATGGCCATGGCCGTGTCCGGGTCGCCAGCCTTGCGGATGGTGAAGATGCCGTCGATGAGGTCTTGCGTGGCGAGGATGCCAGCGGCCTGCTCGGCAGTGTTGATGGCGGTCACTTGGTCTTCCTTTCTCTAGGTGGGGTACGGGTGACATCTTCACCCTTCTCCCATGCTTGACGCTGCTCGACTGCTGCGAGTTCGTAGCACTTGTCCTTGACAGGGCAGAACTGGCAGTTCCACAGGTCTTCGTTGTCCACCAGATGATACGGCAGGGGAACCCCGCTTGTCAACTGGTCGGCCAGAGGGAGCAGTCGCTTGTCGAGGTAGTCCTCAACCTGCTCGTCCGTCCACACTTGGTTCTCGATGGCACGTCCGTACTTGGTGGTACCGCCCTTCTTCAAGGCGATGGGCTTCACGCCCTCCATGCTGACGTACACAATCTCAATCTCGGTGAACCGAGGGTCGAGTTCGAGCAACCAACGATAGATGTTGGTCTGGATACGGTGGCTCGGGTATGCCGAGTCGTAGTACGGCAACTTGGCCGTGGACTTCCAGTCGCGGAGCAGCCGACGCTTGCCCTCGCCCAAGGCGCGGATGCTGTCGGGCTGGCCACTGATGGTTACGCCCTTGTACTCGCGCTCGTACCTGACCTCGACCTCGGTGCGGTCGTTGTCGGTCTGTTCGAGCAGGGAGTGGACGATGGTACCGCGCAGTGCGGGCCAGTTCTCCATAGGGTGGGAGAACCAGTCGTTCTGCTTCTCAAGCACCACCTTACGGGGGCACCCAAGGAGGCCGGTGACCGAGACTCCATCGGGGCGTTCCTTCGAGACTTGCTCCTTGATGAGGGTCAGTACCTCGTGGGGCACGCCACCCCAAGAACCTTCGGCATCACTGATAGCGAGGACTTCCTCAAAGAGGAATGTCTCACCGCTGTCGTTCAGCCATCCAATCTGTGCCAAGATGTAACTCCTTACCTCGGTCCCTTGAGAAGCACGGCCCATCCGAGGGGCTCGAAGTAGACATGGACCGGGATGTCCTTCTTCCGTGCGTGTTGGATTGCGTTGGTTGTGCCGGGTGTCAATGGTAGAACGGGTGCATACAAAGCGATGAGCCAGTCGCTCTCGCTAATCATCCACGCATTCCGGTTATGCCCTGCACGCTTTCCTTCCTGTTGCCAACGAGCAGGATACACCGTGAGGGTGTCGCTTGCAAACTCGTCAGCGAATGCAGGGTTCGTCTCGTGATGCTCACGGACCATGGCATCCACGCCTGACGGTGCATCACCGACGTTGATGGTATGCCCTGCCCGCAGTACGCGCTCGACCACCCGACCAACTAGGTCGAAGTCGGTCCAGCCTATCGGCCTGCCTCTGGCCTCGTCAGGACCACGACTTCCGCTGATGGCAACTCGGAGCCCATTGCGAGTAGACAAGTGTCGCACGCTACCTTTCCTGTGACGGGAGATGAATAGAGATGGTCGTAGGTGTGGATGTGGATGGGGCAAGGCCACTCAACCTTGTCGGCTGCGCAAACCTTGACCCATCCAATCTCACCCTTCGGAGCCCCGGTCCGCTTCCAGACCGGGACGTGCTCACTGGGAGACGTAGGCGTGGACAACGATGGACCCACCCACACCGAAGACTTCGGTGCCGATGTAGCGAGCGTTCGTCGGTACATTCTCGCCCGTGAAGACGAGATGGATGACCCGTTGCACCGTGTCAGACTCCGTTTCATTCTCGAACCAGATGACGGGGGTGCCGTTCTGGTTCCCGAACTTAAGCGGACGCCACTGCTGCGGCGTGTCGATGACTTGCGTCTTCTCGTGCTTGAGTTCCTGCTTGAAGATGCGGTACAAGACGAATGCCTCCCATGTTGCGGGGGTCCAGTCGGCTCGCTTCCACGAGGTCCGACAGGTCCATGTTGACGTAACGTTGAGTGGTTTTGATACTAGCATGGCCCATCAACTTCTGCAACACGAAGGGGTTAGCCCCCGCTCGGGTGAGCCTCGTGGCATAGTGATGGCGCAGCATATGAGGGTGCACCTTGGCACCCACCTTGCGTGCAGCCGTATCGACCACCCCGTTTACTGCGTCGTAGGTCAACTGGCTTCCGTCCTCGTCGTGGACCAGCCATTCGCTGTCACCTTCCTGCTCGTTGATGGCATCGAGTACCTCTTGCAGGACGGGGACCACTCGCTCCTTGTCACCCTTGCCCCGGAACACAAGGTAGTGGCCGTACCCGTTCTCGAACCGGAGTGCATCGGCCTTGAGGTTCACGACCTCGCTTGCGCGCAGGCCATTGAGCAACAGGGCGACGATGAGACGGTTGCGGGGCGTGGTCAGGGATGCCACCAGAGCGTCCACAACATTGTCAGACGGGAGGTCTACCACCACCGAGGGTCGGAGGGCCGGGGCCTTGACCGCCTCGAAGGGGGAATGTTGTAGCGCCCCTGTCAGCACCAGCCAGCGGTGGTAGGTGCGGACGGACGAGTAGTAGCGGGCAGCGGTGGCGTTGCTGTGCTTGGTGGTGAGTTCCTGCCGCCATGCAGCCACCCCCTCCACCGTGAGTGGGTACCCGCTGGACTCCCATCGCTGGATGTCCTTGGTGTACGCCACCTTGGTGTCGGGGCTGGTCTGCTGGGCGATGAACGCCTCAGTTCGAGGGTTCATAGGGGCTCCACGACTTGCCGAAGTCATGACTCACGAAGACGTACCTCATGTTGCAGGGAACCTGCTCCCTGCCCTCACGCCGGAACCCGGCGCAGCGGCACAGTGCCTTGGTACGGGACTCGGACCGGCTCGACGTGCTGAACACGGGGTCGTTCACGAAGATGAACTCGTCGCTACCGCAGCGAGGACACTTGAACTTCCCGTTGACGGACTTGCCGTCCAGTTCAGCGAACCAGTACAGGAACCTGAGTACCTTGTTCACTTGGTCTTTCCCTTCTTGGGCTTGATGGCCTGCGCCTTCTTGCCCAGTACCTCTTGGATGGTGAAGATGGACCGGTTGGTGACAACCATCCCGGTGCGAGCCTTCTTCTGCTTGCGCTCTCGCGCTTCCCAGTTCTTCGGCATCTTAGTCCTCGTCGTACACGAACTTGTCTTGTGCCCACTGCGGGTACGTCTCACGCTTGGTCCACTTGGTCGCCTGCGTGATACCGACATTGTAGTACGGGAGCAGCAGGTTGGCAAGTAGGTGCTTGCCAGCGGGGTTGCCCGTGTGCAACACGAACATCTTGACATCGAGCGGGGTGCCTGCCTCCGCGAGGTCAGCCGCCAGCCGTGCGATGGGTCGAGTCGTGTCCTGTCCGGCCTTGTACCACTGGTCCGCCTCGGCCTCGTCGTAAGCGGCGAAGTCTAGGTCGTGGTCCAGCCAGACCTCATCCCAAGGCTGGCTCTGGATAGCGGTCAATGCCTCGTCCAAGGTCCGCACGGTGGTGGCCTCGAACTTCATGGTCCGAACGTCGTCCACCACGAGGATGTTCCTGAACGTCCGAGTCGGCTCGATGTAGGTGGTCACGGTACTTCATCTTCCTGCGCTTGTCAGCGCGCTTGAGTTGCTGGATGTCTTCGTATTCGTAGCGCATGGTGCCTGTCTCCTAGATGGTGACGATGGTGACCGTCTCGTACTCGCCCGTGTCGGACTCGTACTTGCCGGGAACATACAGGTACCAGATGTCGCCCTTCCGGTAGGCCAGCCCACCACCAGCCTCGATGAGGCGGGGTGTCGGCATCCCGGTCTGGATGGTGCCGTTGATGGCAACGCGCTTCATGCGTTCTTCTCCCTCTTGACTGCTTCGATGACCGCTTCGCAGCGGGCAATCTTCCCTCTCGCCTGAGCGAGGTCGGAGTGGACGAACTGCCGGTCCGAGTAGGCCCCGTACAGGCGGTCCGCTGCGTTGCGCTCACTCAAGGCTTGCGACTTGACCAACGAGGCCAGCCACTCGATGTCCTTGAGTTCGTCTTCGGTGAACATGGTGCAATGGTACTCCTACTTGCTGCGCCTGTCAAGCAGCACGTCTCGGATGTTGTCCGCAATGTGCCACACGAGGTACAGGGTGAGTGCGATGGCGAAGAAGGTGTTGCTGTCCACGTCAGTCCTTTCCGAGGATGCGGTTGATGAGCCTGATGATGGCCATGTAGTCAGCCGGGTCGAGCCCGGACTTGGCCAGCCCGTCGAAGATGGCCTTCAACTGGACAGCCTGTCCGTCCTCGACGCCTGCCTGATAGGCCACGGTGTCGAGGTATTCCTTCACTGAGGGGGCCATCCCGCCTCCACTTCGAGGTCATCCCACTTGTCAGGGATGGGGCCGCAGCACCCGTCGCAACCGTGGATGTCCCAGTGGGTCACCTTGTCACGCCAGTTCAGGTACGCTGCGCTGTCCGGGTTCGGATGACCGACACCGTGCGAGCACAGGTCTTCGATGAGGGTCGAGGACCGGAGCACCTGCCGTGCGCCCGTCAACTTGTGGATGGTCGGCTTGTGCAGCACGCACCCCTTGGGTGCACCGGCCTTGCGGCTGGCCTTGCACTGCTCCTTGGTGTGGGTACGCCCGCCGTTGCCGACGTACTTCGACACGTCCACCGACATCTCGGCCATGATGTTCTGCCGCATGACGGCTCGCATCAACGGGTCGCTGATGCCAATGTCATCGAGCAACTGGTCAATCTTATCCACGCTTCTTTCCCTTCGGGCTGGTGCAGTGGTTACAGTCACTACGGTACTGGGTCCACCCGCACGACTCGCAGTACCCGCCATCGGCGTAAGCATACGAGCAGTTCGGACAGACCTCGATGACCGGTCGGTTGCCAGCGCCGTGCAGTGCAGGCTTGGCATCCACCGAGACGACCATCAACTTGACTTCCTTGATGACGCGGGGCTGGACGATGGTGATGCGAGGACCCTGAGCCCTGCCCTCACCCTTCTTGTTGTGCGCCTTGCCATCCTTGCGAATGTACCCGACGCGCTTCACGCCCTTGGGCCACGGCATTGTGCTTGCTCCTTTCAGAAGCAGTAGTCGCAGGTGCAGTGCGCTCGACCGACCATCGCTCTCACGCTGGGGTCGAAGTGCCTGCTACCTGAGCGACACTTGTATGAGTGGGCCGACACCACTCGGGTATCGGGATGCGTTGTGATGTAGGTGGTCATGTGCTTGACCGGGTTGCCGGGTTCCTGACAGCCGAGGCAGTCCTGAACATCGGCCAGCATAGCAGCCCGGACCTCGGCCACATCAGACGGGAGCATGGTCTTCCATGCCCCGTCCTTCAACCGTGTCCAGCCACCATAACCCGGCGCTGCTGGAATGTCAAGCCCCGCCATGACTAGACCAGCGACCCGCGCTGGATGGCCTGACGAATGTGCTTGCACTGGCCGAGTGCGTCCAGCCCACGCTGGTACTGGAACGACGGGCACGAGCAGGTGTCCTGCTCACCCGGCGCACGGTCACGGAACCGCTTGACGAGGTAGAGGCGGTCGGCGCTGTCAGACAGGACCGTCGTCTCCTGCACCGCAGGCGTGAGGGCCTGCTTGATGCGCTGCATGGTGTCAGCGACATCCTCGAAGGCGGACTGCGCTAGGTCGTACGCCTCGCGTGCGTCGTCTCGCTTCTGCTCGGCTGCCTCGTAGACGCCCAGCAGTTCCGAGTAGATGGCACGGAGCACGTTCTCCGGCACGTTGGTGAGGGTGATGTTCATGCGTTCTCCTTCACGATGTACTTGGCTCGGGTGATGACGGTGGTCGGACGCTCGGTGCGCTTGTCCAACTCGTGGTTCTTGACGGTAGCCGTGACGGTGTAGGTCACGCCTTCCTCAAGCGGGTCGGTCTGCACACCCGCACTGCCGAAGTGCAGCACGTCGTTGGTGGTACCAACGGGTGTCATGCGGATGATGTACGAGTACCCGAACTGTCCATCGAACCCGCGCTTGAGGGTGACGACCGCATCGAATGTGACGCGCTCGTCCTTCTGCCACATGAACTCGCTCTCGCCACGGCTGACAGCCGCTTCCTCACGCTTGCGCATTGCGAGGATGACGGACGATGCGAGGATGCCGACGTGTCGGTACTGGACACCACGCTGGGTGAACAGGCGAGCGATGTCGGACTGCCACTCGTTGCTCGGGGTCATGTCCTCGACCGCAGCGAATGTGTTGTCAACGAGGATGTCAACCTCGTCAGTGTGAGGGAAGTCCTCGGCCAACTGCTTGAGTTGCTTGGGACCAGCGGTGAGGATGTTGCGCACCCACTCGACGGTGCTGATGACATCCTCGTCGGCTGCCTTCTGCTTGTTGATGTAGCCCGTCTGGACCACAACACGAGCGGCTGCCTCAACGATGTCATGCACCGGGTAGAACCGGGTCGCACTCATGGCCCAGCCACCGACCTCATCGGTCAGGTCGAGGGCATCCACCATGCCAAGGTAGGCGGTGATGAGCGAGGGGTCGTGGCCAAGGAAGTCCTTGATGCACGACGAACCAACCTGCTTGACCTCGTGCATGGTGCGCACAAGGTAGGTGTCCTTGCGCTGACGGGTGGTCTTGCAGTGGTCGCAGTAGTTCACGTTGGAGAGCAGCCCGTCAACTGCGACACGCACACCCGGCGCGAAGGTCACGAACGGGGAGCCGTCTTCCAGTTCGGAGACGGTGCCAACGAGGGTCCACTCGCCCAGTCGAAGGGACTCACCTTCGATGGTGACGAGGGTCTGGTTGATGTTGTCCTTGACATCGGTCGAGCCGATGCGAAGGGTGGGGGAAGGGAAGCCAATGCGTTCAGCACGCTTCTGCATCTTCTCGATGCGTTCCTTCACGATGTCTAGTGCGTCAGTCGGGACGAGTCCCTGCCAGAGTGTGTTCATGCTACTCCTGTCGGTTGTTGTGTTGAGCAGATTGTACCACGGCTAGGACCGGGGTGCAACCGGTCCGAACTGCACCGTGCCATCCTTGAAGTAGTGCGGCAAACACCCTCGGTGATACCGACCGGGGAGGATGAAGTCCCGGTACATGGCCAGCCCGTTCGTCTTGACCGTGCACGCAGCACAGGCAATCGGACGGGGAGATACCGACACCCGCTTGGGCCGGAAGACCTTAGCGAACATTGACGACCTCGCTTCTCTTGCAGTCGAAGATGGCCACCTGCTTGAGAGCACGCGCAACCTGCATCGCAGTGCGCCTGTCCTCGATGTGAACCACCGGGTCGATGACGATGGTGATGTCGTTGAGCCACGTCCCCACCAGCAGGGAGTCAGCAGCGCCAGCGATGTACTGCATGATGACAGGCAGCACGTTGACGGGGTGACTGGTGCCGATGGCTTGGATGGTGGCTGCACTACCGGGCTGGGTGCCCACGATGTAGCCGTCATCGAACTGGACGTGCTCAATCTCGCCATCGCTGACGATGAAGGTACCGCCCCCGTCACGCAGGGTGATGGAGTAGGCGTCCCACTCGGCGCTCACGAGAAGATGGCCCGGATGATGGTGACCACACCGACCACCCAAGGGATGACCATGAGGATGATGAACGGCAGGCCGCTCAGTGTGTACTTGCGCGGGGTCACTTGCTCTCCTTCTCGGGCGGGGTGATGAGCCCTTGGTCGATGAGGGTGGTGGCGATGCGGCCATAGTACCCTTGCAGGGTCCACGCCTGACCGGTGTTGACGAGTTCTTGGAACAGGGCGATGACCTCATCGTCGGTGCTCTCGCCGTCCTCGAACTTCATGATGGCGGCTACGATGTCCATGCGTCCATCCTTTCCATGATGGTGCGAGCGCGCTTGCTCGGCTGCTTGGTGAGGAAGCCCTTGCCGATTGCGTTACGGTAGTCGGGCCTCGTTGCGAACTGGTCGGCAGTGTAGTCGAGGACCACACCACCTAGCAACACGAACCAGTGAGGCTGGCCCTCGTGCCGCATGAACATGGGCTTGGGGTTGTAGCCCTGAGCCTTGAGCCTGTGGTAGACGACCTCGCTCACGACGTAGCACTGGCCGACGAGGATGTTGGGGTTGCCCCTGTAGCGGGGCAGCCTGTCCTCGTCGGTCAGCACGTCGAGCACGAACGCGCTCACTTGGGTCCGTTGATGAGGTCACGCTCGTCAGCCCGGTTGGCTGCGAGGATGAGCGCCTGAGCCACGGCACGAGCCTTGTTCGGGCTCATGTTCCCGTTGCTCCGGATGCGGACGATGGCAGGCTTGTTGCCGTCCTGCTCCACGTCGATGTGGTTCGAGTCCCACGAACCTTCACGCTCGTCCACCTTGCGGACGATGAAGCCGTCACGGTAGCGGTCCGAGTACGACCGGCTCTCGGGGTTCGGCTCGATGACGAACGGGGCCTCGGTGCTGCGCTCGACCCACTCCTGAGCGAAGGCAGCCTGCGCACGAAGCGCGTTCTCCTTGCGCTGGGCCTCGGCCTTGAGCACGTTCTCGTCGTGCTTGGCCTTGCGCTCGGCAAGGATGAGGGCCACGAGGTCAGGACGGGACGAGGCAGGGGAGAAGGTCGGCTCCGGTCGAGCCTTGCTCCAACGGGTGGCCTTGGCCTGACGCTTGGCAGCACCACGATGGATGCCGCACACGAGCGCACGCTTGAACTGCTCGACAGGTTCCTTCACCTGCCACTGGTCAGCCCAACCATCGGTGACCTCGACGGCCTCGCGGTTGCAGCCCCAGTCACCGCACTCAAGGTCGGTGTAAGAAGCGAACGACTTGCCCATGTTAGTTGCTCTCCTTCGGCTGCGTCACAACGGACGGCTCGTAGATGCGGACGACATCGGTGGTGTACCCGAACCAGCGGGGGTTCTGCTCGACAGCAGCGACGTACTGGATGGCCTCACGCTGGCTGTCGAACGGGCCGACGACCAGAGCGAGGTTCCCGACAACGACGATGTACTTCATGGCTGAATGGTACTCCTGTTAGCGGGACCTGTCAAGCCGACACTGGCGGCAGACAGGACCACGGTCCACGATGGTGAGGATGCTGTCGCACCCGGCGTTGGCACACAACGTGGGGTCACGCTGTGCCCAGTCAATGGTGTCGCTCGCAGGCACCACCCGATTGCGAAGGTCGAGTTCGTGTGCGTCACGAGCGAGGTCAACGACCGTGTAGTTAGAGTTCAACATGACCGGACTCCACTTCAAAGAGGATGCCTTCGGGGAACAGGTCGGCGTTCTCGACTGCGCCAAGCACAGCCTGTCGAACGTCGGCCTTCACGTCACTGACCCCGAAGTACGGGTCGTTGCTGCCCTCGCCGTACTCACGGCGGTAGGCACTGACGTTGGCCTCGATGTAGAGGACCACCTTCACCCGCGTGAACTTGTCACGGGGCTGGATGGTATCGGCGTTACTAAGCGTCGTCATCGTCGTCATCCTCGTAGTGCTTGGTGATGTCGAGTTGGTCCCACGACTGGCCGATGGTCACGATGTTCGTGCCATCGTCGGTGACCTGTACCATGTACGACCCGTACAGGGGGTGCGGGAAGCCGAACCCGCTGTGCTCGCACGACACCGTGACCACGAGGTCAGGGTCGAGCGACTGCAACTTGGTGATGAGGTCACTGACCTTGAGCATGGTGTCTCCTTATGCCCAGTTGTTCGGGCGCTTGGTGATGGACGACCGACCGACTGTCACGTCCAGTTCATCGGGGGTGTAGGTGCCATCGGCCATCGTCCGAGTGTACTCGGGGATGAGGGCATCGACACCGGGGAACTCGGCAGCCTCGGCCTCGACCTTGGCAAGAGCCAGTCGAAGGGCGACGACCTGACGGGCGAGGCGGCTGGTCTGTGCGACAGCAGCACGCTTGGCGTTGCCCGCCTGCTGGATGCGCCAGAACTCACGAACGCCGGGGTGGTACTCGTCACCCTTCATCGGCATACAACGCTTGCACTTGTCGATGCGAACGCTGTCCACCCGCTCGACCTGTTCGAGGTCGAGGAACTCGGCACGACGGGATGAGGCAGCACCGCAGGTGCTCAGGTGCAGCGTCTCGTAGGGGTACTGGTCCTTGCGGACACGAACGAAGGTGAACATCGGTTCTCCTTAAGAGTCGAGGCGGTGGCGGTAGCAGCAGTCCTCACGCCCGCTCTTGGCGGGGTTGAAGTTGCTGCCACACACACGACAGGTGGGCTTGGGCTGCGGCTCGAAGCCGTAGCACCGGGACCATGGCTGGTTGTGGTCCGGCTTGCGGTTGCCACAGTAGCGGCAGAACATCAGTCGTTGTACTCCTGCTCGATGAGGTCGAAGTTGGCGGTGTCATCCTCGTCATCCTCAAGGTCGAGGCGGGCGAGGATGGCTGCCAGTTCGAGGGTGTAGATGTCACCGTCACCCTCGGCCAGAGGACCGTTCGGGTCCTCAATCTTGGGGCTGCGGCGGAAGGGGTTGCGCATGGACTAGACCTCCCGTGGTGTGATGAGGAACGAGGACCACCGGTCAGGGACGTAGCGGTTGCGCTGCGTGCGCAGCGTCACCAGCAGGGAACCTTGGTCACCCCGGTTCCAGTCCACGACGGTGCTCTGCTCGTACCGCATCATGTCCAGCAGGACAACCATGTCCCGCATGGGGTTGATGCGAACGACGTACTCGACTGTGTTGTTCATGATGTGAATGGTACTCCCTTAGTAGGTGGCTGTCAAGCAGCCTGCTCGATGGCCTCGTCGTCGGCCTCGACACTGGCGACGGCGTTCGCCGTGCCAAGGATGAGGTCGGCTGCCTTCTGTGCCTGACCGGCAGCGGTGATGACCAACTTGGGGTCGGCCTTGATAGCGGCCTTCCAGTTCTGGATGTAGGCCGCGTTGTTCTCGATGACCGCAGCGTCGAGGCCAGCCACACCGTTGAGGTAGGCTGCGGTGAACTCGGCCACCAGTTCCTCGATGCCGTAGTCGTGGGTGCCGAAGCCGTTGCTCTGCTTGCGAGCGAGGCGGGACTCGTGCCCGGTGGAGTGAGCGAGTTCGTGGAACAGGGTCGAGTAATACTCGCCGCTGCCACGGAACTGAGCCTGCTTCGGCAGGTGGATTTCATCCATGCTCGGGATGTAGTAGGCCCGGTCGCCACCGTCGTAGGCAACGAGCGGCTTGTTCTCCCAGCCCTCGAAGATGCGGTCGGCTGCCTCGATGGCCTCGAACTCATCGACCACGACGGGCGTCGTGTTGAGCGATGCGGTCACGGCCTTCGGGAACTTGCATCCCTCGGTCTGGCTGATGTTGAACACGGTGTAGTAGCGCAGCGTCATCATGCGCTTCTTGACGGTCTTGCCCTTCTTCTCATCGAAGATGTCCTTCTCGAAGGGCTGCCACAGGATGACGGCGGTGCCCTTCTGGCCGGGGGTCACCTTCCCGCCGAGGCTGACCGCCTGCTTGTACGTCAGCCAGTAGGGGGACTCGTACCCCTGCGAGGCCAGCAGGAAGACGTTGATGCCACGGTAGGCACGGCCCTTGATGTTGCGAGGCAGGTTGCCCGCAGCACCACCGGTCCATGGCTTGCGCCACGGCACGACGCCCTTGTCGAGCAGCGTCATGATGCGGTCGCTGATGACTTCGTAGACGCTCACCTTGTCGGCCATGTTAGTTGCTCTCCTTCGTGTCGATGTCGTTCGGGTTGACGTTGGTGATGAGTGCCATGTTACCGCAACGACCGCAGGTGTCAAGCCAGTCGGTGTCGGGGAAGTAGGCATCGGGGAACAGGTTGTACCAGCAGTCGGAGCAGAGGCGCATCCAGCGGGCCATGGTCACGTTCCTTTCAGTGTCCGTGGTAGGGGTACTTGCCCCGGCAGAGGGGGCAAGCCTCGTCGTAGGTGGTCACAGGATGCCACCCGTGACCGACTTGATGAGGGACGTTCGCACGAGGCCCGTGTCCCAGTTGCCGGGGTCAGGTGCGATGTGCGGCTGGTTGGTGTCGAGGTAGAAGGTGAAGACCTCACCGATGCGGAACTTCATGCCGCGCTTGAGGGCACCGATGGTCTTGCCGTTGCGCTGGACGTTTCCGTCAGCACGGATGACGTAGGTGCTGTTGAGTGTCTCGATGACGAGTTCCATGTTAGTACGTCTCCTTGATGACCGGCTCGTCCTGAATGAAGGGGTCGTCCTCGGGGAACAGGTACGGGAGCCGGTCCCGCACGAGGTCCGCGAGTGAGGGGTCACCCCACTCGGACGTGATGGCGACGGTGCCGGTGATGCCGGTGAACCATCGGATGGTCTGGCCACCGTCGAACTGGCTGATGCGGGCGACGATGCCGCGCCGTTCGAGATGGATGAGCAGTTCCGCGTTGGTCATGATGGTTAGAACTCCATGCTCTTGAGGGCTTCGTTGAGGGAGGACCGCAAGTCCTCGACGTACTGGTACTCGCCGTCCTCGTAGTGTTCGAGCACGTCGTACAGTTTGTCAATCTGCGACTGGCGGATGCGGTCGTAGTACAGGTGACCGAAGGACAGGTGAACCCAGCCCTTGCGCTCAAGCCCGTCGTAGGTGCCGAACTGCCGTTCCTCGAACGTCAGGTGGCCGCAGTCCTCGACCGGGAAGAACTTGCCCAGCGGGTCAATCCATGCGCTGGTGCACATGGGCGACTGAGGCTTGCCGTACAGGTCGCCGTACACGGTGCCGGGGACGGGCTCCGGATGACCGCTCACCCGGAACGGACGGCAGTTCTCGTGATTGTGTGCCATGAGTGAAGTCTCCTACTTGTGATTGCCGACGTAGATGATGCTACCCGCGCACCTTGCGCACGTTGTATGCCTCGGGCGTATGAGGCTGAGTCGAGCGGCGGAACATGAAGGTAGCGACCTCGCCGTTCCGGATGATGGCGACCACGGTATCGCCGTTCGAGCGGTCCGACCATGCCTGTCCCACCATGCGGGACATTCGCCAGACTCGTGCTGCGGTGTCAACGCCGCACTCGTGTGCGATGTGGTCGGCGTTGCGAACGATGCCCTGCACCGTCTCGGCATCAAGTTCGATGCCCAGCCGGTCGGCGGCACGTTCGAGTGCGTGAATGGTGGCCACGTTACGCCGTCCTTTCGGTGTAGCGGGACTCAAGGTACGCACGAGCGTACTTGAGGGTGAAGGTGAAGCGTGGACGGCATCCCGTCTCATCCTTCCACGCATCGCTGAACAGGTTGAACGTGTCGCAAGTGTCGCAGACACCGTACCCTGTCGGCGGGTCGAAGAATGCCGAACCGCAGTAGCGGCAGAGGGATGCTCGCACGTCCGCAGGACGATTGCCGATTGTGCCCATGATGTGCACCGTTCCTTTCACGTTGCCTAGACTGCCGAACCGCGAGCCACGACCCAAGTCACGGCCTGCATCGTCGCGGGTGAAACGCCGCGCATCGTGGCGGCAGTTCGGAAAGCGTCCGCGATTGCCTCGTAAAGTTTGCCGGTCGGAACGTCCGACCGTGCGCCCATCGTGGCGACCCGGTGAGCCCAACGGTCAACCGTGACGCTCTCATAATCGCCGGACAGGTTGCGGGTGAAGTTCACAATCTTGCGATTGTTCGGGTCGGCGGTGAGGGTAGAGTCGATGTCCGCACCGGCCACGATTGCGTTGACCTTCCGAACGACCATGCCCAGCGTGCCGGACGTAAGTCCGCCGTCCGCGATTGCACGGGCCGCAAGTTCCAGATTGCGAGCCCACGGAGTGTTAATCGACGTAGCGGCGTAGATTGCGGCACACTGCCGAACCGTCATGCCGGACACCGTAGAATGCTCGCGCATGAGACGGTGCATCGCCGGGTACCAGTCCGCACCATCGGCCCGTTCGGCATCCGTGGCGGCATCGTAATAGTGAAGGATGCTCGTGACGTAATCCATTCTAGGTTCCTTTCGGTTTCGGCCCTGCATTAGGCCATCGTCAGCGGTGCACAGTAGCACCGGACCGGTCCGGGTCGCATCGCACCGGACTAGGTGAACCGTTGACCATGGGCGGCCGCATCACAATATTAGCGGCATCGCGTCCCCATCCGGCCCATCCGTTCGCGCCCATCCTTTCAATGTCGCGGTGCGGACCATCGCCGGGTTCGGTTCGGTTCGCGCATCGTATGACCTTCCCAACCCGTGAACCGGTCGCCCGTGCGGCCCGCATCCCGTGGTAGCCATCCCTACAGCGCCTATTCGATTGTTAAGGTCCCGACCGGCGAACCGGTGATGTGCCTACATTAGGGCATCCCGCATACCCTGTCAATAGGGTAGTTTCGTGCGTGTAGGTGTAGTTAGGGTGCACCCTAACCGCACCTAACTACCCTGCCTAGAAAGCCTCTACACCTAACTACACCGACTTTCTATAACTAACCGCACCTAACCGCCCATTGTGAGCGTGGGCCTACCCTGTAGCAGGGTACCCGTGGCACTACACCGGACCGCACCTAACCGACCCGCTACAGGGTACCGGCCCGGTGCACCGATACCGGCCCGCGCACACTGGTACCGGCCCGCATACCGGCCCGTACCGGTGCACACTGTCGGCCCGTGCTACAGGGTAGCGGTCGGTGCGCACCTAACTACACCGGACCGCATACCCTGTCCCGTTCAAATCGCCGTAGCGGCCCGTAAACCGACCGCGTGACACCTAGTGTCACTCCGCGATTGTCGGCCCGTGGCGGGCCGTTGTAGGCCGTTGTGAGCGATGCGACAGTGCGACAGTGTGCGCATCGGTGCGGTCGGTATGGTGCGGTTAGGTCGCATAGCGATGCGATAGGTTCGGTTCGGTGCGGTTCCCGACATTCGATACAGGGTCGGTGCGGTGTAGTTAGGGTCGGTGTGAGAGGGTCGCACCGATAACGGACATTATCAGCGTGCACACCGGACCCCTCTCAACCGCTCCAAACCGCACCACACCCACCTCGCCAAGAGGGTCTAGGAAATACAAGCCATTCTGAAAGTTCAGGCAAGTTAGAGCAATATCCATCTAGTTTCGTTGACGGTGGTCACCGCTGTTTCTGTACGGCCACTAGCCATACCTAGTCCATATTCCATCATCATCCCCTATTTCATGAGTTAGGGAATACGGTCCTATCAAGGAATGACAGTGATGCTACTGTAGAGATACCGTCTCTCACTGTAGTGTGTAGTCACATCCTCAGTAACACCAGTAGTGCTACAGTAGCCCTATATAGCATTACTCGCGTACGCGCGCGCGAGGGTGTGTTCCTGTTGAGACTGGGCCGGACCTTATCCTCACAGGCTAAGATGGCTAAGATGGGTATAGAT
>Ga0164306_10000082_pt1 | contig 34621 bp, 28 predicted proteins | sample Whisoiple_242_MG_FD_110213 | JGI IMG/M metagenome (GOLD analysis project Ga0164306, IMG submission 110213) | Soil microbial communities amended with fresh organic matter from upstate New York, USA - Whitman soil sample_242_MG | ecosystem: Environmental > Terrestrial > Soil > Unclassified >... | reverse complement strand
GTTATGCGTCAGCTGCCGGCGTCGCGCGCGGCGCTTATACCCTGGCGGATGCCGAAGGCGGCGAACCGCAGGTGATCCTGATCGGCACCGGCAGCGAAGTACGATTGTGCGTCGACGCCTACGAGAAGCTGAAACAGGAGGGCATTGCGGCGCGCGTCGTCAGCATGCCGTCCTGGCATCTCTTCGAAAAGCAAGACGAGACTTACCGCAACGAAGTGCTGCCGCCGCATATCACTGCGCGTGTCGCGGTCGAGCAGGGGTCGGTGATCGGCTGGGACCGCTATGCCGGAAGCTCCGGCGCGATCATCGGCATGCATACATTCGGCTCTTCCGCGCCGCTGTCCGATCTGTTGAAGAAATTCGGCTTCACACCGGAGAAGGTCTACGAGGCGGCCAAGGATCAGATCAGCCGGGCGAAGTCGGAGCATAAGCCGACGCCGCGTGCGAACGCGTGATGCAAATGCCGTTCGAACGGGGACCACATCCGGAGGCGACCCGGGGTCCAGGAGCAAATGCCGACATCCCCGGACGCAGGAAGCGAAGCGGACTGCGATCCGCGGTCCAGAGGCAGATGCGTTTGCCCCTGGGTCCTGGATCGCCCTGCGGGCGTCCGGGAATGTGGGTCCCAACATCGAGCTCAGGATTGAAATGAGCATAGCGAGTCAGGTCACCGACGAGGCTCAGCGCCCTTCCGATTCGGGCCAGCTGGATAGTCAGGCGATCTCGCTACCCGCGGGACTGCAGCAGCAATTCCAATCGACGCTGGACTCGCTCACCGCCGATCGCGCCGTGGCGCGGCTTTGGGGAAAGGACGCGACGTTCTGGACCAGTCACGACGAAGCGAAATGGTTCGGTTGGCTCGACATCCTCGATCGCGAGCTCGCCAATCTCGCCGAATATGAATCCTTCGCCTCCGAGGTGCGCCGCGAAGGTTTTTCCAACGTCGTGCTGCTCGGCATGGGCGGCTCGAGCCTCGGGCCGGAAGTGCTCGGCGAGATCATCGGCCCGGCGAAAGGCGGGCCGCGCCTGCATATTCTCGACTCCACCGATCCCGCGCAAATCCGCGCGCTGGAAAGCGCGATCGACATCAAAAACACGCTGTTCGTTGTGTCGAGCAAATCCGGCTCGACGCTCGAGCCGAATATTTTCAAGGACTATTTCTTCGCCCACGTGCAGGAGAGTTTCGGCGACAAGGCCGGCGACCGTTTCGTCGCGGTCACCGATCCCGGCAGCGCGATGGAAAAGGCGGCGCGCAACCAAAACTTCCGCCGCATCTTTTTCGGTGACCCGGCGATCGGCGGGCGCTATTCCGTTCTCTCAGCCTTCGGCCTCGTGCCGGCAGCCGCGATCGGTATCGATCTCCAGCGGTTTCTGACGCTGACGCAGCTCATGATGCATGCCTGCGGCGCGGATGTGGCTCCCGCCGACAATCCCGGCGTGCTGCTCGGCACGGCAATGGGCACCGCCGCGCGTGCCGGCCGCGACAAGGTGACGATCATTCCGTCGCCAAAGCTCGCCGATTTCGGCGCCTGGGCCGAGCAGCTGATTGCCGAATCCACCGGCAAGAACGGCAAGGCGCTGATCCCCGTCGACGACGAACCGCTCGGCACGCCGCAAGCGTACGGTGCCGATCGCATTTTCGTGCATCTGACGCTTGCCGGCGACTGCGATCTTGCGCAGGATTCGAGCGTCGAGGCACTTGAGAATGCCGGCCACCCGATCGTGCGCATCGAGGTGAAATCGCCGGAGCATTTGGGCCAGGAATTCTTCCGCTGGGAGATCGCCACCGCGATTGCGGGCTCGCTGATCGGCATAAATCCTTTCGACCAGCCGGACGTCGAGGCAAGCAAGGTCAAGACGCGCGAATTGACGAACGCTTATGAAAAATCCGGCGCGCTGCCGCCGGAAAAACCGGTCTTTGCCGCAGGCGGCATCGAGATTTACACCGACGATAAGAATGCCGAGGCGTTGCGCCATGCCGGCGCCGGCGACGATCTCCTAAGTTGGGTGAAGGCGCATCTCAGCCGCGCCGGCGCCGGCGATTATGTCGCGCTGCTCGCCTATATCCAGCGCAATGGCGAGCATATCGCCGCTTTGCGCGAGATGCGCACGGCGATCCGTGATGCGCGCCACGTCGCAACCTGCGTCGGCTTCGGGCCGCGCTTCCTGCACTCGACCGGACAGGCTTACAAAGGCGGGCCGAATACCGGCGTGTTCCTACAGATCACGACGGCGCATCCCGATGCGCTTGCCATTCCCGGCTATCGCGCCGATTTCGGCGTGGTCGAGGCGGCGCAGGCGCGCGGCGACATGGGTGTGCTCGTCGAGCGCGGCCGGCGCGTCATGCGCATCCATTTCGCCGACGGCAACGTCGACGGCGGATTGAAGCAGCTCTCCGGCGCGATCGCGCGCGCGATTTAATCAAAAGGCGGCCTCATGCAGATCGGGATGGTTGGATTGGGGCGGATGGGCGCCAATATCGTTCGCCGTCTGCATCGGCATGGACATGAATCGGTCGTCTACGACCGCAATCAGAGCGCCGTGAGCGAGCTCGCCGGCGAAGGCGCAACGCCAAGCGACGGATTGAAGGGGCTCGTCGGCAAGCTCGCCAAACCGCGCACCGTGTGGATCATGCTGCCGGCCGGCGGGCCGACCGAAGATACGGTGCGGGCGCTCGCGAATTTGCTCGAGCCCGGCGACACGATCATCGACGGCGGCAATTCTTTCTACAAAGACGACATTCGGCGCGCCAAGTTTTTGCGCGACAAGCAGATCCATTATGTCGATGTCGGCACGAGCGGCGGCGTCTGGGGACTCGAGCGCGGCTATTGCATGATGATCGGCGGCGAGAAGCAGGTCGTCGATCGCCTTGATCCGATCTTTTCCGCGCTGGCGCCCGGCAAGGGCGACATTCCGGAGACGCCCGGCCGTGCGGGAAGAGACAAGCGCGCTGAGCAGGGTTACATCCATGCCGGCGGCAACGGCGCCGGCCACTTCGTCAAGATGGTGCATAACGGCATCGAGTACGGGCTGATGCAGGCCTATGCCGAAGGCTTCGAGATTTTGGCCAAAGCCAATAGCGACAAGCTGCCGGCCGATCAGCGCTTCGATCTCGATCTCGCCGACGTCGCCGAAGTCTGGCGGCGCGGCAGCGTCATTTCCTCATGGCTGCTCGATTTGACATCGATCGCGCTCACCGGCGACGCCAAGCTCGATCGATATACCGGCTTCGTGCAGGATTCCGGCGAAGGCCGCTGGACGATCGAGGCGGCGATCGCCGAGGCCGTGCCGGCAACCGTGCTCTCCGCCGCGCTTTACGCGCGCTTCCGCTCGCGCCAAGAGCACACATTCGCCGACAAGCTTCTCTCGGCGATGCGGCACGGTTTCGGCGGCCACCAGGAGCCCGGACATGGCGGCTGAGTTTCGCGTGGCGCGCCCGCCGCGGAGCACGCGCGGATGAGCGAGCCGGCGCATCCGGAATCGCAGACGACGCACCGGCTCGCCGAGCCGGCGCCGCCTTGCGCGATCGTGATTTTCGGCGCGACGGGCGATCTCACCCACCGCCTGCTCATGCCGGCTTTGTACAATCTGTCGCGCTGGAAGCTTTTGCCGGAGAAGCTGGCGATCCTCGGCATCGGCCGCACCGAGATCGACTCGAAAAGCCTGCGCGAGGACCTCACGAAAACGATCGAAGGCTTCGTCAGCGACAAAACCGCGGAATTCTCCGCCGACAAGATCGATCAGGACGCCTGGTCGCGCGTCGTCGATACGATCGAGTATATCGACGGCGACATCGGCGATCCCGCGCTTTACGACGAGATCAAAGCCGAGATCGACAAATTCTCGAGAAGCGGTGTCGGCTGCAACGTCCTGTTCTACCTCGCCGTCGCCGCGAAATTCTTCGGCCCCGTCGTCGTCAATCTCGCCAAAGTCGGATTGATGAAGGAGAAGGATTCGTACTGGCGCCGCGTCATCATCGAGAAGCCGTTCGGCCACGATTATCGATCCGCCGTCGCGCTCAACAAGCAAATCCTCGAAGTCGTCTCCGAATCACAGGTGTTCCGCATCGACCATTTCCTCGGCAAGGAAACGGTGCAGAACATCATGGCGCTGAGGTTCGGCAACGGCTTCTTCGAGCCGATCTGGAACCGCGACCATATCGATCATGTGCAGATCACGGTCTCGGAGACGGTCGGCGTCGAGAAGCGCGGCAGCTTTTACGAGGCAACCGGCGCGTTGCGCGACATGGTGCCGAACCATCTCTTCCAATTGTTCACGCTGACGGCGATGGAGCCGCCGATCTCGTTCGATGCCGACGCCGTACGCGACCGCAAGCAGGATGTGCTGCGCGCAACGCACCACATGTCGCCGGACGATGCGCAGCTTTCCGCGGTGCGCGGCCAGTACACGCGCGGCGAAGTGCTGGGAAAGCCTGTCAACGATTATCGCGCCGAGCCGAACGTCGACCCGCGATCGCAAACCGAGACTTACGTCGCGATGCGGCTTTGGATCGACAATTGGCGCTGGGCGGGCGTGCCGTTTTACTTGCGCACCGGCAAATCGATGACAAAGCGCAAGACGCAGATCGCCATTCAGTTCAAGCAGGCGCCGCTGACGATTTTCCGCAATACCGGCGTTGAGAAGATGATCCCGAACTGGCTCGTTCTCAACATTCAGCCCGACGAAGGCATATTGTGGGAGTTCGGCGCCAAAGTGCCGGGGCCGCATGTGCAGCTCGAGCCGGTGCAGATGCGGTTTTCTTACAAGGACTTCTTCAAGGTGCAGCCGAGCACCGGCTACGAGACGCTGATCTACGATGCGATGAACGGCGACGCGACATTGTTCCAGCGCGCCGACAATATCGAGGAAGGCTGGAAGGTCGTGCAGCCGCTGCTCGACACATGGAAGACCGGCAGGCCGCCGCTCGCAATGTACGAAGCCGGCAGCGCCGGGCCGAAAGCCGCCGACGAATTGCTGGCCGAGGACGGACGCGCGTGGCGTCCGCTTTAGTGAGGACCGATGCCAGGTGAATTCGGCAAGCTCGTCGTTTTCCCGGACGCGGAGGCGCTGGCGCGCGGCGCCGCTTCCTGGCTGAAAGAGCGCATCGCGCCGCTCCACGGCCACATCGCAATTGCGCTTTCCGGCGGCTCGACGCCGCGCCGCCTGTTTCAGCTGATGGGCAGCGAATTCAAAGATGCCTTTCCCTGGTCGCGCATGCATTTGTTCTGGGGCGACGAGCGCTTCGTTCCGCGGAACGACCCTGAGAGCAATTTCCGCATGGCTTACGAAGCGCTTCTGTCGAAAGTCCCTATACCGCCCGGCAACATCCATCCGGTTCCGACCGAAAGCGTCGATCCCGATGAGGCGGCGCGCGCCTATGAACGCGAGCTCAAAGGTTTTTACGGCGCGCCGGCGCTCGAGCCCGGAAAATTCCTCTTCGACGTGCAGCTGCTCGGCCTCGGCGAAGATGGTCACACCGCTTCGCTCATTCCCGGCGAGCCGGTGCTCGATGAGCGCAAGCGCTGGGTCGCCGCGGTGGCGCATGGCCGCCCCGAGACGCGCATCACGCTGACCTATCCTGCGCTCGAAAGCAGCCGCCACACCGCGTTTCTTCTGTCAGGCGAAGCCAAACGCGACATTCTGCACAAAGTGCGCACGCAATCGGCCGATGTGCCCGCTGCACGTATACGTCCGCTGGGCGATCTCACGTTTCTCACCGATCGCGCCGCGGCGGGAAGCGACAAATGACGCGCCCCGCGCCTCGAGCTCTCGAGGGAACGCTCAAAGACGTCGTGGCGCTCATCGTCATGGGCGTCTCCGGTTCCGGTAAGACCACGATCGCCGCGCTCCTAGCACAGGAGCTCGGCTGGCGCTTCGAAGACGGCGATTGGTTTCATCCGAAGGCCAATGTCGACAAAATGGAAAAGGGCACGCCGCTGACCGATGCTGATCGGCTGCCCTGGCTCGAGGCGATCGCGGCCTGGATCGACGATCTCCGCGGCAAAGGCGGACATGGTGTCGTTGCCTGCTCGGCGCTGAAGCGCCGCTATCGCGATATTCTTGCGCGCGCGGGCCATGACACCGTGCGCTTCGTCTATCTCAAGGGCGATAAGGCGCTCATTGCCAAGCGCATTACCGCGCGTCACGGTCATTTCATGCCGCCGACGCTGCTTGACAGCCAGTTCGCGACATTGGAGGAGCCGTCCGCCGACGAGCATCCGATCAGGGTATCGGTCGCCGGTACGCCGCGGGAGATCGTCGCCGACATTTTGACGGCCCTGCGCAGCGCCGCGACTGCGGGCGCAGCGCGTTGAGTCACATCTCGCTCGTTCTCTCCGACGTCGACGGCACTCTCGTCACGACGGAGAAACAGCTCACCGAAGCGACGGTTGTCGCCGTGCGCAGCCTTACCGAGCACGGCGTACGCTTCACTGTGACCAGCAGCCGTCCGCCATTCGGCTTGCGGATGTTGGTCGAGCGCCTGAACCTGCAGCTCCCGCTCGGCGCCTTCAATGGCGCTTGCCTCGTCGAACCCGATCTTTCGATCGTTTCGCAGCACCGCATCCCGGTCGAGGCAGCGACACGCGCAATCGAAATTCTCAAGGCTTCTCATGTCGGAATCTGGCTGTTTTCCGCAGACCATTGGTGGCTACGCGATGCGAACGGCGATTATGTCGAGCGCGAGCGGCGCACGGTTGCCGCCGATCCCACAATCATCGCGGATTATGCGCCCTATCTCGGCAATCTCTCGAAGATCGTCGGTGTCAGTCGCGACTTCGACCGCCTTGCGCAAGTCGAATCCACCATGAAATCGGCGCTCGGCGGAACTGGCTCTGCGTCGCGCTCGCAGCGCTATTATCTCGACATTACGCCGCCGAGCGTCAACAAAGGCACGGTTGTTGAAGCTCTCGCGCGTCATCTCGAGATTCCCGCCGCCGAAATCGTCACGGTCGGCGACATGGACAATGACGTGAGCATGTTTAAGAAGAGCGGGTTCAGCATCGCCGTCGGCAATGCGAGCGACGCGGCGCGCGCCGCCGCTTCCGTCGTCTGCGACCGGACCAACGATACAGACGCATTTGCCGAAGCCGTCGAGCGCTTTATTCTGCCACGCATCGCGGAGACGTCGTGATGGAAGCGCCGGGCGGCCCGGGGATCAGCCCGACCTGGACGAGCAGCGCCAAGGATATGGTCGGCGTCGCGCTCGGCCACTCGCGTCTGTGGTTCACCGTCGGTTACGGGATCGTCAACGAGGTATATTTCCCGCGCATCGATATCCCGCAGATTCGCGATCTCGGATTCATCGTCGCGGACGACAAAGGCTTCTGGGTCGAAGTTAAACGCAATTTCGATTACACTTTCACCACGCCAGGTGCGGGAATTCCCGCCGTGCAAATCGTGCACCGGCACGAGCGTTTCGAGCTTGCTTTGCGCATCGTGCCGGATCCCGACCGGGACGTGCTCCTCATCGAATGCAATCTCTCCGGCGACCCCGACCTCAAGGTCTACGCCCTGCTTGCGCCGCATGTCGGCAGCGACGCCACGCGTAATCTCGGCGAAATCTTTCCCGATCGCGACCGGCAGACGCTCTGCGCCTCGCAAGGGCCTTTTACGCTCGCCTTGGCTGCCGCAGAGGCCGTTACCCAGCGTGGTGCGTGGCTGCGCACCAGCGCCGGTTATGTCGGTACGACCGATGGTTGGCAGGACTTCAACAGCCACGGCCGGATGACCTGCACCTATTCCGCGGCCGGCCCCGGCAATATCGCGCTGATCGGCGAGCTCGGCGCGCGTCATGCAGTGCTCGCGCTCGGCTTCGGCGGCAGCAATGAATCGGCCTCGACGCTGGCAATATCGTCGTTGTTGCATCCGTTCGAACGCATTTGGCGCCGCTATGTAGAGGCGTGGCAGGATTGGCACACGCGCAACGTCGATCTCGAGAGCTTCCCCGAAGAGTTCGGCGATGAGATCCGCGTCTCCGCCATGGTGCTGAAGACGCATCAGGACAAGACTTATCCGGGCGCGATCGTGGCAAGCCTCAGCATTCCATGGGGCAACAGCCGCGACGATATGGGCGGCTATCACCTTGTCTGGCCGCGCGATCTCGTCGAAAGCGCCGGCGCGCTGTTGACGCTCGGCGCGCAGCGCGAAGCGCGCGACGTCCTGCGCTATCTCATCGCGACGCAACTTGCCGATGGCCACTGGTCGCAAAATCAATGGCTCGGCGGCAGCCCCTATTGGCAGGGCATTCAGCTCGACGAGGCGGCGTTTCCCGTGCTGCTCGCCTCACGATTGGCCGAGCGGGATTGGCTCGGCGGAATCGAAGTCGGCGACATGGTGCGCCGCGCGCTCGGATATATCGCGCTGTGTGGCCCCTCGACCGACCAGGACCGTTGGGAAGAAACGCCGGGCATCAATACGTGTACGCTTGCGGTTGGCATCTGCGCGCTTGTTTGCGGCGCGCAATTTCTTCCGCAGGAGGAAAGAGCCGGCGTGCTGCTGCTCGCCGACGATTGGAACGCGCGCATCGAAGAATGGTGCACGGCTGCGGACACCGACTTGTCGCGCCGCTACGGAGTCGAGCGCTATTATGTGCGCGCTGCGCCGTTGCGAGTGGTGGAGGACGCCGCCGCGATCCACGATTGCGTTCCCGTGCGCAATCACGACGGCATGTTCGAAATCGATGCTTCCGGGCTGATCTCGACCGATCCGATTGAGCTTGTGCGCTACGGCCTGCGCGCCCCAGACGATCCGGTGATCCGCGATACGGTCAAACTGCTCGACGCGATGCTGAAAGCCGAGACGCCGCTCGGCCCCGGCTGGCATCGCTATAACGACGACGGCTACGGCGAGCACGACGACGGCAGTGTCTTCGACGGCACCGGCCGCGGCCGCATCTGGCCGCTGCTTGCCGGCGAGCGCGGCCATTATGAGCTCGCGGCCGGGCGACCGTCCGAGGCACTGCGCCTGCTGCGCACCATCAAAGCGATGGCCGGCGGAGCCGGTCTTATTCCGGAACAGGTCTGGGACGCCGCGCCAATCGAACGCGCCAACCTGAAACCCGGCCGGCCGAGCGGATCGGCGATGCCGCTCGTCTGGGCACATGGCGAATTCATCAAGCTCGCGGCGAGCCTGAAACTCGGGAAACCCGCCGATCGGCCCGAACCCGTCTGGCTGCGTTACGGCGCCAAGCGCCCGCAGATCACGCGCGCGCATTGGACCTGTCGCATGCCGGTCTCAAACGTGCCGCGCGGCCGACCGATCCGCTTTTTGTTCAGAGATGCCACGCTCGTCCATTGGGGACGCGACAATTGGCAGGACGTTTCAAATGCGGTGACAAAGCCTGGTGCGCTCGGCTTGCAGGTCGCAGAAATTCCGGCCGAACGACTGGCCGAAGCAAATGCGATTCAATTTGCGCTGCAGGATGTGACGAGCGGCAACTGGATCGAGGGCAATCGCACGATCCGCATCGTCTAGGCCGACGGCCAGAGCCAGATATGCATCGGCTCGGATACGTTCTTGAGTGATTGCATGCCGCCGTTCTGGAACGCGGTCTGCGTCTTGCCGCGGATCAGGCGATAGGCATTGTCCGAAAGTGCGACACCGCCCGGCGCCGCACATTCCTGGACGCGCACCGCAAGGGTGACGCCCTCACCGAGCCGGTCGGTATCGTGGATGACCACGTCGCCCATGGCGATCCCGACGCGATGGGCGGATCGGGCCGATCGAAAAGCTGCCGGTACTGTAATCGGCGAGCGATTGCTGGAAGAAAATGCTCGACTCGACGGCGTCGACGACGCTGCCGAATTCAAGCAGCGCGCCGTCGCCGAGCATCTTGAACAGAGAGCCGCGGAAGCGCGTCAGGCTCGGCGTGATCACCTCGCTGAAAATGCGGTCGAGCGCCGCCAGCGTGTCCGCCTCGTTCTCCTGGATGTAGCGGCCGAAGCCAACGAAATCCAGGGAGACGATCGCGGCGAGGCGGCGCTCGGTCTTGTGCGCCGGCGCCCATTTCAGCCGCCGCAGAACGGAGCGGATACGCGCGAGCAGCTCGCGCAATTCCCAGGGCTTTGCCAGATAATCGTCGGCGCCCATTTCGGGTCCGACGACACGATCGATCGCGCTTGCCGTCGCCGCGAGCATGATCACCGGAACGGGACAGGTCTGCTTCAAATAGCGGACGATCGACAGCCCGTCTTCCTCCGGCATGTTCAGATCGAGCACGACGAGATCGGGCTTCTTGTCGTTCAGCTTCTGCCGCAGACTGGCGCCGCCGTCGCAGAGCGTGACCTCGAAACCATGCATGCCGAGATATTCGCCGACCATTTCGCGGGCGTCCGCCTCGTCGTCGACGACAAAGATGCGCGGCAGTGCAGTCATGGGCTGGCGATCACGGAGTGGGCGCGTCGGCAGCCGGTTTCAGGCGCAGCACGAACGTGCTGCCATCGCGACCGTTGTTGCTCTCGACAGAAATGTCGCCGGCATGCAGATCGATGATGCGCTTGGTGATCGACAGACCGAGCCCGGTCGAGGACTCGCCGCCCGTCGGTTTCGCCGACAGCCGCTGGAAGCGGCCGAACATGCGATCCTGGTCTTCCGGCGCAAACCCGGGCCCACTATCGCTGACGCGGATAATCGGCTCGCCCGCTTCGCTCGACATGCCGACGACGATATCGCCGCCGAGCGGGCTGTATTTGACGGCATTGCCGATGACATTGTCGAGCGCTTCGCGCAAGCGATCCGGATCGCCGCGCGTCATCAGGCGCTCGGGAATCTCGATCGACATGTTCTGCCCCTTGCGCGCGGCCAGCGTGCGATTGGATTCGGCGACGTCGCGGACGAGACTGGCGAGGTCGAGATCCTCCCAGCGCACGGTTATGTCGAGCACGCCGCTCGACGCATCGGTCATGAGCTGGTTGACCATTTCGGTGAGCCGGCGCGCCGATGCTTTGATCTGCACGACTTGCGTCTCCATTTTGCCCGAGTCGGAGCTGCCCGCCCCCATCAGCTCGTCCAGCATCTCGGCGCGGCCGAGAATGACGCTCAGCGGGTTCTTCAAGTCGTGCGCGACTGTCTGCAGAATTTCGCTCTGCAGCGCGTTGGTGCGGCGTGCCCGCTCCCATTGCGCTTCGAGGCGGCGGTTGGCGAACGTCAATTCTTGCGTTCGCTCGGCAACGCGCCGCTCGAGATCGCGGTTCGCCTGCTCCAATTGTGCGTAAAGGTGGACGTTGTCGAAGGCGACGGAGAGGCGCGAGCAGAAAATCTCGACGAGCGAGCGATGCGTATCGGAAAGCTCGCGTCCGGTTTCGATCAGCACGACCACTTCGCTGCCGGACTGCGTGCCGATGTAAAGCACCGAGCGGGTCGGCAGAAATTCGGTTTTCCGCTGCTCGAAAGCGCGCTGGATCGCATCCTTCAGTTCCGGCGCGAGAAGTTTGACTTCCGAGCAGCCGGTATAGGTGCGATAGCAGCCGGAGGCGGCAAGCACGGAAAAGTGCTGCGCCGCGGAATCGACGTCGCGCAGCACTAAAATTCCGGGGCAATCGGCGACCAGCAGCGAGGCGATTTGCGTGAGCACGCCTTCCGCCAGCCGCTGCATCGATTTGAAGTCGAACACGGTCGGCGTGGCGTCGATGATGATTTCGAGCCCGCGCCGGGTTTCCTCCATGCGCAGCAGCTGCTGATAAGCGCGCAACGCCGCGGTCAGCGCCGTGAACAATTTGTCGGCGGTCAGTTCGGTCTTTGCCTTGTAATCGTTGATGTCGAAGTCGACGATGACACGCCGCTCCGGCGCCTGCCCCGGCTGCCCGGTGCGCAGGATGATGCGAACCGTCTCGTTCTTCAGTTCCTGCCTGATAAAGCCGACAAGGTCGAGACCCGCCGTATCGGATTCCATGACGACGTCGAGCAGGATGACGGCGATATCGGGATGCTCGCTAAGCAGCTTGCGTCCTTCCTCGGCCGAATAGGCCGACAGAAGCTCGATGCCGCTGCCGTTCAGCGAATAATCATAAAGCGCAAAGCGCGTGCCTTCGTGCACCGCCACATCGTCGTCGATGATCGCGATCTTCCAGGTTTTCACCGGGGCTGCAGGTTCGGCCGAGCCATCGTCCTCGGCGGCGAACTCGATGAGATCGTTTTCTTCAGCCATGCTGATTCAAGTCCCTATCACTGCCTGCGACGCCGCTTCGTGCGGTGCCGCACGCGGGATGACCACGCGAAACGTGGTGCCCCGCTCCGGTTCCGAAGATATGCTGATGCGTCCGCCGAGCCGGCCGGTGATGATATTATGCACGATGTGCAGTCCAAGGCCGGTACCGCCCTGACTTCGGCGCGTCGTAAAGAACGGCTCGAACGCGCGGCGCCGCACATCCGGCGCCATGCCGCGTCCATTGTCGAAAAATGTGATCGCAACCTGGTCCGCATCCTCCAGTGCGGCGTGGACCTCCATCGTTCCGGACTGGCCCGGCGGAAACGCATGAGCGACCGCATTCAGGACGATGTTGGTGACAACCTGCCCGTAAGGACCGGGATAGGAATTCATTGTGATGCCCGGCTCGCACGTGAATGTCAGCGTCACGCGACTTTTGCTCAAGCCGGGCCTGAGACTCGCGATCACCTGCTCCGTCAGCTCCTTGAGATCAAAGACGCGCCGCTCGATATGGCTGCGATCGACGGCAACCTGCTTGAACGATTGGATCAGCTCGCCGGCGCGCTGCAAATTGGCGACAAGCTGCGTCGCAGCCTCGCGATTGCGCTGAATGAACTCGGTGAGCTGTGAGCGCTTCAACTCGCCGCGCGCTAGCTCGTCCGAAAAAAGCTCGCAGCGCCGCGCCAGCGAAGAGGCGACGGTGAGGCTGATGCCGACCGGGTTGTTCACCTCGTGCGCCACACCGGCGACAAGGCCGCCGAGCGCCGCCAGCTTCTCGGCTTCGATCAGGCTGTCCTGCGTCTTGCGCAATTCCATATAGGCGTTTTCGGTGCGCTGCTTCGAGCGGCGCAGCTCCTCCTCCGCCTCCACCTTCGCGATGGCGTTTTCGCGGAAGACCTCGATGGCGCGCGCCATGACGCCGATCTCGTCCTTGGCGTCGAGGCCGCGCACGCGGCTTTTCAGGTCGCCAGCGACGATCGCGTCCATAGACGCTGCGAGATCCTGCAGCGGTGTAATGATGCTGCGCACGATGAGAACGCCGAAAATGATGATGAAGACGAGAAACACAGCGGTGACGCCGGCGATCAGGATGTAGATCGTCTTGAGGTTCTGATCGAGCCGTTCCTGCGCGGCGTTCTCACGCGCCTGCATATCGGCGCTCAGTGTTGCTGTCGCCGCGCTCATTTCGGCTTGGCTCTTGTCGACCTCGTCGCGCAATAACGCCGACTGCCTGTCGAAAACCGCGGCAAGATTATCGATGCCCTTTCGCAGCTGCGCGGCGCGCGTTTGCAGCCCTTTCAGAGCGGCGGTTTGAATTTCGCTGTCGGCGAGATCGAGCATCACCGGCAGGGTGTTCTCGATCGATTGGAGATTGCTGACCGCCTCGCGTGCGGAGGTGGCGGAAAGCGAAAGGTAGTAGGCGTTGATCGCAACGAGGGCCGTGGAAAAGCTTTCGCGCGACTTCCTGAGCGCCGGACTGATCAGCGCGTTTCGCCCCTCGACCGTACTCTCGATGATCGCATAGAGCCCGGTCATTTCCTTGGCGGGCGTGAGCACTTCGCCCTCATAGATTTCGGCGATCTTCTCGCGGACGGCGCGAAGCGCATCGAAGCCGCCGACCAGCCTGTTGGTGAGGTCCGAAAGCGAGCGCGTCGCGAGCTGCAGCACCGGGTCTTCCGCGGCGCGCGGAATAAGATTGCTTTGCAGCGCGTTCCAGCGGCTCTCGACTTCAGCGACAAGTTCTGGACTAGGCTGGGTGAAATAGCGATGAATGAGACTTTGGACGCGGCCTGCCTCGGAATCGATCTGCGACACGATGCGCTCGGAGGCGCGCACGCGCACGAGGTCCGTCCAGGTGTTGTTGACGATACGGGCGCTCTCAGCGATCAGCACGGCGAGAATCAAAACGACCGCCGTGTTGGCAATGGCGATCGACAGGATGCGCCACCGGATAGGTATGCGGCGCAGAAAATTTTGCGCCAGCGCGGCGCGTCCGCTGCCCGCGGCTGGCGTAATCCCGACCGGCTCAGAACCAGGCGAAGCTTCGATGCTCGATCGGCTCATTGCACCTGGCGGATTTTGTCGGCGAGAGCGCGCGAGGCCTGGTCCGACAGGACGCGATCATAGATCGGTTTCGTCGCCTCGATAAACGGAGCGCGATCGATGTCGCTCACGATCGTAACACCTCCCGACTCCCCGACATTGCGGGCCTGATCCTCATAAGCCTGCCATTGCCGGCGCATGAATCGCGCGGATTGACGCGCCACATCCTTGAAGATCACGCGATCATCGGGACTGAGCCCATCCCACGCTTTCATCGACATGATCAGCACTTCGGGCAGCATCGTATGCTGCGTCAGCGAGTAATACGGCGCGGCGCGATAATGCTCGGTCGTGACATAGGACGGCCAATTGTTCTCGGCGCCATCGATCAAGCCGGTGGAGAGTCCGGTCAGCACCTGGCCGTAAGCCAGCACGACGGGTTCGGCGCCGAGCGCACGCACGAAATCCGCGGCGATCTCCGACTGCTGAATGCGGATTTTGAGGGCCTTGAGATCGGCGAGCGTGCGAACAGGCCGCAGGCGATTATAGAGCGAGCGCGCGCCGGAATCGTAATAGGTGAGCCCGACGAAGCCGTGCGCGTCGAAACTCGCCAGAATTTCTTCGCCGATTTCGCCATCCAAAACCTTGTGAAAATGCTCGCTCGACTTGAAGAGGAAGGGCAGGCTGAGGACACGCAATTCCGGAACGAAGGCGGCGAGCGGCCCGATGCTGATGCGATCGATGTCGATTGCGCCGGCGCGCGTCTGCTCGATCGTCGCTTCCTCCTCGCCGAGCTGGCGCGCCGGAAAAATGGCCAGCCGATGCCGGCCGTTCGTGCGTTCGATCAGCCGGTCGTTCATGAATTTGATGGCTTGGACGGTCGGATAATCCTCCGCCTGGATATCGGCGGCACGGAATGTTTTCGCGTGCGCGCCCGCCCCCGCCGCGACGACGGTCAGAAACGCCAAAACTGAGATCATGCGGGCCCGTAGAAGCCGCATCCGAGTGAAACCCCTCTGTCGATGGGGCGCCGCGAATCGGCAGCGTGCGCCCCTCACCCGCGCGGCGTTAGAACGCGCGCGCAGAATTTACGTCCGCTCTCCTTAACCGGAACGGCTCGTTTGGTCGTGTGCTTTATCACAATTTGAGCCCGGTAAACGACGCGAGGACGATTTGCGTGTCGCCGTAGACGCGACACTGCTCGGAGGCGAAGCCATCGGGCAACTCCACCAGCACATCGGCGCCTTCCTCGATGATCGCCAGTGCGCCTTCGCCAAGCCAATTGCCGTCGCGCAGCGCGCGAAGTGCGGGGGAAGCAAGGTCCTGGCCATAGGGCGGATCGAGAAAAGCAAGTCTGAAGCGGCCGGGTTCCGGCGCCTCGCCAAGACGCGTCGCGTCGCGGCGAAAGACGCGTGTGATTCCGGCGACGCCCAGCGCCTCGATATTGGCGCGCAACAGCGCCCGGGCCTCGACGCCGTTGTCGACGAAGAGGGCGTAAGCCGCCCCGCGCGACAGCGCCTCGAGCCCCAGCGCGCCGGTGCCGGCGAAGAGATCGATGACGGCGGCGCCCTGAATAGGATTGTCCTCGCGATGGGCGAGGATGTTGAAAAGGTTTTCGCGCAGGCGATCGGCCGTCGGCCGAATCATCCGCGCCGCGGGAGCCTTCAAAATGCGGCCGCCAAACCGGCCACCAATGATGCGCATGCTCAGCGCTTCGGGCGAGGCGGCCTGCCGGGCTGAACTTGCCGCTCGGCGCCGAAGCGGCGCGCGTTGCGCGTCGGTTTTGCTGCGTCGCTGCGCTTGCGGATCGGCACGACACGCTCGACCGCGACTTCGCGGCCTTTGCGGTCCTCGGTGGCGCTGCGGAGGATGCGGCGGCGCGGGGTTTCGTCGGACCGGGTGTCCCGTTCCGTGCGCAGAGTACGCACGTGCTTGCGCTTGCGCTCGCCGGGCCCGGAATGGGTGTTGATGTCCCCCTGCATCTCCGCCCGCGTCGGCCGGCTGAAGCTCGCGCCTGCCGCGGCAGCCAAGCTTGGGCCGAGCTGGTCGCGCAGCACGCGAGTGTTGACCTCCTCAACCTCCCCATCCCCGAGCTGCCCGAGCTGGAACGGCCCATAGGACAGGCGGATCAAGCGGTTAACCTCAAGGCCGATATGCTCGAGCACCCGCTTCACCTCCCGGTTCCTTCCTTCTCGTAAGCCTAGTGTCAGCCAGACATTCGTGCCCTGCACACGGTCGAGCGTGACCTCAGCCGGGGCATAGGTAATCCCGTCCACTGTCACGCCGCGCCGCAGCCGCCCGAGTGCCGCCTCGTCGACCTCGCCATGGGCGCGAACGCGGTAGCGCCTGATCCAGCCGGTCGCCGGCAGTTCCAGCACGCGCGCGAGGCCGCCGTCATTGGTAAGGAGCAGCAACCCTTCAGTGTTGATGTCGAGCCGCCCGACGCTGATCAGCCGCGGTAGATCGGGGAAGCGCTCGACGACGAAGCCAAACACGGTCGGCCGCCCCTCCGGATCGCGCTCGGTCGTGACCAAGCCCGCCGGCTTGTTGAACAGGAAGAGCCGCGTGCGTTCCGGCGCCTCCAGCGGCTTGCCGTCGACCGCGATCTTGTCGTCCGCCGTGACGTTCAGCGCCGGGCTTGTCAGCACTCGGCCGTTGACCGCCACTCGGCCCGCGGCGATCCACGTCTCCGCCTCGCGGCGCGAGCATAAGCCGGCGCGCGCCATCAGCTTGGCGATGCGCTCGCCGCGATGCGCCGAGGCCTCGCGCGGCGCCGGGCGCGGCTCACGCGGCTTGCGGTGGGGGCGCTTCTCGGCGTCTCCGCGAGCCTCTCGAGGCGGCTTGTTCCGGTTGGGCATGGCGGTCTGATAGCAAGGGCGCGTGGAAAGCGACAGCACCGCAGCCAAGGCCGCCGCCGCGGCCGATCCGATGTCGCGCGCTTTTGCCGAGGCGCGCGCCGCCGCCTCGCGCGGCGAGGTGCCCGTCGGCGCAGCGATCGTGCGCAACCGCGCTATCATCGCCGCCGCGGGCAATCGCACGCTGGAGGCGCGCGATCCGACGGCGCATGCCGAGCTTCTCGTCATTCGCGCAGCCGCCGCTTCGCTCGGCAGCGAGCGCCTCAGCGATTGCGATCTCTACGTGACGCTCGAGCCCTGTGCGATGTGCGCGGCGGCGATCTCGTTTGCCCGCATCCGCCGGCTTTATTGGGCCGCCGCCGATCCGAAGGGCGGCGCCGTCGAGCACGGGCCGCGCTTCTTTTCGCAGCCAACCTGTCATCACGCGCCGGAGCTTTATGGCGGCATCCGCGAACAGGAAGCCGCGGCGCTGTTGCAGGAATTTTTTAGGGGCCGGCGGTAATCATTGCGAGCGCCGCGGCGTTCACGTCGCAGCGCCTATGCTCTCCGCTTACGCAGATCGATTAGTGCGCGTCGCAGCCGCCGCTCGGCAGACCGGCCGGGATTTCGATCTTCGCAACATCCAGCCGCGCGGGCGTGGACTCCCACGCCGCGTATTCCGGCAGCCATTCGGGCGGCGTCACCGCGGTGGACACGACCGAGACGAGAAGCCCGAGGGCGGCACAGCAGGCAAGATAGGTGAAGGAATCGTCCTTCCCTGAATTCGCGTCTGTCGTGGAGGCGATCTCGCCCGCGACGAAGGCGGAATTCACTCAATCTACATAGGCCATGATCAATTCTCCTCGCGTGATTCGGTGTGACTCTCTTGGACAAATTAAGTGAGACGCAGCTGCATGCCAGCGCCGAAGCTGCATCAGCGTCAGCCCTCGTACCGCAGCGCTCGCGCCGGAACCAACCCGCGTTCCTGCCGTTTCGCGCACGGCAGCTGTGCACGTCTGTGGTGACCTAACCGAGGGCGCGCGAATTCGATCGGGAGCCATTAAATGAAAGCGCTGGTTTGGCACGGCAAGGAAGACATCCGCTGCGATAGCGTCTCGGATCCGGAGATCGAGCATCCGCGCGATGCGATCGTTAAGGTGACGAGCTGTGCGATCTGCGGCTCGGACCTTCATCTCTTTCACAATTTCATCCCGGCGATGCTGCCCGGCGACATCGTGGGCCATGAAATGATGGGTGAGGTGGTCGAAGTCGGCTCCGGTGTGAACGGGCACTTGAAGAAGGGCGACCGCATCGTCGTGCCGTTCACGATCATCTGCGGCGAGTGCGATCAATGTAAGCGCGGCAATTTCTCGGTCTGCGAAACGACGAACCGCAACAAGAAAATGGCCGCCAAGGTCTTCGGCCACACGACGGCGGGCCTGTTCGGCTACACCCATCTGACCGGCGGCTATCCCGGTGGTCAGGCCGAATATCTGCGCGTCCCCTATGCCGATGCGACGCACATCAAGGTGCCGGAGAGCCTTACCGACGAGCAGGTTCTCTTCCTCGGCGATATTTTTCCGACGGGATGGCAAGCCGCCGTTCAATGCGACATCGAGCCGACCGATACCGTAGCCATCTGGGGCTGCGGTCCTGTCGGCCAGATGGCGATCCGCAGCGCGGTGCTGCTTGGCGCCAAGCAGGTGGTGGCGATCGATCGCTTGCCGGAGCGCCTCGGCATGGCGGAAGCGGGCGGCGCAATTACCATCAACTTCGATGAGGAAAGCGTTGTCGAGCGCTTGGACGAGCTCACCCACGGCAGGGGGCCGGACAAGTGCATGGATGCGACGGGCATGGAAAGTCACGTGTCCTTGTCAAAGCCGGACACTGTGCTCGATCGCGCCAAGCAGATGATGATGATGGAGAACGATCGCCCGCATATCCTGCGCGAGATGATCTATGTCTGCCGCCCCGCGGGCGTGATCTCGATCCCCGGCGTCTATAGCGGTCTCGTCGACAAAATCCCGATGGGGCAAGCGATGAACAAGGGCCTCACGTTCCGCATGGGCCAGACGCACGTCAACCGCTGGACCGACGATCTTCTGCGCCGCATCGAAGAAGGCCAGATCGATCCGTCCTTCGTCATCACGCACACCGCTTCGCTCGAGGATGGACCGGAAATGTACAAGCTGTTCCGCAACAAGCAGGACAGCTGCATCAAGGTCGTTCTGAAGCCGTAAGCCCCGCGAGGAAATCATGACTTACATTGCAAGCCTCTCCAACATCGCGCGCTCCGAAGGCGACCGAAAGTGTTGAGCAGCGGCCCGAGCTCGCTCGACGTGACCGATCGCTTGGCGCGGGCGCTCGGCTGGTTCAGCATCGGCCTCGGTCTGACCGAGCTTCTCGCGCCGCGCGCTCTGACGCGCCGGCTCGGCATCGAAGGCAGCGAGACGCTGCTGCGCGCCTACGGCATGCGCGAGATCGGCGCCGGCATCATGACGCTGTCGTCGGAAAAAGGCCTCGGCTTGCAGAGCCGCGTCGCCGGCGATGCGCTCGACATCGCGACATTGCTGCCGGCATTGCGCGCCGACAACCCGAGGCGCGACAATGTGGCGATCGCGCTTGCCATGGTGCTCGGCGTCACGCTGCTCGACATTGCCGGCGCAAAGAGCGTCAGCACCAGCCAACGCCGCAGCGAGCGGCCGCGGCGCACATATCGCGACCGCAGCGGCTATCCGCAAGGGGTGGAGCGAGCGCGCGGTGCGGCACGCGACTTCCGTACGCCGCCGGACATGCGCGCGATCCCGATGTTTAAGGAGAGAGAGAGCAGCGCGCGGCAGCGGAATAGATAGGCCGGTAGATTCAGAGCTGCAGAGGCAAGGTCGTCCACCAGCTGCCGCGTGAATTGCCGATCAGCACCAGGACGTCGCGGCCGCCGCGGTCGCGCGCCTCCGTAATCAATCGGGTAAAATCAGCGACACTCGCGACGTCGTTCAGCCCGACCTTTTGCACCACGTCGCCGGCACTGAGATTGGCGTTCTCCGCGGCGCCTTCGGTCACGACCTCCTTGACGACGGGACCGTTGAACTTCGCGCCGATATCGAATTGCTTGCGCAGCTCCGGGCTCATCTCGACCAGCTCCATGCCGAAGTCGCTGATTTGCGTGAATCTCGGCGCCTGCACGGTTTTCGAATTGTAGTCTTCCCACAATTCTTGCGGAAGCTCCCGAACCTGCACGGATGCGGTTTTGCTGGCTCCAGCGCTCCAAAGCCCCAAGACTATCTTCTTGCCAATGGTGTACTCGCCGACAACACGGATGAACTGACGATGATTGGCAAGTTTCGTATCGTCATAGGTCATGATGACATCGCCGACCTTTATTCCGGCAGCTTCGGCCGGACTGGCCGGCACGACCTCGGACACGATGGCTCCGCTCGCATCCGGAAGCTGTAGCGCGCCCGCCATGTTCGGCGTCAGTGCCTGCACACGCAGTCCGACCGAACCGATGCGCGGACGCGCCCGTGATCGCGAATTTGATAGGTAATAAATTTCAAGTCGTTCACCGGCATGGCGAAACCGAGCCCGATCGAGCCGCCGCCCTTGGTGTCGGAAAAGATCTGTTGGTTGATTCCGATCACCTCGCCGCGCATGTTGAACAGCGGCCCGCCGGAATTGCCGTGATTTACCGGCGCGTCGGTCTGGATGTAATTGTAAGGCGCGCCGTTCACCTCGCGATTGACCGCGCTTACGATGCCCGACGTCACGGTGCCGGAAAGACCGAGCGGGTTGCCCATGGCAAAGACGCGATCGCCGACTCGCACCTCGTCACTGTCCCCTACCTTGCCGACCGGCAGCGGGTGTCCGACATCGATCTTGATCAGCGCGATGTCCAGCTGTCGTCCTTTACCAAGAAGTCTCGCCGGCACGAGCGTTCCGTCGGCGAGCAGGACGCGCAGTTCGTACGCATTGTCGACGACATGGTTGTTGGTGAAGATGATGCCGCTCTCGTCGACGATGACGCCGGAGCCGACGAAGTCGGTCATGCGCGGCTCTTTGAAGCTCACCTGACCAGGTCCGGGAGCGACGATGCCTTTGACGAGGATGTTGACGACGCTCGGCCGAACCGAATCGACGACATCGGCGATCGACTGAGGCAGAAGCTCACGCTTTTCTGCCGCCGCTGCGGCAAGCGACGGCAACCCGGAAATCGCGAGAAGCGTTCCGAAGCAGATTTGTTTAATGCGCATCGATGCCCCTCCGAAAGCCATTGCGCACATTGCCTGACGCGCAAAAGCTCGTGCCGGCCGCGCATATCACCGCTGGCGGCGGCGGAGGGTCAAGTTTTCAGGCTTATGTAAAACGCGTCCGCGGTAATCCTCGAACGCTTTACGTGCCGTCCTTTAGGCCTCTCAATAAAGAGCTCCGCCCTCGGCCGAGCCGAGGGCGGAGCTCCTTTCTACGTCAGATCACCAATACCACGGCGAGAGAGCCGGCTGAGCGTAGGTGTAGCCCCACGGCTGCGGATTGTACCATCCGGTCGGGCCGGGCGTGGGAGCCACGGCGACGACGGGTGCCGGTGCAGCGGTCGTGACCGCCACAGACCGTCCCGTCACGACCGGGGCCGCCGCCGGCGCCGGCGCGTAATAGCCATAAGCGGCGGGCGCGGGCGCATAATAGCCGTACGCCGCGGGAGCGGGCTGCGCATAGCCATAGCTATAGCCCGAATATTGCGGCTGGTAGCCGTAGCCATAGCCGTAGCCCGTGCGCACGGTCGTGGTTGTGGCCGGAGCAGCAGCGATTGTCGTTGCTGCCGGCGCCGCGACGGCCGTCCGCACGCGCGCTTCACGCCGCGTGCTGACGCGGGTGCGTGCGACCGACCGCCCGGTGGTTATGCCGGAGCGCGGAGTAACCGTTGCCGGCGCCGCGGCCGCGGTCGCGGCACCCTTGGGGCAGGTCATGCCATACAGGCCGCAATCCTTGGCTTGCACGCCGGTCGTATAGTTGAGGTTCTTGCCCATTGGCGCGCAGGTCATGCCGTACTTGCCGCAGTCGGCGGCTTGCTGGGCCGATGCCGGCACAGCGGATGAAGCAGCCATGAGCGCGCCCAAGGCCGCGGTGGTCAGAAGCAATCTCATCGGTGGACCTCCCTTCGTGAGATGGCTTTTTTGCCGCCCGCGAAACCCCCGGCGCGTGGCGAAGTTCCGGCTTTGCCGCCGCCTTATTCCGCCGCATTGACTTGGCCCGAACCCGCAACATACCGAGTGAAAAGAACGATCCGAGGAGGCTTCCGATGGCGGCGAAAACGGCCCCGATTCCCGCGTCTAACCCGGCGCCCTCGGCCGAGCGCGGCTTTCCCATGAACGCCTGGTACGCGGCGGCCTGGAGCCACGAGATCAAACGCGAGCTCACCGCGCGCACCGTCTGCAACAAGGACATCGTGCTGTATCGGCGCACCGACGGCCGCGTCGCCGCGCTCGAGGACGCCTGCTGGCATCGCCTGGTGCCGCTCTCGCTTGGGAATCTCAAGGGCGACGACGTGCAGTGTGGCTATCACGGCATCGAGTTCAATTCCGACGGCCGCTGCACCTTCATGCCGGCGCAAAAGACCATCAACCCGTCGGCCTGCGTGCGCGCTTTTCCAATCGTCGAGCGACATCGCATGGTGTGGGTGTGGCCGGGCGACCCGGCGCTCGCCGACCCCGCCAAAATGCCCTACTTCCATTGGAATGGCGGCGACGAATGGGTCGGCGAAGGCGGCACGTTCTACAGCTTGAAATGCGATTACCGTCTCGTCATCGACAATCTCATGGATCTCACGCACGAGACTTACGTCCATGCCGGCAGCATCGGGCATGACGCGATCGTCGATGTGCCGTTTGACGTGACTTACACCGATCGCATCGTGACGGTGACGCGCTGGATGAAGAACATCGAGGCGCCGCCGTTCTGGGCGCGCCAGCTCGGCAAGGACGGCAATGTCGACCGTTGGCAGATCATCCGCTGCGAGGTGCCCTCGATCGTCGTCGGCGATGTCGGCGTGGCACCCGCCGGCACCGGCGCGCCGGAGGGCGATCGCAGCCAGGGTGTCAACGGCGCCTTTCTCGCCGCCGTCACGCCGGAGACGGAGACGACCTGCCACTATCACTGGAATTTCGTGCGTCTGTTCCATCGCGACCACGAGGAGCTCACGCGTAAGATCAATCTCGCGCATGTCAATAACGGCCAGGGCGTCTACGACGAGGACGTGGTGTTTCTGGAATCGCAGCAGCGCGCGATCCTGCGGCATCCGCGCCAGCCGTTCTACAACTTGAACATCGATGCCGGACCGATGTGGTGCCGCCGCCTGATCGACCGGATGATCGCCAAGGAGACGCAGACGCCGGCCCTGCAAGCCGCGGAGTGATTTGGGGACACGCGCATGCCGGACATCCTAAATTGGAGCGACGCCCGTCTTGTCAGCACTCGGTACGTCGCGCCTGACGTGCGCGAGTTCGAGATTGCGCCGATCGGCACGGAGTGGAAGCCGTTCCCGCCCGGCAGTCACATCAATATCGCTGTGCTGATCGACGATTTTCCCGATCATCGCTCGTATTCGCTCACCGGCAGCGGCGACAATACGTACAAGATCGCGGTGCGGCGCTCGGACAAAAGCCGCGGCGGCTCGCGCTATATGTGGTCGCTCGAGGAAGGCGCGCGGCTGAAGCTCACCGAGCCGCATAATCTGTTCAGTCTCGCGTTCGGCAAGCCGGATTATCTGCTTGTCGCCGGCGGTATCGGCATCACGCCGATCATCACCATGGCGGAGGCGCTGAAGCGCACCGGCCACAAATACCGGCTGGCTTTCGCCAACCGCGCGCGCGGCAACATTCCCTTCCATGACGAGCTTGCCGCCGCGCATGGCGACAAGCTCGATCTTTATATCTCCGAAGAGGGCCGCCGCATCGATATCGCGCAGGAGATCGACACGCTGGCGCCCGACGGCCAGCTCTACCTCTGCGGACCGATGGGCCTGCTCGAAGATGCGAAAGCAGCGTGGAAAGCTTCACGCCGGCCGATCGCCAACCTCCGCTTCGAGACGTTCGGCACGGCGGGACATCACGCGCCCGAGCCGTTCGTCGTGAAAATCCCGCGGCTCGCGCAGGAGATCACCGTTGCGGCCAACGAGACGATGCTGCACGCGCTGGCCAAGCACGGCATCGACGTCATGTCGGATTGCGAGCGCGGCGAATGCGGGCTCTGCGCCATAGACGTTCTCGCCTGCGACTCGGAGATCGATCATCGCGACGTGTTCTTCAACGAGGATCAGCGCCGCGCCAACGACAAGATCTGCGCCTGCGTCTCGCGCGCCATCGGCGGCACGCTGACGGTCGATACGGCGTATCGGCCGGCGTAAGTAGCCGTCATTGCGAGCGCAGCGAAGCAATCCAGAGCAAACGCTTCATGATTGCAGTACTTCGCCTGGATTGCTTCGTCGCTACGCTCCTCGCAATGACGGCGTGAGCGCTCGCCAGCCGATGTCGCGGCGGCAGAAACCTTCGGGCCAATCGATGGCATCTACGGCGGCATAAGCGCGCTTTTGTGCCTCGGCGATATCCCGGCCGATCGCGGTGATGTTGAGCACGCGCCCGCCATCGGCAACGAGCCGCTTGCCGTCGCGGCGCGTGCCGGCATGCGTCACGATAATGTGCGGCATGCGCTCGGCTTTCTCTAGCCCGCGGATTTCCGTGCCTTTCCTGGGTGCGCCGGGATAACCTTCCGCCGCCATGACGACGGTCAGCGCGATCTCATCTGACAATCGAACGGCGTCAGCCGTGAGATTTCCCCGCGCGCATTGCTGCATCAGCATTAAAAGATCGCTTTCGAGCCGCGGCAGGATGGCCTGCGTCTCGGGATCGCCAAAGCGCGCATTGAATTCGATGAGCTTCGGCCCCTCCGCGGTAATCATCAGGCCGGCAAACAAGGCGCCTTTGAATGGCGCGCCCTCCGCCGTCATCGCGCAAATCGTCGGCGTGACGATTTCGCGCATGACGCGCGCCTGCAGGTCGCCCGTGAAGACCGGCGCGGGGGAGTAAGCGCCCATGCCGCCGGTATTCGGCCCGGTATCGCCGTCGCCGACACGCTTGTGATCTTGCGCCGAGGCGAACGGCAGCGCACGGCTGCCGTCGCATAAAGCGAAGAAGGAAATCTCCTCGCCTTCGAGCAATTCCTCGACCACGATCTCTGCCCCGGCGCTGCCGAATGCGCCGGAAAACATCGACTCAATAGCTGCTTCCGCTTCCGCAAGACTCTGCGCGATGATCACGCCCTTGCCGGAAGCCAATCCATCGGCTTTGACGACAACCGGCGCACCACGCGCGCGCGCATAGTTCAGCGCCGCTTCGCGGTCCGTGAACCGCTCGAATTGCGCCGTCGGAATGGAGTAGCGCCGGCAAAGTTCTTTCGTGAACGCTTTCGATCCCTCGAGCCGCGCCGCGGCACGCGTCGGACCGAAGCCGGCTATTCCCGCTGCTTCCAACGAGTCGACGAGTCCCTCGACGAGCGGCCGCTCGGGACCGACGACGACAAACTCGATGCGCATCAACCGGCAGAAATTCAAGACCGCCGAATGATCGGCAACATCTACAACCGCATTCTCGCCAACTTGTGCCGTGCCCGGATTGCCGGGCGCGATGAACAGCTTGGAAAGACGCGGGCTTTTGGCCAGCGACAGCGCGAGTGCGTGCTCGCGCCCGCCGGAGCCGATCAGCAGGACATTCACTTGGCGTCGACCGGACCGCGACGCCGATCACTAATCGGTCGCATTGCTGCTTCCTAAACCGCATGCAAAGTCAGAGCAAACTTGGCCGAACGGCGCGGCGCGAACTCGTTGACGCTTCGTCCAGCCTGGTGCAAGAACGGCTTTTGCTCGCTCGTTCGAAAGCTGTGGATGGCCGACGGAATTCTCGCCCGTAAAGTCGTCGTCGTGACCGGCGCCGGCCGCGGCATCGGCCGCGAGATCGCGCTCCTCTCAGCGCGCGAGGGCGCCAAGGTCGTCGTCAACGATCTCGGCGGCAGCGCCGAGGGCGAGGGCGGCGGCGCCGAGGGGCCGGCGCAGGAGGTCGTCGAGGCGATCCGCGCCGACGGCGGCGAAGCAGTGCCGAATTTCGATTCCGTTGCTGAGCCCGCGGCGGCGGCAAACATCGTCAAGACGGCGATCGACGCCTTCGGCCGCATCGACTGTGTCGTCAACAATGCCGGCATCCTGCGCGACCGCATTTTTCACCGCATGAGCGTCGTCGATTTCGAGCTCGTCATCAAAGTGCATCTTCTCGGCAGCTTCTACGTCTCGCGCGCCGCGGCGACGCATTTCCGCGAGCAGGAATCGGGCTCGTTCGTGCATTTCACCTCGACGAGTGGGCTCGTCGGCAATCTTGGTCAGGCGAATTATGCCGCGGCGAAAATGGGCATTGTCGGCCTGTCGAAATCGATCGCGCTCGACATGCAGCGCTTCAATGTGCGCTCGAATTGCGTGTCGCCTTTCGCCTGGAGCCGGCTCATCGGCACGATTCCGGACGAGACGCCGGAGGAGAAAGCGCGCGTCGAACGCATCAAGGCGATGGGGCCGGAAAAAATCGCGCCGATCGTCGCCTATCTCGCGAGCGATCTCGCCAAGGACGTGACCGGCCAGATTTTCGCCGCGCGCATGAACGAAATTTTCCTGATGAGCCAGTCGCGGCCGGTGCGCTCGGTGCATTCGGCGGAAGGATGGACCCCGCAGACGATCGCCAATCGCGCCATTCCGGCGATGAAGAGCTCGTTCTACCCGCTCGACCGCTCCGGCGACATTTTCTCCTGGGACCCGCTGTAACATGACGCGCGGCATACTGGCTTACGGCGGCTACATCCCCTTGCGGCGGCTGTCGCGCGCCGCGATCGCGCAGGCGAATGGCTGGTTCAACAGCGCTCTGAAATCGCGCGCCAAGGGCGAGCGCGCCATGGCGAATTGGGACGAGGACTCGGTGACGATGGCGGTCGCCGCCGCGCGCGACTGCCTCGGCGAGCGCGACCGCGACGACATATCAGCGCTGCACTTCGCTTCGACCAGCTTTCCGTTTCTGGATCGGCTCAATGCCGGCATCGTCGCCGGTGCGCTCAATCTAAAGAGCGAGACGGCAGCGCACGATCACGCCGCGACGCAGCGCGCCGGCACGTCGGCGCTGGCGCTGGCGTTGGAGGCCGCGGATTCCGGTCCGCAGCTGGTGATCGCTGCCGATAAGCGGCAGACAAAGGCGGCGGGCACGCTGGAGATGGATGTGGGCGACGGCGCCGCAGCGCTGCTTGTCGGCAGCGGCGACGTCATCGCCAAGCTCGTCGGCAAGGCGACGCGCACGATCGATTTCGTTGATCATTACCGCGCCGACGGATTCGCCTACGATTACGCCTGGGAGGAGCGCTGGATTCGCGACGAGGGCTACCAGAAGATCGTGGCGGAGACACTCGCGGCGCTCTTGCAGGACGCGAACATCAAAGCCACAGACGTCTCCGCCTTCTGCATGCCGTGCACATTGCCGCGCGTCGTCGCCTCGCTCGCCAAGAAGGCCGGGATGCGCGACGACGCCGTGCAAGACAATATGAACGCGACCTGCGGCGAGACCGGCGCGGCGCATCCGCTGCTCATGCTCGCGCGCGCGCTGGAGAGTGCCAAAACCGGCGACCTTATCCTCGTCGCCGGCTTCGGCCAGGGCTCGGATGTGCTCGCTTTCCGCGCGACCGAGCGCATCGCGAATTTCAAGCCGAAGCTCGGCGTCAAAGGCCATCTCGCGCGCCGACGCGAGGAAAAGAACTATCAGAGATTCCTCTCGTTCAACGAGCTCGTCACGATGGAGCGCGGCATGCGCTCCGAGGTCGACAAAGCGACCGCGCTCTCCGCACTGTATCGCAAACGCGACATGCTGACCGGCTTTATCGGCGGGCGCTGCAGCGTCTGCGGCACGGTGCAATTCCCGAAGTCCAACATCTGCGTCAATCCGAATTGCAATGCGGCGCACACGCAGGAAGACCAACCTTTCGCTGATCTCAACGGCAAGATCATGAGCTACACCGCGGACGAGCTCACCTACACGCCCGATCCGCCGGCCTGCTACGGCATGATCCAGTTCGAGGTCGGCGGCCGCATCATGATGGATTTCACCGACATCGAGCCGCGCGACCTCGAAGTCGGCCGCGACATGGACATGGTGTTCCGCGTCAAAGACCGCGATCCGCAACGTGGCTTTGTGCGCTATTTTTGGAAAGCCGCGCCCGCGGCGACAGCCCAAACAGGAGGCTGACATGGCAAGTGGCATTCGCGACAAAGTCGCCATTCTCGGCATGGGCTGCTCCAAATTCGGCGAGCGCTGGGACCGCGAGGCCGACGACCTCATGGTCGAAGCGTTCGAGGAAGCGATCGCGGATGCCGGGATCGAGAAGAACCAGATCGAGGCGGCGTGGCTCGCAACCGCGATCGAGGAGCAGCATGTCGGCAAATCCGGCGTGCCGCTCGCCATGGCGTTGCGCCTGCCGCTGATCCCGGTGACGCGCGTCGAAAATTATTGTGCCTCGGGGACGGAAGCGTTCCGCGGCGCGGTTTATGCGGTCGCGTCCGGCGCCGCCGACATCGCGCTGGCGCTCGGCGTCGAAAAACTGAAGGACACGGGGTATGGCGGGCTGCCGCAGCGCAGCCGCGGCAACCTCAATCAAATGTGGTGGGCGAATTTCTCCGCGCCCGGCTCGTTCGCGCAACTGGCCGCGGCCTATCGCGCCAAGCACGGCGCGACACGCGACGATCTGAAGCGCGCGATGGCGCATATCTCGGTGAAGAGCCACGACAACGCGACGCGTAATCCCAAGGCGCATTTGCGCAGCGCGATCAGCGTCGATCAGGTGCTCGGCGCGCCGCTTGTCGCCGAGCCGCTCGGCCTGTTCGATTGCTGCGGCGTCTCGGATGGATCGGCCTGCGCCATCGTCACCACGCCGGAGATTGCGCGCAGTCTCGGCAAGCGCGATCTCATCACGGTGAAGGCGCTGCAGCTTTCGGTCTCGAACGGCGTCGAGGCGCAGCACAATTCCTGGGACGGCTCGTACTTTGCGACGACGCGCGTCGCATCGAAGCGCGCTTACCAGGAAGCCGGCGTGAGGGACCCGCGCAGCGAGATCGATCTCATCGAAGTGCACGATTGCTTCTCCGTGACCGAGCTCGTCACGATGGAGGACCTGCACATTTCCGCCGAAGGCCGCGCGATCAACGACGTGCTCGACGGCTTCTACGATGCGGACGGCACAATCCCCTGCCAGATCGATGGCGGGTTAAAGTGTTTCGGCCATCCGATCGGCGCCTCCGGCCTGCGCATGATCTACGAGCTTTTTCTGCAGATGCAGGGCCGCGCCGGGCCACGGCAGCGCACCAAGGAGCCGACGCTTGGATTGACGCACAATCTCGGCGGCTTCCCGCACCAGAATGTGTGCTCGATCTCGATTATCGGACGGGCGTAGCCGTCATTGCGAGCGAAGCGAAGCAATCTAGGAGCCGGCGCTTCATGGATTGCAGACTTTGCTCCTGGATTGCTTCGTCGCTTGCGCTCCTCGCAATGACGGCAGCTAAATCGCCCTGCCCGCCTCCCGCCAATACGGCTCGCGCAAGCGGCGCTTGAAAATTTTGCCGGAATCCTCGCGCGGCAAATTTTTTCCGATCTCGATCCGCCGCGGCACTTTGTAATCGGCGAGCTGCCCTTTCAAATGCGCGCGCACGTCGTCCGGCGCGATCGCCGCGCCATCCTGCGGCTCGAGGATCGCCATTAGCGCCTCGCCGAACTCCGCGTCGGGAATGCCGAACACGGCGCAATCCTTGACACCGTCGAGCGAGAGAATGGCCGCCTCGATCTCGGCGGGATAGATGTTGACCCCGCCCGAGATCACCATGTCGCGCTTGCGGTCGCAGATATAGAGATATCCCTCCGCGTCGAAATAACCGACATCGCCGATGCTGATCAGCCCGTCGCGGTCGATCTCGCGGTGCTTGTCCGGCTGATTGTGGTAAGTGAAATCCGGATAATACGGGATGCGCATGAAGAGCTCGCCGGGCGTGCCGACCGGCGTCTCGTTGCCGTTCTCGTCGAGCGCGCGGACGATCGCGCCGGGCACGACGCGCCCGACCGTGCCGGGATGCGCCAGAAAATCCGCGCTCGACGACAAGGTCACCGGGCCGCTTTCCGTGCCGCCGTAGAATTCGTGCAGGACCGGTCCCCACCACTCGATCATCGCCAGCTTCACGTCGGTTGGACAGGGTGCCGCGGCATGGATGATGAATTCGAGCGACGACACGTCGTAACGGCGACGCACGTGCTCCGGTAGCTTCAACAGCCGCACGAACATGGTCGGCACCATGAACATATGCGTGACGCGATGGCGCTCGATGATCGCCAGCAATTCCTCCGCGTCGAAGCGTGGCATCAGGATCGTGCGCGCCGCGTCGCTCGCTGCGCGCAAGCCAAACGAGTTCGGCGCGCTGTGATAAAGCGGGCCGGGCAGCGCTGAGACCATGCCGTCGCGAAAGCCGTAGACGGCGCGGCGCAGGTCTTCGGTCTTGCGCTCGTCTTCCGGGCCGGGCGCCTGACGGCGCACGCCTTTCGGATTGCCTGTCGTGCCCGAGGTGTACATCATGCTGTAGGTCGGGCGGCGCGGCGCGCCGTGATGTGGCGCGTGGCTCGCGAGCCAGCGATCCCAATCGATGCCATCGGACCGCACAGGCGCGTGCTCCGGATCGATGCGATAGCTCGCGCAAATTTCCGGCGGGGTCTGGACGACGAGGCACGCCGTGCCGGCGGGGATCGCATCCTGAATTGCCGGCAGGAGATCGGCATGCACGACGAGCACGCGCGCGTCGCAATCCCCAAGGATGTAGCCGACCTCGTCGGCTTTAAAATGCCAGTTGATCGGCACGGCATAGGCGCCGAGCCGCACCGCGGCGAGCGACGCCTCGAAGAAAGCGAAATCGTTGCGCAGGAGCAGCGCGACGCTCGCGCCCTCGCCGACGCCGAGGGCATCGAAGCCGGCGGCGGCGCGAAGCACGCGCGAGGACAGGTCTTCGCGCGACAGGCGCCGCTCGCCGCTGATCAGTCCTTTGAAATCCGCAGTCATAGACGCTTCCGCATGTCGCGCCATTGATCGGCGAGCGTGCCGCGATGCTCCGGCGCGGCGATCTGGATCAGCGCTTCGGCGCGGGCATCCTGCGCGAGATCGCGGACCTTCGCGATCCCATGCTCGGTGACAAAAATATCGGCGTCGCTGCGCAGCCCCGTGACGATGCCCGGCTCGCAGAGCGTTGCTACGATGCGAGAGACGCCGCCGCCAGTCGCGGGCAGCGCCACGATCGAGCGGCCGTTCGCAGATAATCGCGCGCCGATCATGAAATCGTGGAAGCCGCCGGAGCCGCTGACCAGGCCGCCGTAGACGAGCTCCGCATTGGTTTGGCCGAACAGATCGATTTCCACAGCGCTGTTGATCGCAACGAAATTTGTGATCTCCCCGAGCACTTTTGGCGCATGCGTATAATCGGCGGCGCGGAGTTTGACGCCCGGCAGCGCGCAAAATTCGTACGTCGCCCGCGTGCCGAACACCATGCCGGTGAGGATGGTCTCCTTGTCGAAATCTTTTCTGCGCCCAGTGATGACGCCCTTGTCAGCGAGCTCCACGATCGCCTCGTCGACCATGCCGGAATGGACGCCGATGTCCTGATGCGCATGCAAAGCGCGGACGATCGCCGACTGCACCTTGCCGATGCCGATCTGGATGGTGTCGCCATCATTGATGAGCGTCACGGCGTGCAGGGCGATCGCCTCGATCTGCGGTGATGGCGCACCGGCAGGATATTCCGGCAATGGCGTGTCAACGTCGATCGCCAGCGCGAGATCATCCGATTGTGGGCCTGGCTCGCCGTCAATGTCAGGCATGGCGCGATTGACGAACGCGGCAAGCTTCTTCGAGCGCGCCGCCGCAAGCGACACGAAATCCTGGTTGATGCCGTATGAAAGCCGCCCGTCTGCACGCGGCGGCGCGAGGTGCAGGATGGCGAGATCGAATGTTTGATCGGCGAGATAGCGCACGAAGGACATATAGCCTTTCGGCAAGACGTGGATGCGCTCGCGCGCCGGCGATTTGCGATGGAAGCCGCCGCCAAACGTGGTGACCATCCGCACCTCCGGTGCAAGCGCGGCAAAGTCAAACGTGTTTACACCGGGAATGAAAGCGCCAACGAACTCGACGCCCCGCGCGCGCTCCGGTTCGGCGCTGAGCGCATCGAGAAAATCGCGCGGCAACGACGCACCGGCATGCACGAAGACGCACATGCCGGGCGAGAGCAGATCGAGAATGTCGCGGGGATTAGAACTGCTCTGCATCGTTTTCTTTGGACCGCGCACCTCCTGGTGCGCAACATGGCACGCCTCAATGCGCACCAGGAGGTGCGCGGTCCAGCGCTAATCCCGGGTGATTTCCGCTAACCCGTTGTCGAGCACCACCGCCTCGCGCTCGACGACCCGCGCCCGGAACGAAACCCGCGGACCGTCGATCCACATTTCGGTGCGGATCGTCTCGCCGGGAAAAACCGGCGCGGTGAAACGCAGGCGCATGCTTTTGAAACGTGCGGGATCGTAAGCGGCGACTGTCTTCAACAACGCATGCCCCGCGACACCAAGCGAGCAGAGCCCGTGCAGAATCGGGCGTGGGAAACCGGCACTGCGTGCTACTTCGGGGTCGGCATGCAGCGGATTGTAATCGCCGGAGAGGCGATAGATCAGCGCCGCATTAAGGGCAGTCGGCAAATCACAGACCGCATCCGGCGCGCGCTGCGGAATGGCATGCGGCTTCGGCGCCTGCTTCGCCGGTCCGCCGAACCCGCCATCGCCGCGTAGCACCGTCGTGCCGCTGAGCGTCACCAGCTTCTCGCCGGTTTTGGCGTCGCGCACCACGCGCTCGCTGAACAACAGCGAGCCTTTCTCGGCGCCTTTGTCGATGATCTCGGTGACGCGCGTGCGTCCGGCGACGGTCGCGGCAGGCGGAATCGCCGCATGCCAGACGATGCCCTGCTCGCCGTGCAATATCTTCTTCCAGTTCACTCCGGTTCCCGGCTCGCGCAGCCAAAACCCGGGATAAGCGAGCACGACGGCCATCGTCGGCAAAGCGCGCAAATCCCTCTCATAGACGAAGCGCAATTGCTCCTCGTCCATCGGATCGCTGCCGAGACCGAGGCCAAGCGCATAGAGGATCGTGTCGCGCGCCGAATATTCGTGGGTGAGTTCCTCGAACGGCCAGTTCAGCAATTTTTGCACATCGAGCGCCATCTCAAAAATTCCCTACCTTCGCGGAACGCGATAAATGAAGCGCCACGGATCGCTTTCGGAATCGCGCGGCACTTCGATATCAATGAGCCACGGACCGCCGCTCGCCAGCGCGCGCTCTAGGACCGGCCGGAACTCTTTCGGCGAGCGCACGCGCGCACCGCCGACCCCGAACGCATCGGCAATCTCCAGAAAATCCGGATTGACGAGATCGGCGGCAATGACGCGGCCGTCGAAACGCGTCATCTGATCGCGCCGCACGTTGCCATACGCGTTGTTGTTGAAGACGAGCGCGACGACGCCGATATCGAATTGCACGGCCGTCGCAAGCTCCGAGAGCGCGAACATGAAGCCGCCGTCGCCGCAAATCGCCACGACAGGGCGATCCGGATTTGCGACTTTGACTCCGAGCGCGGTCGGATATCCTGCACCGAGCGTCCCCTGATAGCCGGACGAAACAAACGTGCGCGGCTCGTAGACCGGAAATCCGTACCAGGAGGCAAAGCCAACTTGCGAAAGCTCGTCGGTGACGAACGCATTCGCCGGCAGCACCTCGCGCAGGATGCGCAGATACGACATTTGCGGCTCGATCGCGCGGATCTCTTCCGCGACTTTGGCGCGCGCGGCGCGAATTTCATCCCGCCTTTCGGCGCTGCGCTTGAAGCCGACCCGCCGCACGGCGTCGATCAGCCCCTGCGTTGCTTCCTGCGCGTCGGCGACGATGCCGACGTCAGGCGGGAAGCGGCGCATTTCGGCGGGATCGATATCGATGCGGATCATCTTCTGCCCCGCCGGCCGGTTCTGCCAGCGGACATCGATCAGCTCCAGCCGCGAGCCGATGCCGATGACGAGGTCGGTCCCCGGCCAAAGCTCGTAGGCCTCGGCGAGCGTCAGCCCGAGCTCGTGCGCGTTGCTCAGAATGCCGCGGCCGCTGCGGAAGGCGACGACCGGCGCATCGAGCGCTTCGGCGAGCTCGCAAATTTCCGCCGCCGCGGCGATCGCGCCGCTGCCGATCATGATCATCGGATGCCGGTTCGCCGCGACGAGCCGCGCTGCGGCGGTCAGCGCGTCCGGGTCGGGCGGCGGCGCCGGAAAGGGCGGCAGCGGATCGCAATCGGCGATCAGCTCGCGGCGGGTGAAGACGTCCCACGGCATTTCCAGCGCCGCCGGGCCCTGGCGGCCGGACAGCATGGCCTGGAAGGCGCGCGCCACCTCGACCCGCGCCATTGACGCGCTGTCGATGCGCC
>Ga0164306_10000081_pt1 | contig 34669 bp, 54 predicted proteins | sample Whisoiple_242_MG_FD_110213 | JGI IMG/M metagenome (GOLD analysis project Ga0164306, IMG submission 110213) | Soil microbial communities amended with fresh organic matter from upstate New York, USA - Whitman soil sample_242_MG | ecosystem: Environmental > Terrestrial > Soil > Unclassified >... | reverse complement strand
GGAGAAACCGGCCCCGGACGAAAGTCCCGCACCGGCAGGCAAGCAACCCCCACGACCTCGGCGCGTCGCGCCAACCCCGGAGAATTGAGCCATGCCCGCAGGCATTCCCGTTTTTACCAGCACCATTGCTGACGGTCTGAAGTTGACGCTCGACGAAGTGGTCGACGACAACCTGACCGATTACAAGAAGAAGCTGCTCATGCCCAAGTGGATGAAGCAGACGAACATGGAAGACAACTACGAGGACGACCTGGAAATGGCCGGCCCCGGGTTGGCTGCCGAGAAGGCGGAAGGCGCCGAGATGCAAGCTGGAGGCATCCAAGAGGGTGCGCTGACCCGCTACATCGCGCGCACGTTCGCGTTGAAGCTCATCGTCACGGAAGAGGCGGCCGAGGACTCCAAGTACCCCGCCATCATCCAAGCGGCCGCTCGCCTCCCGCGTGCGCTATACAAGACGGTCGACATCGACGCGACCAACATCTGGCAACGCGCGACGAACGTGTTGTACGTTGGCGGAGACGGTCAGCCCCTGGCGAGCGCGACGCACACGCTGCCAGGCGGCGGAACGTTCTCCAACTTGATGACGGTTCCCATGAGCCCGAGTCGCATTGCCGTGGCGACCGCCACGACTCAGATGCACAAGTTCCCCGGTCACGACGGCATCACCGAAGGTGTCGAAGTGAAGGGCTCCGTGTGTCCCGAGGAGCAGTGGTACATCTGGGAGGGCCTGAACAAGTCAATCAAGGACCCGACCCCGGGCGCCTTCAACGAAATCAACGTGGTTCACGACATGAACCTCACCACCACGCCCATCAAGTACTGGTCGAACTCGACCACGAACTGGGCGTTGCTCGGCGACATCGACAACGGGTTCAAGTGGAAGTGGCGCAAGAAGCCGAACACCCGAAGCTGGGTCGACAACGACCAACTGTTGCTCAAGTACGGCATCTATGCCCGCTGGGCACGTGGGTGGTCTGACCCGCGCTGCTGCCTGTTCGTGAACGCCTGAGGAGTGAACCATGGGCATTTCCCTACAAGACGCACAGCAGATTTACTCAAACGCTGGCCTTCGTACCCAATATGGGCTTGTGTTACCTCCTGGCGCTCGGGTGGCGGCCTTCGTACGCTCCACGGGAGTCCAGAATGGAGACGATGCCTTCCTGGCAACGAACCTGGTGCCTACGCTGGCTCAGGGGTTGGCGCGTGTTCGCTCGGGCATGGGAGACTTCGTTGTCTGCTTACCTGGTCACGTTGAGAACGTAGACGCGACGATGAGCGCGGCGTTCGCAGCGGCTTTGCTGCCTGGTACGAAAATCGTTGGCGTCGGACGGGGCAATAACGCCCCTACTTTCACCTGGACAAACACGGCCGGATCGCTTGTGATAGCGCAAAACGACGTACTCATCGCCGGGCTGCGGCTACTGACGGCAGGGCCGGCGGCCACCGGGACGAACACGGTACTGGCGATTACGGTCAGCGGGAACGACTTCGGTTTTTTCCAAAATGAGCTCGAGGTCGGAAACGGGCTAGCCAACGCAATCACTGTGTTGAGCGTTACTGGTACGGCTGGGCGCTACGACATCAGCGGCAATGTTTTCCGTGGTGCAAACAGCGCCAACACTGTCACCATCCTGATCAACAGTACCGGTGGAGACGGGCGCATCTGTGACAACGAAATTATGTCTGGGGCCACGAGCGCTACCGGCAATATCAACGTCATCGCCGTGGCGGCAAGGCTGAAGATTCTTCGCAACGTGATAAACAATATCACGGCCGGATCAGTGGCCGCGATTGCACTTGGTAACGTCGCTATCTCTGGGCAGTGCGCCTACAACACCATTACGGTGCTGAGTACTGGCGCGAGCGTATCCGGAACGACCGGGATTACCATCGGCGCAGCGGTGACCATGGGGTTCTTCCAAAACTTCATCGTCAACGACCCGCTTGCAAGCGGCAAGCTTCTACCTACCGTCGACACCTAACAGAAGCTGGGCTCCAGCTGGGACTGGCGCCCCTGGAGCCCAATGCCTCTCGCACAGACCGAAGCAGCGACCAGCACTTACGTACCCACGATAGATGAAATCGTGGCCATGGCGTACCGCCGCGCTGGCGTACTGAACGTCCAGCAGTCGCCGACGACTGTACAGGCTCGCGTGGCGCGCCAACTGCTCAGTGTCATCGTGACGGCGCTTGAGGCCGAGGGTATCGCCATGCGCGCGGTGCAGCCCGGCTACGTGGTGCTGGCTGAAGCGCAGAACCTCTACACGCTGCCGGAGAACGTCATCGACTGCGTGGGAAACGGCGCCTACATCGATCCGACGGTGAGCCAGGTGCCGTTCCAGGCGTCCAGTGAAACTGTCGTCATCAAAATGGACCGGGACACCTACCAGAACATGAGCTCGAAGTCCGCGCAGTCGCGGCCGACCATGTACTACTTCGCGCGCAACGCTCCGCAGTCGACGCTCTACCTTTGGCCGACGCCGAGCGCTTCGGAGGACGGCGGGCGGATTCGGTTCCAGTACCACCAGCTGCGACCGGACGTGACTGACGGCAACAACACGCTGCCGTTCGAGCGTTACTGGGACGAGTACTTCATCTACGCGCTGGCGGGGCGCCTGGCGCTCGACAACTCGATGGGGCTCGAGCGCGTGGGCTACATGGACCAGCTTGCCGGTGCGAAGAAGGACATCTGCAAAGGCTACTCCAAGCAGAGCGTCAACATGCAGGCCACAATTGACCACATGACGGGTTGGAATAGGTACCGAAGGCGATGACTGTCCAATTTTATCCCAACGGCATCGGTGGCACGGCGCCTGGCGACTCGCTCGACCTGGCGAAGCCACTGCAAATGACCGGCAACGTCTGGTACGTGAGCTCGCTCATTGGCACCGATGCCGCAAGCCCAGCGGGGCAGAACCGAGAGAAGCCTCTGGCGACGATTGCCCAGGCCATCACGAATTCTGCCGATGACGACATCATCGTGTTCCTAGCTGGGCACACCCAAACGCTGGTGGCCCCAGCGGTGCTCAACAAGAGGCTCACGCTAATCGGAGAGGGTACTACAAGCGGAAAGCCAGCGGTGTCGTTCCTCATCAACAACCCAAACTCCACGGTGATAGTGATGTCGTCGGTGGGGTGTGAGATAAGGAACATCTATTTCCCGCCCAGCGTGCAAGCGAATACAGTTGACAGAGTGGCGATTACCGGGACCGATTGCGTGGTACGCGGATGCTACTTCGAGTGCGGCGCAACCGACAACGCAGCCGCCCTAGCGGTAGCCGCGTCTCGCGCCCGCGTAGACACGTCTACATTTATTTCCATTGCTACGGCTACAGGCGCGCAACCCAAGATGGCCATCACCGTGCCGGCTACCGTCACAGCAGTAGGGTTCACAATGGAGAGTGTTGTCGTATCTGCGGGAACGGTAGGTTTCTCGAACTACGCAGCCATCGACATGACTCCGGCTGTATCGGTGACGCAGGTGAAATGGCAGGGGCTCAGCCTACTATTGGGCGCGGATGTCGCAATGGGACCGGGCGCCACCGGCAGAGTGAACGTGCAGCTGGCCACGGGCGGCTCGCGTGTGAGCTGGAGCTGACATGAAGCTGATAGCGCCACTCGCGGCAGGTATTCGCGGAGCCGAAAACGGGTCGGTGAACCTGGTACTCCGCGGCACAACTACGCCGGCCAACTACTACGCCGACTTCGAGGGCACGCAGCTGCTCCCGGGGACCGGTGTGCCGCTGGACTCGGATGGGCGGCTCATTGCGTACGTCTCTGCCCTGGTGGACGTGACTGTGTACAGCTCGCTCGGCACCGACGTGTGCGAGTTCGTGGCTGGCGACTACGATGCGGCGGTCGAGGTCATCTCGCCGAGCTTCACCGGCATCGATTACACAACCGGCGCGAGCGGCACCCAGAAGCCGACGAACCTGGAGATTGTGCTCGACCGGTGGCTCACGAGTGCGGGCGCTCCCGACTTCAAGGTGCTTTTCAACGGCGTACCCACGAACCTGAGTGCCGCCTTCTCCACCACGTTCTTCAACGTGAAGAACTACGGCGCAGTGGGTAACGGCATTGCCGACGATGGGCCTGCAATTTCGACCGCGCAAGCTGCTGCCACATCGGTCGGCGGCGGCACGGTGTTCTTCCCGCCAGGCACCTACCGCATCACCGCGGCTATCCCGTTGGCCGCCAACGTGGCGTGGCTCGGTAGCGGGGGCATGTCGACTAGGTTGGCCGTAGACAGCGCTGTTTCGGTGGGCGCCATCACGCTGCCGGCCAATCCGGCTGGCTCTATCTCTTCCGTGAGCCAGATGTGGTTCGGGTACATCAACGGTGCGGCGCCCGGGGTGTACATCACGTACACGGGAGCCAGCTCTGGGGAGTTCCATTTCACTGACTGCATTCTAGGCAACGACGCGCGGTCGGAGACGCTGTACGCGGGGGTCGGCGGGACCAGCGCACTGAAAACGGTCTTCACGCGCTGCTTTATGAAGATTTCTCTGACGGCGGCACAGCTGCTCATCAACAGTGGCAACGCGCGAATGATTGTGCGCGACTGCGACCTCATCAACGCCAACGCGGTGGGCGTCACCATGGTCGACTGCGTCGACAACGGCGTGTTCGAAGGCAATCGCTTCGACTGGTCCGCCGCGCTCGCCGGGCCCGGAATCAAGTACATCAACATCGCGCCTGTAACTGGAAGCGTGGTCGTCGTTGGGAATAACTTTGCCGCCAACACCGCGATGGCGTGTACGGCCATCTTCAACTCACTGGCCGCACCCTACTTAGATTGCTTCGAGTACGGGAACGTATTCGGTGACATGGGCTCGTCTGCGCCCGGGTGCACGCCATACGGGTACACCACCGACGGCTATGCCGCGATCGGAACGGCGCGGCAGTACAACGGCCACCAGACGCGCATGGCGCGCACAGAGACACTCGGGGGCGTCGCCGCAGCTGCTGTAACCGTGGACCCGAAAGCGTTCGGCACAAGTATCGTAGCGCGTACGGGCGGCGTCAATTTGACCGTGAATGCGAATAAAGGATCGTTCGGCGACAAGTGGGTCCTGCACATCACGAACACGGCCGGTGTAGCCATCACGGTTGCCGGCGGCACCAACATCATATTCGACCCGGGGGTGGCCCCGCTGCCAATCAACAACTTCGGATTAGCCGAAGTGACCCTCGCTTGGCTGCCTAGCCCTGCCGGCGTTGGGTTCTGGTACCAAATCGGGAAAGCCGTGTTGAGCTAATGCCGAGCGCGCCAATCAGTTTCGTGAACCAGCAGAGTACCGGGCAGGACGTGCTATCTGGCGCCCCCGGCGTGGCCGTCAACGTGATGGTCGACCCAGCGGGCACAATCCGCCGTCGCCCAGGGCTCCAAGCAGCGCCCGGCTTCACCTCGTCGGTGGTCGATGCGACGGGCATCAGCGGCCTGTACGCGACGGTGGGCGGGTCGCTGTACGCCGTAGCCAACGAGCCGCTGTTCCGGCAGCTCTACGCGGTCGGCCCGGCCGGCGCGACACTGCTCGGCGCACCAAACACCGACGCTACGCTCGCCGGCGCAGGTCGGCCAATCTTCGCTGAAACGCAGCTCATCCTGGTGATTGCTGGCGGCGACGCGATGGAGAAGATTGTGCTCTCCACGAACGCCGCGTCACGCCTCGGCGGAGACCCGCCGCGCGCCACGCACGTCGCTGCGAACTCGTCGCGCCTGCTCGGCAACATCGCGCAAATCAGCACCACCGTCGACTACGACAAGTCGATCGTGCGCTTCAGCGGCATCTCTAACGGGAACACCAGCTACGCCAACATGGAGGTGTGGACCGAGGGCGCCATTGTGGGCGGCGCTGGGCACTTCAGCTCGGAGGCCAACCCAGACCCGGTGCTCGCGGTGCACGAGAACACCAACGAGGTGTTCTGCTTCGGGACCAAGAGCCTGCAGGTGTTCTCGCCGGACCCATTCGTGAGCGATACTGGCATCCCGGCGGGGTGGTCGCCTTCGGTCACGCGCGAACTCGGCTGCGCGGCGCCCTACAGCGTCGTGAAAGCCAACCAGCAATTCGCGTGGCTCGACGACCTACGCCGCGTCGTGCTCAGCGATGCGCGCTCGGAGTCGGTCATCAGCGACCCTATCAAGCGAACGCTGGACGACATCGGCACGGTGTCCGACTGCTTCGGTTACCGCGTCACCACGGGACCGCTAGACGCCATGGTCTGGACGTTCCCCACGGACGGACGCACCTTCGCCTTCCAGAAGGGCAGCGGTTGGTCGGAGTGGCTTGGTTGGGCGAACGGCAACTGGACGCAATTCGCGGTCACTGCGTCGACCATTTCACCGACGAGCCACGACGTGCTGGTGGGCACGGCAAGCGGGCGCGTCGGGCGCTTCAGCCTGGACGCGCAGGACGACTTCGGCGAGCCCATCAACATGCGGGTGGACTCCGGGTTCATCAATCGCGGCACCGACGAGCGCAAACACTGCCGGCAGGTCTACGTCGCGATGCGTCGCGGGGCTACCGCAGCCAGCGCCGACTCGAAGGCTCTGCTCAGCTGGCGCGACAACCCAGGCCCGTTCTGCACTCCCCTGGAGATTGAACTGGGTCCGCTTGGGGACACTGAGATTGTGATTCAGCTCACATCCCTGGGCGTGTACAGGCGCCGCCAGTGGCGGTTCGAATATTCCGGCACCGAAGACCTCGCTTTGGTTGGTATGACCGAGGAATTTGACGTACTATCTGACTGAAGGAATCCCATGAGCAGACTGAGCGGAACGGCGACTGGTGCAGCAAGTGGCGCGGCTACCGGCGCGGCGCTCGGACCTTGGGGAATGGCCGGCGGGGCTGTCATCGGTGGCTTGATGGGCTACTTCGGCAGCGGCGACGACGAGGCGCAGCAGGAAGCCCAGCGGGCGAAGGTCGAAGCGGACCGGCAGGCTGCAGCCGACTATCTGAGCTACCGCGACGCGGTGAACCAGGCGCACATGAAGGCGACGGCGAACCAAGAGTCGTTCTTCGACATGAACAGCAGCATGGCGAACTCGATGAACGGCGGGCAAGGCTCCCCGGACATCGCTGGCGGCGCGTACACGTCGCCCATCAAGGCTGACGGCATGAAGGACGTTTCTGTCGCCAGCACGGCGCCGAAGTACACGGGCCAGCCGATGCCGACGCAGAACGCGCCGCAGCCGTTGAGCTACGTGCCGAGGGGTCAGTAATGCCAGCCAACGACATCAACGGCCAGGTCGGCAACAGCGCCGCGAGCAGCGGTCCGCTGGATTTCCGCACGCAAGGCACGAACACAACCCCTGGGAAAGCGACCCAGCCGACTGGTCAGGGGCAACAGCAGTACGACGCCGAAGGCTACCCGCTCCCAAACGCGGACCAGGTTCAGGCGTACAAACAAGGCTATTACTACAAAGGCAAAGCCGGAGATGGTGCCTACGACCCGAGCCTGGCTCCGCCGGACCAGGACATCAACAACCCCTACCCGCCAGGCAGCGCGCAATACAAGCGGTGGAGGAGTCACAACGACGCTCTGAAGCGCAACCAGGAGTTCAAGGAGGCTTGGCAGAAACAGCACGAGTCACAGCGGCAAGTGAAGCCCGCCGCTCCCGTGCAGAGCTCCGCGCCCGCCACGCCCTTCCAGTCCAGCGGCGTCGACCTGACGAAGCAAGGCAAGGGCGAGAGCTACATCGACTCCATTTTGCAGCACTATGGCGAGTCCGGGGTGCCACAAGTCGGTAACCAAAGCCAGCAGACGCTCGACCGGTTCCGCAGCTCGCAGCCGGCGGACATGTCGCCGTACTACGACCAGGCGAGCAAGCTCACGTCGGCCAAAATCGACAACGCCATGGCTGCGCGCGGCTCGTACGGCTCGAGCAACGCCACGGGCCAGATTGGCGCAGCCGAGGTAGCGCTGCGTGCGCAGCAGGCCAAGGACAACGCTGGCTACGGCCTGTCGCGGTTCGCGCAGGAGGGCTCGCTCGCTGGCGCCGCAGACCAGCAGGGCAACACCTCCAACGGCATCCAATACCAGTGGACCAAGGGGCTAGCTGACCTGGCCTCGAAGGACCAGAGCATGGGTCAGGAGCGCAACCAGGACCTGTGGAACAATAACTTCCAGCTCGCTGCTGCCAAAGCAGGCATCTACGGTGCGGGCGCCACCGGCGCTATCAACGACGTGAGCGCGGCAACCGACGCGGCAATCAACGCCAGGCAGGGGCAGGCCACTGACTCGCTGAGCAATGCGAACGCCAACGCGAATGCATCCAACTCCGCCACGGCCGGCTTGCTGAATGCGGCGGCTCAGGGCACGAGCAACTACCTCAAGTACAAGGCGAGCAACTGATGGCCGTACGTGGAATCGAACCGAGCTACTTCGCTGGCATGCCGATGACTCGTCGGGACCCCAACGCGGGTCAGCCGAGCGAAGGCTACATGGCGGCTCCAGGCCAAGCCTTGACCGAGATAGCGAACCGCAACGAGCGGCGTAGCGAAGTCGACCAGAACAACGCCTTCCGTGCGCGCGAGCAGTCGGAGCGTGAGCGTGAGAACCGGTCATCGGCATCGCGCGACGAGCATCGGCTGAAGTACCTCGACACGATGGAAGAGCGCCGGCAGACGCAGCAGGGATTCGAGAACGACCGGCTCAAGTCCGCCGACACGATGCGGCTCGTGCAAGCCATGCAGGCAGCGGTGAACGACGGCGAGCACGGCATTGCCGAGGCCATCGCTGCCGAGCTCAAGGGTCGCGGCTGGGGCGCGAAGCCGCTTGGTGCGCAGGGTAGCCCGGCGCCGGCGCAACCAATGCAGCAGTCCGCACCCGGTGGTGCAGCGCCCCAGCGCGCGCCCATGTCGCCGGCCGATGCCAAAATCAGCGCAGAACTCGACCAGGCAGAGCGGAGCATCATCCCTAAGCTGCGCGGCACTGGGCCTACCGCGCCGGCCACTTCGCCGCCCGTGAACACCCCGTCACCGCAGCCGGCGCCGAAGCGCCCGGGCAACCAAGACCCAGCTCTATCGGGTCAGCTCGACCAAATCGAAAAGCAGTACATGGGAGCGCTCGGTGGAGCGCCGCAACGTGGACTCGTACCCGGTGGGCGCCGCAGCCCGCTGAGAGCTCGCGCTATCGAATCCGACCAGATGCTCAGCCCAGATGATCCACTGAACCGAATCGTTCAATGACCGACCAAGGCCCCCGTTCGCTACTCCCTGGCGCTGCAATGCGTGCCCCGTACGGCATGACGCCAGGGGTGCGCGCGGTGCTGCCCGGCGTGAACGACATGTCCGAGACGGCGTGGAACAAGCCGCCCGAGCCGGACAAGATTGACCTAGACGCGCCGATTGCAAACCCGCCTCAGCCGGGCCCGCAGCAACCGATGGCGGAGCCGATGGGATGGGAGCTGACCGACCCAAACGGCAACGTGGTGCACTTGCGCTCCGATGCGCACAAGGCTCGTGACCAGGCGCAGGTCAAGGCGCTCGGCGACGCGCTGCTCAACCACGCCGTATCCGACCAGGAAAAGGCCGTGGCGCAGCGAGCCATCGAATGGGGCATGGCGCAGGTTGGTCAGTCAGACGTGGGCGAAATCCGCAAGGAGATGACGCACTACTGGGACAACGGCACCGGTGGCATCCTGAAGACCGAGCTCCAGAGCATGAAGTCCAAGGCGAACCGTGGCGGTGTCGGTGGAGTGCCGAATCCGCCCGTGGGCCCTGACGGCTTGCCGAGCGCGAGCACCAAGATGGGGCTCCAGCTGGACGAGCACTTGCGCGACCGGGCCGACCAAATCATCGAGTCGGAGCGCAAGAACACCAAGTCGGCTGCCATCTCGGCGCTCGAGAACAGCCTCCAGGAAATGGACGCCAATCTCAGTTCGGGTAACCCCATGGCTGAGCGCATCGCACAGATGCAGCAGCTGCTCATCTTGACCGGCAAGGCGTCGACCGCCGCCGAGCGTGAAGGCATCACCGCGTCGTCGGGCAAGTGGGAGGAACTGAAGAACCGCTTGTCCCTGTACGGCAGCAGCGACCCGAACCTGTCGCGGGCATACGTGGCTCGGTTCAAGCAGATGATTGCCACAGAGCGTGCAAACATCCGCAAGGCTCGCGAGCAGATTGCAGTGCAAGCGGCGACACGCGCTCGGGAAGCGGCGGGCGGTTTCGGGCCACAAGCTGCGTCCGCGATGGGCGACTACGTTTACGGCTCTATGTCGGGCAACTTCCGCGGCGGTAGCTACTCGCCGCCTGGGGCGCAGCCCGCCGCGCCAGCCGCGCAACCGGCCGCCACTTCTGCGCCCGCTGACCCATATTCGAAGTTCGACTGATGTACACCGACAAAGAAGCCGAAGAGCTGCGACAACTCATGCTCGACCCTGGCCTAGAAGCCAAGGTAGGAGCGGAGCGCCTGGGCAAATGGGCGGCAAAGCTCGCAGAGTACGACTCCACGCATGCGCAGAGCGCGGCGGACCAACCGGCGCTGAGCGAGGGCGACATCCAGCGTCTGGAGACTCCGCTTGCCATCGGCGGCGCTCTGCCGAACGAGAGCATCGCTCCGGACTACCAGTACCACCCCCCGGAAGACTTCGACCCGGACTTGCCGAACGCGAGCAAGCGGAAGAAGTGGGCGGACCCGCCGGAGTACGTCACCAAGAGCCCGGGCAAGGCGCTGCTCACGCTGGCCAAAAACCGGATGGTCGACCCGCTGAACGGCACCAATGGCGCGATGTACTTCGAGCCATCGGAGAAGCAATTCGCCGCCGACATGGGCGAGTACCTCAAGGCCAAGGGCGTGGCGCCTGGCAGCGAGGATTACGCCCATGCATACGCCGACTACAAGGACCGCAAGTGGCACCTCGCCTACGAGCAGGCTGCCGCGACCGACACGCCGCTGTTGCGCGTCGCGCACGTGCCGGACAGCGCCAGCGGCTGGACCAAGCTCCAGGCGTACCTCGCCGACAAGACAGACGCGGCGGCGGCTTTCGCTACCGGATTCGCCAGCGGCGGGACGCTGGGAATGACGCGCGTGCTCCAGACCGACGCGGACCGTGAGCAGCTTGCTCGTCACCCGGTGGCCGAAGCTGTCGGAGAGGTAGGCGGAGCAGTTTCGCCAGGTTCGCTCGCGGGCAAGCTATTCGGTGGCCTTGGGCGACTCGGGAAAGGTGCCGGGCTCGGCAAGTACGGAGCGTCGGCGTTCGCTGGCGGTGTAGGCTCGACCATCGACGCAGCCTCGCACTCTGGCGCCGACGCGCTCGCCGACAAGCTCCACGGCCGCCCGCTGGACCAGGACGCCAAGAGCCATTTCACTACCAAGCTGCTCGGCAGCATGGCGGTCGGCTCACTCGGCGGCATGGCCGGCGAGGGCATCGCGTCGCTCGCCCAGCGCTACCGCACGAGCTTGCGCCAGCCGACGAATCCGCTTGGCACCGAGCTCACCAACGCGGAGTCGACCGGCACCGCCACGGACGCTCTCAGCGGCTTGAAGCCCTCGAGCGATGTGGAGAAGTACCTCGAGAAAGCTCGAGGGCCGGTGCCTGGTGAGGACAAGGCGCTGCCCACCGGTAGCGCGGTCGAGTACGCCGCTAGCGATGTGCGCGGGCCCCTCGTCGCGCAACAGGACTTCGAGCGAGCGGCGGCGCTTCAGCGCATGGAAAATGAGAGCGGGCAGATGTACTCGCGCACGCCCGAGCTCAAGCAGCCGAAGCCGGTGAAGTCGCTCCTGGACACCCTGCTCAACGGCATCCGCGAGCGCAGCCAGCCGGAAGCGGCTGACAAGTTCCTGCCAGGCGCCGCCGATGCGCTCGGCGCGCGCAACAACTCGCCCTTCATCGACCTGGCTCGAAAGGTGGTGAAGCCTCGCCTAGCGCTCGACGTGGACGCCGCGAAGGAAGCGGCGCGCACCGGTGGCCGAGTCGTCACCCTGGAGGAAGCGGAGCAGATGGGCTTCCCGGTGAAGGGGCTCGCCAATGAGGTGAACCCGGAGACTGGGCTCCCCCACAACGCACCGTCGCTGAGTGAGTACTCGCCTGTGCGTGACAGTGAGCTGCTGCCCGGAGGCGCCGAGCCGCGCAATTCGATGCCGACTCGTCCCGTGCCGGACTGGCAGCCGCCGGACTTGGCGCAAGGCGCGACGATTCCAGAAATTGACCCGGCAGCGCGCTCGCTGACCAAGACGCTTGCCTCGGAGCCGGAGGCGGCGCTGTCTATCCCGGACAGCTACAACCCCAAGCAGTTCCGAGTCATTCTGGACCCGCGCGCCTACGACGCGCAGAAAATGGAACAGGTCATCAAGGCTATCGACCAGGCCGGCAAGGCTGGGACCGAAGCTAAGGTGGACCCGATGTGGCCCGAGCTCATGCGGGCGGCGCGCATCGACCGCGAGCAGTTTGGCAAAGCGTGGTCTGGGCTGAAGAATGTGCACCACCAGGAGCTCACGGCGCTCGAGCAACGCGCGGCGCACGCGGGCATCACCGAGCAGAAGCCGACCTATGACGAGCTGAGCGGTAACGCCCAGAAGGCAGCGAACGCGGCCATCACGAACTATGGCGTGGCGCCGAAGGCGACCAACGAGGCCCTGGCGAGCCTGGCCGACAATGCGGGTGTACGTGGCAACCTGGAGACGCTGCGCGGCACCAGGGCCTATTCGGCGCTCAAAGAGAAGGCGCTGCCGAACATCCACGAGAGCATCGGGCAGGGCGGAGGCTTCGCACGCCTGGGCGGCCTACTGCCGGGCCTGAAGCTACGCGGCGACGCCTTTGCCCGCACGCTGGCGCGCGGCCCTGAAGGCGAAGCGCTGTACGCTTCCAAGTTCAATCCCCGGCTGCTCAATGAGCCGCTCGGGCGCGAGGTAACGCCGTCGGGCCCGTTCGCCAGGCTGCTGTCGATGGGTGGCGGAGCGCTGGGCGTGAAGACCGGCTCGGTGTATGATTCTAGTAGCGGACGCGCTGGCCCTGGCAGCAGCCTGTCGCCCGACGAGAAGGCAAAGCTGCAACAATTGCTGGAGCAACCATGAGCGCAGAGACTGTAATCGTAAAGTACGTTGGCGCAGCGTTGCCCGGCAACGCCCAGGTGGTGAGCCTGTTCGACACCACGGTGGCGTTCCCGAGTGCGCAGTATCTGGCCATGAACAAGCTGAAGCGGCTGGTCGTCGACCTGAAGAACGACCAGGCCGGCACGCTCTTTTGGTACAAGTCGCAGACTCGCAACACTGCGCCGAGCGCTGCCCCGGTGTGGGTAGCGATTGGCACGGCCCCCATCGCTATCGCAGCCGCGAACGCATCCAATCAGAGCGAGTACCTCGTCGAGGAGTTCGCGGACTGGAAGCTGGAGTGGACCAACGGCGCCACGCCGCAGACGCAGTTCATTGTCGACCTGGCGCTCACCGGCGAGCGCGTAAAGAGCTCGTAACGTGCGCACCATCGGGCGCAGATGGCCCGAGGCGCAGGGCCCCGACCGACAGACGATTTGCTCGTACTGTGGCGTGCAGTGGCGGCGCTCGCAGCTGACGCGAGACGCCTCGGCGAACCTGGCGTGCCCCGACTGCGCGCCAGGGCTCGACATCGTTTCGCTGACCGAGGGCAATGCGCGCTTGATGCGTAGTAGGCAACCGAAGACGGTAGGGCCGAGCGACGGGAACTTCGACCAGTTCACCAGTCCTCCGAGTCCCGGGTTTGTGAATCCGAATGGTCCGCCGCAACCGACGCCTCCGCCATTCCCGGCGACGCTCAGCGGCTTGGTAGCTTTTTTCGACGCCTCGGATTTGGGTTCTACGGTTGCTGGCCCGCCATACGGTCGTGTACAGCAGATTACACAGCCCTATCCGCTGTCCGGAAATTGGACAGCCAGTGGCATATCCCGGCCGTGGCGCGACAATAGTGCGCTCGACTTGCATGCTGGAGACCCGTCGCTTCTGCTTCCTCCGCCTACGACGGCGCCAGCGAACAACTGCACGATCGCGCTCGCTTGGCAGTCGCGCGGCGGTCAAGCGACGATGCCGCTTATTTATGCCACGCATACGGCCGGAACAGACCTAGCGCTACTGATGCAGGGTTTTTTCTTCCTGCAGTCGCCAGCGTTTACCGGAAACGTGCCTGGCCTCGCTTCGCCTCTGCCTGGCCATCTCGTGACAGAGTGCACTCTTATTCTCACCTGCTCGCCGACACAGTATGATGTGCGGCTGACAATTGGAGGGGTGGCGACGAGCGCGACAATACCAATTGCTCCCACGGTCGGGACACTGAGCGCATTTCAGCTCGGTCGCTGGACGGGTTACGCGAACACGAGCATGGCGGTGAGCCAATACGTTATCTATGCGCGGGCACTGAATCCTGCGGAGCTGTCCGGGCTCCAAGGTTACTTGTTGAGTAAACCGGTGGGAAATCCTCCAGTGGGTGCGTCCACCGTCACGATATTGGGTGACTCCGTTGGCGCCGGATGGCCGCCGAACTATCAGACGGCGCTAAATGCACTTTCCAACCCGCCGCGTGTGCTCAATGTGGCGGCCGCTGGAACACGGACGACCTTACCGGAGCAGATACCATCGTACTATGTGACCGACGCGCTGCCGCGTTACTCCAAGTCGCGAGCTAAGAACATCCTCGTATGCCAAGGTATTTCAATCAACGACGTGGCGGCACTGGCGCCGTCAATTGGCGCATCCGCTGCCGCAGCACAGGTACTGGCGGCGTACTTCGCGATTTTAGATAGGGCCAAAGCCGACGGCTTCATCGTGCTGGCGTGCACGCTCACTCCAGTCTCAACGGGTGCGGCGTATGAAGCTGCTCGAGCAATCATAAATCCAACAGTTGCTGCGAACTACCTAGCGCACGCACACTTTTTGGCAGACATCGGACGTGTGCCAGGCGCGAATACTCCGGCCGATATGACTAACCCCGCAGTATCTGTCGATGGCACCCATTTCGCTCCTGGCGGCTACGCGCTACTAGACACCGCACTGATTCCCGCGCTACAGGCGGCGCTCGCGTAGCACTGGACACCCGGCCGAACTTCACGCAAACTGAGCTCGCAATGCCGACACTATCGCCGAAATTGAAACAGGCCCTCTCCGGGCTCGCCGTCATGGTCCTTGGAGCCGTCCTAACGTGGGCGAACGCCTCGCTTCACCTGCTGCCCGAGGGATGGCAAGGCATCGCGGGGGCTGTGCTGGCCGGCGTAGCGCATTACCTGCCGGCGCTCGGGACTGCTGATGTGGTCGAGGCCAAGGCGAAGGCGATCGCGACCGAGGCGGTCAGCCGTGAGCCGTAATGTGCGAATTGCCATCGCAGCGGCCATGGTACTGGGAAGCAGCCTTGATTTGCTGGCTCTTGGTTGCCAGCCGAGCAGCCCGCCGAAAGCCCCGTGTGCGACCGCCATCGTCGCGCTCTACACCGCCGAGATGATTGCCGCCGGCTGCAAGGGCGAGCACTTCGACGACCCGCAGTGTGCCGCCATCAAAGAGCGGCGCAACGCGCGCGAGCGGGAAGCGGGGTGCAAGTGACCGTGCTTATGTCACTGCTGAAGCAGCTGCTCGATATTGTGCTCGCCTCGAAGGACCCGGACGCGGCGATGCGACGGGCGATTGTGGCGGCTGAGACTGAGGCGCTCAACACTGCGGCGGACGAGGCGCTGAAGAGGCTCTAATGCACCAAACCGTCGTCGACCGCTTCCGGGAGTTCTCGATCCGCTTCGAGGGCCTCGTGCATTGGCCCTACCTGGACATCAAGGGCCTGGTCACCGTCGGCATCGGCAACCTCATCGACCCGGTGAGCGCGGCGCTGGCGCTACCGTGGGTCCTGGAGGGCGACGGTTCCCCGGCGACACGCGAGCAGGTGCTGGCCGACTGGAGCGCGCTGAAGGCCCGCAAGGAGCTGGCAAAGCGGCACTACAACGCGGCGCGGCCGATTACCAGAATTCGCCTGACCGAAACGGGCGTCGACATTCTCGTTCGTTCGAAGCTGCTCCAAAACGAAGCCTACATGCGGAAGCGGCTTACGAACTGGGACAGGCTGCCGGCGGACGCTCAGCTTTTTTGCTGCTCAATGGCTTGGGCGGTCGGCCCTGGCTGGGTCGACATCTTCAAGAACTGCGTAGCGTTTCTGCTGAAGTCCGATTTTACCAATGCCGCCAAGTGTGCCGCCATCAAGACCGAGGGGAACCCGGGCATCGTGCCGCGCAACGCAGCCAATCAGGTATGCCTGCATAACGCGGAGACGGTGACGCTGCGCCAGCTCGATCCCGATGTGTTGTATTGGCCAAGCCACCCGGACCCCAACGGCGACACCATTGCGAACCTGCAAGCCGAGGCCCGCAAGACGGAAGCCGAGTGGAAGGGCGTGCCGTATCGGTTCCCCGAGGACGAGGACACGCTGCCCAATGTCTGACTCATGGGACGTGGCGCCATATTCTGCCAGCCGCGATGTTCAGCACCGTTTTTTTGCTGACACCGAAAGCGGCGGCGACCTTCTGTTTCCCGATGCCGGACGCAAGCGCCGCGCGAATTCGCGGGATCGATTCCTCGGTGAGCTTCGCCATGGGGTGAGTATTGCCAAGGTGGCGCGGCGGAGGCTTGTTTCTGCCCTTCGCCATCTTGTCCAGGTGGTTGTCGGTTCTGGTGCCGACGAACAGATGTGCCGGGTTGCAGCAGGGCGGGTTGTCGCACCGATGCAGCACGCATTCGCCAGAGGTCAGCTGGCGGTTATGGATTTCCCAGCTGGCCCTGTGGGCCATTACGTTTCGACCCATGGCGCCATAGCCGCCACGCGCTTCGTTGCGAGCGCCTGTCCACTCCCAACACTCATCAGAACCGCGCTTGTCGACCTTGGCCCAGAAACGTGCAATCGTCTTCTCATCCATGAGCTAACTCCTCGTGGGTCTGGCCTCGGATGTTTGCCGCGTCGCGAGGCTTCTTTCGTGGAGTATACCACATGAACGAAGACCGAGCTCTATCCGACGCCATCGCCGCCCTGGCGAAATCGCAACTGCTCACGGTTGACGTGCTACGGCAAACGCAGAGCTCGACGATTGCAATGGCGGAAAGCTTGCGGGCGGCCGTTGCGACGCTGGGTCAAATCTGCGATCAGAACGCGGAGATTTTGAGACAGGTCGAGCAGTCAAACGCGCGCTGGGAATCGAAGCATCGGGACAGCGAACGCAACATGCGCGTGGTACAGTCCCAGATGAAGGATGTCCAAGCCCGCCTACAACCCATTGAAGCGGATTACCAAGCGCGAAGAGCTTCCACGTCTCGATAGCGATACCTTCAAGCTCGAAGAGGCTTACGAGGCCGCCCGCGATGCGCGAGACATCATCCGCGATAAGCAGCGGAGGGAGCAGCGCTCGCTGCCGGAATACACTGGCGAGGACGAGGACACTGCTCGCCATGAGGTGCATGTTCACGTCCACCAGCCCTCGCAACCCGACCGCGAGGATGAGCCACAGCTCGAGCTAGGCCCGATGCGCGTGCGAGGCATCCCCCGCTGGCTCGTCGTCACCCTAGCCGCCATCGTCGCCGCTGGGACTGCGCTGCTGGCGAGGTTGTCGAGTCGGTAGGCTCACTTCTTCGCTTTTCGCGTGCACCTGACGCATCGGTGAAGCGATTTCGTCGAGGTGTCGTTGTTGAAAATGGTCCACCCTGGCGGCACGCCTCCCATGCGGAACCATTCCGTTTCGTGTCCGCCGCGCGGCACTGGACCTGGAGCGGCCACAACGCCGCAATCGTCGCATGTGACGCAATCCGTGTGCCGCATCACCGCCCCGCCTTCGCGCGTTCGGCTAGCAACAGCGCGTCATTGTCGAGCCACTTGGCCACCGCGACGACATTCGATTCGCCGCCCATGTGTCTCGTAAAAACCACGCCGCCAAGAACTCGCAGCAACCGCACCGCCTCCGCATTGTGAGCCTCCACCGCCGTCAGCTCGGGTGAGGGCTTGGCGTGAGCTGCTGCGAGGGTGTCGTACTTGGCTTGCAGGTTGGCGAGGTCGGAGCGGAGGCGGTCGACAGCAAGCTCGAAGCATCTGCTCCGATACGGCTCACCTAGCGCGGTAAGCAGCCCTTGCTTGCATCCGGGTGTGGTCGGACGCGCGTCATCAGCCTTTGGTCGCAAGCAATCAGGGCAAGTCGCTACGTCGGTCATAGCTGGTCACCCGCGCCGCTAGCGTCACGGATTGCGTCCTGCAGCTCCAGCAGCTTCGCTTCAGCAGCGTCGAGCGCGTCGAGTAGGGAGAGCGTGACCGACTCGGCCAACTCATGTGCGCAGTTGTTGCAGAATCGGGTCGGCTCAGTCTCGTCACCAAGCGAATAACTCTCGTCGCAGCGCGCGCAAACAAAGTCCTCGCTGAAGTCCTGTTCTTTCGTCAGCTGCACCCGCAGCTCCGCCCGCTTCTCTGCTGTCAATTCGGTCATTCGTTTCGGTCTCCAATAGCTACGGCACCCAGTATCGCGATAGCTGTGAGAATCACGGCCGCGATGATGTCGAACGCCAACCGCTCAGCGCTCACAGCTTCTCCTCACCCAAGGGGCGCTCTGCTGGGGGCTCGTGGTCGGAGAGCCAGGTGAAGTCACGCAAGAAACTGCATCGGTCTGCCCAGTGGTAGCTACCGTCAGAAGGGCGCATGTAGTTGACGGCCCCGTCATCCTCCAGGCTCATAACTTCTCTGATCAGTTCGTCAAAGTTTCCGCGCCACTTCGACCCCACCCGAATCTCCCTCACCCCTTCGACTGGCGCCGGTGACTGCAGAGGGGTGGCAGCCTGCTCGCCTTCTGTGCGGTCGAGAGCGGAGAGGGCATCCCGTAGCGCTTCCATTCGCAGGTTCGGGTCATGCAAGTCGGTGTCGTCGAGCTTGGCCACTAACTGCGCTCGCTCCACCACCGCGTCACGCTTACGGCCATCCATTCGTGACCTATCCAAAAGCTTGCGCAGGTTCACCCGCGTCTGTTCCAGCCTGGCGTTCTCCTCTTTGAGGCGGGCGTTATCATTCAACACCTCATTGCGAATGTCCGCGTTCTCCTTCTTCAACTGGGTGATCTCGGCTTGGGCGTCGCGAACCGCATCCAGGGCCTCGTCGCGCTGTTTGACGAAAGCATCGGCGGCCTGCTTCCAATCGAGACGCTCTTCCTGCCCCGCCAGCACCCCCTCCAGCCTCTCCTTCACCATCCGCTGCGCAGGGTCATTGACGGCCAGGACGCCCACCGCTCCGGCTGCGGCATTGGCTAGGTCGGCGTATCGAGAGGCCCATTCCGCAGCGGTGGCGCCGTCGTGGGTGAGGTTTGCGCGGGCGTCGGTGATCTCCGCTTCGAGACGAGTGATCCGTGTATCAAGAGCATCGATGTCAGTATGGGTGACGTTTGCCGCCTGGTCGAAGAGCAGCTCTTCCGGATGACTCTCTCGCTGCGCCATCATGAGCCGACCATCAGTGAGCGTTTCTAGGTCGGCGACCACTTCCGCAAAGGCGGTCCCGTCGCCATTGAGTCTCATCACGCACGAGTTGCCAGTGCGATAAGCTTCAGCAAATACGGCGTGACTATTTGCGACGTTAAACAGTCCCATGGCGCGCGCCGCGATGGCGCTTCGGTCGTGGACCTGTGCCAAGCGCTCTAGGAACTCTTCGAGTTCGCCCACCCGGGCACGGAGAGTGTCGCGCTCGCGCATGACTTCGAACGTCACCCGATGCGCGACGGGCAAAGGCGGATCTTCCTCACTTGGTGGTGACATTGGCGAACGTATCCGAGGCTGCGGTACACCGGTGGGGTCTGGGTGGTCATCACCAGGTGACGATGTTGGCGCTGGGTGAGCAAGAACAGCCTGAGCCCACTGCCGCGGAGTAATCGGTGTCTTCGCGCCGTCCGGATGCCGCACGTAGGCAACCAGCTCGGGTGGCGCTGTCGGCGCACTGACGCTAACCGCGGGTCGAAGCAGGCCCGTCGGGTGAGCCCTCGCAATCGGGTGCAGCTGGGTCTCGCGCTCGTCGAGGTATTCGGCAACAGCGTCCAGTCGCGTCGCCAACTCCGCCACGTGCGCGGATAGGTCGCGAGGGTAATTCCGAACCAGGCCGTCTGTTCGCCAGTCGTTGTCTTTGGCGATTTCTCGGATGCGCTCGCTGGGTAGCTGGACTCGGGATTTGGGGTCGGTCATTTGGATGCCTTCGGCAGTCGCCATGTCGCTCGATTGTTAGTCATTCGCAGCTTGGCACCTTGTCCGCGCGCCCATTGGCGTTTTTTGATCGCGCCACATTCAGAGCACCAGTCGATTGGGCCGAAGAGCTTGTGCTCGGCAATCAGCCTGACCTGAAACTGGTGCTGACACTTGCTCATCATCGCCTCTCCCCATCCTGAGCCGGTTGCGAATTGGCTGACTGGTACTTGGCGCGAAGCTCTCGCTCAATCAGCCGCAGCGCGATCCCGCCTCCATCGACGTTTCCAGACCGGATGCATCCCCAGAGTGTCGCCAGTGCATGTTCGGCATCCGGCATCAGCACGGAAGCGGGAGTCGACTTATTCAGCCATCGCGCACGTAGGTCAGCGGCCAGTTGCGGAAACTCGACATCGCACGCATCTGCGTATGCGAGTAACGCTGGCCCAGTGAACTTGTCGTGCACCTCGTCGAGCACGAAGTAGGTGCAATCGGCGTGCTTGTCATGTGGGTCACGCAGCCGCATCACCGAGTATTTACGATAGAGTCCGCGGTCCACGTCTGCGTCGGTCATTTTCTGTACTTCTCTTTCGTTTTTCGAATCGCCTCGCAAAACACGCCACCAGAAAGCGCCGCCAAGCGAGAGGCATCGTCGAGTCTGGTGTCGACCATCGCCATCTTCATCAGCTCAAGCCCAAGTTCCACAACCTCATCCAGCGCCTCCAGCTTCGCCGCTTCACGGATGGCGGTGTCGCGCTCTCGAATGAGCAGGCCAGCGTCGTCGCCCAGGTAGCAGCCGTCCTCTTGCAGCGTCAGCCCTTCGCTCAGCACGTCTAGGAATTGGTCTACGTCTACCTCAGCCATCATCATCCTTTCAGCCCGAGGGCGGCTTCGATTCGATCCTGCACCCGTTGCAGCGCCAGCACGGCACTAGGGTGCGTGTCGTAGTCGAGAGCGCTATTGATTATGTCCAAGTCAGCTGCTACCTCCGCCTCCAGCTCGGCGATGCGCTGGTCTCGCTGGTGGCAGGCGGAGGCGTGACCGCGGGCTTCAGCGTCGGCGATGGCCTGGGCGATCACGTCGGACCCCATCGGGCGGTGCCCAGGGTAGACGTTCGTTTCTAGCCAGTTCGCCATGTCGGAGCCGGCTGGGATGGTCGAGAAGCGCGTCCCGTACCCTTGGGCCAGCAGAGCTAGCCTCCGATGCTCCCGAGTCACCTCACCCGCCGCCTTCTGGTCAGTCAAGGGCGCACTCCATCGAGCAGTAGTAGATGGTTCGAATTAGCGGGTCCTTCGCGGCCTGCTCCCCGGTCAGCTGAAAGGCTCGCTTGCACTTGGCGCACTCGCGCGTTGTCGAGGTGATGATCGTGACCTTCACCGGGTCGATTGTGGCGAGCCCTTCCCAGGTGCGCTTACTCATCGCCTCTCCCCATCCTGAGCCGGTTGCGTCTCGGTTGCTGGGGTGTGCTTGGCCAGATAGGCCTCGATTATCCCAACGGTCACCACGTGAGCGTGGCCGTAGACAATCTGCGAATGCGACAGAAGCGCCTTCAGGGCTTCGATTTCTAGCAGCAAGACTTTCGAGCGCAGCATCTCAACGTCACCGCGAAGCATGGTGTTCTCCGTCGCCAGCTCGGCAATGCGCTGGTCTCGCTGGTGGCAGGCGGCCTCGTATCCAGCCTCGAATGCGCGCATCTCGTCACCAGTGGCGCTGTCTTCGTTGCACTCGCGCATCCACGCAAGGCACGCAGCTTCGGCTTTCGCCTCCACCTCACCCGCTGCCTTCTGGTCGGTCATGGGGCCTCGGGTGGAGCTGGGTATTCTCTCCAATGCGTAACCTCGTACAGCTCCAGCTTGTCGCCGACGCTGTCGACCCAGTGGTCGTCCAAGTGATAGCCACCGCGCGTGTCCTGGTGACCCATGCAGGTCACAGCGATGACGACTAGCTCTTGTCGCGGCGGCATCCTCTCGCTACACGGAATCCACCCACCGCACTGCGCTTTGGCTCGCAGCGCTCGGGTTTCGGCAATGAGGGCGTCGATGCTGTTGCGCATGGCGACGATGAGCTCAATGTCCGCAATCCCGGCCTCGTCCACTGACGTGGCGTTGCAGACGTGCCTGGTGTTCTGCGCACGGGCCTCCGAGTAGTTAATCGACTCCCAGCTCTCGCCTTGCCACGCGCTAGTCCCATTTGGATGCTGGCACCAGGGTCCGGGCGTCGCCGCCTTCGCCAGCCTCACCAGCTCATCCAAGTCGACCAGAGGGGTGTCGGGGGTGGTGGTCACGGTGACGCCTCGTCTGGCCCGCGCACAAATTCGACCTTCGTAATCAGCGTGCGGTAGGCGCCGTCATCCTCTTCGGGGTCGAAGAAGTAGTCAGCGAACCACTCGGTCCCCATGCCGTCGTCGACATGGTTTTCCGGGTCGATGCAGTCGGCTGCCTGGGGTTTACACAGCAGAATGTCACCGACTTTGAGCGACGGTGACGGGTCGGTCGGGTCGATTTCGACGATGCGATACCAGCTCCCCTCGCGCAGATTCTGACCTGACTTTTTCAGCATGACTCAATCCTCTCCTTCATTGCTCGGCCAGCTCGCGGGGTGCCCCGCTGCTAGAGATTTCCGTTCAGCAGGGTTACCCCTCGGCCTCTCAGCCTCACGCCGAAGCGCGGCCTCGTCAGCCTCGCGCGTGTGTCGCACCCATTGATTCTGCGGGTAGTCCCACGTCGCTTTCTCCACCATCACCTCGGACTTGTTGAGACGGTATTCCGTGTATGGGTCGCGCTTCGCGGGCGGATTCCGCCTCTCCGAGCACTTCGCGCAAAGTGGAAATTCGCACCTCGTGCCAGCAACGACGGTGACGCCGCACTCTTTGCAGTAGGCGTGAGCGCGCGGGTCGCCTGGCTCGTATTTAGCCTCGGGCTTCTCGCCTAGCGGACACTGAGCGCAAACAACGCGCAGCATGTCGCCGTCGCCTAGCCCGTCATGCTCGCTGCACTCGTAGCAGAGGATCGAATCGGTTGACGCATTCACCGGATGCGGGCCATCGACGCGCTTGAAGCGGTAGTCGTGACGGGTAATGCCGGTGCTCGCGAGTCCGACATTGACGACTCCAAGCGAACCCATGGTAACGACATCGACTTGGTAGCGCGCACCAAGCTCCAGCTCGCCCGCGTCAGTCGCGTTTACACACTCAACCCAATCACCAGCCTGAATCGGGCGATCCTCTGAATTAGTCATAGCAATCCTTTCTCGAAAACAACATGCGCAGCCAAACATTCAGCCACGCGCTCTTCCTGCCAATGCTTGCGCTCTTCCTTCGACCACCCTACGAATGGCCCCATGCCGTCGTGGAAGCAGCGGTGGTGCGCCCTGCACAGCGGCATCGTCCGCCTATCCGGTGCCTTCATGCCCATGCCAGCGCCAGTCTCGTGGTGCGGGTGCTGTGGTGGTGGCGACTCGCACTGGGTCACGCTCGGCGCGCAGCAGGGCAGCGTGCGAATCCAGGCAAGATATTCCGCGTCGCCCGTGCGCTCAGCCTGTTTGGTCATCGTACGCCTCTTGAACTTGGACCGTTTCATGTACGCCGCTCGGCGCGGCATTGGACTCCGCTTCACGCTTCCTGGCCTTCCTGACGCCCGAGAGCACGGTGGTGTGGTTGTAGTCGCCAGTGTACCTGGCAATCTCCGGGTAGCTCCAGCCGTAGGTGTCGTGCAGCAACAGCCAGAAGTACTGGCGGGCTTGCACCGTGCGCCGCCAGCGGCGCTTCTCGAGCAGCTCCACTGCGCCCATACCGTAGCGCTCGGTGGTGGACTCGAGCGCGCCTGTCCAGCCGGGCCTCACGAACAGCACTCCATAAAAAGGCAAATGAATGCTGACAGCGCGAACCAATCGTGCCCGGTCGATAGAGAGACGGCGAACACGGCAACAAAGCATAGGAGGACTGGCGGCCTCACGACGGCGCCAGCCAATCGTTCTCGTTGGGCGGCAGCGGACCGTGCACATGCTCGGCCTCGCCATCGAACCACCGCATCAGGCCGTACCCAATTAGCTCGCAGCCCTCGTAGAACGCGACCACCAACTCGGCCCCGTCAGGCATGTACCATTGCTTGTCGTCTCTCACGGGTTCTCTTCAATCATGAGCTTGAGCTTTGCCATGTCGACGTTCTTCGGTTTCCAACCACACCCAGCGATGTAAGTAAGCGCCTTGCCCGCCTGCTCGAAGGTGACGTTGCGCGCATCCACCCCGAACTTGGTGAGATGCCCTACCTGCGCGTACGTCGCGAGTCCTGCCTCGTGGCGCCGCGCGCGCTCCTCGAGCAGCTTGCTTGCCTGGCGCTTGCTCAGCTGCCCGAGCACCTCCTTCGGCAGCTTCATCTTGGCCAGCGCCTCGAGCTGGCGCGGCGTAGGCGGCTGGCGGCCCCAGCGCATATCGTCTCGCGTGGTGCTGGTCGTGTCCAGCTCGAGCACGGCGAAGGGGTTGAAGCTGCGCGCCTGGGCAGCAACGCGGCTGCTGATGGCGGCGGCGATGCGCTGGAGCTCCTTGCGGGCCTCGGCCAGCATCTGCTGCGGGTTGGCACCCTTGTCCTGCTTAGCCTTCTTCTTGGCGAGCTCGACCTCCTCGTCAGAGTAGTCGCCACCCAGCAAGTCCTCGGGCGTGACCAGCGCGTGCTTCGATGAGTTGCCCACGAAGTCGAGCACCACAAGGTCCGGCTTTCGGCTGCCGGCGATGAGCGCGCGGCGTTCTGCAGCGCCTTCGCGCCCAGGGATGGCCTCCACGAGCCCACCGAGCACACGGGTGCCTCGCCCCACCATCTGCGCGTAGAGCCCGCGTGACTTGGTGGGGCGAGCCTGAACGATGCAGCTCGCTGATGGGGCGTCAAAGCCTTCGGTAGCCACCATGCAGTTGCACAGGAACTGAATGCGCCCCTCTCTGAACTCAGCAACGATGCGCTTGCGGTCATGCGGCAATGTCTCACCGCTGATGAACCCGGCGGAGAACGACTTCAGGGCATTGAAGCGCTCAGCCGCGTATTCAGCAGACTTCACACCGGGAAAGAAGCACACCGCCTGTCGGTTGGGCTCCAGCTCCAGCGTCTTCTTTACAATGCCCTCAACCGCGCGCAGCATCACCTCGTCGAGCTGGCCCTTGGCGAAGTCGCCAGCTACCGTATCAACTCCATCGAGGTCAATCTCCCCGAGTTCCACGTGCTGGCAATTACCAAACGGTACGAGGTAGCCCTGCTCGATGCCCTGCTGAATGTCGAAGCAGTAGGCGACGTTCTCGAACAGTTTTCCGAGTGCTTTTTCGTCGCCACGGTCCGGCGTGGCAGTGACCCCGAGCAGCTTGGCGCCAGTGAAGTAGTCGAGCGGCTTTCTGTACGTTTTGGCCAAAAAATGGTGGCATTCGTCGGCTACAACGAGGCCGAAGTGGTCGGCGGGGAAGCGCTCCAGTCGCTTGTCCTGTTTGATGGTGTCGACGCTCGCCACCACAAGCCGCGAGTAGAGCGCCGCGCGACGACCAGCCTGCTCTACGTCGACAGTCTCGCCCGTCATGCGCTCCAGCGATGCGCGAGCCTGCTCGACCAGCTCTTCGCGATGGGCGAGCACCAGCACTCGCCCTTTCCACTGTCGAGCCAGGCTGCTGAACACGAACGTCTTGCCGCAGCCCGTGGCCATCACCAGCAGCTGCGAGCGGTACTCCTCGAAGCCGGCGAGTGTCGCCTCGCAGCATTCGCGTTGATACCAGCGACTGCCGTCCCAGCGGTCGTCGAGCGTGGACAGCGTGGGCTGCTGGAAGATGAGCTGCGACTGGCTCACTTCAACCCTTCCGATCGGAGAGCGCAAAAGGCCCAGTCGCAGTGGATTTGCGCCATAGCTACTGGAGACATAACAAGTGAACTGACTTCCAGGTTGCTAACGATGCGCGAGTGCCGAAGCAGTCGCTCGCCGCATGGCACAGAGATTGTTACCTCCATGTCTTCCGAGCCGTCGTGCGCTCGACGGCTTCGGAATTCTGAGTTTGATACAGCCTCCAGCGCCAGACGCTGAAAGCAAGCTAGGTACGTAGCCATACGGTCGTTCACTTGGCCTTCCCCCACATCATTCGCTCGTAGCCGTTTCCACGCTCCAAGAACTTCGTGGCTTCTGGGATGGCGGCGAACAGCTTCGTGCGGTTGAGCGCCTCGGGGCTCTTGCACTTGATGAACCCGAGCTGCTTGCCGCTCACCGGATGCGTCACCTTCACTCCGCGCCGAGCCGCTTCCTTGGCCATCTCCTTGGCCTTCTCGATGAGCGGAGCGACCCGCTCGGCAAACGCGAACAGCTGGCCTAGGCGCTCACCGTCGTGGATAAGCCCGCTGTCGGCCGCCACGGGTGCCAGCACTGTCTCAGCGAACTGAGCGGGCAGCGTAAATTCTGGGCAGTGAAGCCGGCCATAGCAGTTATTACAGTGCTCGCCAAACGCGGCCTCACCCGTGGTGTTCAGCGCCGCCGACTTGATGCGGTGGAACAGGTCGAGCTCAGTCCACGAGTCCAGCTCGTAAACCTTCTCGGACCACTGCCACTCCTCGTCCTCGATGACCCAGATGCCGGTGATGAACGCTCGGCACCCGTGCTTCTTGGCCCATGCGTAGCCGTAGGTGAGCAGCTGCAAGCTGTCTGGGCCCGAACTGGCCCACCGCGTTTTCTTCAGGTCGCCAATGACCGCCACGCGCCCAATGAAAGGGTCCGGGTGGTCGACTATCCAAGCGAAGTCGAGCGTGCCGCACGTGACCACCTCGCCCTCCTCTGCGAAGCTACCGTCGCCGGTGAGGCCAATCGGCTGCTCCTTCTCTGATTCCTCATAGGTCAGGAGCTGGCCGAGAACCTTGATGTCTGACGGCTTCTTCCACTGCTCGATGGTGGCGCGCTCCTCGGGTGTCAGACGAGCGAGCTTGGTGGCCGCGTCGTCGGCTTTGGCTGCCAGCGCGTGCCATGCCGAGGACATAGCCGCCGCACGCCCAGCTCCGTGCGCTTCGGACAGTGAAGCAGCAAGCCCACAGAACTGCGACACAGGAAGCAGGCTCACGCGCGCGCCTTGCTTGATGTAGCTCACTTGCCGCTCCTGAAGATGGCTCCCAGAATTAATCCTGCAGCGCACGCCAAGAGAAGTCCTAGCGCCGTTGTTGTGACATTGCTCACGTCGTCACCTGCGGGTTAGCCTGCGACTCGAGCATCTTGACCAGCACGTCGGCTTTTGCCTGGTTCAACTTGTCCAGCGGGCCGCAGCCGTGCTTGATGCTGAAGTCCTGCAGCTCGGTGTTCTTGAACCCGACGCCCTTCGCCAGCTCGCGAATGCGCTCCTTGGTCTCGTCGGTGGGCCCCTCATAGCCGGTCGGCTTTGACTCGGCGGGCTTCACCACGGGGGGCGTTGCGCTGGCGCGCGGGCGCTGAATGCTAGCGGTGTTGCCTACTGAGGCGTTCGCGTCATCATCTTCAGCCTCGGGGAAAACCGACAAGATGCTCAGCCGGGCGTAGCGCTTCAGGTAGGTGACCTTCGAGCCGAACTCCTGTGCGTTGGCGCACCCCTGGAAGGCGATGACAGACTCAATGCGGGCGCCCCCTTTGGCCAGGACCGTGTGCACCTCGTCTTCGGTCAGCAGCTGCAGGAAAGCCAGGCCGTGCTTGCTTAAGGCCGGCTGCGTGGCGGCAATCACCACGTCCAGGCCGGCATAGTCGAACTTGTACGAGCCGCCCGCCTTCATTGCCACGGTGGCCTGCGAGTCTTTGACGATGGGCGAGAACTCGCCCTGGGCAGCAGAGAGGGCGGCAAACAGGTCGCCAAGCGCCTCGGGCGTGCCTACGAAGCTGACGCGAGGGGTGGGCGGGGCGGGAATGGTGTCGGGCTTTTGGTCGTCCATTTGGAGAGGTTCCTTTTCGTGTGTTACAGTGTAACGCGGCATGACTAGTAAGACGATCACATTCAGGACTAAAACGGCCGAGCGGCTAGCGGTTTACCGCCAGGCTTTCGAGCTGGCTCGACGGGCCCGGCCAAGTATCGATTGGTCCGACTGGCTGCGGAGCGCGTGCGACGCTCAAGCCATCAGGGACCTTGGGTCCGCGCAGGAAGGCCATCAGGATGGGCTGATGGCGGTCGGGCTGAACGTCGTGGCCTCGGGCGCGGAGCTTGACTCTCCAGTGCGCCAGGGCGACGCGGAGTAACTCGAGCTCCGCTAGGCCGCTCACCTGAAGCCAACCATCAGCCGCTCACCCGCCACGGTGACCACCTCGAAGGTGCGTAGCAGCGTCGGCTTGCCTCCGGCCTTGGCAGCAGCGCAGATGCCCACCTTGGCGCCGTCCGTGGTGGTGGCGACCGAGAAGTCTCGGCAGGTAACCGGCTTGGCCGGTTTGGTCTCCTCGGCTGAGGCGACCGAAGAGAACGCGAGCAGAGCAGCAATGATGGCAAATTGTTTCATGTGAATCTCCGTGCGCTGAATTGCGCGGTGGAGCCCACGGGAATCGAACCCGTGAGGCGCGAAAGGAACCACCCAAAGCGCGCCCGACCTACGGCCCCTAGAAACTATGGGCTTGGCCCCCACACGAGGGCATTCATTCGCTCTACTCCTTTCGGATTGGACAAGCACCGGCCCGAGCCGATGCGGTGAGGGAAGTGCATTGCGGGGCACTCGCATGTCAGATTGCGAGGGTTGTCGGCGCGCCGGCAAAGGGGTCGACCGCGGCGGCAGCTGCGCTTGCGGCAGTAGCAGCCGACTACTCGCGACACATGTCCTCCAGTTCGAGCAGGCGCCCTTCCAGGTGGCGCAGATAAGACAGCATGCGCGCGTCCGTGTGCATGTGGTCGGACTTGTCGTGTCCGATGTTTTGGTAGTGGTCAACGAAGTGCTCGTGCACCGCCGTCGCCCACTGCTTGGCGCTCAGCACGAGCTCTGCTGCCGCGGGCTTGCGTGGCGTTACTTCGCCACCAGGGAAGGCCAGGGTAGGGCACGGCATGGTGTCACGCACTCGACCAATGACGGTCGGAAAGCTCTCTTCGTTCTTGCTCATAGGGAGCCCTTTCGCGCCTTGCGACCGTCACGCATTGCCAAGTGCTGAAGCATGCCAGCCTGCCACCACTCGGCCGTGGGCTTGCTTGCGCTGTAGAGGGGTTGCAGTCCGAGGCATGCGCGAAGCGCGTCAACGAACTCGGCATGCTGGGAAGCGATGTAGCGCTCGCTCATCGTGGCCACACTTCGTCGCCATTGGGCGGCACGAGCTGGTCAAAGCGAGAGCGGTTGTAGTCGTGCTGGGCGTTTTCCAGCGCGTGCAGTTCGTCGGCCAGCTGCACCTCGCAAGCGGCGCAAAGTCCGTTGCTGAGCTCGTGGCACTGGCACCGATGCATTGTGATGGTCACCTGGCACACCCGACCACTTCCGCGACCACGCGACCAGACGAGTCCAAGACATTGATGGTAACGAACGGACGGCAGCGCAGCGCCTCGGATGCGGCGGCCATAGCAGCCAGTTCGCGAGTCGGATAAGGTGACGCTTTGCGATGCTGTCGCGAGCCAAGCAGACTGTTCACGTGCTCCAGTGTGAATTGGTTCGTCATTGTGGTTCCTTTCTGTTGATAACCTAGCGTATCGTAAAGCGCTCGTCAAGCTGACAGCACCAGCCGTTGCCAGTTTCCTGCTTTCCTTCGGTCCAGTCTGGCCCTGCGCACAAGCCTGGCGCTGGGTTGGTGCTCGCCACGTCGCGGCATTGGACGAACACTGGCTGGTTTGGGCAGATTTGGACGCGGATGTAGTCGGCCATGACCTCGCATCCTTCGGGCAGTGGCGCGGGCTCGACGTGGGCGCCGCATGCTGTCAGGAGGCGAATGGCGAGCAGGGCGGAGCCGATTCCCACGGCCCATTCCATTTTAGACATCGCCATTCTCCGCGCGTTGGCGCTCCTCTTCGAGCTCTTCACACAATTCGTCGTACGACTCCAAGCGGTCGTTCACGTCTGCCATTAACGCCCAGTACATCTGCACTGAAACGTCGCTAGGGCGCTCGCCTGTCTCATCCTCGTAAGCGTCCGGATGGTCAGATGAGAGCAGGCCGCAACGAGCCTGGAACGTGTGGATAACCCGCTGGCAGCCGTCGACCGACTCGTGCAGGTAGTCGCGCAACTCATCGTCCGATGAGACCTCGCCGTCGCGAATGGCTCGCTTGCAGTCCTCCACAATGCCGCGCACGTCGTCGAAGTAGTCGCGGTTTAGGATGCGGATTGCATCGTCAACCGTGGGTTCCGGTTCGGGCTTCGCTAGGCGCTCCCGGATGGCAGCTACGGTGCGGCGCGGGTTGTACAGAGCAACGCGCGTTGCGTCGCAATCGCCATCCAGAATGGCGGTAATGTCGTCGGCTAGGCGGCTCACGAGCACACCTTCCCGTCGCACACAACCAAGTCAACCGAGCCGTACACCTTGGCAGCCTTGGACAGCTCCTCGCCTACCTCGCCGTGCCCACGGTCCCAGAAGCCCGCGCCATGGCCATTGCGAGTGAGCCAAAAGTCATGGCCGTTCTGCTCGTCATCGGCTTCCGTGCGCTGGAGTAGCGCGTAGTTCGCCTCCCAGAAGTCCTCGCAATCCTTGCGCAGGGCGGCAACGGTCTCGGGCGCAATGTCGTCGGCCGAGTAGTACTCGTCCAGCGACGAACCCATGTTGCCATCCTCATCGCACTCAGTGGACGACCAAAGCGCGCACTCGATGAATGCGTCAAAAAACGCATCAGGCATGGGTTCCGGTTCGGCGTAGGCCGACTCGATGCGCTTGCCGGTGTCGGCGCAAACCATGTCGCCGTCCTCCCAGTTCACGTCGAACGCCTCGAAAGCCCATCCCGAGCTGTCGCCGTCCCTAGTGGCGCGCGCAATGAGCCAGGTGTTCTCGCATGCCGCTTCGTAAGACAGCGTATCGCCGTCGGACATAAGAAAAAACGTGGGGTAACAGCCGACACCGGTGTACTTACCGGCTCGCAAGCCGTCCAGAAACGCGCGTACTTTGGATTGGTTTCGCATGGGTGGTTCTCCTGTGCATATCCTAGCAAGTGGTAAAGCGAGCGTCAAGCGCTTTCGTTCAATTCCACGCTCCCAAGCGCCCGTCATCCGCATCTGTCCAGTCGAACTCGACCAGCTCGCGCAGCGAGACCTTCGGGTCCGCGACTAGGTGCGCGCGGTAGGACTCCCACTGGCAGAACGCGAACTCGCTCTCATACTCGCCGTCTGGCAGCCCGTCACCCTTGGCTACAGCGACCTGGTAGGCACCCTCGGCGCGGTCGTGGCAGAGCTGGGTAGGCTCCTCGTACTCGGCGGCCTGGCACACGCAGGGTAGCGCGAGCAAGGCGGCAAGGAGGCTGGCGGAGACGCTGAAGCGGCCTAGGCGAGCCATCAAACTTCCTCCGACTCTGCGTTGGCAAGCGGGATGAGGCAGTCGCGCACAGCGTCAGCGCACGGCGTACCATCGACAGCGGCAATGCCCTGAGCTTGGTGACGGGCGTACTGCTCGCGCAGAGCGAACATGATGGCAGACACCGCACAGGTGCTGTACTCGAACGTTTCCAGGTACATGCGGGCTCGCTCGACATCAGCGCCCGACGGGTTTGAGGCTACGTGGAAGATGTTTGCAGCTACGTCTCGGATGGTCATGTGGTTCCCTTTCGACCCCTTGAATCTAGCGCACCGTAAAGCAGACGTCAAGCGAATCGGCCAACATAATGCACAGGCTAACTAATCGGCTGGCCGGTTACCCTCCAGGTCGCTTGACGTGAGCCAGTCTGTGCCAGACGGTTTGGCACACTTTGGCACTGGCACACTCAGTCTAGGCGACCGGCCCGCTAGCAGGCTATCGGCCGATAGGTTCGTGTGGGGTCTCCAAGAGGCGTTGCCGCTGTCGACGGAATGCGCCGTGGGCTCGCTGAGCTTTAGCCCAATCCCCAATCCAGAACCCCAGTGAGGATAGAGTGAGGAGCCGGAAGGGCTCGAACTGGACTCTCCTCTCCGCCGCGAAGCGGCGTCTCGGTGCGCAGCCGTGAGCCGAACGAGGTGAGAAGTTGGGCGCCCCCTCTCCCGCCTCCTCGCGAATCCGGGAATCCCCTGCTCCCTACGCGCACGGGAAACTTGCGGCATTCCCCGCAGGAATAGCCCTGCTCGCCTGCCCACCTGAACATGCGCCACCCCTGCTCGGATGCGCAGTGTGCCGCCCTGCGCGCGGGCCGCGCGACCCCTACCCCAGGGGGAGAGGGGTGGGGGGGGGAAGGGGGGCCCCCGCCAACCGTAATTTTTACCAGCAACTTTATCACCATCGTCCTCTACCTTCGTCTTGCCCCAGCGTCCGCTACTGCTATGATATCCCATGGTGTATCACCTTGGTAGCACACTCGGGTTACAGTACGGATTCCAGTTCCTGCGCCGGGTGCGTGATGCGCCAGGGGAGACGCTTGGCAAGACGATGGGGGCGCTCGGGTGCTACCCAAAGTCGTTGGCGGTTACCGTCAGGGCGTGCGAGGCAGCAGGGCTGGTCGAGCCGGTACTGCTTGGGCGGGGGTTCGAGCTGACCGACCTTGGGTTCAGGGTGCTGCTGCTATGGGAGCAGATAGTGGGGCTGTACGGCGAGCCGGTCGGAACTGCTCCGCCGGGTCCTGCCCTAGTAGCGGCCGGCAATGGAATGGCGCGCGCGTTTGCAAAGCATGCGCTTGCTCCTGGAGAGCGGGTGGTCGAAGAAACGGTCGCCCGGCCAGCGAGTTGGGACCTATGAGAGGGCTCACTCCGGTGGAGCGCCACCTACTAGCCGTGCCGGTTGGCTTTGTAGCCACACAGGACGCAGAGTTCAAAGCGCTCGAAGGCATGTCTGCCGTTGAGCGGGTTCAGCACCTTCCGGATGGGGACTGGAAGGTAACCGACCTCGGTCGCCTCGCCCTCCGTATCTGCCCGGTGGACGAATTTTGAAAACCTCCACGGGAACTGCGTATTACATTGTAACGCGCGTCAAGTGTGCTAGGATTTGGCAATGAGTAGTGCTCCCCGATACGACATGCGGATTAGTCGACGCGGAGGCTTTGTCTGGGCCTCCGAATGCAACCTCGAGTCCCTACAGTTCTGGCACGGCAAGTTCAGCACGAGCTCGAACCCGCAGTACGAAGCCAAGGACAAGGAGAAGGCCAAGAAGCTCAGCTACTGGGTCAAGTTCCGCGAGGCTGACCCCTATAGCCGCTGGAAGGGAGTCCGCGGGAACGAGGAGGTGGTGGCGGCTCAGCCGACCGACAGGCCGGCGATTATCTCGTGGGATGCGCCGAGCGAGCCGGCGCGAACGGATTACACAGGAGCTGAAGGTGATGACACGATTCCGTTCTGACAGGATTTGGCGACTGGGCGAGAAGGAACTCGTGCAGCGGAAGTACGTTCCGCCACCGGCGCCGTTTGAGCTGGCTGACGCGCTAGAGGACCGGAACCCAAGCGAGCTGTCGCTAAAGCGCTATGAGCTTGGTCTCCAGGCTCTCCAGCTCACCTCGCTCGACTGGCACCGACATTGGGGGCGACCGTGAGCGAGGAATTTCAGCCGAAAAACTTCGATGAGCTGGCCGCTCGTTTCCCAGAGCTGCGGAATCCTAGAAGTGTGTGGGAGGACAAGCATGCGAACTTTCACAGGTTCAACCACTATGCGTGGCGCACGCGACCGGCGTTCTTCTCGGTCTTCTGGAAATCGGAGTGGCGCTGATGCACGTGCGATACTGCGACTGCGACGACTGCCTGCCTGGCTTCCCAGCCGAGCCGACCGCGGTCTACGAGGTGGCGCCGGATGCGCCGCCCGAGCTACCAGTGCGCGTGAAGCAGACGTGGGTGGACCGCATCAAGACTCGGCACCGAATCTACGCTCACCTCGATCTGGCATCGTCAAGTGGCGTGTGATACACTGCAATGCGTTCGGCGCCATGGTGCGCAGGGAGAGCCTGCGACGGGTATGAACTCCAGCTCTGAGAAACAGCCCGAACGCCTACAGCCAATGTCCACCCGAGCAGACCGAGTAGTCGACCTTCGAGGCGCCGAGCTGGCGTTTTGGGAGTCGCTCGTCCACGAGACGACGAAGCCGCTGCCGGAGCTCTGGGTGGTCGATGCGGAGCTGCCGACGTGCGAGGCGGCGGTTTGCGCGTACCTGTTCATCGGGCGCGGGATTTCTGGAGAAAGCTAATGGACAGCGAGAGCGTCTTTTTCATCTGCATCGCGCTGGTAGTGTGCACCGCGCTTGGCTGCTGCACTGCTCTTGACAGCAAGTGCGCCGAGCGCGGGATGCGTTATGGCCTGGATGGGTGCATCCAGCAGCCGGCGGCCAAGTGAGCGTCGAAGGCATCACCTACGAGCCGTTCCGCCCGCCAGGCGCACCGAACAAGTACGAGCTCGCCATCCTGCAAATCGCCGTCACCCTGACAGCCGAGCTGGGTGAGCCTCCGCATTTGTCGCGCATTGCGCGCGACCTTGGCATCACCCGGCAGGGTGTGTACCACTGGGTGAAGAAGATGCGCAAAAAGGGATTG
>Ga0164306_10000080_pt1 | contig 34676 bp, 16 predicted proteins | sample Whisoiple_242_MG_FD_110213 | JGI IMG/M metagenome (GOLD analysis project Ga0164306, IMG submission 110213) | Soil microbial communities amended with fresh organic matter from upstate New York, USA - Whitman soil sample_242_MG | ecosystem: Environmental > Terrestrial > Soil > Unclassified >... | reverse complement strand
TCAAACAATCCCAGGACTAACTGGTTTTACCTACGCTAGGATAGCTAGCATGGACAAACGTGCTGTAGGTAAACTTACAGACTCTAATCACTTGGAGAGTTTTCACTCTACTGAGCCAGCTGACTATGATAAAAAAATCATCAGCTTGTACACACAAAGTTCATTGTATAGCAATGACTTCCTTGACATGATTAACAAGAGCACTCCTTATTACATCGATAATAATAGTGATGCTTGGAAATGGCAAGTAGCTGTTCCTTACAAATTCCCTAAGATTATAGATGTTCCTGCTTCTACAGCAGCTCTAACTAAACCTGGAATTGATGGACAGGAATTTTCTTTAGTATTGGATACTAACGAATTCTCTCTTAATTCTGTAGTATCTGTTGGCTCACGTCAATATGGTCCTCGTTTCTATGTTGTAAAAGATCCCACTCCTTGGATGTATGGATATTTGTATAGCTTCACTTTAGTAACAGACAACCCCACTGTAGATTTCGTAAGTTCTGTATTCCTACAAGTAGGAGTTGAATTAGAACTTATCGATGGTGTAATTGGTGAATTTGACCAAGATTTACTAGGTCTTCCTCGTTTAGGAGAACAAATCACAATGTTTGAATCTTTAGGTTCAGCATATGGTTATGAGCACACTATTACAGAATGGGCTGATGATAAGATGTTGAGAGATAGTTCAGGAAAACCTTTGGATATTCTTGTATATGCTCCTCAACGTAGAAATCAACTTCCTATTACACGTAATGATGTTAAGTGGGAACCTTTCATTGAGTTCTGGATGCGTAAATCTATGCTTGAACTAAAAGTTAAGCGTATGATTTGGTCTAAGCCTGGAACTGTAAAAACAGGTGGTGGTAAGCAAGAACTTAAGCGTGTATCTGCTGGTGTATACCACAGAATGCGTAATAACGGTAATCTTGTACAATACAATCGTGGAGAATTCTCTGCAAACTTAGTTCGTAGTGTATTTGGAGATTTGTTCTATCGTAGGGTGGATGTTAAAGATCGTAAGGTTAAGATGTACACTAATGAAGCTGGATTCGATGTATTCCAACAAGCTTTAAAGACGGATGCTCTTAACTCAGGATTAACACTGATGGCAGATAGCGGTAATCGTTATATGCAAGGTGAAGGCCAACACATTACATATAACTTTGCATTCGATGCAATGGTTACTCGTGAAACTGGTAGAGTTGAACTTATCCACTTAAAAGAATTGGATTTACCACAATCTAACCTTGAATTTGGTCAGAATAAGAAATCAACACCTGTATTCATGGTATTTGATGTATCTCCTATGAGTGATGGTTCTATGGTGAATAACATTCGTGAAGTACGTATGAAAGGTGCTCCTTCTATGACTTGGGGATATATTGATGGAACTCGTCACCACTTAGGATTTGCAAAATCTCAAGGAATGAGTTCTGCTAACAAATTCCCTGGATATGAAATTTGGATGAAAGATCGTTGTGATGTATTCATCGAAGATTTATCTCGTACAGTATTAATTGAAGAAATACCTCAGTTCTAATAATATAGGGAGTTAAAAACCTCCCTCTTTCTAAAGAGACTTCCCTCCACAATGCTGAGTGTGGAGGGGTTTCTAAAAAGCTACACTGTTGGCATTATTTATAAATATCTACCATTGGGTGGGAGTTTAAAAATAAGAGGATCGTTCCCTTAAGTAGCTCAATAAATAAACCAAATTAACTAACTACATTTTATGGGTAAAGTCGGCAAAATCTCCCCTATTAAAAGGGAATTTACAAGTTCACAAACACAAACAATGCAAAGTGGACTAGCACAAAAAGGACTAACACGTATTCCAGGTACTGGAGTATTCAAATATCCTTACAAGGAAAGCAATGGATACTATAGAACAGGATTAGATCCTGATGCAGGTTATATCAAAAGAATTGAAGATCCTACAGAAAAGGAATTGGAAATTGAAAGAGTAACCAATCTAAGAAAGAAATTAGAAGCAGAACTAGGAGTAGATTTAGGTCCCAAGAGTAAATTTTGGAATAATGCTCTATCCAATCCTAATGATCCTAGTGATTTACATGTTCAACCTGCAAAATTAATGGATGTAGATAATTTATATGATTTATCAAATGTACAACAAGAATTAACATATTCATGGCTTAGAGTACATCCTACAATTGCTTTTTCTTTACAAGCATGGGAAAGAGGCGATTATCCAGCAGATACACAATTCTATGTTGTTGATGATGAAGTGGAGAACAAAACAGCTTACAAGAAAAAGAAACTTATAAATAGTGCTATTGTTAAGTTTGATCAAATGTCTCCTGATAAGAAGAAGAAAGTGGCTAGGGTGATGGGGCTTCCTGTTACAGAAGATACAAGAGAAGATGCTGTATATAACTTAGTAGATAATCTTCTAAAACAAACGGAATTCAAAGTTGGAAAATATCAAGGATTAAATCCTGTAGAGGTTTTCACCAGATTTGCTGATATGAAGGAGAATCTTCTACACATAAAAGATTTAGTAAAACAAGCAACTACACATTCTATTTATAGAATTAAACCTACTGGTAAAATCTATGAAGGTGAAAATGAAGTGGCAAAAGATGAAGAAGAGTTAGTTAAATATCTTGCAGATGAAGATCATCAAGAAGATTTGATTATTCTTGAACAAAAACTAAAAAGTAAGAAATTAGCTAATGTATGATACCCGTAGATAGTTTATTATATAAAATAGATCAAAAACTAAATAAACTATCAAGTAACGAACATCAGCAAATACAATTAGAAGATAAAATATTAGCTTTAAACGAAGCTCAAATAAAGCTGATTAAACAGAAACTTGATGGTCAAAATACAGTTTCTGGACTAGGATTTGATGCTTTTAAAAAGCGATATGAGGATTTAGAGAAACTCATTGAAATGTATGAAGACCATCCTCTTGATTTAAACCAAGTGGAAGGTCCGCTAAATAGATGGGTGTGTGATCTATCTGGAATAGATCCTGCTTATATGTTCTATGTAGATAGTTACATTACAGCAGATAAAGGAAAGTGTAAAGATAGACCAGTTTATATAAATAATGATTTGGCTAAACATGCAGATGTTCCAACATTATTAAAAAACACACATTATTCTCCTTCTTTTGAATATCAAGAAACCTTCAATATTATATCATCTGATGAATTATCTGTATTTACAGATGGTAGCTTTACACCAAAAAAACTATATCTCTCTTATGTACGCTATCCTAAGTATATAGATAAAGAAGGATATATAAAACTAGACGGTAGTGATTCTTCAAATCAAGACTGTGAACTTAAAAACTATCTTGAGGATGAATTAGTAGATTTAACTGTACAGAATTTAGCAATGTACACAGAAAACGCAACTGCTGCTCAAAATGCACAGTTTAGAATAAAAACAGACGAATAGAACTTAAACAATTTAAATTTAATAAACAATGAGTGATTTTTCATTACACACCCTTTTTGTGGTTCCAGTAGGTAATACTCTGCCTAGCTCTGGTTCTACCCAGGATTTAACAGCTGGACAATTTGGGATTTTCAGAAATGACTACACTGTTGCCAACGCAGGTAACATTGCAGCAGCACCTTATTTCTATCTTGCACAAGGTAGAACAAACACCTATCTTCAGGGATCTAAAAGATCGAATAGGATTGCAGGTGTAAATAATACATCTGGTCAAGGATCAAATGTTATCGAGTGGTATAAAGTTAGTGGATGTTCCACAGCGGTAACACAAGTAACTGATGTATCAGGATGGACTGTAAAATGTGGTGACATTGTCACTTTAACATTAAGAGCACATTCTTCTTACTTAGATACTCTATATTTTAATGGTTTCACTCGTAGTGTAACTGTTCAAGCTCCTTGCTGTAATTGTGGGGGAGATCCTTGCTCAAATGTAGATGTACCTACTTTGATTGATAGCTTTATTGCTAAATTGAATCAAGCTGCTCCTGGTATTAACTCTGATAACATTAAACTTAGTCAATTTTATCAATTCCAACGTATAGGAAATGATGCTAATGCAATTCTTCGTATTTCTGGTAAGCCTCTTACTAAATATGGACAACCTTGCGATATTGCAGCATTCCCTTATGAATATGATAGAATGTATTTCCGTACTTTCGTATATTCAGGTCCTGCAACAACTGCTGATTTCATTGTAGTTGATAATTGTAATCTTGTAGCAACAGCTCTTGTGACTCAACGTGCAGACTATCCTAAAGGTACTTCTGATGAGATTAAACAACTTGAAAAGAATCTCTATAGCTATCAAGCTGCATATCTTAAGAGTTTATATAGAATGAATGGTTATAATGAGAATTTTGAATCATGGGTAACTGATGGTACAAATTATGACACTCTTTATATCAAATTCAGAGCATATAGCAAGGGAGCCTATCAATGGGGAGCTTTCGTTCAACAAGATGAAGCTGTAACTATTGCAATTCCTTCAACTTTAACATCTGGTATCACCACTGTTCTTAATGCTGCTTTAGGTACTGTATCTGATGATAGTGCTTGTGTAACTACAACGTCTACTACAACAACAGTATGGCCTACAACTAGTACAACTACTACATTAGAACCTTAATAGTAGATACAAAATAACCTAGAAAAAAGGAGAAGAAGTTAAAAAGCTTCTCTCCTTTTTTTGTTAAAACCTATTCCAATGGTAGATTTAAAACTAGACATATTAGTAATTCCTACATATAACTCTCTCACTTTAGGGATAGCTGATATTTCTACTTATCCAACAAGCCCTCCCATTACTTCTCCTACTATAACAATTACTATCCCTAATGGGTTTGGTATTGTCTCCGTTCCTTTTACTCCTAATAGTTTTAATGTATTTAATTCCTTAATTCTAGGACTGAGTTCTCCAGGAGATGATTTAACCTCTCTTCCTGACGGACAATATACTCTAACTTATTCTGTAGATCCTTCTTATTTAAACTTTGTTACAAAAACAATAGTGAGAGTAGAGAAACTACAAGAGAAATTTGATAATGCTTTCATGAAGCTTGATATGATGGAATGTGATAGTGCCATAAAAACCCAATCCAAGGTAGATTTAAGCTCCATTTATTTTATGATACAAGGTTCTATAGCAGCATCTAACAATTGTGCAGTGGATGTTTCTAACACATTATATATTCAAGCAAATAGAATGCTAGATAGATTCATTAAAAACAATTGTGGATGTTCAGGTAATAATTTCTTAATAAACTTTAAATAAACCAAATATGGCAGCATGTTCCAAATGTGGAGCAAACCAAGGATGCTCCTGTCAACTAACTAACGGACTTTGTCCTTCTTGTTATTCTGCTTCTTTACAAGCTAATAACTCTAATACACAACCTCAGAATGCTACAACCCAGACTAAATAATTGTGTTAACTGTACTACGATACCTGTATTGTTGAGTGATATTGATTGTAAATTAACAGAATTAGCAAAAAACGAATATAATAATATAGTATTCATGCTAAACTTCCCTGTACCAGGAAATGTTTTCTTTGATCTGCTAAATTATAAAAGAATATTAACTTATAAGATGGTTAATGAAAACTATGCCTGTAAGTATACAGTGGAGCAAATAGCTTCCAAAGTAAAACTATTAATTCATAAATAAAAAATCAATATGTGCAGTAATTGCTATAACGGATGTACTCAAGTGACTTCGGATCAATGTGTTAGATATACAGGCATAGATGTTCCTATATTGGGAATAAAAAATGGAGATAGTTTGTCTTATGTAGAACAAGCTATAGTAACTTTTTTAGTTTCTACTTTAGATGGAACAGGTATTAAGCCTACAATTCCTTCTGAAATCATATGTACATTAGTTCAATCTTTCCTTCCTACTTGTGAAGATATAACAGAAGTAGACTTATTTAAAGCATTAATTCAAGCAACATGTAGTTTGCAAACTCAGATAACTACACAGAAAGATAGAATAGATGTAATTGAGGCAAATTATACACTGGATTGTGTTACTGGTGTGAGCGCTGGAGATGGTACTCATGCAGTTTTACAAGCTGTTATTGTTAAACTTTGTTCTGTTAGTACAGATTTAGCAGCTTTAGCTTTAAATATTTCTACTAATTATGTAGCCTTAGCAGACTTAAATGCATTAATTGCAGCTTATTTAGCAAGTATTGCTCCTTCTAATAACTATTCTAATAGGATGATTCCTTATACAGCGGTTGAATATTATGGATCGCTTGGTAATTTCGATCTTTCGGGTGCTGGTATAGGACTATATGAAAATATATATTTGTGTAATGGCAATAACGGAACACCTGATAAAAGAGGGAGAATCCCTGTAGGAGCAATAGCAGGTGTTCCTGGAGGAGCCTTAGATGCAGCTGTTAATCCTGCCTCTTCTACATTTAATCCTAATTATTCAGTGGGGGATACTATATACGGTACTAATAGTGTAGTTTTAGATACTACACAAATACCATCTCATACTCACCCTATTACAGATCCTGGTCATTTTCATTTTACAGTTGATGATTATCAGAACCCATCTATAGTTCCAGTTACATCAGCTTTACCTATGGCTAAGGCATTTTTGAATAATTTAAATGGTGATTACCAATTAATGACAGGTACAGCAGCAGCTACGTTATCCCCTACAGATACTAAATTAACAGGAATCACACAAGCAAACGCTGTTGGAGGAGGACTAGCACACGATAATAAACAACCTTCTTTAGCTTGCTTGTATGTCATGTACATTCCATAAAAAATTAAATAATGAGCAATTGTATACCAGGAATGAACTGTTGGGAAAACACATCCAATAATAATGGATGTAATCCTCCTGTATTCACATGGTTTCCTTGTGGGTGTGTCCCTTTTACAGTAAATAGTACAAATGTTATATATACAGGAGACAATCTTCCTAACTCATTAATAAACACTAATGATAATTTAACTTTAGCTTTAGCTAAGATAGATAGTGCTATTGTAGGAATAGGAGGAGGGGTTCCTTTAACAAGAACAATTACTATTAATGGACTAACTCAAGATTTATCAGCAGATAGAACTTGGAATACAATAACTCTTAATAGTTTTTCATCAGGTTCAGGAATATCTTATAATAATTCGACAGGAGTAATTACTAATTCTGCTCCTGATCAAACAGTTACATTAACTCAGGGAGCAAATATAACTATTACAGGAACATATCCTAATTTCACGATAGCATCAAGTGGAGGAGCTTCAGGTATAGTTGTCGGATCAACCACTATTTCATCAGGAACAAGTGGTAGAATACCGTTTAATAATGCTGGTGTATATGGCGAAGATGCTAATCTTGTATGGGATATAGCAAACGGAGCATTAAATATTAATAAGATATTAGGGGGAATACCATTTATTAATCAAGGATTTTCAGCAAGACATGCTGATTTTCAAATAAGTAATAATAGTAGTTCGATGGATACACCCTTAAGGGTTTCTCATTATAGCTCCAATGGTGGCATTGGAACAGGGGTTTCTATAGAATATGGAAGCACAGCCGCCTCAGGACATGAAAAAATTGGAGGACAAGTAGGAGTATCATGTAGTAATAGTGGTATTGGTACTGAAAGTTTTGATTTCATTATTAGTTTGATGAATGGAGGAGCTGCTGTCACAGAATCATTTAGAGCATTATCTACAGGAGATATAAATTTAGGAGGAAGTTCTCTTGGAGGAGTAACTAGAACATTACTAGCAGTTGGAAGTGGAAGTAATATAGGAATAAATATATTTGCAAAGGGTACAGGAACATTAAATTTTGCAACAAATGGTTCAGCTAGTTTTTCTGGGGTAATTCAGACTAATATAGGAGGAGTAAATGTAAGCTCAGGTTCCCCATTAGACAACAATTTTAAAGGTAACAATGCTACAGGTACTGCAATTGCAGCAGGAAGAGCTGTTCTTACAGGAGGAGTAAGTAGTATATCTGGAGTTCCTGGAGGAGATGTTATAGTTACAGGAGGTACAGCAGGAACTGGAAATGCTAATGGGGGAAATACTTTTATAACTTCTGGAGCAGGTTCAGGAAGTGGTACTCCTGGTATAGTAGCATTACAAATTAATAATATAACAGCTTTGAGTGTAGATCCTAATTTAAACATTTCCCCTGGAGCAGGAACTACATCCATGAATAATGGCTTTATATTTATACCAGCAGCGTTAGGTCCTCCTTCAGGGACACCAGCAGCATTATCTAATGTTGTTCCAATGTATTATGATAAAACAAACAACAATTTTTATATATATAATGGAGCTTGGAAAAAGGTAACATTAACATAAGTTATTCAAAAACTCCATTGTTATTGGTTTCGATGGAGTCCCCTTTTGGTAGAAATATCAAAAGGGGTTTTTTATTTCTAACATTTTTAGTTAATTGTTATAATTAAATTAGTTAAATAAATTTTGTATTTCCAATACTTTATCACTATCTTTACTGCTGTTTTAACCAAAATATCACAAAATGATTGAAAATCAAGGATTATTGTCAGAACTTCAGCAGTTACTGACACAAAAGAAGTCAAAAGCTTACTATGCCTCAAAATTGGGGATTACAGAATCAGAAGTAGATGAATTGTTAAAAGAACTAAGGAAAAAGGAAGTAGAAGTAGAGGAATCAACTAAAAAGGTAAATGAAGACAAAGGTACATTAGAAAGCTCAATAGAGATTGATTTTGAGCCTAAAAGTGTAGAAGACCTATACAAACTCCATAAAGTAGATAAAGAAAGGTATAAAATAAGCTCATATTGGTCAAAGCTTAAATCTAATGGTAAATTCACATCTTCTATATTTGCGACTCTTAAAAAACCACAAGATTATACGTTAGAGGATTTTTCCAAATTCCTAAAGAATTGGGACCCTATTGATGTACATTCCACCTTTAAACAACCCATTACCTGGAAGGACGAAAATAAGGAAAAAGTAGATGTAGAGCTAAATATAGCAGATTTTCACTTAGCTAAGAAAACATTTGAAGGAGATAGTTTGGAATCAAAAGAATTTGATTATTACAAAGTAGTTAATGATTTAGTCACTAAAATCAGCAAAAATTACAATATTAACAAACTGGTGTTCCCTATAAGTAATGATTTCTTTCATACGGACAATATTCAAAATACCACTACAAATGGTACTCCTCAAGATGTAACTGCTTGGTATGATGAAGAATATGAGAAAGGGTTTGATATATTAGCAAATACTATTAATTATCTAATTACACAAGTTAGTGAAATAGAAGTAATTCTTGTGCAAGGAAATCATGATAGAACTAAGGGATTTTATGTAGCTCATGCTTTAGAAGTATTTTTTAAAGGATATAAGAAAGTGAAATTCCAGAGACATCATTCGGTTACAAAACATGTAGTATTAGGAAACACTTTCATAGGTTACCATCATGGTAATTCAGTCAAGTTAGAAAATCTTCCTTTAGTATTCAAAACTGGAAAAGAAGCTAGTGATTTTGGTAATTCTAAATATAGAGAAATCCATACAGGAGATAAACATCATTATCTAGCTAAAGAAATACAAGGAGTTAGAATTCAACAAATGCCTTCTTTATCAAAAACTGATAGGTGGCATAGGGATAACAATTTCGAAAATAAAGTACATGCAGCATTAGCTTTGGTATATCACCCAATATACGGTAAAATAGCAGAGTTCGAATCTAGAGTATAAAATATTATGACAGGAAGAAAATTAGTTTCAGATGTAAGAAGTACACATAAATTATTGTCAATTGACAATACAATAACTGATCGTGCTATACTGTCAGAGATTAGAAATAATACTATTCTCCTAGTAAAGAGAGAAACTAATCTTAGAAAACTATGGGCTACAGATACTATTTTCGAAAGCCTTCCTTGTTTTCAAATGAAAGAAGTTCCCATTTCTGAATGCTGTGATTATGTTGATCCTTGCACTGTTAGTAGAAGTGTACACAAACTCCCAAGAATAGGAGAGGGAAACTATCAATATCTTATACAGGGAGTGTGGAGTATTAATGCGATGGGAGGTAAAGGAAAGAGAATAAAAGAGATTACTATAAATCGTTACTTGAATCTTCTTAAATTAAAGATAGTTAAAAATCAAGTGTATTATTGGATAGTAGATGATTATCTTTATACAAATAATCCATTATTGCAATCTATTAGAATGGCAGCATTCTTTGAAGAAGATGTTCCTAATGAAATAATGTTTCCTGATTGTGATTGTGGTAAGGAATATTCATTAGATGAAATATGTAAAAATCCCTTAGATAGGGAATTTCCTTGTCCGGGATACTTGCAGAAACAAGTATTAGAACTAACATCACAAAAACTTCTTAATACATATTACAGACTCAAGAGTGATCAAACTCAAGAAGGTGTAGATGGTCAGGCTCCCAACACTCCTCCAACTAGTTAATTATGAGAGTGAAGGTCGATTGGTCAAGCGGTAGTAGAGAGAATTATACAAGCTTTTGTAAGAAATATCCTACAATTAAAGTTAGTTATGATCAATGGAGAAGAATTATATATGATTTCAATGAATCCTTCAAAACTTATATATTAGAAACTGGTGAAAAAGCCAGAATACCTTCAGGATTTGGAGAATTTACAATAACTAAGAAGAAAAGGAAGAAAATGAAACTTGGTCCTGATGGGAAAGAAAGAATTAATCTTCCGGTGGATTGGAAGAAAACCAAAGAAAAAGGTAAGTATATATATAACTTCAACTTCCATACGGAGGGATATTTCTTTGGGTGGAAGTGGTTTAAGAAATCTACAAGGTTAAAATTTGTAGATTTGTGGTGGTTTAAACCTTCAAGAGTAACTTCTAGACTACTCTCTCATTATATAAAAATAGATCCTAAATATCAACACCTTTATCAACAATGGGGCACTAAATAACATGACAAAATACGAAAAAGGATATAAGTTTGGAAATTTAACTTTTATAAATGAAGACTTTCATGAAAAAGAAGTTACAGGATTTCAAAAATATAGAATGGCTGTAATAGAGTGTTTTTGTGGTAGAAAATTCATAACTAGAATATCAGGATTAAAAAACGGCAGAACTAAATCTTGTGGATGCACTAGAAGAGACGGGTTGCTAAAAAGAATCACTCGACATAATATGAGTAATTCTTCAGAATATTCATCTTGGGAATCCATGAAATCTAGATGTCAGAATCCTAATAATATATTCTATTATAATTATGGAGGTAGAGGTATAAAAACATGTGAAAGGTGGAATAATTTTAAAAATTTCTACAAAGACATGGGAAAGAAACCAGATAAATCCTATTCTTTAGAGAGAATTGATGTAAATGGAGATTATTATCTAGAAAATTGTAAGTGGGCTACTAGAAAAGAACAAGATAGAAACAAAAGAAATACTATATTTCTTTCTTTCAATAAAGAAAAATGGATTCTTGTAGATTTAGCTAAGAAGTTCAATATACATCAACAGACATTGAAAAGTAGAATAGATAGAGGAATGAGTCCAGAAGAAGCTATTTATACTCCTATAAAATATAATAAAAAATAAAATGAGTTACTACTACAAATACAATTTTGTTTCTCCAGAAAGCGTGTACGCATTAGTTACTGAAGAATTTAAGAGTTATATGGATACTGGAGCGGTTGATAATTTACTATGGCCAACTTATTTAAACAAAGCATTGGATAAACTTGGTAGAAGTTCTTATGCTATTGTTCCAGAAATATTAGAAATATGCAATTTTGAGGCAAGACTTCCAGATAACTTCTATGCAGTTAGGGAAGCTTGGTTATGTACAGCAGTGAACGGATTTCCTGTACAAACGGCTAATTCTTTCTATTCTCAGGCAGCTTCTTTAAATACCATTCAAGTATCTCCTGTCATATCTGGAGGAAAAGCTTGTACAAATATAAATTGTAATACAGAAGGATGTGATGGAACTCAGTGTCTTCCTGAATTTATACAAGCTGTATATAAGACAAATAATCAAGTAAACCAGACATTTCATAAACAATATCTCCTAAGACCAGGAAACATATCTAGTCATAAACATTGTTCTTTAGATTGTGCTAATTTTGGAGCAAGTGCTCCTGATAGTTTTGATATTAGGGATAATAAGTTTGTTACCAATTTCAGAAATGGACACGTCTATCTAATATTCTATTCCACAGATTATGATAATGAGGGTAATCAGATGATTCCTTCTAATTACAGAATTATAGAATATATAGAAGCTTTCTTGAAGTATAAAGTAATAGAAACCCTTACTAATCAAGTTAATGATGAAACATTCAATCAGCTTCAGCAAAAATTAGGATATTATAAATCTCTATATGATGAAGCATATATTATAGCTAAAACAGAGATTCAAAAGCAAACTGCTAATGAAAAAATAACTGCTATTAAGGGACAACTAAATAGTTTTCGTAAATACGAACTTCCTACAAGAGTGTATGGAGGTAGGTGGAGAAGAAATGGTACTGTATAATGGCTGATCAACAAGAATCAAATATAAGACAAGAAAGTACTGCTTTAAGAGCAGGGATGAATATGGACCTTTCGGTAAACCAAATACCTAAAGGACAAACTACTTATGCTTTAAATGGAGCAGTTGAAAATTTTGATGCTAATGGAGTCTCTTATCAAAATGAACAAGGAAATGAACTATGTTTACAATTTCCTGAAAATTTCAAAAATATAGGAAATCATTTTATTCAAGAGCAAAACAAGCATATTTATTTTCTAGTAAATCCTAATACAGGAGATAGTCAGATCGGTTATATGGATAACAATGATTGCGTATATAGAGTATATATTAACGCTCCATGTCTAAATTTTAATATTCATCATCCCATTCAAAAGGTTGTACATAAAATAACAAATTGTACCACTGAAATTTATTGGACAGATGGATTCAATCCAAGAAGATTTTTAGATTTAAATAAAATTCCTTATAGAACAACTATAGGCGATACTATTTGTGATGTACATACATTCACAGATATTGATTGTAATAAACTAAAAATTCAACCAAATTTCAGTATTCCTGAACTAAATGTTGTAGATGTAATTAATGGAGGAGATAATATAGCTGGTACATATCAATTTGCAATAGCCTATACTGATGTAGCAGGAGACCAATACACTTCCTATTATAGTGTTACTAATCCCACTCCTCTTGCTAACACACAAATAGATACATTAAACTTTAATTACAATGTAAATAAATCAATAGTATTAAATATTGATAATATTGATGTAACAGGATACTTTCAATATTATAATGTATCTGTAATTAAGACAATCAATAACATTACTTCCGTTGAACTTATAGGTACTTATTTTATAGACAATAAAACTAAACAAATAATTTATAGTGGACAAAATCAAACTCAAATAAAACTCACAATAGATGATATATTTGAGAAATTTCCATATTATGATATTGCTCAAGATGTAACAACTGTCCAAGATATATTAGTATGGGATCAACTTACTTCTATAGATAGAATTAATTATCAACAAATATGGAGTAAAGTTAAACTATATTGGGAAACATATAGAATACCATCTACGGAAGATTATTCTGATGAGTTGAATGCCACTAATTTAAGAGGATATCTAAGAGATGAAGTGTATCCTTTTGAAGGATGTTTTTTATTGACTAACGGTAAGCAAACCGACAGTTTTCATATACCTGGGAGAATTGCTCTTCCTCAGGATTTACAAGATATTTTTCCTACAAATGATGATTTTATAGGAGTTCCAGACCCAATTACAGGAAACCTCCCTACTTGGAAGATATATAATACTGGAAATGTAATAGCTACAAGTCCTTCATATACTACAGATCCTTCATATAAGGGACCATATCAATATGGAAATTTCTCATATTGGGAATCTACAGAGACATATCCATGCAATACTGATGTATGGGGAGATTTAGCAGGTCAACCTATAAGACATCATAAATTTCCAGATGTTTCGATAAGTCCAATATTTGAAACATCTTCGTATACTCCAGGGAATCCAATAGTCCCTATTATGGAGAATAGGGCTATATTTCCTATGGGGGTTAGATTAGATGCTGATCAAATATCTCAATTAATTGCTTCTTCTAATTTGACTACTGATCAAAAATCAGCAATTGTAGGCTTTAAGATATTAAGAGGAGATAGAAGTACAAATAAGTCAATTGTTGCTAAAGGAATACTAAGAAATGTTGGAAAATACACTAGAGAAGGAAATGATTATTATTTTGCTAATTATCCTTATAATGATTTAAATACCGATCCTTTTCTTCTTGAAAAACCAAATGCTTTAAATTCAATATGTAATACATATTCATTTACAGTGGCAACAAGTGGAACATATCAATATACAAACTGTTTCACAAATGTAGTTTCTGTTAATACTGTGGCAGCAGGAGAAGTGGTACAAATATGCTCTTTAACGGTTCCTGTTATGATAACCGCCACTATTACAGGAGTTATTGCTCAGTTAAATTATGATACTTATCAATTAAACGCAAATAATAATGCAACTGTATTTGCATATACAGATATTAATGATATAGGACAATCTATAGTAGTTTATAAGAATAATCCTCAAACAATAAATGTTAAAGTAGGTACTCATCCTACTGTACCTTTCCCCTATAGTGGAACTTATGCACAGATAAATACATTCAAAAATCCTCTATGTTACCCTAATAATCTATCGGCTTTTAATACAGACGATAGTAAATATAGATATGTATTCAATTCACCGGAAACATCTTTCGGACAACCATTTTTAGGAACGATTCTTAAATTAGAAAATGTTGTATTTGGAGCAGGAAAAGCACATTTTGTAGAAGTTAAGAAAAATGCTTTATATAAACTTTTAAGTAAAGAAGCACAAGAGGATGCTTTATCCTCATCTTATAATATTGCTAGTATAACAGCACCCTTCAATGCTACAGCAATGTTTACCGCATATCAAGCATATCTTACTATATACATAAATGGAATTACTAGAAAGAACTATGGATGGAGTTATAATTCTATAGCAAGTTACAATTATTGGGCAAATGTAGATAATGGATTGGGTATAAAACAAAGAGAATTAGATATAGTACAATATTTGATTCCTGCTGTTCAAAGTGTAAATGAAAATAATAATATAGTTGTAAATAACTATCAAAGGGAGTCTTCTATTTATTTAAAGACGAATGAGATAAAGTCCCCATTACCATTTGATAGTCAAACTCCTTCATTAATATTACCTGGAAACATCAGTGCTATAACAGATAAATCCAGATTTGTTAATTCACAAAAAGACTGCTCTATTCCTCAGAATCAATTTGATATTAGTGTAGTTTCTTATTATGGGTCTATTAAAGATGTTATTTTAAATCAATGGGGTCAAATGTATTCCTATGAAACCATTGATACAGGCTTCCAATCATTCTTAGGTGATAATTTATCAACAGTTACTATTTTTGGAGGAGATACATTTATAAGTAAGTTCTCTTTCAAAACCAAACTTCCCTTTTTTATAGATAATAGAGTGGGTGCTCCTGATGATAGTGATGTATTTTATGATGAAATAGGTAATGTCGCCTATCCTCAATATTGGCATTCTGCAAGGTCTGTATTGTATGATTATAATACAGGTGGATTAGGAACAGCTTATGGTAAAAATCTTATTTCAGTTAAGGCTCATTATTTAGATTGTCCTAATAATCAGTTACCTGCTCCTGATCCAACAGCAACTCCTCCTATAATAAATCCATCTAGAACATATTATGATGGAAAAATGTATATGTTTGCATATGGAATTCCTACATTTTATTGCGAATCTTCTATAAATGTAGATTTGAGACAAGCGTTTAATAATAGAGAAGGGGATTTTTATCCTCATGTAACTAAATCTATTCCTGATGATTGGGTACAAGAATCATTTGTTCCTATCGCTCAAGATAATACATACTATTATAATGTAGGATATTCCAAACAAAATAAAGAAAATTTCTTCTCCCACCTCCCTATTAATTGGGAGGAACAATTGTGTTTCACTCATTTTCCTTTCAGAACTATATATTCTGAAGCGCAACAGAGTTTTACAGATAATAAGATAAATAGTTGGTTAATATACAAACCAATTTCTTATTTTGATTTCCCTCAAAATTATGGAAAACTCACCTCTTTAGATGGAATTGAAAATAAAGCAATATTAGCTAGATTTGAAAATAAGAGTTTATTATATAATACATTGTTGACAGTAGATACTTCCAATCCTAAAGCTGCATGGTTAGGAAATGATACATTATTTAGAAGTAGTCCTCCTATTGATTTTGCTGAAACAGATTTGGGATTTGTAGGAAGTCAACATAAATTCCTATTAAAAATACCTCAAGGACAAATAACAGTGGATGCAAAAAGAGGACAAGTCTTTCTCATATCAGGAAATTCTGTTAAAGATCTTTCCCAATTTGGGAGTGGATTAAATAGATTCTTCACAGATCACTTAGCCTTTGAAATTCTTAGATATTTTCCAACTGTAGATATTGATAATAATTTTGCAGGGACAGGGTTACATGGAGTATATGATAGTAAATTTGATAGAATTATTATATCTAAATTGGATTATATTCCATTAAGTAAGGATATTAAATATAATTCTGATACTAAAGAATTTTATATAATTCATACTTATCCTCAATCCGAAGGAAATCCTTTAACTACAATTCAACTAATTGACTTAACAGATAGTAACTATTTTTGTAATAAATCTTGGACACTATCTTATAATATTAATACACAAAGTTGGATAAGTTTTCATAGTTATATTCCTAATTATTATATAGCAGAAAATAATTTCTTCTATTCTGGAATAAACGATGGATGTGACTTGGAAATCATAGCATTTGAAGAAATGCCTCTTCCTACTACTACGACTACAAGCACAACTTCTACTACAAGCACAACATCAACTAGTACAAGCACAACATCTACAACTTCTACCACTACCTCAACTACTTCCACTACTACTACATCTCCACCAACAAGTTCTACTACTACTACTTCTTCTGACAATACGTTTACAGGATCTTTTACAATTGGAACAAGTGGAGGAAATGCATTTACTATAAACTTAGGCTCAACCAATCATGTTAATTTATCAGCTTCAACTATTCCAGGAATATCACCAACTCCTGTAACCGTTACTTCCTCTAGTTCATCACAAGCATCAGGAATTACAAACTTTAGTTTCCATTTTGATGGAAATATGTCAGGAGTACCTTTAACAGTTGGAAGCAATAGTGCTCAGTTTCTTGATACTACTACATCAATTGTATACCCTGCAACGGTAGCAGGGGCTGGAGGATTTAATCTTGTTATAACAATAACCATTCCAACTGTGGCAGCACATCATTTTTCAATATCTGGATCAATAAATATTAACGGTGGGTAATTATGTCTAAAGTTATAACTATAAAGATAAAGAAGTTTGGAAGTAAATTATTAAACTTTACTATAAAAGATGATAGAGGAGACATATTGGCATCAGATGTATCTTTACAATCTTTAATATCAGGATTATCATTTACTATAAATGATTCTGTTCTAAGTATAGTTATAGATTATAATGGTATAAACTGTTGTAATAAGTCTGTAACTATACCTATTGGTCAACTGAATGCAGTTGAGATAGCTAGTATTACTCCTCAACTTAAGAATACTGGATCTTTATGGAGACATCTTACAAACCCCACTGTATATAATAGTTTTTATGGATGTATATCTCCTTATATAATAGAGTATCCTTTTGCTTATCAATATTATGACGAAATTGTACAAAATATAAAAGATTATACAAAGGTGTATAAATATCTCCCTACAGATGATGGAATATTTAACTCTAACAGAAGGATAGAAACAGACAATGATTATTTTAACAAGGCAATTCTTTATAATGATCAACAGTCTTCAGGAATATTAAATTTAGTACCTAAACCTGTTAATAATTTATTTAAATACGTTTCCTATCCTAAATACAATATTGATAGTAAAACTATATTATTCTCAAAAAGGGACAATTTCTATCAATATAACACTTTCTGGTCTTTAGTTAAAGATAAAACAACTCCTTTATTTATAACTTCTTGTAGTTCTCTATCTATTGATAAAGAAGTAAATCAGGATAATATGGACTACAGTACGAGGTCATTTAAAAAAGATACAATAAGAGCCAAGGACTTGAAAGTCAGACATGTATTAGACTCAAGATCAGATATACATTTAGTTAGTCAATTCTTAATATCTCCATCACAAATAAGCTATTTATAATATGGCAAAGAAAAATAAAATATCTCCAGAAAAAGCAAGAGAAATGCTACATAATCCTCCTCATGGAAAACCTCTTACAGATAAACAACGTAAATATTTTGGATATTTATCAAATGCTCATATAGGAATGAGTCTTCCTAATTATAATGATAGTAATGTATCCTTGCCTCCTAATTTTGTAGGACAGGGATATGATAAAGGAGGAAGAGCATATAATGGAGCATGGGGAGGAACAATGCAAATAGGAGGAAGTCTTCCAGGAGCTACAGGATTTATGTATGCTAGACAAGGAGCACCTTCTAATGGAAAGTATGCTAAGAAAACAAAAGCTTCTGCTCAAATGGGAACTAATTTATTTCCTGTAGAAAGTTGGAAAAAACAAGGATTAACCTCTTCTGATACTCTTTCTAGGGGAACTATGTATAGAATGCCTTTTGATGCACAAAAGAAATTATACGGAACTCCTATACCTAAAGGTTCTCAACCTAATGATATTGGTTATATAACTACTGGACCAGGACAGGAAGATCCTAATATTTTATATAATAGAAAATTTGCAACGCCAAATACAAGTATTTCAGAGTCCTTTTCTGGTATAAAAAAGACCAGACATATGGATGGAATGGAATTACAATCTGGGGGTAATTTATTTGATACGAAAGCTTTAAAAGCTAGAAATGCAAAAAGAGATAGTGTAAGAAGTTTATTATTAGAAAAATATCCTCATGATTATCAAAAGGTAAATAATGGAATGTTGGATTATTTCCAACAAGAAAAGCCTATTAACGATAATAAAGGACAATATAATCACCCAGGAAAGGTGACTAAAATAGATTCAAATAGAATAACAATGCAGGGTGTAAATTATCCTGTATTAGGAATAAGTGATACTGGTCATCAGCAATTAATGCAACCAGGAGGAGAATATGCATACAATGGTAGTTCTGTAACAGAATACCCTATAATGGCATCTGGAGGAGATGTACAAAATCAAGGACAATTAACTAATCTTGATGAATTAACCAATTTTACAAATTATAATATGGAGAAAGCTAAAGATGGTAAATGGATACAAAAAGCAATAAATCCAAAACATAAAGGATATTGTACTCCTATGACAAAATCTACATGTACTCCAAAAAGAAGGGCTCTTGCTAAAACTTTTAAAAAACATCATGGTTTTCATCATGCTCAAGATGGTTTAAATCTTGATCAATATAATACACAACCTTTTAACTCTCCTTCGCAGGGGGGAGGTTATCAATCTTTAAATCTAGGACAATCTCCTAAGCTTCAAGGTTATGGAAATTATGCTCCTCCTCAATTAGATTTAAGTGGACAATCACAAGGTAGTCAATCTTTTCTTGGAGGAATAGGTGACAAAATAGGAGGATTACAAGGAGGATTGAATATAGCTGGAGGTTTAATTTCAGGTTTCAAAATGTTAGGACAGGAGAAAAAACAAGAACAACAAGCTCATCAATTCGCAGAATTAAGTAATGTCGTAGCTAATGCTGCCAGTACAAGACCTGAGAAAGTTAAACGTAAATATACCAGACCTGAGGATATAGCTATCCAACCAAACCAAATGTTTCCTTCACAAGGAGTTGGTACTAATTATTTAGCTAATGGAGGAGAGATACAAAATACATATGCTCCTAATACAATATATACAGATATGGGGTATGAGCCATTGGATGATAGTAATAAAGTAAAGCAATTTCAAGTAGGGGGTGATTTAATGGCTTATCAAGCTGGTAATATAGGTAGTTCATTAGGTTCATTTATACAAGGAACTGGTGGTTATCCTAATGCTGGTGGACAAATAGGAGGAACTATAGGAGAAACAGCGGGTAATTTATTACTCCCCGGAATTGGAGGAATTATAGGGAAAGGTATAGGATCTTTTGCTGGAGAACTTCTTGATACTAAAGCTAAGAAGATAAAGAAATATAATCAACAAGGACAAGCTAATTTACAAAGAGCCGCTTTACAAGAAGGAGTACAGAATGTACAAACTCAGAATTCTTCTTTTATGGAAGAAGGGGGATGGGTTAGTCATAATTGGCAACCTCAAGTAATCACTAAATTTGGAGAATATTCTGTAAAAGACCTATTAAAGCCTGATCCTATGATGAATACTCTTAGAGCAGGTGGTCATATTAGTGATTTAAATTATATTGCTCCTAGTAGGGAAGCATTAGAAACTTATGCTCTAGGTGGAGAATTAAAAACTCATTGGGGAGGAAAAGCTGAAACAATGTCACATAATCCTTATCTTCCAGATCAAGGAGAAACTGTTATGTTCAAAGGACAATCTCATGCTGAATCAGATGGAAAAGGAAACTCTGGAATAGGTGTAACTTATGGTAATAATCCTGTAGAAGTAGAGAGAGGAGAACCTGCTGTAAAACTACAAGATGGGGGAACAGGTCAAGATAACCTTGTTGTATTTGGAAATATGACAATTCCTCCTTATGGAGTTAAGGAAATTGGAGATAAGAATGCTAAAAACAAGAAGTTCAAAAACTATATTTCAGATTTAAGTGAACTAGAAGCTAAGCAAAATAAAATTGTTAGCAAAGGAACAAAATTAGTAAATAGTACAGATGATAATAATGCTTTTGATTTGCTTAAAATGAACTCAGGAAAAGCTCTTATAGAAGGAGGAAATATGAAACTTAAAGATATTGCTCAAAAGAAACAAACAGCATCTATAGTACAAAATGCTATTCTAGAATCAGCTAAAGAACATAATATCGATTCAGAAGCTCTTTCTAAAGGAAAGATAAAGAAAGCTAAAATGGGAGGAAACTATGCTCAAGCAGGTGCTGATTTAGACTTGTATGGAAAGATTAAAAATTTCTTCAGTCCAGAAGACGTAGACAGTTTAATATCTAAAGGGTACAAACCTCTCAATGCTTCTAAGAAAGTATTATTTAAGGATACCCCTAGCACTAAAGAAGTCAATTCTTCTTCAGGTAGTGAAGATTTCAATAAGTGGTTCGGTAAGGAATATAAGAAAAACCCAGGAGGAGTAGCTAATTATAAAGGAAAACCAATAAGATTGGAGATAGGTAAACCTACACAATCTTCAGATAGAGAATATGTTGGCATAAGAAATGAACCAAATTTAGATATTCCAGGCCCACAATTAGCTCCTATACCAGGAATATCAGGTGGCCCAAATATTCAATCATTCCCTCCTGAGGAGTCATTTGTGTCCAGAGGGAAAGGATACAATCCTAATGTACTAAATACAATTGGTCAACTATGGCCTTATTTTAGATCTACTAATCAAATTGGGCTAGATCCTAATCAATTAGCAGGTGAAATGTTTGCTATTTCTTCAAATCAATTAGATCCTGTACAAGCACAGTTATACCACCCTCAGTTAGATCAACCTTATGATATATCTCTTCAAGATCAATTGAATGCTAATCAATCTGATTTTAATGCTATTCAGAGACAAACAGGTTATAGTCCAGCAGCTCAGGCTTCTTTAGCAGCACAGAAATATGCTGCCAATTCTGGTGTATTAGGTAATCAATTTAGGGCTAATCAAGCTGAAAAAGCACAAGTTTACTCTAAAAATAGAGATATTCTAAATGATGCTCAATTAAAGAATCTTGCTATTTTGGATCAACAATATGTTAGACAGGCTACAGCTAAATCTAATACTAAAGCTATTGCTCAATCCGCTCTTAGCTCAATTGCAGATAAAATACAACAAAATAAGCTTGAAAATAGAACATTAGGTGTATATGAGAATCTTTACAATTACAGATATGATAATCAAGGAAGAGCATATAATTTAAATGCTCCTGCTCAATTTAATATCCCAGGACAAGGTAATTCAAATTACATCCCTCAAGATAATAAAGGAAATGAGCTTCTTCCCATATATGACAAAGACGGAAATACCACTGGATATAAGGTGAAAGATGCTAAAAAGAAGGCTTTAAATGGAACTATTGTGAAAGCTCTCAAATCTTTCTAACTTAAACAATTATACCAAATTACTAATTTTAATTAGAATATTTGGTAAATATAATCACTTACATTAAATTTGTTAATTCTTTTATAAATGGCAAGCTTTACAGACATTAACCCACAACTAACCTCTTATACTCCTTATAGGCAACAATTACCTGTTGAGGCAATGGTGGAAGTTGGTAGAATAAAACAGCAACAGTACGATCAAGGGGTACAGAAAATTCAATCACAAATTGACAATATTGCTGGAATGGATGTAATTAAGCCCATTCATAAGGAATATTTACAATCTAAACTCAATGAATTAGGTAGTAATTTAAAGAAAGTGGCAGCAGGAGATTTCTCTAATTTCCAACTAGTCAATTCTGTAGGGGGAATGGCTAATCAAATAGTTAAAGATCCTATTATACAGAATGCTGTAATTTCTACACAAAGAGTAAAGAATCAACAAGCTAATCTAGAATCAGCTAAACGTTCAGGAAAATCTTCTGTGCAAAATGAAGCTTTCTTTAATAAACAAGTAGGAGAATGGATTAATGATAAAAACCCTGAAACCTCATTTAATGGAGAATATGTAGAATATACAGATATTGACAAGAAGTTAAGAGAAGTTGCTGACAAAGTACATGAAATTGATAAATCTATAGAAGTTCCATTTATAAGAGATGATCAAGGGAATGTTCTATATTTTGATAATAGTGGAAATTCTTCTTTAAATCCTACTAAGGGGGAAAAGCAAATAGATGGTGCTATGTTGTCTATTAAAACAAAAGGTAAACCCGCTGAGAAAATATTAGCTAATTTCTATGACAGCCTTAATGAAAATGATCAAAGACAACTAGGAATAGATTCATGGTATCATTATAGAAATGCTGGTCCAGAGTTATTTAAAAGAGATATTATTAATGGATATAATGATACTAAAAAGACTCTTTCAGATAAGATGGTAAATCTTTCTGTATCTCTTAAAAACCCTAATCTTTCTAGTACAGAGAAATCGGTTATTCAAGCTCAATTATCTGTTGTAAATACAACTCTTAAAGATGGTTCTTTAGATAGAGCTATGCAGGGACAACTAGATCAACTATCCTCAGGAAAAAGGATAGATGATTTCAAATACAAATTATATACACAAAAATATCTTACTAATTTAGCAAAAGATTTGGCATATCAAAGTTATGAACAAGCTTATAAGGAAAACCCTTATTTCCAAGCTGATATGAAGAGAAAAGATCTACAATTTAAATACTTAGAAGAAAACAATCGTAATATTAGGTTTGCTCAGGAACAACAGTTAAAGTATCAAGAATTAGGATTAAAGCAACAAGAGTTTGCTAAGAAATATAAAGGAGGTCAAGATTATGTTACTTCTGGAGCATTAGCTACAGGAGAATCAGCTCCAACAATCAACACTTTACAGAAAGACTTTAATTCGTCCATAGATAATTTTAATGCCCTTGGTGCAGAATATGCTAATATTCTATTCCCTAAAGAATCTAATCCTTCCATGACAGGAGAAGATAAATTGAAAGCAATGGGAAAACTTGTTTCTGAATATAGAGAAAATCCTAAGAAAAACCTAACTAGTGATCAAATAGAATATCTTGAGCATTATAGAGTGCTAGAAAATGATCTCACTTCACATCTTAATCTTATAAATTCTACGAAGAAGAAATCTGAAGAATTCTTACAGGAACATGGAAAAAATGAAATTAATTCTAAAATTAAAGGTATTAATTTAGGAGGAGTTTCTTACTCTCCAGAAGACATATATAATGCAAATAAAGAGATACAAAAGTTTTATGAAATTAAGTATTTTGGAGGTGCTGGCGGAGGTACTCAAGGTCCTGTTTTAAATAGAGAAGCTTTAGTAGACCATATTTCCAAATACGAAGGGGGTAAATATTTTCCTCTAATTCAATCTTATTTGAACGGAAATAAAGAAGTTGGGAATAGTTTAATTAATGCAGAACAAGTATCTGGGAATATAAGGGAAGGACAAAGTAAATTTGAATCTGATTATATATCTAAATTTAGTCCTAAATATCAGGTACAAAGAGCACCTATTAATCTTGAGAATGATGTGGATAAAGAGAGAATTAATGCTCTTTTAACTACTAAACAATCTCAATTTGCAGAACTTGGTGCATTAGATACAGAAAAGAAAGGTAACTATGATCCTGCCACTGTAGCTGATATTATCAATGGAAAATATGCTAAAGGTACACAAGCTGTTATAGAAAAGAAACAAGATGGTAGTGGGCAAGTAGTTCTATTTGGACAGAAAGGTGATAAACAATTAATACCTGTTAGTTCTGATGAACTTAGAAAGTTTTTCCCAGATGCAGGTAAATCTAGTCCTGTATCAGGGATTGTAGATATGATAAGACATTCCCCTGGATTTACAACTAATTCTGCAAATATAAGAGTGGATGGAGCCAATAATCCCTCTGCTGCTGTAAATGCTTATTTTAGTGGATATATGTTAGGGGGGTTAAAAGATAGTCCCTATGCATCTACTACTAGAATAGATATACAAGGAAGTCCTAGAAATACAGGTAACTCTGACACGGATAAATATGATGTAATATTATATGTAAAAGATCCTTCTTCTAATAGCTGGAAAGCTGGTATAATTAATGAAGGAGGCTATACAAGTGAAGCTGGTGTAGCAAATATTCTAACTAATATAAATCCTCAAGCAGTTGAGGAAGCAATAAAAACCTTTAAATAATGGCAATTTTCGATAATGAGCTTGTAGATAATACTATTGGTAACACTGATTTAGAGTCACCTGCTCCTGCTTTAGGTAGCCCTTCTCTTTCTCAACTTAACCCAAATATAATATCTCCTGCATTAGGAGTTAGTAGTAGTTTGAAAAGAGGATTGTCTCTGAAAGAACTTGCAGATAGTGCCAAGAGTGCTAAATCTACAGGATTTGGTATTTCCCCTTCTTCTATTCCTCAAAAAGAACTTCTTGAAAATCAACGCTATACAACCTATCAAAGAGGTGTAGATCTTGAGAATATTAATGCTCTTCAACAACCTTGGTACAATAGACTTGCTAATGGCACTATTAAAATGGGGGCTACAGCTGTAGGTACATTTGCTCAAGGTTTTGCTACAATTCCAAATACAATATCAGCTATTAAGAATGGTGAGGTTTCTAAATTATCAGGAGAACCTGATGGTTATGAAGCATCTATTGATAATTGGTTAAAGAATATAGAAGATGTTCTTCCTAACTATTATTCTAGGTATGAAAAAGAACACCCCTTCACATCCATTATACCTGGATTTACAGGAAGTGCTAATTTCTGGGGAGATAAGATTATTAAAAACCTTGGATTTACAGCAGGTGCTATAGGAAGTGCGTTAGCTCAAGATGCTGTTGTTGGAGCTGCCACAGAGGGATTGGGAGAAATTCCACTAGTAGCTAACCAAATTGGTAAAGCTTCTCTCTATTTAAATAAGATATTTAGTGGTACTAATAAACTAGAAGAAACATTAACTCTAGCTAAATCTTTAGGAAAATCTGAGAAAAGCTTACTGAATATCGAGAAACTGGCACAGATGTCAGCAGCTACAAATATTTCTGATGGATTTAGATGGGCAACATCTATATATGGATCTGCTAGAACTGAAGCAGCCATTGAAGCTAGAGATGGATATAAACAAGTAAAAGATACTCTTGTAAAGCAGTATCAATTAGAACATGGAGGAGATAATCCTACAGGAGAGGATCAAAAACAAATAGATAATTATGCTGAAGATGCTATGAATACCAGATTTGGTATTAATATGGCTCTTTTAACTGTTAGTAATGCTGTACAATTTGGTAACTTATTTAAATCTTTCACTTCTTCTGAAAAAGCTATTCAAGGTTCTCTCACTAAAGAAATAGAAGATGCTGGTAAAATAGGGTTACAAAAAGGATCATTGGATGTTTTTGAAAGAAAAGCTCCTAGTAATATAGCTGATAGAGTATGGTCTTCAGTTAGACCTTCTGTTCCTAATATCCTATCAGAAGGTGTATACGAAGAAGGTGGACAATATGCTGCCGAAAAAGGAGTATATGATTATTATACAAGAAAATATAAAAATCCTGCTACTTGGGATAGTTTAAATGAAACAATAGATTCCACAGTAAAAGGACTTAAAGATCAATTTGGTACTACGGAAGGTATAGAAAACATGGTGGTAGGAGCTATCTCCGCTCTTATTTCTGGAGGAGTAATGGGAAAAATTGATAATATAAGAGGTGAAGGAAAAGATGTTAGACTTCAATCCTCTATCAATATTCTTAATGAACATGCACTTACTTCTACTCTTGAAAAGCAATATACAGATACATTAAATTCTGTAGGTATTGCTAACGAGATGAAAGAAGCAGTAGCTAAAAATGATATATTTAGATATAAGAATTTAAAGGATGATATGTTCTTTAACTTTGTAATGTCAAGAATTCCTTCTGAAATGCATGATGTTACATTGGAACAGTTGAATATGTTAAAAGGATTATCAAAAGAAGACTTTGAAAAAACCTTTGGAATGGATTTCAATTCTTCTAATAAGTCTACAGTGGCTTCTTATATTGATAGTCTTGTAGACCAATCTAATAAAATAAAGAAAAGCTATGATAGCATAGATGGAACTTTCAAAAATCCATTCAACCTCATTACTAACCCAGAAACAGAAGAGCAATCAAAAGAGTCTGAGAATTACAAAACATTCAATAATTATAAAGTAGAGTTAACTTATTTAGCTTCTAAATCTCCTATTATTAATGATAGACTTGAATCTATCCAACAATCTGTATTTAAACTAAATCCTTCAGTTACATTAGGTGTATTAGAAGAAGTTAGTAGTAAAGAAGGGTTGAGGAGATTAAGTGAATCTTATGAAGAAAGAGCTAAACAAATCAGTGAGTCTATCATAGAATCTGCTCCTACTAAGGATAAGAGAGATTTAAAAAATCAAGTAAAGAGTCTAAGAACTCTTTCTGAAAGAATTAACCTTTCTTTGAATAGTGGACAATACGACAGTAAATTATTTGATAAATTATTGAATTTTGAACTTAATGGACAAGATGACACTAGAGATAGAATCACTTCTCCAGAACAAGCTATAGATTTATTGAAATTAGGTCATGATGCTGATAGACTTTCTCATCTTAAAGAAAAGACTAGAAATCTATTTGATGCTCTATCTTCTAAAGAAGGATTTGTAAAGTATTTCGATCAACAGGAGAAATTAAAAGAAAAACCTATTATTGCTCCTATACAAGAAGTAAAGGAAAATAAGGATATTTCTGATGAATTTGAAAATAAAGCTGGAGAAAAGGAAAAAATAGAAGTTGGTAGAGAATATCAAATTCCTTCGCTTAAAAAGGCTAAGTATAGAAAAGTAGCTGAAGATAGATGGAAGGTGATAGATGGTGCTGGAAACACTACTTTCTACCCTACTAAAGAAGAAGCTATACAGGCTGCTAAAGATTTAAATTCTGATTTTACAGATTTAACATCTGTTAAGGTACTAGCTATTAATCCTGATGGTACAGTGAAAGTGGAAGATCTTTCTGAAAATATTCAAAATATCCCCCTATCACAATTAAAAGGATATGAGAAAGTATTAACAGATCAAGAAAGACTTCAAAAACATAAAGAAGAATTAGATAAACAACAAGAAGAACTTCAAAAGAAATCAGGAACTACCCCTACACCAGGAGAGTTTAAAGATATTGAACCTGAAGATAAGAAGAAATCTGCTAGTGAACTATTTATTTCTACAACTTCAGAGTCCCAAGAAAAAGAGGTGATAAAACCTCAAACTATTAGACAGAACACTCTTCTTAATAATGTTAAAAATTTCCCAAATAAGGAGAAAATACGAGTTATTCTTATTACTCCTAATCAGGAGAAATCTCTAGGTGTAGAAGGTCTTACTTCTCTTTCTTTTGAAAATAGTGGTGTAAATCCTTCAGAATATACTAATATAGATAATGGGTTGGTAGCTGCTATTTATGTAGAACAAGATGGTAAAAACCTACACTTTATTGATGAAAACGGTAAGAGAACAGGAAAGCTAGGAGATAAAATAGACTTGAATAACGTAGTGTTTTCTACAATGCCCACCCCCTCTCTTATATGGAGTAATGGTAAAGAGAGATATAGAAATGATGAAAAAGATGAAGCTATAGAACAATCTAAAAGATGGAAAGCTAAAAGGGAGCAATTGTTCTCTCTTCCTGCTAACAAATACGAAATCTATAAATTCTCTATTTCTAGAGGTATTCCTATTATAACAGACAATAATGATAGATTCGCTATAGGAAATAATCTAATTCCTGAAGATAAAATAGCTACACAGAAAGGACTTATTATAACAGCCACTACAGATACAATCACACATCAAGGACAAAATTTAAAGTTTCCTAAAGGTGTAGCTGTATTACAATATGATGATACTCTTCAATTTATTAACAACAATAAGTTTAATAAACAACAAGCTGTCTCTATATTTGGAGTGATGAAAAGTCTTTCTGAATATGTTAAAAAACAAGCTAATAAAGGAGAATCTATTAAGTTAGATAAACTAGGAGCTAAATTCCTGCAAAATGTTCTTTATTGGAGAAAAACTAAAGATACCTCAGGTAATCAAATATTCATAGATACTGATAATATGGAGTTTTTCTTTAGTGGTAAGAAATATGACTTAACCAATCTGGCTGCCCATGAAGAAGAAATTGTTAATCAACTTCAAGAAGTATATCACCAGATAAATGATACTACATTGAAGAAGGAGTTTGATGAACCTTTCTTGGAACCTTTTTCTACAGATAAAGGATTCTCTTCTCGTACCTGGAAAAACTATCAATCCTACCTATTATCGACTAAATATCCAGATGGCTCTAATAGAAGTATTAATGATATTCCTTTATCCACTGCTGTAAATAAACCAACAGAAGCAGTTCCATATAACTTTAAACAGAAATACGCTACTGTACAAGGAATAGATCTTCCTATTGTAGAGGTAAAACAACAACCTGCTAAAATAGAGGTGAAGGAAGAAGAAAAAGCTCCTAAACTAGGGGACTATATTATTGATAATAAGACACAAAACACATTTACAGCTAAAGCTGGTCCTGTTATCTTCACAGCTAAAAAAGGTGATAAAGATCAAATATATGTAACTGTCTATCCAAATGAAACTACAGCTAAGGTGGCTGAAAATGAAGAGTTGGTAAATGGAACAATTATTCCCATTTTGAGACAAACAGGGATATTTGATGAAAATGCTGAAAAAGAGAAGCTTGTGACACAATTCTTTGCTACAAGGATTTCTTTTGATTTACAGAAACAACTAGAACCCAAACCACAAGCTCCTGCTAAAATAGATGTACTTACTTCATCTATAGAAGATTTTATTTTACAGTTAGATAAAGAGGGCCATTTTAATCCTACTGGAGATGTATCTGAGTTAAGACTAGATCTAAATATGCCTACTAAGGATATAAAAAAGGCATTATCTGATATTGGTAAAAATAATCCAAATACTGCTCCTGCAAAAAGATTAATTGAAAAAATACAGACTATGAGAGAGTCTGGTTATTTAAATCTAGTACAAGGATCAGGTTTATTTACTCAATACAGTAGAAAACCTATAAATACAGCATTATCTACTCCTAAAAAATTTACATCTGCTAATTCTCCTGAAAAAAGTGAATATAGAAGAATAGGAGAAAATTCTCCTAAAATAACAGAAGAAGAACTTCAGTTATTTAAAGAATGGCACAAGGAAAATGTTCCAAGTATTCCTTATGAGATATTAGAAAACATTCTTATTACTCATGACAATGAAAGAGCATGGGGGGCTTTTGAAAATGGTGTAGCTAAGTTCTATAGATGGGCTATAAAGGGAACAGAATACCATGAAGCATTTGAGGGTGTATGGAAAGCCTTTTTAAGAGAAGATGAAAAACAAGGTATTTTAGATGAATTCAAATCTAAGAAAGGGCAATTCATAGATAGAGCTTCTGGTAAGAAAATCAACTATGATGAAGCTACAGACTTACAAGCTAAAGAAAGAATAGCTGATGATTTTGCTGATTATAGAGTTGGTAAGATTTCTACTAAATCACTAGGACAAAAGATCTTACAATTCTTCAAGAATATAATTGAATTCTTCAAACAATTCATTAATAAACCTTCTAAGAAACAAGAGCTATTTAAAGCTATTGATACAGGGAAATTCAAGGAATATGTAGTTCCAGAGAAAGCTAAAAATGAATTCTCTGAATATAGAAAGATTGGTGATTTATCAGAACAACAAACTAATGACTTTGTACAAGATATTACTGCTAGAGCTTTCCAGATTATATTCAAAGACAATATTTCATTATTCTCTCCAGAGAAAATCACATCTGATGATATATTTGGACAAATAAAGGATATGTATACTGAAGAAGGTAAATTGAATCCTTCTGAAGCAGATAAGCTTAATAATGAAGAATTTGAAGGATTGGTTAAAAGAACCAAGGATTTCCTACGTACTTTTAAAATAGAATTTGATGAAGATAATGTTCTAACAATAAATGATGAAGATAAGGAAAATAGAAGTTATGCTCCTGAACCTTTTTCTACTAATTGGAAGAAATCTTCTCCATACCCTGTAAAGCTATTATTAGGAACTTTAACAGAAGCTGTTGCTCAGAATCAGGAAGGTTCTTCAAATATAGAACTCCCAGAATTGAAACAATCTTCTGTATTTGGATATAAACTTCTTAACTTCAGCAGAGCCTTTGCTACAGTGTTGGACAAATTAGCTAATACTAACAAAGTGAGTGAAATGACAGATAAGCTTCTTAATTTAGCTAAATATGATGCTAATTATGTAAGGCTCTTTACTCGATTAAAGGGAAATAGGAATATAATGGAGATTGATTTCTCTAAATTTGAACCTCAGGATTGGAGGCTTTTCATTAATTTCTATCAAACTTTCACTAAGCAAAAACCTGATGCTTTCATTCAATATGTAAAAGATGGAGAAGTATACACATCTTCTGCCAATTTATTCACTAATATTAAGAGTATTAAGGATGGATGGGTAGCTAATATTAGACAATTAGCCAAATCTCCTGAGGGAATAGTTAAGTATAATAAATCTACGAAAACCTTCCAAGTTGATTTATCTATAAGTTTACCAAAAGCATCTATACAGATGCAGGAAAAGAATATTGAAAAAATAAAATCTGGTAAGAAAACATCTACAGTTAGAAGTGAAGCCCAATTTAAAGAAATAGGAATTCCTATAGGAAAATCGGCAATAGTTGATTTTGGAGATGAGAAATTTTTAGTTAATAATAGAGGAATTCTAACCATTTCTGAAGCTGGAGGAAAAGAAAGAATACTAAAGTCTGAGGGAGTTTCTTCAGAAAATGAGTTTACTTATAATCAGACCAAAGAGTGGATAAATGGTAAGGGTAAATTGTATGTATATGATATTAAACCATATACTAAATCTTCTACTGTTCCAATTAAAACTCCTAAGCAACAAATTGAATTCCTATCTAAAATAGGTGTTGAATTTCCTATAGAAGTATATTTAAGACTTAAAACTGAAGAAGTAAAAAGCTTCGGAAATGCAGTTTCTTCTATATACACATATATTAATAGTAATAAAGATGTAATGTCTGTAACAGGGAAAACTCTACAAATAAATACTCCTTTAAATACATTAGCTGAACTTTTGGTAAAAGTGACTAATCCTAACCAAGATCCTTCATTTATAGGAATTGATGGTAAGAGAATGCAATCTTTTGCAGATAATAATGCTGCTTCTGTATTTGAAAATGCATTTAATTCTGCCAATACTCTTGATGATTTATTGAAAGATAGACCTGAATTACAGGATGTTTTCTCACAAAATAGCCAAATCCTTAAAAAAGGAGGACTCTTCTTTAATGAAGAAGGTAGAAGAATAGAGAAAATTAAGGTGGGATATGTACAAGGAACCATCAATTTAGATAATAATAAAGAGATTCCTACTAATAAGATGTCTCTTGGAGATAGACTTGTACAGGAAATCAATCAAAATCTAAATGGTAGATATTATATTCTTGTACCAGCAGATAGCTCCACAGAATGGATGATGGATATGGGAAATAATATTCCTTTTGATGATGGAAGTAATTTTTCAAGGATTTATGATATATTCAAAGGGTATCTAAAAGATGATGTATCTCTTGCTAAAGAGAATAGAGAATATTTAAAGAATATAGGAAATAAAGGAAAAGAGCTTAGAATATTCAAAGATATTCTTCCCCCTAGTATATTAAAGAAGATTAATACTCTTCTAAAAGAAGATGCTACAGATGAAGAAATCTTTACTGTAATTGATGAAAATATAACAGAAATTAATGATTCTATAAAAGAATGGATTGATAGTACAGTGGAGGAAACAAAACAATTACTATTAAAAGACAACGAAATCACACAATTAGGAGAAGAGGAGTATTCGTTCTCATCTCTAGATGACAATTTTGCAAAGGATTCAAAAATTAACAAATATTCTCTATCTACATCCCAATTATATGATGTATTGAAATTTGCTAATTCAAACTATATTATCAATAATATAGAGTTTCACAAAATATTATTTGGTGATCCTTATCAATTCAAAATAAAGAATAATCAATTAGATGAAACAAAACGTATTAAATCTTTCTTATCTCCTAGAAGAACAACATTTGATACAGATGAGTTAAACACTTATTTGAATCAAAACTTCAATGAAGGAATTGATGAAAAGGAAGTTGGTTATCATAACTTTAAATCTTACACTAACTCTGTAACTATTTCTGATGTAGAGATAGATGGTCCTTTAATGGGTAAAACTAATGAAGCAGATGCTGCTTCTTGGATGATGGATAGTACTTATAGAGAGGTTAAAATAAAGAATGGTCAATGGAGTGAAGAAGCTGAAAAATGGCATCAATGGCAATTAGCTTATACAAGACTAAATCTTCCTAATTACATCTATCAAACTAAAGGATTAAAAGAAAAGGATGAAAAACTTGTTGATACACTAGAGCCAAATTATACTATAGAAGTGTTAAAACCTATTGTTTCTGGTAGCATTCAGAATAACAATAAAATTGAGATAGTATTGCATAAATTCTCACAGATGCCTGTTTATTACAAGGCTGTACAAGGAACTAACCTTGAAAAACTCTATATTAAAATGTGGAGACAAAATGTGGGATATGTGATAACAGAAAGTGGTGAAAAAGTAGGAACTCAAGGTCTTCACAGTTTATATAATGAAAATGGCTCATTTAACACAGAACCATTCAATAATACCAAACAGATTCCTTGGAATATATATGGTATACAAGTAGAAAACTCTTATGATGGTCCTAAAGAACAAACTAGAGGATCTCAGCTTACCAAGCTTTCTAGCTTGGATATGTTTGATAGAGGTGTAGCTATTAGTGAAACTGCTAAAAAGGAATATGAAAGAAATAGAGATATTCTCAATAGAATGCATAAAAATGCATATAATAACCTTTTAGAAGAATTAGGTATTGAAGACTTGAATGGATTATTCAAATTAGTGGACAAAACAGCTATTTCTCAAACTCTTAAAAGAGAGCTTCTAAAAAGAGAAATGTCTGAAAATGCTAAAGATGTATTAGAATTAGATGAAAAAGGGGAATTTAGAATTCCTTTTGAAGCATCTACTCATTATATCCAAATAAGGGATATTCTTTTCTCTATGGTAGATAAGGCTATTGTGTCTCCTAAGATGAATGGAGGATCACATGTTCAAGTACCTGTAACTCTTTGGGAATCTATTAATTCTAACAAAAGTACAACTTCTCCTAAACTTAAGTTTTACGAGGATGAAGATGGAAAAAGATATTGTGAAGTATTACTTCCTGCATGGTTTAAAGATAAACTTTCTAAAGGGAAATTTAAGACAGACGAGCAAATTCTTAATTATTTAAATAATTCCAAAGAAGGACAGTCTATTCTTACAGGTGTAGGTTTCCGTATTCCTACACAGTCTTCTAGCTCAATTGAGGTTTTCAAAGTAAAAGGGTTCCTACCATCCTTCATGGGAAGAACAGTGGTAGTTCCTTCAGAAATCACTACAAAAGCTGGTTCTGACTTTGATATAGATAAACTTAATATGTATCTAAAGTCTGTATATATAGATGAAAAAGGTAATATTAAACTTGTTAAATTACAAGGAAATGAGGAAGAAACTAAAGAATTCTATGGTAAGGTATTTGATAGAAAACTT